>Ga0209061_1001151_pt1 | contig 47904 bp, 43 predicted proteins | sample Coa_R1_10_FD_187157 | JGI IMG/M metagenome (GOLD analysis project Ga0209061, IMG submission 187157) | Surface soil microbial communities from Centralia Pennsylvania, which are recovering from an underground coalmine fire - Coalmine... | ecosystem: Environmental > Terrestrial > Soil >...
TCGTCCATCTACCTGCTCTAGAGAACAGGAGGTCACCCCGATGAGCGACTCCCGTCCCCACCCCCAGCCCCAGGCCCTCACCCGCGCCTACCTCGTCGCCTGGATCGTCCTCCTCCTCGTCACCGCCCTCGAGGCCAGCGTCGTCCTCGTCTTCTCCCTCCCCACCGCCGTCCGCGTCCCCCTCCTCCTCCTCTGCGCCCTCATCAAGGCCTCCCTCATCGGCGCCTACTACATGAACCTCAAGTTCGAGCGGCTCGCCATGGCCTCCATCGCCCTCATCCCGCTCATCCTCGCCGTCCTCATGTTCTTCGCCATCGTCCCTGACGCCGCGCACCTCCTGCGCCTGCCGTAGCCGGGGGCATCCCCGAGGAAGGATTCTTCACCCCGCGGATCAAAAATTGGAGGAGAAGAGGGGGCGTGTACCGCATGCGAGAAGCGGCGAAGGGCCTGGCAAGGAGGCCTCCTCCCCTCGCCTCCTGGGTGGTGCCCGAGGTCGTGACCGCCTTCCGGCAGACGGCCGATGGGGTCATGGCCCTGGATCCGGCGGGGACCATTGTCTTCTGGAACGAGGCCGCCGAGCAGATCCTCGGCTATACGGCCGCGGAGGTGGTGGGTCGGCCGTGCTGGGACGTGCTGCACGGACGCACCGAGGAGGGTAACCTCAGCTGCCACCCCCACTGCCACGTCCTGGCCATGGCCGAACGGCATGAACCCGTTCGAGCCTACACCCTGCTCACGCGAGCCAAGGACGGTACCCCGCGGTGGATCAACATCAGCACCATCCAGATCGACACGCCCCACGGGTACGTCCTGGTCCGCACGTTCCGCGACGTCACCTCTCAGCAGCACCTCATGGAAGCGCTCCTCCACCACGTGGGCGACTCCAAGGCCGTCCGGTCGCCTGACCCCGATCCCACCCTGGCTCCCCTTACGGCCCGGGAACGCGAGGTCCTCCGGGCCCTGGCCCACGGAAAGGGAGCGGACGACATCGCCCGGGACCTGGGGATCCACACGGCTACAGTCCGCAACCACATCCAAAACATCCTCTCCAAACTCGGCGCTCACAGTCGGCTCGAAGCCGTCGCCATCGCCTTTCGGACGGGCCTCGTCTGAGCCCGGCGCTGGACCGTAGGGCATTTGCTCTACGAGGCGGGCCCCCTCTGATGCGTTTGGCTCAGGTACCGTAGGACGCCCGCCTCATGCTGAGACGGGCGGGACCCCCTACGATGGCAGTACCAGGATCGTGGAGGGGAGCCCATGAACCCCTGGGGGCCGTTCGCCGTGTTTCTCGTCGTGGGGGGCGCGTGGACCGTGGCCTGGGCGCTCGTGGTCCTCCGGGCGAGCGGTCCGCCCCATCTCTATGAGCCCATCTACCAGGCTTCCGGCCGCCTGCGCCGGCTCCTCTTCGGGGCGACCGTCGGGGTACTGCTAGTGGTCCTCCTGGCGTCTGTGGGCTGGTTTCCCTACCCGCCTGTGGCGGCTGCCCGCCTCGGGCCCCCCTCCGTCCGGGTAGCGGTCACTGCGCAGATGTGGCAGTGGACGCTCAGCCGCACAGCTCTTCCCGCCGGGGCCACAGTTGAGTTCGACGTCACCTCTCGCGACGTGAATCACGGGTTCGCCATCTACGGACCCTCGGGGCGCCTGGTCGCCCAGGTCCAGGCCATGCCCGGGTACACGAACCGCCTCCTCGTGCATTTCACGGACCCAGGCCAGTACCTCGTCCGGTGTCTCGAATACTGCGGGATTCCCCACATCGGAATGGCGACGGCCTTCCAGGTGGGAGGACGCGGCGACCGTCCATGAGCCGGACACTGCTGACCGAGCGGAACGGCCCGGTCCTGCGGACAGCCCTCCTGTACCTTGCGGCGGGATTCGCGCTCTTCCTCGCCATGGGGCTTCTGGGCCTGGCGATGCGTCTGGACCACGCGACCCTCCTCCCCCTCCCGCCTGCGCTCTACGACGAGTTCTTCACGCTGCACGGGGCGGGGATGATCGCCGCGATCCTCCTCGGGGCCATGGGGGGCACGGTGGCGGTCCTGAGCCCCCACGCGGACCTGGACCCGCGCCTCCTGTGGATGGGGTTCGTCTTCTACGTGCTGGGGGTGGGGTACATCCCCCTTGCCGTGCTCCTGGGCGGCTTCGCCGCCGGCTGGACCGTCCTCTATCCCCTGCCCCTTGCCTACCAGGCGGGGTGGACGCCGTGGTCCTCCTTTGCCTTCCTCCTGGGGTACCTCTTCGTCGCGCTCGGGTTCGGAGTGTGGTGCCTTGCGGTGACGCTGGCCACCGCCCGGGCCTATAGGGGAGTAGGGCGAGCCCTCGGGTGGCCCCTCGTGTTCCTCGGGCGCGCCCAGCCCGCCCCGCCCCCTCTTCACGTCATCGTGGCGACGGTCATCGCCCTCTACGGGATGGGCACAGTGCTCGTGGGGGCGGCCTACCTGCTGCCCCTCTTCGGCCAGACTTTCGGCCTCACGGGCGCTGTGAGCGCCCTCCTCATGAAGAACCTGGTCTTCCTCTTCGGCCACAACATGGTGAACCTCACCATCTACCTCGGCGCCGGGCTCGTGTACGCGACCCTTCCCGTCTACGCGCACAGGCCGTGGAAGACCTCGCGGCTCAGCGCCGCCACCATCAACCTCCTGTTCCTCTCCATCCTCCTGCCGTTCTTCCACCACCTCTACCAGGACTTCGCCAACCCTCTCCCTTTCCACGCCCTGGGCGAGATCGGCTCGTACGGGACGGGGCTCCCCGTGCTCCTCGTCACCGTGCTCGGGGGGCTCACGCTGGTGTACCGCGCGGGCCTCCGCTGGGCCGTGCCGTCCATCCTCATCCTCATCGGGTTCTGGGGGTGGGTGTTCGGAGGGCTCGGCGCCCTGGTGGACGCCACCATTCCGGTGAACCAGGTCTACCACAATACGCTGTGGGTCCCCGCCCACTTCCACACTTACTACCTGCTGGGAGCGGTGGCCTTCGTGTGGGCCTTCTTCTACCACCTCGTCGCGGACCTGGGCCAGGCCCACGAGTCCGCCGCCAGCCGGGCCGCGGCGTGGATGTACGGGCTCGGGGGCGCGGGGTTCGTCCTGATGTTCTTCGTCGCGGGGGCAGCGGGCATGCCCCGGCGGTACGCCATTCCCCTGTCCGGGACCGGGGAGCCTGCGCTCGCGACGCTCGCCGTTGGGTTTACCGCCCTCCTCGGGATCGCGCTCGTCTGGCTCTCCTCGGATCTCCTGCGGGCCCTGGGGCCCGCGTGGAGGAAGACCCTCGCCGCTCCCGAGCACCCCGCGCTCGCCCCGGGGGAGAGCAGAGGATGAAACACCCTGTCGGTCCCGGCCGAAGGGCCCTCGACGCGTCCCTGCCCCACCCGGGGACATCCGCTGTCCGCGCCCTCGCCACGGTCCGCGCCTACGTGGAGCTCACGAAGCCCCGCATCATCCTGCTCCTCCTCCTCACCACGGTCGCGGCCATGGTCGTCGCTTCCCCCCGCCACACGTCCCTTCCCCTGCTCGCCGCGACGCTCCTCGGGGGGGCGCTCACCGCCGGCTGCGCCAACGCCCTCAACATGTACGTCGACCGCGACATCGACGCCCTGATGCGGCGGACCCGCCTCAGGCCGCTCCCCTCGGGGCGGATGGACCCCGCGCAGGCCGTGATGTTTGCCGTGATGACGGGAGGCGCGGGACTGGCGCTCCTGACCCTGGGAGCCAACCTTCTCAGTGCGCTTCTCGCAGCCTCAGGCATCCTCTTCTACGTCGCCGTGTACACCTGCTGGCTCAAGCGCCGAACCCCCCAGAACATCGTCATCGGCGGGGCGGCAGGGGCGGTCCCCCCGCTCGTGGGGTGGGCGGCGGCCACGGGCCACCTTGCGCCCCCCGCCTGGGGACTCTTCGCCATCGTCTTCCTGTGGACGCCCCCGCACTTTTGGGCGCTGGCCCTCCGCAGAGAGGACGACTACAGGACCGCCTCCGTCCCCATGCTCCCCGTGGCACGGGGCCAGAGCGAGACACGCCGGCAGATCGGACTCTACGCCCTCGCCCTGTCGGCCGCGAGCTTCGCCGTGTCCCTCCCGGGCGGCCTCTTCGGCCCCCTTTACCTCGCCACGGCGGCGGTCCTCGACGCCCTGTTGCTCTGGATCGTGTGGAGGGTCTCCCGGGGACGCCCGGGAGCAGACACCCAGCTCTTCGCTTACTCGGTGCTCTACCTGGCCGTGTTGTTCACGGCCATGGCCGTGGATCGGGTGGTGGTCTCCCCCCTGTGACGTGGGGCGCGTGGCACGGGCGGGGCGACGTCCTCGCCGGTCTCGCGACGTCGGTCCTCCTCTACGCGCGTGGGTGGCGGGCGCTCCGCGAGAGAGGAGGGGCGCGGGCGTCCACGGGTCCCCAGCTGTGGTGCACGCTAGGCGGGTGGGGCATCGTCGCACTGGCGCTCCTCTCGTCCCTGGACGTGTACCAGCCTCTCCTCCTGTCCGTCCACATGGTGCAGCACGAGCTCCTCCTCCTCGTCGCGCCTCCCCTGATCCTGCTCGGGAATCCCCTGGCGAGGACGCTCTGGGGCCTTCCCGGTCCGGTCAGAGCCGCGACGGGGTCCCTCTTTTCGCCCCGCTCGCCGGTCCGCCGCGCCCTCGCCACGCTGGGGCGGCTCCCCGTATCCTGGGGCGTCTCGACCGGGCTCCTGTGGGTGTGGCACCTGCCCGTCCTCTACGACGCCACGGAGGGGAACGGATTCGTCCACAATGTGGAGCACGTGACCTTTTTAGCCGCTGGCCTCCTCTTCTGGTGGCCCCTGGTCGCCTCACCACCCTATGGCCGGCCCGTCGGCGCGCTGGCGAAACTCGGGTACCTCATCGCAGGGCTTAGCCAGAGGTCCCTCCTGGGAGCGGCTCTGGCACTGTCCCACCGCGTCTACTACACTCACTACCTCCTGGTTTCGCGCCTCTCCGGCCTCCCTGCTCTCGCAGACCAGCGCCTCGCCGGAGGGATCATGTGGTTTGGGGGAGGAGCGGTCCTTCTGGCCGCCGCTCTCCACGTCATCTGGACCGGTCTTCCCGGGTCGCCGGAGGATTCCCGGAGGGCGCGTCCACTGGCACGCGCCCCGTCTCCCGCATCTCTCTCCGGGATGGCCAGGGGGTGACGGCCCGCTTCCGGCCCCGGTGTCCGCGCCGTCCTGCGGAGCCCGGCCTCCTGGGGGCGGGTCGTCAGCCCCTCCCGCGCGGCCCGGCGGTGGTGGCCGGTGGCAGTCGCAAGCGCCGCCTTCCTCGCCCTCGGCGCGTTGATGGCCGCATCCGGCATGACCGCCGCGGTCGCGGAGGACAGGTCCACCTTCCGGCGAGGATCCCCCTGGCTTGCGCCTGGGGGTGACCGCCCCGCGAGCGCGCGGGCGGGGATCTCAGTACTCGATCCCGGGCTGGGCGCGGATGCCCGCCCGGTAGGGGTGCTTGAGCATTCGCATCTCGGTCACGAGGTCCGCCGCCGCGATGAGGTCCGCAGGGGCGCCGCGGCCCGTCAGGATCACGTGGAGCATCTCGCGCTTGGCCTGAAGCGCCCTCAGGACGTCCTCCACCGGGAGCTGGCGGAGCCTGAGGGCCACGTTGATCTCGTCCAGCACGACCATGTCGATGCGGGGGTCGGCCATGAGCTCGCAGCTCTTGGCCCAGGCGGCCCAGGCGGCCCGGCGGTCCCTCTCCTGGTCCTGGGTGTCCCAGTGAAATCCCTCCCCCATGCGGTACCACTCCACCTGGTCGCCAAACCTCCCAAACACCTCGACCTCCCCGGAGGGGATCGGCCCCTTGATGTACTGGACGACCCCCACGCGCATCCCGTGGTGGAGCGCCCGGACCACCATGCCGAAGGCGGCGGTGCTCTTGCCCTTCCCCGCGCCCGTGAACACGATGACGAGCCCCTTTGCGCGCGTGGCCTGGGCCCGGCGGCGCTCGAAAACCTCCTTGACCCGCTGCATGCGCAGGCGGTACTCCTCCGGGGTGCTCACCGTCCCACCTCCGCCACGTCGGGGACCCCGCCTCTGTACCAGCCGAGCCGGGCGTGGAGGCGCACGACCTCGCCCACGACGAGGAGCAGGGGGGGACCGAGGCCCGCCCGGCGGACCGCGGCCGCGATGTCCCCCAGGGTCGAGACGACGGTCCGTTGGGCAGGCCACGTGGCCCACTCCACCGCGAGGGCGGGGGTGGCTCCCGCGCGGCCCGCCCGGCGGAGGTCCGCTACGACGCGGGCGAGAGACCCGGCCGCCATGTAGACCACCACCGTCGGCTCCGGCGGAGGCTCGCCCGCTCCGTGGCCCGTGAGGATGAGGACCGAGGAGGCGAGGCCCCGGTGGGTCAGGGGCACGCCCGTGTAGGCCGCAGCCCCCAGGGCGGCCGTCACACCGGGGACGATCTCGAAGGGGATCCCCGCCTCCGCGAGGGCCAGGGCCTCCTCTCCCCCGCGCCCGAAGAGGAGCGGATCCCCGCCCTTGAGGCGGACGACGCGGCGGCCCCGCCTCGCCTCGTCGATCATGCGGACGACCACCTCCTCGTGGCCGACGGCGGCGCGGCCGCGCTCCCGGCCCACGTACACGCAGACGCAGGACCTCTTCGCCCACCGCAGGATGGCGGGGTCCACGAGCCGGTCGTAGTAGATCACGTCCGCGCGCTGGATCCACTCCTTGCCGCGCACCGTCACCAGGTCCGGCCGGCCCGGACCCGCCCCGACGAGCACCACGCGCGGTTCCCGCACGGCGCTACCCCCCGAGCAGCTGGCGGACCCGGCGGGCTCCCAGCTCTTCCAGCGTGATGCACGGCAGATTCCACCGCGCGGCCCAGGCGGGGAGGAGGCCCACGGGCACGTGGGGCGGCTCCGTGGTGACCAAGAGGATCCGGGCGTCGTGCCGGAGGAGGCGGAGGAAGGCCTCCTCGGAGGCGTGGACGGGATCGAGGGACCCGTGCCCGACCGTCGGGCGGCCGTCCGACACGAGGATGACGGACCGCACCCCGGCCCCCGCGCGGCGCCGGGCGCGCTGGAGGACCTGTGAGGCCACCTCGAGGGCCTGGGCGAGGGGGGTGCGCCCCCCGATGGGGAGGTCCTCCACGGCCCGCTGCACCCTCCGTACGCTCCGGGTGGGCGGGAGCACCACGTCGGCGGCCCCGCCCCGGAAGGTGATGAGCCCCACCTCGTCCCGCTTGCGGTAGCTCTCCTCCAGGAGGCCCAGGAGGATTCCCTTGGTGAGCTCCATGCGCCGGTGGGCCCCCATGGACCGGCTGGCGTCCAGGACCACCAGGAACAGGTGGCGCACGGGGGCGCGGCGCACCTTCTCCCGGAGGTCCTCGGTGCGGACGACGACGGCCGTGGGGCCCGGAAGCCCGGGAGGCTGCCGGCCTGCAGCGGCCCGGAGGGTGGCGCCGAGGGCCACCTCCAGGGGATTTCCCCGGGGCAGCCGCGTCGTGACGCAGGGGCCTCGCGGCCCCCCGATCGCAGCGCGGTCCGGCCGGGTGCCCGTGCCCGGGCTCCCGGATCCGGGAGCCCGCGACGCGGGGAGCCTGAGGGGTCCCAGAGGGTCCGCCTTCACGGGCGTGAGGTCGTCCCGTCCCGCTTCTCCCCCGGACGGAGGGGCGTCCGGCCCGCGGGGAGGCGGGGCGGGCGGAGGCCGATGGGCCGGCCCCAGAGGCGGCGCGCTCCGAGCGGACCGTCGCCTGTGGGCCAGGGCGTACTCGCTGACCCGGTCCACGTCCTCCACGGTCACGGCCTCCCGTCCCTCCCACGCTGCGAGGGCCGAGGAGGCCTTGCGGATGACGAGGTCGGCCCGGAGCCCTTCCACGCCCTCCCTGCAGCAGCGGGTCGCGATCTCCGAGGCCACCTCTCCCGGGACCCGGACCCGGGGGAGGACCGCCCGTGCGGCGAGGAGGCGGGCGCGGAGCCGCTCCTCCTCAGGAGCCCACAGCGCCCGGAAGCCGACGGGGTCCACTTCGAAGGCCGTGACACGCGCGGCCGCCTCGGCCCGCTCGCGCGGATCCGCCAGGTCTTCGGAGGCCACCAGCAGGCCGAACCGGTCGAGGAGCTGGGGCCTCAGCTCCCCCTCCTCGGGATTCATGGTGCCCACCAGGATGAACCGGCTCGGGTGGCGGACCGACACGCCCTCGCGCTCCACGACCGCCACGCCGCTCGCCGCCACGTCCAGGAGGAGGTCCACCAGGTGGTCCGGGAGCAGGTTGACCTCGTCCACGTAGAGGATCCCGCGGTGGGCCCGGGCCAGAAGACCCGGCTCAAACCTCTTCTCGCCCCGGCGGAGAGCCCTCTCGAGGTCGAGGGTGCCCACGACCCGGTCTTCCGTGGCGCCCAGGGGGAGCGCCACGAAGGGGGTCGGTCTCTCCTCCACCTCGACCTCGCCGCACAGCTCGCAGGGGTCCAGGGGATCGCACCCCGCCGGGCAGTTCCGGTTGGCGGAGAGCGGCGGCAGGAGGGCCGCCAGGGCGCGGGCGGCGCTGGACTTGGCCGACCCGCGCCCCCCCACGATGAGCACGCCGCCGATCCGGGGATTGACGGCGGCGAGGAGGAGCGCGAGCTTCATGCGCTCCTGCCCCACGATGGCGGAAAAGGGGAACGGGATCACTCCCTCACCTCCACGTCGGCTTCGCTCCGGAGGTAGATCTCCCGGAGCCGCTCGAGCAGGTCCGGGGGAGGGTCCGTCCAGAGGCCGCGCGAGGCCGCCTCCAGGAGCCGCTCCACCATCGCCCTCAGCGCCCAGGGGTTCGACTGCTCGAGGACGCGCCGCACCTCGTCGTCCAGGAGGTAGCGGGCCGCCACCTCCTCGTACATCCACGGCTCCACGACGTGGGCCGTGGCGTCGTAGCCGAACAGGTAGTCCACCGTCGCGGCCATCTCCGCGGCGCCCCGGTAGCCGTGCCGGAGGACCCCGCGGATCCACTTGGGGTTGACCACGCGGGACCGGAAGACGCGGACCACCTCCTCCCGGAGGTCGCGGATCCGCACCCGGTCGGGCCGCGACGTGTCGCCGAGGTAGGCGCGGGGCGAGGAGCCCGCAAGCGCGCGCACCGCGGCGATCATCCCGCCGTGGAACTGGAAGTAGTCGTCGCTGTCGAAGATGTCGTGCTCGCGGTTGTCCTGGTTCTGGACGGCCAGCACGATGCCCCGGAGGCGGCGCCGGAAGAGGTCCGGGGCCTCGATCCCGGGGGCCCCCTTCCCGTAGGCGTAGCCGCCCCACGCCACGTAGACGTCCAGGAGGTCCCGGTCCGTCTCCCAGGCGCGCGCGTCCAGGAGCGGCAGGAGCCCGGCGCCGTAGCTCCCGGGCTTGCTGCCGAAGACCCGGTACCCCGGGTCCTCCGGGTCGGCCAGGAGGTGCGCCCGGACGTAGTTGCGCTCGGGCGGTTCGGGGAGCGCCGCCACCGTGCGGACGGCGTCGTCCAGGAGCTCGACCAGGTTGGGGAAGGCGTCGCGGAAGAACCCGCTGATCCGGACCACGACGTCGACGCGGGGACGCCCCAGGACGTCGAGGGGGATCACCTCGATCCCGGTGACCCGGCGGTTCACGTCCGCCCACAGGGGGCGCACGCCGAGGAGGTGGAGGATCTCCCCGATGTCGTCGCCGCCCGTGCGCATGGTGGAGGTCCCCCACACGATCATGCCGATGCAGCGGGGGTACGTGCCCGTCTCGGCCAGGTAGCGCCGCAGGAGCGCCTCGGCCGCCTGGCGGCCCACCGCGGCGGCCGTCGGCGTGGGGATCCCCCGGACGTCCACCGAGTAGAAGTTCCGGCCGGTGGGCAGGATGGTGGCCATGCCGCGCGTGGGGGCCCCGCTCGGCCCCGGCGGCACAAACCGCCCGTCGAGGGCCCGCAGGATGTGGGCGATCTCGTCGGGCGTCCGCAGGAGGCGGGGCCACACCTCCTCCAGGAGAAACCGCAGCGTCTCCGCCGAGCGCGGCCCCACGGGCCGGCGCGTGCGCACCACCTCCCGCGCCCGCTGCTCCAGGAGCTCCAGGAGGTCGCCCGCCGTCCGGCACCCCGGGAACCCGGCGGGGGCGGCGGGATCGCCGACGGCCCTGTCGTAGTCGACTCCCAGGTCCTCGGCGATCGCCGCCGGCAGGCCGCGGACGCCGGCCTGGTCCTGGCGGACGAGGGCCACGAGGAGGTCCACCAGCCGGTCGCCCTCGGGGAGCTCCCCCAGGATGTGGAGGCCGTCCCGGATCTGGGACTCCTTGATCTCACACAGGTACCCGTCGAAGGAGGCCAGGAAGTCGTCCAGCTCCTCTGCGGCGGGCGGGCGGTCGTAGTCCAGGTCGCGGTAGAGGCGGCTCCTCTCGAGGAGGGAGAGGATCTGCTCGGCGACGAGCCCGCGCTTCCCCGGGTCCAGCACGCTGACCTGCGCGTACTCGTCGGCCAGCTGCTCCAAGCGCAGGAGGTCGCCGTAGGACTCGGCGCGGGTCATGGGCGGGATCAGGTGGTCGACGATGACCGCGTGGGCCCTCCGCTTGGCCTGGGTGCCCTCGCCGGGATTGTTGATGATGTAGGGGTAGATGTTGGGGAGGGCCTCGAGGACGACCTCGGGGTAGCAGGAGGCGCTGAGCCCGATCCCCTTGCCCGGGAGCCACTCGAGGTTGCCGTGCTTGCCCATGTGCACCACGGCGTGGGCCCCGAAGACCTCCAGGATCCACTGGTAGTAGGCCACGTAGGAGTGGGTGGGGGGGAGGTCCGGGCTGTGGTAGATGCTGCGCGGGTCCTGCCCGTACCCGCGGGCGGGCTGGATCCCCACAAACACGTTCCCGAGGAGGAGGCCGGGGACGGCGAGGCCCCGGGGGGTGGCCATGACGCCGCCCGGGGGCTCCCCCCACTGGCGGAGCATCTCCTCCCGGCGGGGGGCCGGGAGCCGCAGAAACCGCTCCCGGTAGCGCGGCTCCTCCACCACGTGGGGGACCTGGAGGAGCCGCGCGGGCGTGTGAAACTCCTCGTCCTGGGTGCACCCCGCGAGCAGCTCCTGGATGAGCGACTCGCCCGAGGCGGGGACGGGATCCACGCGGTAGCCGGCGTCCTTGAGGGCGCGCAGGAGGCGGACGACGCTTGCGGGCGTGTCGAGGCCGACCCCGTTGCCCACGCGGGCGTTCCGGGTGGGGTAGTTGTTGAAGAGGATGGCGACCCGCTTCTCCCGGTTGGGCGTCCGGCGCAGGGTGCACCACGCGCGCGCCAGCCGCGCCACCTGCCGGACCCGGTCGGCCACCGGGAGGCTGCGCCGGACCTCCTCGCCCAGGAGCGCGTCCCACGCTCCCTCCTCCTTGAAGGCGATGGGCACCGCGATGAGGCGGCCGTCGAACTCCGGGAGGGCCACGTGCATGGCCACGTCCCGGGGGCCGAGGCCGACGGAGGACTCCTCCCATTCCCGCCGGGTGGAGCCGCTGCTCATCACGGCCTGGATGACCGGGCAGTCGAGACCGTGGGGGGCGCTGAAGGCGAGCGTGCAGACCAGCACCTCGGCGTCGCGCAGGTGGTCCCCCACCGCGCGCGGGAGGCCGTCCTCGCCGAGGTCCTTGAGGGAGTCGCAGTAGACCGCCCGGGGCCGGCACCCCTCCTGGGCCAGCGCGCTCGCGAGGGCGTCGATGGGGAGGAGGTTTCCCGAGAGCCAGTGGGCCCGGTAGAAGAGGATCCCCACACGGGGGCTGTCGTCGGGGAGTGGTGGGAGGCCCGGGACCTCGTACACGCCGTGCTCCGGGGTGGGGGTCGGGGAGGCGTAGCCGTAGGCGGTGCCGAGAAACCGGTCCGCCAGGAACCTCAGGAGGTGCTCGTAGTTGGAGACGCCGCCGTGGACGAAGTACCGGAGGGCGCAGAGGAGGTCCCCATCCGGCACCGTGCTGGCGGAGGCGAGCTCCGGGTCCAGCTCCCGGCCGCCGGGCAGGGCGAGGAAGGGGACCCCGCCGCCCCGGCACGCCCGTGCGAGGAGGTCGATGCCCTCCGCGAAGTAGCCGCGCCCTCCCAGCACGCGCGCGATGACGACCCCGGCCTCCGGCACCGCCTCGCGGAGGAGGAGCTCGCGTGCGGAGGGATCCTCCAGCCGGCGCAGGTGGCGGGCCCGGACCGGCGGGAAGTCGGCGGGGAGCCGGCGGCAGGCGAGCGACCACCCGAGGAGCTCGGTGTCGGCGGCCGTGAGGAACAGGATCCCGCGCCCTACGTCCAGCATGCGCCCACCACGCGTCCCCCGTCGTCCACGAGGAGCACGTCGGTCTTCATGCAGCCTCCCCGCGGGCCGGCCGACCGGGCGATCCGCTGCGCGGCCTCGACGCAGCGGGCCGCGAGCCGCCCGTAGACGTCCCGGAGGGCCCGGGCCCCGAGGACCGCCTCCACCTCGCGCCAGGTGCCGGCGGCGAGGATCGCCGCCTCCGCCCCGGGGCCGGCCCCGGCCTCCCGGGCCAGATCCGCCACCACGGCCCGGTCCACAGACCCGGCCCCCGCTTCCAGGGTCATGGCCCCGCGGGCCACCTTGACAAACTTGGCCGGCATGCCGACAAAGGTCAGCCGCTCGACGCGGCCCGACCGGGCGGCGTGCTTCACGGTCGCGCCGAAGAAGATGCCCATCTGGAGGAAGGCGAGCTCGGGCCTCCGGGGGAACAGAGCGCGGGCCGCGCGCTCGCTGCGGGCGCCCACGGTCACCACGAATTCCCGCACGCCCGCGGCGATCCCCACGTCGATCCCCTGGGTGATGCTGGCGATGTAGGCGGCGGCCGAGAAGGGCCGGACGATCCCCGTGGTGCCGAGGATGGAGATGCCGCCCACGATGCCGAGCCGCGGATTCGCCGTCCTCTCCGCGAGGCGCTCGCCCGCAGGGCACGCGAGGGTGATCTCCACCCCCTGCCCCGCCCTCCCGCACTCCGCCAGGACCTCTCGCACGTGCTCGGCCATCATCCGGCGCGGCACGGGGTTGATGGCCGGCTCCCCGGGCGGGACCGGGAGCCCGGGGCGGGTGACGACACCCACGCCCGGCCCCCGGCGAAATTCCACGCGGCCCTCCGGGAGGAACCGCACCGAGCTCACGAGGAGGGCCCCGTGGGTGCAGTCGGGGTCGTCCCCCGCGTCCTTGACCACGGCCGCGGTGGCCCGGTCCTCGCCCAGCTCGCAGGAGGCCAGGGAGAACGTCACGTCCTGGCCTCCGGGCAGGCGCACGGCGGCCGTGCGCTGGATCGCGCCCAGCACGAGGGCGCGGAGTGCCCCGACCGTGGCGGCCGTCGCGCAGGCTCCGGTGGTGTACCCCGACCGGAGCGGTCCCGGGGGCCTCGGCTGCCACTCCTCGGACCCGCTCACGGGATCTCCCACCGCGCGGCGACCCAGGCCAGGAGCTCGGGCATCGTGCGCACGAGAGTCGGGTAGTCGATCGCCGGACGCCGGAGGAGGTGCAGGGGGACCCCCAGCGAGGACGCCACCCGGCGCTTGACGTCCTCCCCTCCGGGCGGGCCCGACGCTTTGGCCACCACCGCCTCCACCTCAAGACGCCGCCACAGGGCACGCTCGTCCTCCTCGGGCACGGGAGGATCCATGGGGATCACGCGCTCCGGGGGAAAGCCGGCCCGGAGGGCGCGCGCCACGGAGCGCGCGCGGTCCATGACGCGCACGTAGAAGGTGGCCTCCCCGCTGCGCGCCCACCACGCGGCGAGCCCCTTGGTCCCGATGGTGAGGAGGACCCGCCGGCCCCGAAGGACGCCCGAATTCCACAGGGCGTCCTCGGAGGCGTGGACGACCACGGAGGCCGAGGACGCCTCGTCCGGGAGCTCCTCCCGCTCCACGCGGACGTAGGGGATCCCGAGCTCGAGGGAAACCTGCATCGCCGTCCGCGAGATGGAGACGGCGAAGGGATGCGTGGCATCCACCACGGCCGACGCCCCGGTCTCGACGAGGGCCTGCCGGAGCGCCTCCCGCGGGAGCGGTCCCGCGCGGGCTTCCACGTGGCGGAGACCCGCGTACAGCCGCCGCCCCTCGCCGGTGGTCACACTGGCCACCACGGTGATGCCGAGCCCGCCCAGGGCGGCGGCGGCAGCCCGGCTCTCGCTCGTGCCCCCGAGGAGGAAGATCCGGAGGCGCCTCACGAGGGCCGGCTCCTCCGGCGGAAGCTGTGGCCGAACTCCGGTGCGTACAGGCGCGAGCGCGCCCCCGGGGGGGCGTCGAGGGCGGGGCTCGCGAGGAACAGGACCGTGCGGCGCACCCCCATCCTCGCCACGACCTCCTCCAGGTGCCGGAGCTCCGCGACCTCCACCCGCTCGTCCGGCCAGCCCACGCGGCAGGCCACGGCGACGGGGCTCCCGGGCCCGTAGGACGGCAGGAGGCTGCGCTGGACCTCCCGGGCGCGGGCGCCGCTCAGGTACACGCACAGGCTCGCTCTGTGGGAACCCAGCGCCTCGAGGGCCTCGGAGCCCGGGACCGGCGTCGCCCCCTGTGCCCGGGTCAGGATCACGGTCTGCACGAGCCCCGGCACTGTGAGCTCCACGCCGAGCCGCGCGGCGGCCGCCTGGAACGCGCTCACGCCGGGCACCACCTCGTAGGGGATCCCCCGGTCCCGCAGCGCCGCCAGCTGCTCGTGGAGCGCGCTGTACAGGGAGGGGTCGCCGCTGTGGAGGCGCACGACGACCCGGCCCGCCCGCGCGGCGCGGATCAGGTGGGCGAGGATCTCCTCCAGCGTGAGCGGGGCCGAGTCGATCCGCTCGGTCTCCGGGCGGCACACCTCGAGCACGGCCGGGGGGACGAGGGATCCCGCGTAGACGACCACGTCGGCCGCCCGGAGGAGCCGGACCGCTCTCACCGTCAGGAGCTCGGGGTCCCCGGGCCCCGCCCCCACGAAGTACACCACGCCGGTCACCGCTCGTCCCTCCGCAGCGTGATGAGGCGTCCCAGGTGGACCCGGGTCGCGCTGTTGCCCACGAGCACGAGGGTCTCCATGTCCACCTCCTCCGGAGTGACGGCCCGGAGGTCCGTGATCCTCACGCGCTCGCCCCGCCGGTACGCCGCCCGCACGAGCGCGACCGGGGTCCGGGGAGGCCGGGACGCCCGGAGGATCCGGAGCGCGAGATCGAAGGGCTCAGTCCTCCCCGGGCTGCGGGGATTGTACAGGGCCACGACGAAGTCCGACCGGGCCACGGCCTCAAGCCGGTCGCGGATCACCTCGCGGGGCGTCAGCCTGTCGCTGAGGCTGAGGGCGGCGAAGTCGTCCCCGAGGGGCGCCCCGACGCGGGCGGCCGCGGCGAGCAGCGCGGTCACGCCGGGCGAGACGTCCACGGCCACAGCGTCGTCGGGCCGGATCCGCGCGAGCGCCCGCGCGGCCATCCCGTAAATCCCGGGATCGCCGCTCGAGACGAGCGCGACCCTGTAGCCCTCGCGCGCGAGCGCAAGGGCCAGGGCGGCGCGCGCCGCCTCGGCGCCGAGGGGACTTTCGACGACCCTCTGTCCCCCGCGCAGGAGAGGCCTCATGAGCTCCACGTACCGCCCGTAGCCGATCACGACCTCGGCGTCCTCAAGCGCCGCCCGCGCCGCCCCGGTCATCTGCGCGGGGCTCCCGGGCCCGATCCCGACAAGACGCAGGGTCCCCTCCCGCGGGCGTTTCCCCGCCCGGAGGCGGGCCACGGCCACCGTCGCGGCACCTGGGACGCCAGGGAGACGAACGACGCGCTTCGAGAGGAGGAGCGGGCCTCCGGCCGCGGCGAGGAGCGCCGAGGGCTCGGCCACCCCGGGTGTCCCGAGGACGCGCTCTGCGACCGCCGAGGGGGTGGGACACCGGCGCGCCGCGCGGGCGAGCTCCCGGAGAGGGAAGGCCCTGAGGGGCACGGCGAGGAGCTCCGCGACCCGCCGGATCCCGGGCTCGTCCTGCTTCACGTCGGCCGTGGCCACGACCGCGATGCTCTCCGGGCGCCGGCCGGACTCCCGGAGCGCGGTCTCGACCGCGTAGGACACGACCTCCGGCCCGGTCCCGCGCTCGCACCCGATCCCCACGGCGAGAGTCCGCGGGCAGTAGACGACAACCGGGGGATCCGGGGGCGCCTCGACCGGGCGATCGGAGACCACCACGAGGCCGCGGTGCCGCGATGGGTCGGCGGCAGAAGGAGAGGAGACCTTCTCGAGGGACGGGAGGCCCTCCGCCCACTGCGGGTTTCCTGCATCCTGGTACAGGGCCACCGGCCCGCCGCACACCAGGGCGGCGCTCACGGCGGGGAGCCCCCGCCCGTCCACGAGGGCCCACCCTTCCGCCTGGGCCACGAGCTCGAGGGCTGGGGCGCCCCGCACGGTCGATGCCGTCGTGAAGACGGGGATGGCGCCCAGGGCCGCGCTGATCCGCCGGGCGGCCGCCTCCGCGCCTCCTCCGTGGGCCCCGAGGAGGGGGATGACGTAGTGGCCCAGGTCGTCCACCACGACGATGCCCGGGTCGGATCCCTTCGCGCGAAGGAGCGGTGCGATGAGGCGAACGACCAGGCCTGACGCCGCCACGAAGACCAGGACCCCGTACTCCCCCCACAGCGCCCTGAGGAGGTGGCGCAGCGGTCCCTCGAAGCTCCGGGCCCCGGGGACGGAGGGCGCATGGCGAGCGGGCAGGTACACGTCCACAGGAAGACCCCCCTCCAGGAGCCGCCGCAGGAGGTCGGCCCCGCCCGGGGTCAGCCCCACGCCCGCCCACCTCCTCATAGAGGCCGCCTCCCGCTCCGGGGGACGAAGAGAAGGGAGGCGTAGGAGACGGGCGGCTCCTGGGAGAGCGCGGGGCCCGGCACCACGCGGACGTCTCCCGTGCCCGCGTGCTCGACCAGCACGGCCCCTCCGAGGAGGCCGCGGTCCCGGAGGCATGCGGCGACGTCCCGGAGCGCCGTGCGGACCTTGAGGAGCACCACCAGGTCGGCGAGCTCGAGCGCCTCCGGGATCTCCCCGGAGCGGTAGAGCGCGGGCAGGACCGCCAGGCGCTCGTCCCCTGTGGCGAGCGGGGCCTGGAGGTGGGCCGCCGCCGCCTGGATGGAGGAGATCCCGGGGACGATGACGACCGGGACTTCCGGGGCGCGGGCACGGACAGCCCGGAGGAGGTGGGTAAAGGTGCTGTAGAGGAGCGGGTCTCCGAGGGTGACGAAAGCGACGCTCTCGCCTCTCTCGAGGTGCGAGAGGACCTGCTCCCCCGCCCTCTCCCACTCCCCCCGGCGCAGGGGGAGGACCGGTGTGGCCGGCCTCACGTGGCGCTCGGCCACACGGTAGGCCGAGCCGGGACCCCCGTCGCGTCCCGCCGGGCACGCGAGGACGCACGCGGTCGCGAGGATCCGCACGGCCTTGACGGTCATGAGCTCGGGGTCGCCCGGCCCGACGCCCACGCCGTAGAGGGTGCCCCACGCGCTCATCTCCCGATCCCCCGCACGATCGTCACGGGTCCCAGGGGACGGCGGAGGAGAGGCCCGCCCGACCCGGCGCTCCGGGACAGGTGGACGTCCAGGAAGTCGACGTCCCAGCCGAGATCCCGGAAGGCCCGGACGGCCTCCCCCGCCGACTCCAGCGTCGCGGTGGTGACCACGACGATGCCGGGTCTTTTGAGCTTGCGGGTGGACGCCTCGAGGATCTCCCGGAGGCGGCCACCCGATCCGCCCACGAAGACGCGATCGGCCTCGGGGAGGTCCTCCAGGGCCTCGGGCGCCTCCCCCAGGACGACGTGGACCCCCCCGACCCCCGCGCGCCTGAGGTTTTCCCGGAGGACCGCCGCGGCCTCGGGACGCCGCTCCACCGCGAAGATGCGGGCTCCCGGGGCGAGGAGCCCGAGCTCGACGGACACGGAGCCGGTCCCCGCCCCGATGTCGTAGACTACGTGGCCCGGCCGGACCCGGAGCTTCCAGAGCGCCAGGACCCGCACCTCGGCCTTGGTGATCATGCCCGGTCGGTCCCGGAGGGTGACGAAGCTCTCCTCGGGGAGGCCTTCGGGGAGACGAGCGGCTCTCCGCGTCAGCACGACCAGGGTCAGGGGCGCCCACTCGCCGCCCCGCGCGGCCTCCTCGGCGTCGAGGGAGACGATCCGCTCGTCGCGGGCTCCGAGGTTTTCCAGGACGTGGACCGTGTACTCTCCGTAGCCGAGGGCCAGCCGGCCGATCTCCCGGGGCCCCGTCGTGGGGCCGGGAAGCACCACGACAGGGGAGGCCCCGGACTCGAGGAAGGGGACGAGGAGCTCACGGGGGCGGCCGTGGAGGCTCACCACCGGGACATCCTGCCACGGGATCCTGAGGCGGGCGCAGGCCAGCTGGACCGACGACACGCCCGGGTGGAAGACCAGCGCCTCCCCGGGGAGGGAGCGCACCAACACCGTCCCGATCCCGTAGAAGAGAGGGTCACCGCTGCCGAGGACGACCACGCGCTTGCCCGCCCGCCTCCGCGCGTCCAGCCGCCTCGTCGCCTCCTCCAGGTCGCCCCGGAAGAGGACCGTCTCCTCCACCCTGTAGGCCCAGGGCTCGGCGAGGGCCAGCTGGCGCGCGCCTCCCCCGAGGACCTCGGCGCGGGCCACCAGGGCCCGGAGATTTGCCGGCAGGGCGTCGAGGCCCGAGGCCCCCACGCCGATCACGTGGATCACGCCCTGCTCCTCGCCCTCCGGCGGGCGCGGGTCCTGGGGATCCCCCCCGCCCTCTTCCCGGACGAGCTCGACCAGGGCGTTGACCACGGCGGCCGCCGCGGCGGATCCGCCCTTCCTCCCCAGCGACACCACCGAGGGGACATCCAGCTCGAGGAGGCTTCGCTTGGCCTCCCGCACCCCCACAAACCCCACGGGCATGCCCACGACCGCCCGGACGCGGGCCCGGCCCGCCCGCACCTCCTCGCAGAGGACCCGCAGGGCCTGCGGAGACGTCCCCACCACGACGAGGGCGTCGGGGTGGGTCGCCAGGGCGCGCCGCATGGCCGCCTCGGAGTAGGTCTCGCCCGGGGCCGGTGCGGCTCCGGGCGCGTCGAGGGAGCACCGCGCCTCAAGCCCCAGGGCCCCGAGGTGGGACCGCACGCCCTCCAGGGTCATGCGGCTGTCCACCACGACGGGGCAGCGGGCCCGCAGCGCCGCCTGGGCCGCCTCCACAAACCCCTCGCGGAACTCGAGGAGCCACAGGTAGTCCAGGTCCCCCGTGGCGTGGACGACCCGGCGGGCGACGGCGTAGTGGTGACGGGGAAGGCCGTGGGCCCCCGCTTCCCGGTCGATGAGGTCGTAGCTCTGCTGGAGGATCACGGGACCTGCCACGCGCGGCGGTGGTAGGACGCCGGGTCGTCCTCCCCCGGGGACTCGGGGCCCGCCGCCATCCGGAACTTGCAGAGCTCGCAGTTCATCCGCACCTCGCCCCGGAGCGCCTCCGCCTCGCGCCGCAGCACGAGCTCCCGAAGCCGCCTGTCGGCTCCGATCTCGCGCGCCACCCGGACCTCCACCTCGGGGTGCAGCCGTTGGAACTGAGATGCCACCTCGTGGACGCGGCCGAGGAGGACTCCCGGGAAGAGGAGCCACGGGAGCACGACGACCGCGCGGAGGCCCAGGCGGAGGACCCGGCGGAGCCCCTCGGCGAGCCGGGGGTAGGTGATGCCGACGTAGCAGGCCTCCGCGGCCGCGAGCCCGCTCCCCTCGTAGAGGAGCCGGGCCATCTTGCACACGTCGCCGTTGGCGTCGGGATCGGAGGAGCCCCGCCCCAGGAGGACTAGCGCGGTCTCGGACCGGGGGAGCGCCCCCAGGGCCTCCTCCACCCGGTCGCGGGCGATGGCCAGCATCTCGGGCGCGAGCCCGAGCGGCTGGCCGTAGCGGATCCGGAGCCCGGGGTGGCGCGCCCGGGCGCGGTCGAGCTCCTGCGGAATGTCGTACTTGGTGTGGCGGGCGGCGAAGAGGAGGAGCGGGACCACGACGAGCTCCGTGGCCCCGCGGGCGACGCAGCGGTCCACGGCCTCGACGATCCCGGGCGGGCACAGCTCGAGGAAGCAGGGCTCGACGGGCCGGTCCGGCGGGAGCGTCCCGAGGTGCCGCGCGAAGCCGAAGAACGCCTCGCGGCCGAGGGGATCGCGCGTGCCGTGGCCGAGGAGCAAAAGGGGCCTCACGGAGCCCACCCCCGCGCCGCCTCCACGAGGCGGGTCGCCAGGTCCGGCCTCGCCCCCAGGTGGACGTGGACGTAGGTGGCGAGGATCCGGCCGGAGGCGTACCCCTCCACCCGCTCGTGCGGCCCGTGCCGGACCCGGTAGGCGTTGGCGGGCCCCTCCCACAGGGAGTAGTGGAACTCGTGGCCGCGCACGGTCTCCCCCGCCCGCAGGAGGAGGGTGTCCACGAGGGCCGTGGCCTCGGCGTAGCCGAAGTGCTGGAGCCGGTCCGTCATGGCGACCCGGCCCGGGATTACGCCGAGCATGGCGAGGTACATGAGGCCGCCGCACTCGGCGTAGACGGCCCCGGGGAAGGATCGCACGGATTCGGCCATGGGCCTGTTGGCGAGCAAGGCCTCCTGGTACACCTCCGGGAATCCGCCCCCCAGGTAGAGGAGGCCCGCCTCCGGCAGCCCCCTGTCGTCCAGCATCCGGACCGGGACCAGCTCGGCCCCGCTCCACCGCAGCAGGTCCAGGTTGTCCTCGTAGTAGAAGCTGAAGGCCTCGTCCCAGGCGTAGGCGATCCGCGCCCGGGGAGGCGCGGGCGCAGGCGGGGGAAGCGCGGGTCCCGCGGGGCGCCGCGTCAGCTCGAGCAGCCGGTCCAGGTCCACGTGACGGGTGACCGCCTCCGCGAGATGCGAGAGGTCCGGCCGCCACTCCGTGGTGGGGACGAGCCCCAGGTGCCGCTCGGGCAGGAGAAGGGACGGGTCCTCCTCGACCCAGCCGAGGACGGGGACCGGGGACGCGGACAGGAGGGAGGCGGCGTGGGAGGGCGAGGCCACGCGGGTGAAGAGGACGCCCACGAGCCGGAGCCCCGGATCGTAAGTGGCGAAGCCGTGGATGAGCGCTCCCGCCGACTGGGCCAGGCGCGAGGCGTCCACGACCAGGACGACGGGGAGGTCCAGCAGCCGAGCCACCTCCGCCGTGCTCCCGCGGCCCCCCGGGCCCCCGTCAAACAGGCCCATCACCCCCTCGACGATGTTCACGTCGGCGGCCCACCGCCAGAAGAGCGTGCGCACGACCTCCGGCGGGCACAGCCAGGTGTCGAGGGTTCGGGAGGGACGTCCTGTGGCGAGGCGGTGGTAGGAGGGATCGATGTAGTCGGGCCCGACCTTGTAGGCCTGCACCCGGTGGCCCCGGCGGGCGAGCGCGGCCAGGAGGCCCGTCGTGATCGTCGTCTTGCCCGCGCCGCTGTGGGGTGCGGCGACCACGAAAGCGTTCACCGGCGCCTCCCTCCCCCCGCCACGGCCAGGACGGCCACGAGGAGGCCCAGGCCCAGGAGGGACGTGGCGTACATCAGGCGGACCGCCCGGCCGATGTCGGCAGGCTCGAGAGGCCGCAGCGCGTCCCCGAGGAAGGGCCGCACCTCGGGCTCGCCCCCGTAGGTGTTCACGCCGCCGAGGCGGACCCCGAGGGCGCCGGCCACGGCGGCCTCGCTCAGTCCCGCATTGGGGCTGGGGCTGCGCGCCCCGTCCCGCCACGCGATCCGCCAGCAGCGGGCCGCGTCCAGCCCACAGAGGAGCGCACCCGCGGGGAAGAGCAGGCGCGCGAGGCGCGCCGGGAGGAAGTTCAGGAGGTCGTCCAGCCGGGCTGCCGCCCACCCCACCTCCCGGTAGCGGTCGTCCTGGTGGCCCACCAGCGAGTCGAGCGTGCTCGCAGCCTTGAAGGCCAGCGCGGCGGGCGCCCCGCCCGCGGCCGCGTAGACGAGGGGGGAGAGCACGCCGTCCACGGTGCTCTCGGCCACGGCCTCCACGGCGGCGCGGATGACCTCCCGCTCCTCCAGGTCCGCGGTGTCGCGGCCGACGATCATCGCCACGGCCCGGCGGGCGGCGGGCAGGTCGCCGCGGGCGAGGGCCCGGGCGACGGCCATGCTCTCGACCTCCAGGTCGCGGGCCGAGAGGGCCGTATACAGGAGCGCCACGTCGAGGAGTGTCCGGAGCCTCGGGTGCACGCGCCCGCAGCGGGCCAGCAGGGCCCGCGTCGCGACCCCCGTCCCGCCCACGACCATGCCGACGAGCAGGATCCCGGCCCACCGGGACCGCCCCCCCCGGCGCGTGAGGATCCTCTCCAGGACCCCCGCGGCCCACCCCATCGCCCGCACCGGGTGCGGCAGCCACCGGGGGTCGCCCAGGAGGAGGTCGAGGCAGAAGGCGGCGACGAGCACCGTCGTCACGGGGCCCTCCTCCCGTAGCGCTCGAAGAACACCACGTCGCGCAGGGGCAGGCGCGCCCGCCACCCGACCTCTTCCAGCAGCGGGTACCTCGGGAAGTCCACGTCCGGCCGGAAGTGGCGCACGTTGCGCCTCTGGGAGATGGCCTCGTAGAGGTCCATCACGGAGCCCTCCCGTGGCGCGGGACGCCCTCCACGCCGGCGAGCCGGGCCAGGGCCGCCATGTCCACGTGCTCCCGGAGGAGATCGGCGATCCGGTCCAGCGTCGCGTCCACGGAGGGCTCCCCGGCAGGCGGGAGGGGAGGCCATCCGCGGTGCGCCCGGAGCCGGTTCAGGAACGCGCGCCGGAAGGGGCCGCTATCGAAGACACCGTGGAGGTACGTGCCCCACACGCGGCCCCCGGCCGCCGCGAGCCCCTCGAGCCCCTCGGCGGGCATCCCGTGCCGCTCGACGATCCGGAACACGGGCGCGGCGTCCCCGGCGTGCTGGGTGCACCCCATGTGGATCTCGTAGCCCTCCACCTCGAGACCGCTCTCCAGGTGGACGGCCCGGACGAGGGCCGTGTGCTTCCTCCGGTCCATGACCGTGATGGCCGGGAGGTACCCGAGCCCCTCCTCGGCCGGGGTGCCGGACTCTACCCGGTAGGGGTCGAGCACGCGCGTCCCCAGCATCTGGAATCCCCCGCAGATCCCCACGACCGTCACACCCTCCTCGACACAGCGGGCGATGTGGTCGGCAAGCCCGCAGGCCTTGAGGTGGACCAGGTCGGGGATGGTGGTCTTGCTGCCGGGGAGGATCAGGGCGTCCGGGAGGCTCCCGTCGGGCCGGTCGACGTACCGGAGGAGGACGTCGGGCTCGGCCTCCAGGGCGTCCATGTCCGTGAAGTTGGCGATGTGCGGGTGACGGACCACGTCGATCCGCAGGACGCGGTCTGCGCGGCGCCCCACCTCCGAGCGAGGCCCCAGGGTGTCCTCCTCCGGCAGCCGGACATCGCCCGCGAAGGGCACCACCCCCAGCACGGGCCGACCAGTCCTGCGGACCAGGAAGTCGAGGCCCGGCCGGAGGATCTCGAGATCTCCCCGGAACTTGTTGATGACGAAGCCCCGGACGCGCTTCCGCTCGTCCGGGCGGAGCAGCCGGAGCGTCCCGAGGAGCTGCGCGAAGACGCCCCCGCGGTCGATGTCGGCCACGAGGAGGACCGGGGCATCGGCCAGGGCGGCGGCCCGCATGTTCCCCAGGTCGGAGTCGCGCAGGTTGACCTCGGCAGGGCTCCCCGCGCCCTCGAGGATGACGAGGTCGTACTCGGCGCGGAGGCGGTCGAGGCTCTCGCGGACGACCTGGAGGAGGCGGGGGGCCTCGGCCAGGTACTGCCGCGCCGTCATGGTGCCGACCGCCTGCCCCCGGACCACCACCTGGGCCCCCGTCTCGCTCCCCGGCTTCAGCAGGATGGGGTTCATGTCGACAGAGGGGGGAATCCCGCAGGCGCGCGCCTGGACCGCCTGCGCCCGAGCGATCTCCCCGCCCCCCGGGCAGACGGCCGCGTTATTGGACATGTTCTGGGCCTTGAAGGGCGCGACGCGCAGGCCGTCCTGGCGGAAGGCCCGGCACAGGCCGGCCACGAGGAAGCTCTTGCCCACGTGCGATCCGGTCCCCTGGACCATCAGCGTCCGGCCGAGCACCGGGGCACCACCTCCCTCAGGACGCCGAGGAGCCGTTCCTGCTCCGGGCGCGGCCGCACCGCGAAGCGCACGTAGCGGTTGGGCGGCAGGCCCGTGAAGGAGTCGCAATTCCGCGCCACGATCCCGGATTCCCAAAGGGCCCGGCACAGACCGCCGGCGTCCGGGACGCGGCAGAGGACGAAGTTGGCCTCCGAGGGGGAGGGCACAAGGCCCACCTCGCGGAGGCCCCGCGTGAGCTCGTCCCGGAGCTCCCCCACGACACGCCGGGTCCGGTCGCGGTAGGCGGGGTCGGCGAGGGCCGCTTGTCCAGCCGCGACGGCGAGCGCGTTCACGCTCCAGGGAGGCTGCAACCGCCGCAGCCTCTCCACCATCTCGGGCACCGCCACCAGGTAGCCGAGGCGCAGACCCGGCAGCGCGTAGAACTTGGTGAGGCTCCGCAGCACCACAAGACGCGGGTCCTCCGCCGCTCGGCGGACCAGCGACTCGCGGTCGCCCGCGAACTCCATGAAGGCCTCGTCCACGACCACGGTCCCCGGGAGGGCCAGGACGTCCTCGCGGGCCAGCAACCGGCCCTCAGGGCTCGTGGGGTTCCCCACGAAGGTCACCCCGGGGCGGGTGCGGGTGAGCGGGAGGCCGCAGGCCTCGCAGGCGTCCTCGTACTCGGTGAAGGCAGGCGTGACCACCCAGGCCGGCGTGCCGGACAGCAGCTGGGCGACGAGGTAGATGAGCTGGGTGGACCCGTTCCCGGCGAGCACGCACGCGGCCGGAACGCCGTGGTGGCGGGCGAGGGCCTCGCTCAGCTCGCCGGCATCAGGGCTCGGGTAGCGCGTCGCGAGGTCCGGCGCGCGAAGCAGCACCTCCCGCACCGCCTCGGGCGGGCCGAGGGGGTTGATGCTCGCGCTGAAGTCGAGGAGCGTGGGGTCGAGGGCTCCCCCGTGGGGCCGCTTCACCGCGCTCCCTCCCCGAGCACGGCCACAAGGAACCCCGTCTCGGCCAGCTCGCCCACGGCGCCGCAGACGTCCCCGGTCACGCCCCCGACCTTCCTCCAGGCGATGGCGAGGAGGCCCCCGCCGCATCCGAGGGCGGCGAGGAGTGCCGCGACCCCCAGGAGACGGAAGGAGAGGAGGCAGAGCCCCAGGACGAGGAGGAGGGCCACGATCGCGTCGGTGGCCAACCGGGAGTCGGCGAAGGCGCGGCCGACTCCGGCCTCGCGGGCGTAGGGGAGCCGGAGGGCGACGACCATGGCCCCCCGCCCCACGGCGGGCGCGACCAGGAGGGCGCGCGCGACCCTGGCCTCGGGCAGCAGGACCACTGCCGCGGCCTTCAGCAGCAGCACCACCACGATGGCCACGACCCCGAGGGCTCCCACGTGGGGGTCCCGCATGATCCGCAGGACCTCCTCCCGGTCCGTCCCCCCGGCGAGGCCGTCCACCGTGTCGGCGAGGCCGTCCAGGTGGAGGGCGCCCGAGAGGAGCACCTGGGACACGAGGGCGAGGACGCGCGCCAGGGCCCGCGGGACCAGGAAACCCGCCCCCCAGTACACCCCCAGGCTCGCGGCCCCGAGGAGGAGCCCGGCCACCGGGAAGTAGACCGCTGAGCGGCCGAGCTCACGCGGCGTGGGCGCGGGCCCCGGGAGCGGGACCCGCGTGAGAAACTGCAGGGCGACCCGCAGGCCCCTCATGCCCGCTGCGACACCCCCGCTTCCTCGAAGGTGGCCATCTCGTCGAGGACCCGGCACGCGCCGTCGACGAGCAGCATCGCGAGCGCCGCCCCCGTCCCCTCGCCGAGCCGCATCCCCAGGTCGAGGAGGGGGACGAGGCCGAGCCGCTCGAGCGCCGCGCCGTGCCCGGGCTCGGCCGAGCGGTGCGCGGCGATGAGGTAGTCGGTGACCCGGGGCGCGAGGGCGGAGGCGACGAGGGCCGCGGCGCCCGACACGAAGCCGTCGAGCACGACCGGGATGCGGCGGGATGCGGCCCCGAGGATCACGCCCGCCAGCCCTCCGATCTCGAGGCCCCCGACCTTGGCGAGGACGTCCACGCCGTCTCGGGGGTCGGGACGGTGGCGGGCGAGCGCGTCCTCGATGACCTGCACTTTGCGGCGCCACGCCTCCTCGTCGATCCCCGTGCCGCGCCCGGTCACCTCCGCCACCGCCCGCCCGGTCATCACCGCGGTGATGGCGCTCGCCGCGGCGGTGTTGGCGATCCCCATGTCGCCCGTGGCCACGAGGTCCGCCCCGTCCACGAGCGCGATCCCCGCCTCGAGGGCGGAGAGGGCCTCGTCCCGGGTCAGGGCGGGCTCCCGCCGGAAGTTCCGCGTGCCCCGGGCGACCTTCCGATCGACGAGGCGGGGGTGCGGCGGGAGGTCCCGCCTCACGCCCATGTCCACCACCACCACCTCTGCGCCAGCGAGCCGGGCCAGGACGTTGATGGCGGCCCGCCCCCGCAGAAACGTGGCCACCATCTGCGCGGTGACCTCCTGCGGGTAGGCGCTCACCCCCTCGCTCGCCACCCCGTGGTCGGCGGCGAGGGTGTAGATCACCTTCCGCCGGAGGCGGGGACGGCTCGCCCCCGTGATGGCCGCCACGCGCTGCGCGATCTCCTCGAGCCTCCCCAGGCTGCCCGGGGGCTTGGTGAGCGCCTCCAGGCGCGACGCCGCCCGGGCCCTCGCCTCCTCGTCCAGCGGCCCGATGAGGGGGAGGACGGAGAAGAGCTCGGTCATAGGGATACCCCCGCGCCTGAAACCCCGGACGTCAGTCCGGGGAGGAGGCGGACGCGCCAGGTGTTGCGGGCCAGCGCGATGCACTCCGCTGGCCGCGCCCGCTGTGTCAGGCGCGATCCGGCGGCCAGGTCGTGCAGGCTGGTGCGCCCGTCCGTTGCGCCACCGACATAGGCGAGCCCGAAGCGCGGGTGGAGCACGAGGGCTCCGCGCTTAAATCCCGGGCTGCGTGTCCCGCCGTACGGGCGCCGGACCCCCCCGCGCGCCGGCTCGCGCCGGTGCAGCTGCCGACGGTGGAGCCGGACAGGCGACAGGCGGAGGACCGCGGCCACATCGGGGGAGGGTCCACCCACCGCGCTCGCCGCGAGCGTCCAGCTATCCGCGCAGTGCGCCCAGAACGTCTCCTTGGACGCGCGGCGGGATTTCGGGAGACCGAGCTCCGTGCGGAGCGCGTGGGTCTCCCACCCCGCGCGGGGCACGACATCCCCGCGCAGCCGGAGCTCGTCGTCGAACCACCGCTTGCCGACCTCTAACGGCGAGAAGGACGCATCCCACCGGCGCTGCCCTCTGGTCTCGGCGACAATGTCCTCCACCACGAAGGTTGAAAAGGGGTGGAGGCGCCTGAGCCAGTCGACCCCCCGCAGCGTCCACTGCCAGCGGGCGCGGGTGGAGGGCGGGATGCCGCCGCGGGCGCGGTGGGCGCGGGGGGGCCGACACGGGGTCGTGCGGAACCGACGCGCCTTCCGCATCTGTCGCCGGACGTCCACGGCCTCGCGGACGTGCGTGACCGCGTCCGCGTCGATGGTCAGGTCCGTGTGCGTGCCGGACTTCACGGCGACGCCTTCGCGCGTGGACCCCGGGTCGATCCCGCAGGCGACGGGCTGGAGCTCGCCGCCACGCCCCGACCGTTCAGCTGCCTTCAGTCGCCCCCGCTCCCCCGTTGCCGGGGCCGGTGGCGTGGCCAGGCTAGTCTTTCCCACCGCCGAAGCGGCGTCCTGTGGTTCTGCGGATGGCATTCCGCTACTCCTCCCAAGCCCCGGACTTCAGTCCGGGGTACTTGACCCCCCTCTCCCCTTGAGGACGAGCGGGATCCCCGCCACCATCACCACCACCTCGTCGGCCCGCGCGGCCGCCACTTGGTTCGCCCGGCCCACGAGATCGCGGAAGAGCCGTCCCACGGGGGTCTCGGGGACGATCCCCCACCCCACCTCGTCGCTCACGAGGAAGAGCGGCGCGGGCGGCGCCGCGACCAGCCTCTCCACCTCCGCCTCGACCGCGCTCCCATCGGCTCCGGAGAGGACCTGCGCGGCCACCAGCAGGGTCAGGGAATCCACCACCACCGCGTCGAAGCCCGATCCGAGTGCCCCCGCCACGTCGGCGGTCCGCTCCACGGTGGACCACCCGGGCGGGCGCTCCCTCCGGTGCCGTGCCACCTTGGACCGCATCTCCTCATCCTCCGGGCGGCAGGTGGCCACGTAGAGGACGCGGGGGCCGCAGGCGGCCGCACGCTGGCAGGCGTACCGGGTCTTCCCGCTGGAGGCCCCTCCCGTGATGAGGACCACGGGGCCGCTCACCTCCGTGTCCCCTCCGCAGGCCACCGGCACATCCACAGGGAGGCCACGGGGACGTCGGGAGCCCAGAAGTCCTCCGGGTCGCGGGCCAGCACCACCCGGATGGGCCCGGCGTGGGTGACGAGGGCCACGGTCGACCCGGGGTGGAGGGCCGCGAGACGGTCGAGGACGCGCCGCACCCGTGCGGCCAGGCGGTCAAGCGGCTCCCCGCCGGGCGGCGCGACCCTCCAGGGATCGCTTAGCCACCGGGCGTACGTCTCCGGGTCCCGGCGGGCACACTCGTCGGCCGTGAGGCCTTCCCACCTCCCGAACCCCAGCTCCCGGAGCTCCGGTGTCTCCACCACCTCGGCGTCTCCGGCGAGCAGGGCTGCGGTCTCGCGGCACCGGAGGAGATCGCTGCTGAAGATGCGGCGGACCCCGAGCCGGGCGAAGCGGGGCCCGAGCCGTCTCACCTGGGCGCGTCCTTCCGGCGTGAGGGGAGGGTCCAGGTGCCCGGCGTACCGCCGCTCCCGAGCGAGGGCCGACTCCCCGTGGCGGACGAGCACGAAGCGCGTGGCGGTCACGGGGGATCCTCCCTCCCGGACCGGCGCCCGCCGCGGGCATAGATGAGGAGCCCCAGCACCACGAAGCTCGCGACGAGGAGGTAGCCCGCCCGCTCCACGTCGAGGGGTCCGGTCCCCGCCCGGACCAGGTCTGCGACTCCCAGGCCCAGGGCCGCCACCACCGAGAGGCCGGTCACCGCCAGGTTGTAGGAGGCGTGCCCGAGCGGATTCATGACCGCCCACCGGTACGCCGCCGCCATGAACACGCCGTCCGCGGTGTCCACGAGGCTCATGCCGGCGGCGAAGAGCACGGGGAGCGCGAGGAGGCCGGGAAGGGAGGCCGCCCCGGCCGAGGCCGCGCGCGCCGACAGGGCGATCACGGCGATCTCGGTCGCCGTCTCGAACCCCAAGCCGAAGAGGACTCCGACGGGGTAGGCGTGCCAGCTCGCGTCCAGGGCGCGGAAGAGGGGTCCCCCGACGCACGCGGCGAGGCCCCGCGGGCCTCGCGCCGCCCCCGTCCCGGCACGCCCGCAGCGGAGGGCCCGATAGGCGTCCCACCACAGGGCCGCGTTGCCGAGGCCGAGGAGGACGAGGACAGCCCCCGACACCCGGGTGGCGGTCGCCCCCGTCCGAGCAGCCAGTGCGCCGAGGCCCGGGGGCGCGGACCGCAGGACGACCACAGCCCCCAGGACGAGGGCCAGGACGATCGTGGAGTGGCCGAGGGAGAAGTAGAACCCGACGCCCGAGGGATCGCGTCCCCGCTGGACGAGCTGGCGGGTGGCGTTATCGATGGCGGCGATGTGGTCCGCGTCGAAGGCGTGGCGGAGACCCAGGGCGTAGGCGAGCGCGCCCGGCCCCACGAGGGCGAAGGACGGACTGCACGCGAGGACGGCCCCGAGGAGCCCGCACCCGTGGAGGAGGACGATCCAGGCGGCGTAGCCCCCCAGGGCTCCTCGCGGGAGCCCCGACGGGCGCCGTCCGGACCTCGCCCGGGCAGGCGCTCGGTCCCCAGAAGACAAAAACCGTGATCCCCATACGGGACCACGGCGCACGATCGTCACCGCGTACTCACCTTTCAGCCGAAGGTCGCCGTACGCTTCCCCCCGTGGGCAGGTCTCCTGGCTCCGGTTCCTCGCCGCTCCGCGCCTTCCCAGTTTCCCAGTGGCCTCCTGCGGAGCGACTCCCCGTTACAGTGGCGGGACCGCGCCGGCCTTGCGGGTCTGTCAGGACACCGCGCACCGGACTTCCCTTTTCACCCCCGCACCGCGCGGGGGCACCCACGGGGCACCTATGCAATTGTGGCGTCAGTATAGAGGCCAGCCGCTGCGGCTGTCAATCCAGGCGGAGATCGCTCTCGGACCGCCGTGGGGCCATGGGCGCGACGGGAGCCCCACGCGCTCCGTCTTTCGGCTCCGTGGACCCCACACCGCGGGCGACGCCCCTCCCCCTCGAGCCACGGAGCGGCGTGGACGTCCGGGACGGGGGACCGTGTCGGCGGCGCGGCCGGCCCCTAACCAACGCCGCGAGCTCGTCCCTCCCGAGCGACTTCCCCGCCGCGAGGGCCCCGGCGACCCGCACGAGGGCTCGGCGCTTCGCCGTGAGGAGGCACCGCGCCTGCGCGGCGCACTCCTCGATGATCCGCCGCACTTCCAGGTCGATGCGGGACGCCGTCGCCTCCGCGGCACCGGACACCCTGAGGGCCACGGGACCGAGGGCGTCCGACATGCCAAACCGGCACACCATCTGGAGGGCCAGCTCCGTCGCCCTCCTGAGGTCCCCCGCCCCGCGCGTCGACACGTCCCCGAGGGCCAGGAGCTCCGCCTCGCGTCCCGCGAGGAGCACCGCGAGGTCCGCGCGGAGCTCGCGCCGTGTCAGGGGTGCACGCTCGCGCGGGCCGGGCCACCACTCGGGGTCCGCAGCACCGGATGCGGCCGTCACCCTGAAAGGCACCGAGGCCCCGGGGAGGAGCAGCGCCACGAGGGCGTGCCCCGCCTCGTGGTAGGCGGCGAGCTCGCGACCGCGCCGGCAGAGGAGACGCCGCGCGCCTCCGGGGCCCCGCGTGACCCGCTCCAGCGCGTCCTCCACGTCCTCCGGGCCGATGGAGGAGCGGCCGCGCCGCGCGGCCAGGAGGGCGGCATCGTTGACGAGGTGCGCCAGGTCCGCTCCCGTGAGGCCGGGCGTCCGCAGGGCGACGTGGTCCAGGTCCACCCGGCCGTCGACCGGCCTGCGCCGCAGGTGCACGGCGAGGATCGCCCGACGGTCCGGGAGCGGGGGCGGCTCGAGCACGATCTGCCGGTCGAACCTTCCGGGCCGGACCAGGGCGGGGTCCAGGACCTGGGGGAGGCTCGTCGTGGCGATGACCGCGACCCCCCGCGAGGCGTCGAACCCGTCCAGCTCCACCAACAGCTGGTTGAGCGTCTGGTCCTGCTCCTCACGCGCCCCGTCGAGCGACCCCTGACGCCGACGGCCCACCGCGTCGATGGCGTCGAGCACGACGAGGCACGGGGCCTGTTCCCGCGCCCGCTGAAACAGATCCCGCACCCGCTGCGCTCCCACGCCGGCCACGATCTCCACAAACTCGCTCCCCGAGGCGTACAGGGCGGGGACGCGCGCCTCCCCGGCGATGGCCCGGGCAAGGAGCGTCTTCCCGCACCCCGGCGGCCCGACGAGGAGGATCCCCCGGGGGGGCCTCGCACCGACCGTGAGGAAGGGCCCGGGGTCCCGGAGGAACCGGATGAGCTCCCCGAGCTCCTCCTTCGCGTCCTCCAAGCCTCCCACGTCGTCGAAGGTCACGGTGGGGATGGGCTCCCGGCGCTCCCACCGGGTATTGGTCCCGGGGCCGGCCTCGGCCTCCGGTCCCGGATCCCTCCCCAAGAGCACCCAGAGCGCGCCTGCCAGTGCCAGCGGGGTGAAAGCGGTGAGGACCACGAGCCACGGACCGGAGGGCACAGACGGCTCGCCCCTCACGGTCGTCCCGCTCCGGACAAGGAGGCCGAGGTACCGCGTGTCGCCCGCGGGCACGGTCGTGTGGAAGGACTCGCCGGACACGAGGCGGCCAGCGACGTGCTGGCCGGAGACGGTGACGTGGGTGACGCGGCCCTGGGCCGCGTCTCGGAGAAACGTGCTGTAGGGACGCGCCTCCCCCCGGGATTCCGGAGCCTGGAGGATCAGGAGCAGGGCCTGCGCCCCCACCGCCAGGACACAGATCCCGAGGAGGATCGGGCGACCCAGCTGGATCCCCATGGCCCCCGCCCCGCCGCTTCCTCACCCGCCCCCGCCCCTGAGCCCTACGGGACCGGATCCCGCCCTTCCTGCGCGGGACGCCAGTGCCCTCCCCTAGCGGTCCCGGCGTGACGGGGCCGGCGTCTCGACGGGAGGGGCTGGTGGCCGGCGGGCCGGGTCCGGGGCTTGGGGCTCGGGGGAAGGCGTCGGGACCGGAATCCGGACCGGCTCCAGCGTGATCTCCCGGGTGGGCTTGCCGATCTGCATGGCTCCCTCCCCCCTCGTCAGGAGGGGACGTACCGGGCGGGCGGGGCCGTCATCGAGAGCTTCCGCAGGGCCGAGAGCGGCACGTGGTACACTTCGATGCCGTAGGCCGAGGCCAGCGCGGCCCGCTGCTCGCCCGACAGGCACGTGGCGTAGACCAACTGGGGGTACGCGTACTGGGCGCGGTACCCTCCCTCGTGCTCGATGACGTGGCCCCAGAGGGCCACGCGCCCCACCACCACCCCGCGGTACCGGTGCCCGCGGAAGTCGAGCCCCGACGCCGTGCTCGTCGGCGTGTCGCCCATGAGGCGGTGAGGGAGGCAGTGCTGGTCCCCGAGCAGCGACGACAGCCGCGCGTACCCGTAGATCCCGCACGAGCAGCTCCTCACAGGGGCAACGTGGGGACGGCGAAACCGACACCGGGCCACGTAGGGCTGGCGCGCGGGCCACGTGTTGGCGGGATCGAGGGTGAAGGCGAAGGACCGCAGCGACAACGCCCCGGCGTGCTCCCACACCGTCCACGCGCGCCACGCGATCAGGTACCCGGCCGCGAGCCGCGTCGCGTCAGGCATGGCCACCCACCGCAGCGGGTCCTCGGCGACGGACCCGGCAGCCACCACGGCGCCCTGCGGTGACCTCTGTCACGGGACACAGATCCTCGCAGGAGAGTTCCCGCCCCGCTCGGCACTCTCCTGCCGTCCCTAGGAGGGTGCCGACTTCACCTGGTAGACTCCATCCACGCCCTCCGGGAGATCTCCCGCGTGCTCCGGACGGCGCTCAGGAGGCGAGGATCCCAGAGCGGGCCGGGGACTGCGCTGCCCTGCGAGCGCGCGCAGGATCCCGAGGAAGGCCTCCACGAGCCCGGGGTCGAACCGGCCCCCCGCCTCCCGCTGCAACTCCCTCTCCACGTCCGTGCCGGGAGGCGCGGGGTCGTCGCCCGCGAGCGCGTCGTACCCGTCGGCCAGTGCCAGGATGCGCGCCTCGAGGGGGATCGCCTCCCCCGCGAGGCGCCGGGGGTAGCCGGTCCCGTCCCACCGCTCGTGGTGGGCCTCCACCACCCTGACCACCGCGTCCTCCACGCCCAGGGCCCGCAGGAGCGCCGCGCCGATGACCACGTGCTCGGCCACGCGAGCCTGGTCCTCGGCCGAGAGGGGGTCCGGGGAGTGCAGGAGCCGGTGGGGGAGCGCGATCTTGCCGATGTCGTGGACGAGCGCCGCCTGCACGAGGACCCGCTGCTGCGGGAGGCCGAGCCCGAGTCGTCGGGCGAGCTCCAGGGACCAGTGGCCGACCCGCGCCAGGTGGACCTCCAGCTCCACGTCCTCGGAGTCCAGGAAGCGGACGAGACGCCGCACGCCCTCGGGCAAGAGCCGCAGGGCCACCTCCAGGTCGTGGGAGAGGGAGGTGCCCCCGTGCCGGGGCCGGCGCCTGTGGGCGAAGAGGCTGGCATCGGCCAGCTCCAGCAAGGCCTCCACGGAGCGGCCGTCGCGCGGGGCCACCACCCAGCCGGCCGTGAGCCCCCGGAGCAGCGGCACGCGGGCCCGCGCCACCTCGGCCTGGAGGCGGTGCGCGAGCCGCTCCGCCCCCTCGTCCCCCAATCCGGGGGCCAGGACCACGAACTCGTCGCCGCCCACCCGGGCCACCACGTCGTGGGACCGGACCGCCCGCCGGAGGATGTGGGCCACCTGCTGCAGGACCCGGTCGCCCGCCCGGTGGCCGAGGGCCTCGTTGATGCGCTTGAACTTGTCCAGGTCCATGTACAGGAGGGCCAGGGTCCCGCCGGACCGTTCGAGGGCCGCGAGCTCCTCGGAGAGGCGCCAGAGGAGGAGCCGACGGTTGGCGATGCCCGTGAGGGGATCCGTCATGGCCAGACGCGCGCGGGCCCGGATCTCCCGCACGAGGAAGAGCGCCCCCAGGTGAGTCACCCCGACGGCCCACGCCACCGCGAGCGTCTCCGCGACAGCCTGTCCCGACACGGGGCCCGCAAGGACGCGCGCCCCCACGTACCCTGTGGCCCCCACGGCCCCCAGCCCCACGAAGGCCGCCCAGGTGGGGAAGGCGACGGCCCCGATGCCGGTCCATCCGGCGTAGCCCAGCACCGCGAGGGGGTTGGCCGTGGCGGCCCAGGTGATGCCACCGAGCCCGAGGAGGTAGCCGAGGACCCGCCAGCCGAGCGCCCGCCCGTACTGCAGGAGGACGGCACCCCCCGCCGTCGCGAGCAGGGTGACGCCGGCCTCGGCCCCCCGACCGTCGTCCCACAGGAACGCCGCGACGTAGAGGGCGACGAAGACGCCCGCCCCGAGAGGGAGCCACCACCGGAGGGGGCCCGTCAGGAACACGAGCTCGTCTTCGGCGTCGTCCCCGCCGTCCGGCGATCCCACGGGGTCCCTGAGGGCGCGGAGCCGCTCGAGGCCGTCCCCGGAGGGAGGGGACTGAGGGCGCGCCTTGGTCTCCGTCTCGCCAGGAGCGTCGTCCGTCACGGGGTCCTCGGGGGACCCTCCGGGAGGTGCCGCGAGGATCGCCCTGTGGCTACATACCCAGAATCCTGCGGGGACAGCGCGGCTCCGACACAATTCGGACTGCCGGTCCCGCCCTGCAGGACAGGACGCCCCGCGCTACTGCTTGACGGCCCCGAAGGTGAGGCCCGTCACGATGTGCCGCTGGACGAGCAGGGTCAGGAGGATGACGGGGAGCGTGATCATGGTCGCCGCCGCGGCGAGCGGGCCCCAGCTGATCTCCTCGTAGTTGATCATGTTGAAGACCGCCACCGGAAGCGTGCGCGTATGGGGCCCCGCCAGAACCACCGAGAAGAGGAAGTTGTTCCAGGAGAAGATGAAGCTGAGGATGGCCGCCGCCATGATCCCCGGCCGCACGAGGGGGACGGCCACGCGCCAGAAGACGCCGTAGTAGGAGCACCCGTCGATGAGCGCGGCGTCGTGGAGGTCCGGGGGCACGTTCTCGAGGAAGCCGATCATGACCCAGATGATGAGCGGGAGGCCCACCACCAGGTGGGTGAGGATGAGGGCCTGGTAGGTGTCCACCATGTGGAGGCCCCGAAAGAGGATGTACCAGGGGATGAGGTAGCTGATCCCCGGGATGATGCGGGCGACGAGGATCGCGAGCGCGAGCCCCTCCTGCCGCCACCGGGCGATGCTGAAGGCGGCGGGGAGGCCGACGGCCAGGCCCGCGGCGGTGCTCCCCGCCGCCACCACCAGGCTGTTCCACACGTACTGGAGGAAGGGGTTCTTGGCGAAGACGTCGGCGTAGTTCCGGAAGGTGACGGCGAACCGGAAGAAGTGGGGCGGGTAGCCGGCGGCCTCCACCTGGGTCTTGAGGGACAGCGTCACCATCCAGTAGAAGACGAAGACCGTGGGGAGCATCGCCGCGCAGACCAGCAGGGCGAACCCCACGCTCCGCGCGACCCGCCCGAGGGCGGGTCGGCGAGGCCCCGTCCGGAGAGCTCCGGTGGCTACGACCACGCCGCCCTCCTCACCTTCATGAGGACGAGCGACGTCCCGAGGACGAGGGCGAAGAGGGCCACCGCGACCGCCGAGGCGTAGCCGATGTTGAAGTAGCTGAAGGCCTGGGTGAAGAGGAGGAGGTTGATGGTCTCCGAGGCGTTCCCCGGGCCGCCTTGGGTCATGACGAAGATGATGTCGAAGGTCTTGATGGCGTCGATGGCGCGGAAGAGGATGGCCACGACGAGCACGGGCCGCAACAGCGGCAGCGTGATGTGCCACAGGGTGGCGAGCCCTGTGGCACCGTCGATGACCGCCGACTCGTAGGGCTCCCGGGGGAGCGCCGCGAGGCCGGCGAGCGCGATGAGCATGACGAGCGGCGTCCACTCCCACACGTCCACCGCGGCGAGCGCGTACAGGACGGTCTTGCTGCTGTAGATCCACTTCTGGGGCGGGAGGCCGAGGAGGGTGACGAGGTAGTTCATGACGCCCAGGGTGGGGTGGTACATCATGACGAAGATGAGGGCCACGGCCGTCGGGGTGGCCACCATGGGGAGGATCGAGAGGGTCCGGACGATCCCCCGCCCCCAGAACTCCCTGTTGAACAGGAGGGCCATGGCGACCCCCAGGACCGTCTCCGCCCCCACCACGAGGACCGAGAAGTACAGGGTCCGGACGAGGGCTTCGTGGAACCTCCCGTCGGTCAGGAGGAGGCGGAGGTAGTTGGCCGCGCCCACGAATTTGGGCGGCGACAGGCTCGAGGCGAACCACTCGTGGAGGCTCATCCACCCCGTGTAGAGCATGGGGTAGACGATGATGAGGACGATGGTGACGGCCGCGGGGGCCGGGAAGATGTAGGGGGCGTACCGGTGGGCCGCCCGCCCGAGGCGCGCGCCCAGGTCCCCGGGGGCAGCCACAGGTATCCTGCGAGCGGTGACCACGTCCTCCCCGGCCTCCCCCGGGGGACCCCGGACCCGGGGTCCCCCGGCACCCCCTACTTTTCGGTTCTCTCCAAGAGGTCCTGGAATTGCCGGTGGGCTTCCGCGATCACGTCCGCGGGCTTCGCGCCCTCGATGGCCTTCTGGATCGCCACCCCGATGATGTCCCGGTACTGGGTCACGTCCACGATCTCGGGCAGCCCCGCGCGGCCGATCCTGAGGCTGTCCTGGTAGGCCTGGTACCAGCTGAGCGGCATCCGGGGCTTCGCCTTGATCTCCGGCAGCCCCCAGGTCGAGGCGCGGGCCACCCCGACGCCGGCCAGCAGCTCCCGGTTGCAGTTCTTCTTGCTGGTGGCCCACTGGCAGAACAGGTACGCCGCCTCCTTGTGGCGGCTCTGGGCGCTCACCGCCATGGCGTTGGTGAAGGTGGGCGCGAAGTGGCCCGCCGGCCCCGCCGGGAGCACCGCGTACCCCACCTTGCCGACGATCTTCGACTTCGCGGGGTCCTCGAACTGGTTGGCGAAGTTGACGCCGTCGATGTACATGGCGACCTGCCCTTGCATGAAGGCCGCGCTGCACTCGTACCAGTTGAAGTTGACCACGCCCGGCGGGGCGTAGCGGCGGAGCATGCCCGCGTACCACTCCATGGCCTTCACCCACGCCGGGGTGTTCATGGCCGACTTGCGGTCCGGGGTGAGGTACTGGCCGCCGAAGGAGTAGAGGACGTAGGCCCACGGGGTCGCGTTGGCGTTCTTGAGGCCCCGCATGACGAACCCGTACAGGGACGGCGGGTTGTGGAGGGCCCGCGCGCGGTCCTCGAGCTCCTGCAGGGTCTTGGGGGGTCCCCACCCCCTTTGATCGAAGAGGTCCTTCCGGTAGAAGAGGACGAAGGGGTCGACGAAGGTCGGGAGCGCGCTGATGGTCTTGTCGGGCTGGGTGACGGCCTCGACGGCGCTCTTCGTCATGTCGTTCCACGCGTAGTCCTCGGCGGTGAGGCTGCGGTCCCGCAGGTACTCGTTGAGCGGCTGGAACCAGCCCGACTTCCAGAACCGGCGCTTCTCCACGTGCATGCTCGCATGCCATGCGTCGATGTCCCCCGTCCCCGCGGTCATCTGGATGACCAGCTTCTCGCGGCCCTGGACTTCGGGGATGACTTCATACTGGAGCTTCATCCCCGTGAGGGATTCGAATTCCGGAAAGTACTTGATGATCTCGTCCACCCAGGGGTGTTTGTAGAAGAGCAAAGACAAGGTCGTCCCTTTGTACCGTTGCCAATTGACAGTGACGGCCTCCGCCGGGGAAGACACCGAAGAGCCAAGAGACGCCCCTGCAACGGTCGCCACGCCTACCTTCAGCAGGTCCCTCCTCGTCATCCTCGCCGCGTGCGCGCTCATCCCCTTCTCCGTCGTGCCCGACATGACGCCCTCCCCCTCACAGGAATGTGCGTCCTCGTCATGTGCCCACACAAATATACGGGGTCTCTTGTGCAAGGGCAAGCCACGCCCCGCTCCCGGACGCATCACAGAGGACGCGCCCACCCCAGCGCCTCTGCCGTCGCCACCATGTCCTCCTCCACGTCCTTGGGGATGACCTCGACCGGGCCCGCCCGCAGGAGGAGCGCCAGGTAGTACACCCGGGCGGCTTGCTCGGCGGCCACGCACCGGTTGAAAGCGTGGCGGAGGTCCTGGCCCACGCAGAAGAGGCCGTGGTTCTTCCACACGACGCCGAAGTGGCCGGCCAGCGCCTCCACCGAGGCCCGGGCGAACTCCGCGGTCCCGCTCCGCCGGGCCGGCACCTGGCCCAGTCCCCGCCCCCCGAACAGGTACACGAAGTTCCCCAGGACGTTGGGGATCGGCTGGTTCGCCACGGCCAGCGCGTTCAGGTAGGGCGGCTCCACGTGGATGCAGGCGCCCACCGCGGGGTACGCCCGGTAGGTCATGACGTGGACGAGCGTCTCCGTCGAAGGGTCCCGGACCCCGTGGACGCGGCGGCCGTCCAGGTCCACCGTGACGATATCCTCGGCTCGGAGCTCGGTGTAGGGGAGGCCGCTCGGGGTGATGAGAACGTAGGGCGTCCCGGGGATCCGGGCGCTCAGGTTCCCCTGCGCGTAGGCCACGAGGCCGAGGGCCTCCGCGTGGCGCGCCAGGGCGACCATGTCCTGCCTCGTCTGCGGGTCATCGGGGATCACGGTGTCCTCCTCCCTCCCCGAGGAGCCGGCAAAAGCGGCCGTAGGCCTCCTCCCACCGGGCTCGGTCCCGGGGCTCGTACACCTCGAGGGCTGTCGACCGCCGTACGAGCGCGCGCACGTCCCCGGGGGCCACCTCCCCCAGGGCGTGGGCCTGCACCAGGACGTTCCCGAGGGTCGTGGCCTCTGCGGGCCCGGCCTCCACGGGCCGCCCCGCGGCCTCCGCCGTGAGCTGGCAGAGGAGCCTGTTTCGGGCGCCCCCGCCGACGACGTGGACCACTTCGGCCCGCGAGCCCAGGACCCGGTCCAGGCCGTCCAATACCCACCGGTACCGGAGGGCCAGGCTCTCGAGGATGCAGCGGACCACCTCGCCGCGGGTCCGGGGCACCGGCTGGCCCGTCTCCCGGCACAGCTCGCGGAGGCGGGAGGGCACGTCCCCCGGGCGCAGGAACCGCGCGTCGTCGGGGTTGACGAAGCACGCCGCCGCCGGGGCCGCCTCCGCCTCGGCGAGGAGCGTCTCATAGGACACCTCCTCGCCCTCCTCGGCCCACCGGCGCCGCGCCTCCTCCAGGAGCCACAGCCCCGTCACGTTCTTGAGGAAGCAGATGCGCCCGAAGGCCCCGCCCTCGTTGGCGAACCCGAAGGCGAGGGACTCCGGGGTGATGTGCGGGGACGGGAGCTCGGTCCCCACGAGCGACCACGTGCCCGAGCTGATGTAGGCGAAGGACGCCCCGGAGGCGGGCACGGCGGCGACCGCCGAGGCGGTGTCGTGGGACGCCGGCAGGACGACCTGTATGGAGGCCTCTCCCCCCTCCTCCCGGAGGGCCGGGTGGAGGGGGCCGAGGACGGTGCCCGGAGGCACGATGGGGGGGAAGAGGCGGCCGGGGATGCCCAGGCGCTCGAGGAGGTCGAGGGCCCACGTCCCCCGCGCCACGTCGTAGCACTGGGTCGTCGTGGCGTTGGTGTACTCACAGACCGCCTCGCCCGCAAGCCAGTAGGCGAAGAGGTCGGAGACCATGAGGAACCGCGAGGCCGCCTCGAGGGCGGGGTCCCGGCGGACGACCATCGCCGTGAGCTGCACCAGGGTGTTGATCGGGAGGAACTGGATGCCCGTCCTCCGGTAGAGCTCCTCCCTCGGGATCCTCCGGGTGACCTCCTCCAGCATCCCCTCGGTGCGCGGGTCGCGGTAGTGGTAGGGGTTCCCCAGGAGCGCCCCGGCGCGGTCCAGGAGCGCGAAGTCCACCCCCCAGGTGTCGACCCCCACGCTGGCGAGGGGCCCGTCCCTCCCGGCGCGGCGGAGCCCCAGGACCAGCTGGTGGAAGAGGTGGAGGACGTCCCAGTGGAGGCCCGTCGGGAGGCGGACCGGGACGTTCCGGAAGCGGTGGACCTCGGTGAGGCGGACGCTCCCGCCCCCCACCTCCCCCACGATGCAGCGCCCGCTCCCGGCCCCCAGGTCCACCGCCAGCACGCGGCGCGCCGTCCTCACGGCGCCGGCCCCCCGGGGGGCGCACCCATCCGCTCCCGGGCCAGCCTCTCCGCGTGCCCGCCCGCCCGGAAGGCCAGGACGGGATCGGCGGGCACCCCCAGCTCCTCCCGCACCACCGCGAGGAGCGGCCTCACGTCGGTCTCGTAGGCCTCCTGGAGGAGCCGGTGGGCGCCCAGGACGTCCCCCTCCCGCTGGCGCTCGGCGAGACGGGCCCGGGGGACGAGGAGGGCCTTGGCGTAGGCCGTCTGCACGTTCCCGACGGACACCAAGACGGCCTCGATCTTCCCCTCGATGTTGTGGGACTGGTCCAGCATCAGCAGGACGTCCCGGGCGCAGCGGGCCACCCGGGGGTCCGGGTCCTCCGCGGCCGCCACGAGCTCGCAGCAGATGAGGAAGAGCTCGAGGGGGTTGAGGGCGCCCACGATGAGGTCGTCGTCGGCGTACTTGCGGCTGTTGAAGTGGAACCCCCCGAGGCGTGCCTCGCCGAGCAGGACCGCCACCAGGTGCTCGATGTTGGTCCCCTGGGCGTGGTGGCCGGTGTCCACGAGGACCTGGGCCCGAGGGCCGAGGGCGACGGCCGTGAGGTAGGCGAGGCCCCAGTCGGCCAGGTCCGTGTGGTAGAAGGCGGGCTCGAAGAACTTGTACTCGAGGAGCATCCGCATCCCCTCGGGCATGGCCTGGTAGACCTCGGCCAGCGCGTCCGTGAGGCGGCGCCGGCGGTCGCGGAAGCTGTCCTGCCCGGGGTAGTTGGTCCCGTCGGCCAGCCACAGGCTCAGGGCCGTCGACCCCACGGCCTGGGCGACCTCGACGCACTCGCGCACGTGGGCCACGGCCTTCCTCCGGACCCGGGGGTCGGGGTGGCAGAGGCTGCCGAGCCGGTAGTCGTCGTCCTGGAAGAGGTTGGGGTTGATGGCGCCGATCCCGAGCCCCAGCTCGGCGGCGCGCGCCCGGAGCCGGTCGTAGTCGTCCACCCGGTCCCAGGGGATGTGGAGGGCCACCGTGGGGCACGCACCCGTCAGCCGGTGCACCAGGGCGGCGTCCTCGAGCTTCTCCCAGACGGTCCGGGCGGCCCCCGGCCAGGGGAACACCTTGAAGCGCGTCCCCGCGTCCCCGTACGCCCACGAGGGCGTCTCCAGGCGCAGGGCCCGCAGCGCCGCGCGGACGGCGGCCACGTCGACGCCGCGGTCCGCGAGCTGGCGCTCCAGGAGGCGGTAGGGCGCGTCCGAGGTCATCCTACAGGACCCCCACGCGGTGCCGCAGGAGCCACTGGTTCACGAGGACCGTCACCACCAGCACGAGCCCCACGGTCCCCAGCTGCCAGATGGGGTGCACGCCCGCCAGCTGCAACCCGTTGCTGAGCACGGTGATGACCAGGACCCCCAGGATGGTCCCGAGGACCGTGCCCTCTCCCCCCATGATGCTCGTCCCCCCCAGCACGGCCACGGTGATGGCCTGGAGTTCATACCCCATCCCGGCGTCAGGGCGCGCGCTGGCCACGCGGGACGTCATGACGGCCGAGGCGAGGCCGGCGAGGAGCCCCGAGACGGTGAACACCCAGAACCGCACCGCCCGGACGTCGATGGCCGCGAAGCGGGCCGCCACCTCGTTGGTGCCGACGCTGTAGAGGGCTCGCCCGAACACGGTGTGCCGCAGGAGGTAGTGGAGGAGGAGCGCCACCGGGAGGAAGACGACGACCACCTGGAGGGGGATCCCCAGGACGTGCCGCTGCCCCAGGACGAAGAAGCCCGCGGGGAGCCCGGAGATGGGGACGGTGTTGGTGAGGACGAGCGCGGCCGACGCGTAGGCGTACAGGGTCCCGAGGGTGACGATGAGGGCGGGGATCCCCACCACCGTGATGAGGACCGCGTTGAGCGCGCCGAGGGCTCCCCCGGCCAGCACGCCCAGGAGGGCCGACACCCACACGTTGATGTGGGCCTGCATGGTGAGGAGGCCCAGGACGACGCCGCTCAGGCTGAGGATCGACCCTACCGACAGGTCGATGGACCCGCCCCCCGAGATGATGACGAGCGTCTCGCCGAGGGCGAGGAGGCCGATCTCCACCCCGTACTGGGTCATGTTGAAGAGGTTGTAGAGCGTCGCGAAGTCCGGGGTCGTGAGGGCGAACACGGCGACGGCCAGGAGGAGGACCCCCAGGAGGAACCGCGGCCGGTCGCTGGCCACGAGGCGGAGGAGGCGGTCCCCCCGGGTCACCCCTACCACCGCCCCCGCCTCCGGAGGAGGTCGGCTCCCACGGCCAGCAGGATCAGGGCGCCCGTCACCATCCCCTCGGCGAGCCCGGAGATGTTGAGGAGGATGAGGCCGTTTTTCATCTCGGCCACGAGGAGGGCCCCCAGGACGCTGCCGAGGGGGCTGCCCCGGCCGCCGAGGATGCTCGTGCCCCCGAGGACGACCGCCGCGATCACCTGGAGCTCGAACCCCGCGCCGGTGTTGCTCTGGACGATCCCGGTCTGGCCGACGTAGACGAGGGCCGCGATCCCCACCAGGGCCCCGGTGATCGCGTAGACGAGCAGGGTGACCCGGGTGAGATCGATGCCCGCGAGGCGCGCCGCCTCCGCGTTTCCCCCGACGGCGTAGATGTGCCGGCCCATGGGGCGGTAGGTGGTCAGGTAGACGACCCCCGCCGCGAGGGCGAGCGCCACCCAGGTGGCGACCGGCACGTGCAGGAGGGTTCCGAGGCCGAGCGGCTGGAGGGTCGGCGGGAGGTCGGAGATCCACCGGGCGCGGAGGAGCTGGAAGGTCAGGGCGCGCAGGATGCTGAGGGTGCCCAGGGTGGCGATGATGGGCATGATCCCCCCGTAGGCGACGAGGGCGCCGTTGAGCCCGCCGAGCAGGAGGCCCGTCGCGATCCCGGCGAGAGACACCGGCACGAGTCGCCAGTGGGCCGCGGTGGCGTAGCCGACCGCCACCGACACCACCCCCAGCATCGATCCCACCGAGACGTCGATCCCGCCCGTGAGGATCACCAGGGTCATGCCGAGGGCCACGATGGCGGTGGTGGCGCTGTCCAGCAGGACGTTGGTGAGGTTCTCCAGGGAGAAGAACCGGCCGGTGGCCACGTGCAGGGAGACCCCCAGCGCCACGGTGAAGGCGGCGACGCTGGCCTCGCGCGACCGCAGGAGCGAGGCCCCCCGCGACCGCAGGCGGGAGACCGGGACGCGCGCGCCCTCAAGGAGGAGAGCCGGCATAGGCGGTGCGCTCTCCCGTGGCCGCCCGGAGCACGGCCTCGCTCGTGGCCTCCTCCCGGTCCAGGAGCGCCACGAGGCGTCCCTCGTGCATGACCAGCACGCGGTCGGCAAGCCTCAGGACCTCCGGGAGCTCGCTCGTGATGAGGATGACGGCCACGCCGGAGGAGGCCAGCTGGACGATCCGGTCGTGGATCTCCTCCTTGGCCGCGACGTCCACCCCCCGGGTCGGCTCGTCCAGGATCAACACCCTGGGACGCCGGGCCAGCCAGCGTCCCAGGAGGACCTTCTGCTGGTTGCCCCCGGAGAGCTGGCTCGTGGGGGCATCGAGGCCCGGGGTCCGGATGGCGAGGGACGTGACGAGGGAGCGGGCCGTCCGGTCTTCCTCGGAGGTGTCGACGAGGCCGAGGAGGCGCCGGAGCCACCGCAGGATGGCCACCGACAGCTCCGATCGGACGGGCATCCGGAGGAAGAGCCCCTGCGCCTTGCGGTCCTCGGGCAGGTAGGCGATGCCGCGGGCCAGCGCGTCGGCGGGGTCGCGGAGGGAGACCCTCTGCCCCTCCAGGAGGATCGTCCCGCGGCTGGGGCGGACGAGGCCGAAGAGGGCGTGGGCGATGTCGGTCCGGCCGGAGCCCACGAGCCCGAACATTCCCAGGATCTCGCCCCGCCGGACCTCGAAGCTCACGTCCCTGACCCGGGGCGGCACCGCGAGGTCCTCGACGGCCAGCACCACCTCGCCGGGCCGCAAGCGGGCTCCCGGCCCGCCGCGGGCCACGGGTCCCGCCATGAGGTCGATCACCCGGTCCCGGGAGGCCTCGGCGATGGGGAACGTCCCCCGCACCTCCCCGTCCTTCATCACGGTCACGCGGTCGGCGATGAGGGGGAGCTCCTCGAGCCGGTGGCTGATGTAGATCACCCCCAGGCGCGCGTCCCGCAGGCGCCGAACGACCCCGAAGAGCCTCTCGGTCTCCCCCTGGGTGAGGATGGCCGTCGGCTCGTCGAGGATGATGACCTTCGAGGCGTAGGAGAGCGCCTTCGCGATGAGGACGAGCTGCTGGAGCCCCAAGGACAGGCGCCCGATCGGCTCCTCCAGGAAGGTGGGGGCGATGCCCAGGTCCTGGAAGAGCTCCGAGGCGCGCGCCCTCTGGGACGTCCAGTCCACGTGCCCCCACCGGTCCCGCAGCTCCCGGCCCATGAAGATGTTCTCGATGACGTTCAGGTCGGGGTACACGAGCGGGTCCTGGTACACCGTGGCGATGCCCATGTCCTGGGCCACCTTGGGCGAGGCCAGGTGCACGGGCCGTCCCTCGTAGAGCACCTGCCCGCTGTCAGCCTGGAGGGCGCCCGAGAGGATCTTGATGAGCGTGCTCTTCCCGGCCCCGTTCTGGCCCACGAGCGCGTGAACCTCCCCCGCCCGCAGCTCGAAGTCCACCTGCCGGAGGGCATGCACGCCCCCGAAGGACTTGGACACCCGTCGAGCCGCCAGGAGGACGGTCACGGCCCCTCGCCGGCCTCCCGCCCGGGCCGGGGGCCTCCCCCTAGAAGTCGTACTTGTCCACGTTGTGGGCGTCAAACACCGTGGGAGGCCCGAGCAGCAGGATCCTGTCCGCCGCCAGGTACTTGACCTTGCCGATCGTCGGCACGTCGTTCAGGGGCTTGAAGGGCTTCCCCTCCACCAGCTGCTTGCCGGCCCAGACCGTGAGGTAGCCGAGCTTCACCGGGTCCCACAGGACGAAGCTCCTGACGGCGCCGTTCTTCACGTACTTGCGCATGAGGGACGGCACCGAAATACCGGTGGCCGCGATCTTGCCGATCTTGTGCATCTGGGTGACCGCCTCGGCCACGGCCGGCGCCGAGGTGGAGCACTCGCCGATGAGGCCCCGGAGGTTCGGGAAGGCCGTGATGAGGTCGCGCGCCACCACGATCCCCTGCTGGACGTCCTCGCCCGCGTACTTGATGGCCACGAGCTTCATCCGCGGGTACTTGGCGGCCTGCCGCTTCTTCTCGTAGTCGATCCAGGTGTTCAGGTTCTGCGCGGTCGGGCCGCAGGACACGATGGCGTACTCCCCAGACCCCCCCATGGCCTTGGCGAGCTCGTCCATGGTCGTGTACCCGATGTCCTGGGCCAGGGCCTGGTCCACGAAGACCTCCCGCACGGTGTTGGGAGCGTCCGTGTCCGACGTGTAGACCTTGATGCCCTTGTCCTTGGCCTTCTTCAGGATGGGCCCGATGGCGGCGGGATCGTTCGGGGCGACGCTGATGGCGTCGACCCCCTTCGTGATGAGGTTGTCCACGATCTGGATCTGTGCGGCCGAGTCCGCGGTCGTGGGACCCGTGTAGACGAACTCGACGCCCAGGTCCCTCGCGGCCTCCTTCCCGCCCTTCTCCATGGCGTTGAAGTACGGGATGCCCACCAGCTTCGGCACGAAGGCGATCTGCATCTTCTTCTGGGCCTGTCCGGGACCGCCCGGAAGAGCTAGGAGAACGCCCACCATGACGACCCCGAGGATCCGTGCCCACCGCGCCATCTCGTATCCCCCCCACACACAGGATGCACCAGTCTCGCACTCCTAAGCTTCCATCACGGGACCGAGCCTTCCTCCGGCGCGGCGGGGCCACGACGGACGGGAGCCGCCGCGGTCTCCTCCCCTTCCCCTCCAGGGGATCCAGTGGTGTGCGGAGAGAGGGAACCGTCCCCCGAGGGTCACAGCCTACCCCTGGGGGATCCGGCGCGACGCCCGACCCGCTTCCTGGACCGGGCTGAGTTAGGGGCAGGCCCCCGCGAACTTCGCGTCCGCGAAGTCCTCGACCGTGAGGGCATTCCCGCGAACTTCAGCTCCACCTCGAACCCGGTGCGGCTGGAGACACCCGGCCCCAAACTCCGTTCGACCCCTCGAACCCATCTGGACAAAGCCTCCTTCCCGACCCATGGGAACGGACCATCGGGCCGCGAGATGGGCATCAGGGTGTCGGCGATGCCTTCGGCAGTCACTCGTCGTCGTGGGCTTTCAGGCGGTGAAGGCGTCCGCCATCCCCTCTTGACGTGATCGCGGGGCCCACCGGGATCGTCCGGCGCACTGTCGAAGCGCAGGGCGCCGCGTAAGTGACACCCGGATCCCATGCTCCTGGTCTCTCGTGGCAGACAGGTCAGCTAGCCCAGGAGCCAAGGACGGACCGGTGTTTAAACAATCGCCCTCCGGTGTGGCCATTCAAATGGGGGCGTTCTCCGGACGGACAGACCGGGTCCTTCTGGGACCGGGCTGAAGGGAACCAGGGCGGAATCCCCCAATACGAGGTGCGGACCTCTTACTGAAGAAGTCCAATGGAAATTCCGGTCGATAGCCCGCGGTTGGTCGACGCGTGAGTCCCGGGAGGTGCGGCATGGGCGTGCTGACCGCAGACATGAAGCGCGTGGTGAGCGAGCAGCGCCTCGGTTTCATCGCTACCGTGTGCCCGGACGGAACACCCAACCTGTCCCCCAAGGGGACGACGGCCGTCTGGGACGATGACCACCTCGTCTTCGCGCACATCTGCTCGCCCACTACGGTCGCCAACCTCCTGCGTAACCCGTCGATCGAGATCAACGTCGTGGATCCGGTCGTGCGCAAGGGGTATCGCTTCAAGGGCACGGCGCGCGTCCTCACCGAGGGGAGGCCGTACGAGGAGATCCGTGCCTTCTACCGGAGCGGGCCTCACGCGGCGCACGACGGAGTCTATGAGCGCATCAGCGCGGTTGTCTTGGTCCGGGTCGAGCGTGCGCTGCCGCTGGTCTCGCCGGCCTACGACGGTGGTGCCACCGAGGAGGAGGTGGCGGGCCGGTGGGAGCGGTACTGGGAGACGCTCAGGACGGCGCGGCGCAGGGCGAGATCGACCGGTCAACCCCATGGATGACGACCGTCGTCTGGGAAGGCCCTCGGAGGTAGTCCGGACCCTCTCTCAGGTCCGACTCGGCGGGCGTCGAGCCCCTGGGCCTGGGTCGCCGATCCTGGCCCCTCCGCGGTCCTCGGCGACCTGGGGGGCCCGGAGGCGGGCGGCGGGAGGTCGGCGAGGAACTGGCGCAGGCCGCTTTCGATCAGAGTGAGATCAGAGGGTCGCCGCCAGTGCGTTTTGGTCCGCAGGCACGAGACCCGGTAGGCTGGGAAGTGCGCAGATCGAGGCGGGGTCGCGGCACGGGTTACACGGCACCGAGGATGGGCGTGGAAAGAAGACAACCCCTTGCGGGGGGAATCTCTCACGGGGTTCCCGCCGTTGCCTGGCCTCCTCGGCAAGGACCTCCCTAGCCCAACTTCCGCAGTTGAGGCGTTTCTGAAGAAATTTTAGGCCCTCTCCCACGCCAGTGACAGGTGGGAGAGGGCCGTATTATTTGCGGTTGCGCGTGTCCGAGTCATCGTGATGGCTTCATTTTGT
>Ga0209061_1001152_pt1 | contig 47850 bp, 47 predicted proteins | sample Coa_R1_10_FD_187157 | JGI IMG/M metagenome (GOLD analysis project Ga0209061, IMG submission 187157) | Surface soil microbial communities from Centralia Pennsylvania, which are recovering from an underground coalmine fire - Coalmine... | ecosystem: Environmental > Terrestrial > Soil >...
GCATCTCCTTTTACACCAACGAGCCGGCGATGCAGCTGGTTCTGCAGCGGCTGGGCACGACGGTCGAGCTGGTTGCAGCGGCGATGGTCGTAGCGATCGCGTTCGGCGTGCCGTTCGGCATCCTCTCGGCGCTGCGGCCGGGCGGAATCGTCGACCGCAGCCTTCGCCTGGTGTCCGTGCTCGGCTCCTCGATTCCGACGTTTTTTCTTGGGATCGTCCTCATTTTGATCTTTAGCGTGGAGCTCACGCTCTTGCCCTCGTCGGGACTGGACAGCTGGCGCAGCTTGGTCTTGCCCGCCTTCACGTTGGCGTTCTACCGCATCGCGCTGTTCACGCGTCTGATTCGCGCGACGCTCGTCGCCGAGCTTTCGCAAGATTACGTGCGCACGGCGCGCGCAAAGGGACTGCCCGGCATCGTGGTCACGATCAAGCACGCGCTGCGCAACGCGCTTCTTCCGTTCGTGACGGCGTTCGGCTTGCAGTTCGGTCAACTGCTCGGAGGAGCCGTCATCACGGAAACGATCTTCGCGCTGCCGGGTATGAACAGACTGGCGCTCGACGCGATCGCGCGGCTCGATTACCCGATCGTGCTCTCCTATGTCATCGTGATCGCGACCTTATTCACGATCATCAATCTCGTCGTCGACCTTGCGTACGGCATGCTCGATCCGCGGGTGACGTATGGTTAGATTTCGAGACCTGCCGCCGGCGGCGTCGCTGATTCTCGCGATTCTCATCCTGCTGGCGATCTTCGCACCTTGGGTCGCGCCGCATCCGCCGGAACATCAGGATCTGCTCGCGCGGCTCTCGCCGCCGCTGAGCCGAACGCCCAGCGGCTTTTACCTCTTGGGCGCCGACGACTTGGGGCGCGACATCTTCGCAAACGTCGTCTACGGACTACGGGTCAGCCTTTTGGTCGGTTTTGCCGCAGTTGGGATCAGCGTCCTCATCGGGACGCCGATCGGGCTGCTCGCCGGTTATCGTCCCGGCAGCTGGTTCGCGCACGTCACGATGCGCATGGCCGACATCCAGCTTTCGCTGCCGGCGATTCTCATCGCCCTCGCCGTCCTCGCGGTTTTGGGGCGCGGTCTGGCAAACGTCATCTTCGTCATCGGTATCGTCGGTTGGGCGCAATATGCCCGGCTGGTGCGCGCAAGCGTGCTGACGGAGCGCACGAAAGATTACGTCGTGGCGGCGAGCGGACTCGGCGCCTCCGTGCCGCGCATTCTCGCGCGGCATATCTTGCCGAACGTCGTCGGCCCTTCGCTGGTACAAATTGCGGTCGACATTCCGCGCGCCATCGAGCTGGAAGCAACGCTGTCGTTTCTCGGCCTCGGCGTCGCAGTTACGACTCCGTCGCTGGGGATTCGCATCGCGCAAGGCTACCAGTTTCTCTTTAGCGGCGCCTGGTGGCTCGCGGTCATGCCCGGATTGGCGCTCGTGCTGCTGGTGCTCTCGATCAATCTGCTCGGCGACTGGCTGCGCGACTCGCTGGATCCCGTCGCTCAAGGCGTCATCAGGGCACAACGCCAAGTCAGCGCCGAAGCCGTATGACGCAACTGATCTCGCTACCACCCGACCTGCCCGCGCGCGTCATCGAGACGCGCCGCGACTTTCACCGCTTTCCCGAGCTGGGCCTCATGGAATTTCGTACGGCAAGCGCAATCGCATCGCGCTTGCAAGCACTCGGAATGGACGTACGAGCCGGACGGGACGTCATGGAGGCGCGAAGCCGGGTCGGCGTTCCATCCGATGAGGCGATCGACGCCGCATTCGCACGGGCGCGGCAGGAAGGCGCAGCGGAGCACTGGCTGACGAAATTCGACGGCGGCTTTACCGGCGTCGTCGGTACGCTGCGCGGCACGAAGCCGGGACCCGTGGTCGCACTGCGTTGCGACATCGATGCGCTGCCGATTGTCGAATCCAATGACGCCGATCACGTGCCGGCCCGCGAAGGATTCGTCTCCAGCCACCGCGGCATCATGCACGCATGCGGTCACGACGTTCACGCTGCAATCGGTTTGGGCGTCGCCGAGGCGCTTGCGAAACAACGCGATGACATCAGCGGCACGGTCAAATTTCTCTTTCAGCCCGCTGAAGAGGGTGGCCGTGGCGCGATCCCCATGCGCGATGCCGGCGTCGTCGACGACGTCGATTATTTGATCGCGATCCATGCAGGCATGGATTCAGAAAGCGGCGTTCTCTATCCGATAACCACCGGGTGGCTGGCCAGCGCCAAGATGGACGTGACGTTCACCGGCCAATCGGCGCACGCGGGCGGCAGGCCGGAGCAAGGACGCAACGCATTGCTCGCCGCCGCGCAAGCAGTGACGGGGCTTTATGCGATCTCACGGCATCACGCCGGCCGCTCACGCGTGAACGTCGGCGTGCTGCAAGCCGGTTCCGGCCGCAACGTTATTCCGGATCGCGCGTTCTTCATGATGGAGGTCCGCGGCGAAACGGAAGAGATCTGTGATTACATGATCGCTCGTGCCCGCGCGGTCATTGCGGGAGCCGCTCACGCGCAAGATTTGCCGGTAGAGATCGTCGATGCGGGCCGAACCGGAATCGCGGAATCGAATCGGCCTCTGGCGGAGCGGGTCGCAAGCGCGGCGCAAACCGTCCCGCACGTGCGCACGACGCTCGAGCCGAAGGCTGCGGGCGGAAGCGAAGACGCAACGTTCTTGATGCGCCGCGTGCAGGAGCGCGGCGGCCAAGCCATCTATATGTGCGTCGGGTCCGCCACCCCGAGCGGCCACCATACGCCGCGCTTTGACATTGCCGAAGCGAACCTGGTTCCTGCCGTGCAAGCGCTGGCCACAGCCCTCGTCGAGATCGGGCGCAATCCGCCGTGAGCGTGGTGCTGCTGGCAGGCAGCCCGTCGCCGGCATCGCGTTCCACGGCGGTGCTTCGGAAGCTGCAGCAGCTCGCCGGCTCGCGCCGGTCGGAGTTCGAGCTCATCGAGCTGCGCGAGCTTCCTGCGGATGCGCTGCTCTTCGGCACGCCGTCCGAGGCAATCGCGCGAGCGCACGCCAAAGTGCACCAAGCGCATGGGATCGCGCTGGCAAGCCCGGTGTACAAAGCCGCGTACTCAGGCTTGCTCAAAACATTTCTCGATTATCTTCCCGAAGGTGCGTTGCGCGGAAAGGCCGCGTACCCGATCGCAACGGGCGGATCGAACGCGCATCTGCTCGCGGTCGACTACGCGCTCAAGCCGGTCCTCTCGGTGCTCGGCGCCTCACGCATTCTGGACGGGCTTTATCTCACAAATGAAGCCGTCGTCGTCGGAGACGATGGTATCGCCGCCCTCACCGCCGAACACGACCAGCGCTTACAGTCCGCCGTCGCGGAATTACTGAGGTAGAGGAACGATGCCGACAGAGCGGCGAGAGATGGCGCTGATCGCGTTCCTGCAGGCGCAAAACTGCTCGAATTACGTGTATTCCTGGCGCCACCCGGCGGCGATGACGGACTTTTTGACGCCGGAATATTATCAGCGCATCGCGCGCACGCTCGAAGACGGGAAGTTCGACCTGGCGTTCTTCGACGATCGTCTCGCCATGCCCGATCGTTACGGTGACGACTACGTGGACGCGGTCGCCCACGGTATCCGCACGGTCAAGATGGACCTCGTGCCCGTGATGGCCATGATGGGCACCGTCACGAGCCGCCTCGGCATCGGCGGGACCTATTCAACCACGTACTACGAGCCGTTTCACGTGGCGCGCGTGTTTGCGACGCTCGACTTGATGCTCAAAGGACGAGCGGCATGGAACGTCGTCACGTCACTCAACGATTCGGAAGCGGCGAACATGGGCCGCGACGAGGCCCTACCGCACGATCTGCGTTACGATCGCGCCGAAGAGTTCATGCAAGCCGTCTGCGGCCACTGGGATACGTGGGAAGACGACGCGATCTTGGGCGACAAGCACGGCTTCTTCGCGGATCCTTCCAAAGTGCACCGGTTGGATCATCGCGGCCGGTGGTTCCAATCGCGCGGTCCGTTCACGGTACCGCGCTCGCCGCAGGGGCACCCGGTCATCATTCAAGCCGGGCAAAGCGGCCGAGGGCGCGCCTTTGCAGCGCGCTGGTCGGAGCTGGTCTTTGCGCTTTACCCGAATCTCGCGTTCGCGCAGAGATTCTATCGTGACTTCAAGCATCACGTCGCCGAAGTCGGCCGCGATCCTCGGCTGATCAAAGTGTGCCCGCTGATCGTCGTCATCGTGGGCGAGACGCGCGCCGCAGCCGAGGCGAAGCTCGAGATCGTCGAGGCACTCCCCAAACCGATCGACGGCATCGTGCTGCTTTCGGAAGTGCTGAACTTCGACTTCGCGTCAAAGGGTCTCGACGAGCCGTTCAGCGACGAGGAGCTGGAATCGATCAGCGGACTGCAAGCGATTCGCGATCACGTCGTCGCCGCGAGCGGAAAGCGCAATCCTACCGTGCGCGACTTCGTCGACTTCAGCAATCGCGGAAAATTGCGCGAGCACCCCCTCTTTGCCGGCTCGCCGCGGGACGTCGCCGACGGCCTGGAAGAGTGGTTCGAGCAGGAAGGCTGCGACGGTTTCGTCATCGCGGCGACGCACGTTCCGGGAGCCTACGAAGATTTCGTTCGGCTCGTCGTCCCGGAGCTGCAGAAGCGTGGGCTCTTCCGCAAGGACTACGCGGGCATGACGCTGCGCGACCATTTGGGGTTACCCAAACCGGCCATAGGAAGCTGGAAGCTTCCTACCGTCCCGTCACCGTAAAAACGTGCCGTCGGCTTCGCGAAACGGAAAGGGACCTTCGTAGTCACCGAAGGTCACGACATGCGTGACCAGCGCGCCGGAATCGTAGCGATGCAATAAGAATCCCGGCGGCTCGAGCGAGAAGGTCGCGCGTCGCGACGGCCGCAGATCGAGCGTCAGCTGGTGCGCGACGGACGGCGCGACGGTCACGACGGTTCCGTAGGCTCCCGTGACGATCGGACGGTGGATGTGCCCGCTCGTAATGCGCGCGACGTGCGGATGACGCGCGACTACCTCGCCGAAGGCTTCCAGCCCAAAAAAACCCAGCGTATCCATTCCCCATAGGCCGGTCGCAAACGGCGGATGGTGCATCGCGATCATCGTCGTCCGCCGATCCTCGGCAAGACGTGCGTCCAGCCACGCGCACCGCTCATCGTCGATGTGGCCGCCTTCTTCACGCGGCGCGGTGGAGTCCAGTGCGATGATTCGGAGCGGGTAATCGTCGATGACGTAGCTCAAGTGCCCGCGCTCGGGAAGATATCCTGCGCCGAAACTGCCGCGCATTGCCTCGCGCGCGTCGTGATTGCCCGGTACGGCGTAGACCGGCGCGCGCAGCGGCGCGAGCAGCTCGCGTAGATAGGCATATTCGGCTGCATCCCCGGCGTCGGTGAGGTCTCCGGTCGCGAGGATCAGGTCGGCCGGCGGGTCGAGCCGATTCAGGCCCGCAACCGCATCGCGCAAATATTTCGCCGTATCGACTTTGCGATATGCCAGCTTGCCCGCCACGCGAATATGGAGATCGCTGATCTGCGCGACTATCACTGCAATCGCACGCGCGCCCCCGGCCTGATTTGCAGGCTGACGTCGTCGCCGATCGCCAGCTCGACGCGCTCGGTCGTGTCGACGATGAGGCCGTCCTCGGCACATCCGTCGACGACGAGCCGCAGACGATCCCCGAGAAATGCAATGCTGCGCAGCTTCCCGTGCATCTCGCCGGCGCCGTTGGCCGCAATGAGCACATCTTCCGGGCGAACCAGCGTGCCGTCCGGCAGCCTGTTGACGTTGCCGACGAATTCGGCGACGAACTGCGTCTTCGGCATGCGGTAGATCTCCAGCGGCGTCCCGATTTGCTCGATGCGCCCTGCATTCATGACCGCAATGCGATCGCCCAGCGTCATCGCTTCCGCTTGGTCGTGCGTTACGTAAATCGCCGTGATGCCGACGCGGCGCAACAAGTCACGGATCTCGGCGCGAAGATGTTCCCGCAATTTTGCGTCGAGCGCCGCGAGCGGCTCGTCGAGCAGCAGCACGCGCGGCGAGATGGCAATCGCCCGCGCCAGGGCGACGCGCTGCTTCTGCCCTCCGGAAAGTTGATCGATTTTGCGATCCGCCAGCTCGGTGAGCCGCACCAGCGCCAGCATCTCATTGACGCGCGACCGCAATCGCTCGCGGCTTTCGCCGCGAATGCGCAAACCGTACGCGACGTTGCCCGCGACGTCGAGGTGCGGGAAAAGCGCGTAGCTTTGAAAGACGATGCCGACACTGCGTTTCTCCACGGGCGTGCGCGTGACGTCTTTATCGTCGAAAAAAACGTTGCCGCCCGAATCGGGTTCCTCCAGGCCGGCGATGATTCGCAGCGTCGTCGTCTTGCCGCACCCGGACGGTCCCAGCAGCACGAGCGTCTCGCCCGCGACGATGGAAAGGTCTATGGGCTCGAGCGCGCGCGCTCCGTTCGCAAACGTCTTTGCGCAGCGCTCGAGGCGGATGGCGACGCTCATGTCCCGCGAACCCGGACCGCTCCGAAGCGCTGCAGGGCCACGAGCACCGGTGTGATGACGACGAAGAAGACCAGCGTGTAGGCACTGGCCACTTCGAGCCGCATCGACGCGTAGCTGTCAGCCAAACCAACGGGAAGCGTCTTGGTGAGCGGCGTGTGCAGCATCCAGGTGATGTTGAATTCGCCGATCGACAGCGTGAACACCATCAACGCTCCGGCCACGATTCCGCCCAGGCTGTTGGGCACGATTACGCCGAGAAACCGCTGGAGGAAGCTCGCGCCGAGGCTTGCGGCGCTTTCCTCCAGAACAGGCAAGTCGATCGAACGCATCACGGCAACGACGGAGCGAACCAGGAACGGCATCGTGAAGAGCACGTGTCCGACCACGATGAACAGCCAGCTGGCCCGAAATTCGCGAAAGGTTCCGTATGTTATGATCAAGCCCAACGCAATCGCCAGGCCCGGGATCGCGATCGGCAACGACAGCAGCTCCTCGGCGAGGCGCGAAAGCGTCCCGGTGTTGCGGGCCAAAACGTACGCAAAGGGCACGCCGGCCGCGAGGTCGATCCCGAGCGTCGTAAAGGCGACCATCAGCGACAGGACGATGGACGGCAGATACAGGCTGAGCACTTGCTGCACCCAGCTCAGCGTGAGTCCACCGCTGGGACCGACGAAATAATTCGCCGTGATACCCGCCAAGATCGACATGCCGATCGGCACGATCATGAACGCGCACAATCCGAGCGTGAGCGTGAAGCTGAACGCGAAGCCGAGCGCTCGCAAACGCTATCCTGCGGCCGCAACCGTCGAGCCGGCGACCGTCCGCGCCAGCGCGAGCGCGACCCACGTAACCGCGCCCAACACCACGGACAGCGCCGCTGAGACGGCCACGTCGGCGTACAACGTGAACTCGGTATAAATCGTCATCGGCAAGACGTTCAAGTCCGTCGCCAGCGTAAACGCGGTGCCGAACGCCCCCATTGCCGTTGCGAAGCAAATCGCGCTGGTTGCGACGAGCGCCGGTGCCAGACCCGGCAAGATCACGTCGCGCGCCACGGCGATGTGCCCCGCACCCAGCGAGCGTGCCGCTTCCTCCCGCGAGCGGTCCAGCGTCTCGACGGCAGCCATGATCGTCAAGATTGCTCGCGGAATCGAGAAGTAGAGATAGCCCACGAAGAGCCCCGTGATCGAATACGCGAACACCACTCGCTGACCGAACAAAAACTGCGTGATGTCGCCGACGATGCCCAGGCGCCCACCCAGCATGATCACCAAGAAACCGACGACCACCCCCGGGAAGGCCAGCGGCAGCGTCAGCATGCTGACCAAAAAGGCACGGCCCGGGAACGAGGAGCGCGCCAAGAAGAATCCGGCGATGGTCGAGAGCGACACGGCTGCGACCGTTACCGACAGCGACAGAACGATCGTCGATACCAAGCTGCTTGCATAGCGCGCGTTCGTGAAGATCAACAGATACGCGGCGAGCCCGCCCTTGCCGCCGGCGCCGACGACGACCAGGCGCGTTAGCGGAAAGAGAAAAAACGCCGCGACGATCGCGGCGGCCGGCGCCGCGAGCAGCGCCGGCGTGAGGACGGAGCGGCTAGTGGACTTCGGCCAAGTAGCGGTCAGAAAACGCCTTCTCCGCCGCAGCCATCTTTGCGTAATCGACCGGCTTCGCTCGCGCGTAGTCGGACTTCGGAAGGAACTTCGCCGCGATATCCTTGGGCAGCGATCCGCGCACCGGCTGGAGGAACGCATTCGCCCATACTTTCTGTCCCGCATCCGAAAGGACGAAATCCAAGACCTTCTTTGCGTTCTCCGGATTGGGATCGTTCTTCACCATGCTCATCACGTAGGGCACCTCGACCGTGCCCTCCTTCGGGATGACGAACGCGACGTCGGCTTTGTCCTTGTACTTCGCGCGATAGGCGTTGAAGTCGAAATCCAAGAGGATGGGAATTTCGCCGGAAAGGACGCGCGCGTACGCGGTCTGCTTCGGCACGATCGGCGCGTTCTTCTGCAGCTCCTTGAAGTAGTCGATCGCCGGCGTGAAGTTGTTGAAATTGCCGCCCAATGCATTATTGACGGCTACGGCCCCGACGTAGCCCACGAACGCGCTGGTCGGATCGAGATATCCCACCATGCCGTGATATTCCGGCTTGAGCAGGTCGTGCCACGATTGCGGAACCGGCTTTCCTCCCAGCGCCGCGACGTTCACCATGAATCCGAGCGTTCCGTAGTGGATCGCGAACCAGTACCCGTTGGGATCTTTCAGGCCGGCCGGGATGTCGTTCCAGTGCTTAGGCTTGTACGGCTGGATCACGCCTTCTTCTTTGGCTTTGATACCGAACGTCGGTCCGTAATAGACCACGTCCGCAACGGGACTTGCTTTCTCCGCAATGAGCTGCGCCAAGGCTTGTCCCGAATTCTTGTTGTCGGCCGGAATCGTGATCCCGAGCTTCTCCTTGATGGCTTTGAGCTCGTCGGCCCAATCCGCCCATTCCGGCGGGCAGTTGTAGCAAATTGCCGTCTGGCCCGCAGCGGAAACCCGTCCGACGCCGAGTACCGCCACGATCGACAATGTCAATACGGTCAACGCGACCGTCGCTAAGAACATGCGGCGTACGATCATAGTGATGGAGACTTGAGCGGCGCCCCCCTCCGGCACCTGCACGCACGGGCCGTCAAACGCCCAAATATTGATGCATGACGTCGGGCTTGGACTCCAGCTCGGCCGGCGTCGCCTCCATGACGATGTGCCCGCGATTGAGCACGTACGTGCGGTGCGCGAGCTTCAGCGCTGCGCGAACGTTTTGCTCGACGATGACGATCGTGCGGCCCTCGGACGCCAGACGTTTCGTCGTCTCCACCAAGTCGCGCACGATGATCGGGGCCAGACCTTCGAACGGCTCGTCCAGCAGCAGCATCCGCGCGTCGCGAATCAGCGCGCGGGCGATGGCCAGCATCTGCTGCTCCCCGCCCGACAGCGAGCGTCCCATATAGTTCTTGCGCTGGGCTAGACGGGGAAACGTCTCATAAATCCGGTCCAGCGTCCACGGCGACTTCGCGGTGAACGCGGCCAGCTTGAGATTTTCTTCGACCGTGATCGTCTTGACGATCCTGCGAGAATCCGGCACGAGCTGTATGCCGAGCTGCGCGACCTGATAAGGCTGCTTGCCGTCGATGCGTCCGCCTGCAAAGCGAACTTCGCCGCTGCGCGGCGCCAAGATGCCCATGATCGTGAGCATCGTCGTCGTCTTGCCGGAGCCGTTGCGGCCGAGCAGCGCGACCACTTCGCCCTCTTCCACGCGAAGCGACACGTCGAAGAGAATGTGCGACTCGCCGTAATAGGTGTTGATCGCGTCGACTTCGAGCAAGCTCATTCCACGCCGCCCAGATAGGCTTCTTGCACGCGCGGATGGCCGCGAATCTCCGCAGGCGAGCCTTCGGCGATTTGCTTGCCGTCTTGCAGCACCACCACGCGATCGGCGAGACCGAAGACGACGTCCATGTCGTGCTCGACGATCACGATCGTCACGTTCTTGCGCAGGTTCTTCAGAAGGTCGACCATCGCGGTGCGCTCCGAAGGGCTCATGCCGGCAGCCGGCTCGTCGAGGAGCAGCACCTCCGGCTGCGTCGCGAGCGCCAATGCCACCTCGAGCCGCCGCTTCTCACCGTACGAAAGATCCTCGGCGCGCACGATGCGGCGCTCGAGCAAGCTCACCTGCTCCAATACGCGCTCGGCGATCTCATGCGCCGCACGGGCGCTGCTCAGCGGCAGCAACGCATCGAAACGAAACGCTCCACGCGTCGCAGCAAGCGCCGGAACCAGGACATTCTGCTCCACCGAGAGCTTCGGAAAAATTTGCGTTATTTGAAAACTCTTCGCGATGCCCAGCTGCGAGACACGCGTCACGTTCAAATTCGTAATGCGTTGATCTTTGAAGAAGACTTCCCCGGCATTCGGTTCAAGCTCTCCCGCGAGCATCTTGAAAAACGTCGTTTTGCCGGCGCCGTTCGGCCCGATCAGCGCCGTAACGGTGAGGGGCTCGACCGCAAGCGACACGTTATCGACCGCAACGAGGCCACCGAAGCGTTTTGTGAGATTGCGGGCTTCCAGGAGCGGCATCTGCTACTCTCCCGTTGCCACCGGAACGGGTTCGCGGCGCCGTCGAAGCTGTTGCATGAACGTCGCCATGCCGCCCGCAATGCCGCGCCGGAACCCGGTAATCAACAGCACGAACACGATGCCCAGCACGAGCCTCCAGAGGCCCGCGACGGCGCTGAAGCTTTGCAGGACTTGCGAGAGATAGATCCACACGAACGAGCCGATCAGCGGACCAACGAGCGTCCCCGGTCCTCCGATGATCTCGATGACGATGATCTGTCCCGACGTGTCGATCGTGAACATGTCCGGCGGCAGGTAGCCCTGGAAGAGCCCAAGCAGCCCACCCGCCACTCCAGCGTATGCAGCCGCAATCGTGAAGGCGAAGAGCTTGTAGCGAAAGACGTCGTGTCCGGCCGCGGCGGCTCGCTGAGGATTCTCCAAGATTGCACGCAGCACGTGACCGAATGAGGAGTTGACGATCAGCCACATCACCGCGAACGCAACGAAGTAGACGATCGCGATGAACACGTAGGCTTCGCTGTTCCCGCCCCAATGCCAGAAGAGCACGTGCGCGCGCGGCACGCCAGGCAAGCCGTTCTCGGCACCGGTGTAATTGCGCAATGCCGAAAGATCGAGAAAATAGAACATTTGGCTGAACGCCAGCGTCAGCATCGCGAAATAGACGCCGACTTGGCGCAGGCTCAATGCCCCGATCAGCACGCCGGCGACGGACGCGGCGAGGGTGCCGATGGCGAGCGCGACCAGCGCGCCGTGAACGATGCCGTGAATCAGCAGGAAGCCAGAGACGAAGCCTCCGATTCCATAAAACGCTGCTTGTCCGAACGACAGGAGCCCGGTGAAACCGAAGATCAGATCGACGCCGAGCCCGAAGAGCCCGAGTACCAGAATGCGGGACGCCAACGGAATCCCGCCGCCGATCTTCTCCAGTCCGACCGGGAAGAGGAACAAAAAGACGGCCATCGCCGCGAGCCCGAGAAGCACGCGCCGAGTCCCAGCCGTCACGTACGTCCCTCGACGCCGAGCAGCCCCTGCGGCCGAACGATGAGCACGACCGCCATCGCAACGTACAGCATCACCGATGAGAGATCGGGGTTGAATGCCGTCGTCAAACTCACGATCTCGCCGGCCACGAGGCCCCCGAGAACCGCCCCGAAGAACGACCCGACGCCGCCGAGAACCACGACGACGAAGCATTGCACCAAGAGGTCGTTGCCCATATCGGGATTCACCGCGATGAGCGGTGCATCGGCAATCCCCGCAAGACCGGCGATTGCAGCGCCGAGAGCAAACACGAGAAGAAACGTGCGGTTCACGTTGATGCCTAGAATGTTGACGATCACGGCGTCGTCGATGCCGGCTCGCACGATCAGCCCGATCCTGGTTTTGAACATTACGAGGTAAACAGCGATCAGCGCGATGGCCGAAATGCCCATGACGGCGACGCGGTATTGCGGAAAGTAGATGCCCGCGACGTCGATGGTGCCCGAAGCCCATGAGGGCGTCGAAACGAGCTGTGTCTGCGAGCTGAATATCGCTCGCGAGATTTCGACGAGGATGATCGCAAGCCCGTACGTTACGAGAATTTGGTCCTCAGGCGGACGTCTGTAGTACATGCGAATCAAGATGCGCTCGACGATCACCCCTACGATGAACGCAACGATGAGCGCTGTCGGGAGCGCCAAAAAAAAGTTGCCCGTTTTCGTGTAGACCACCCAGCCGCCGTAGGCGCCCACCATGAAGAGCGAACCGTGCGCGAAATTCACGAAGCCGAGCAGCCCGAAGACGATCGTCAGACCCAGGGCTGCGAGAGCCAAAATTGCACCAAGCGCAAGCCCGTTGAGGGCTTGCGCTTCGAGCAGGTGCAGCGAGACTGCTAAAAACAAACGCTAGGTGTAGGGTGGCATCTTGCAGCCCGTTTCGTTGAGGGGCTGCATGACTTGTTCTCCGGGCACGAGCGCGACGATATTGAAGAAGTCGTCTTTGTTCTTCATCATCGAAGCTGACTTTCCGATGAGCACCGGGCAAGGGCGAACCATTTGGTGGTCGCCGCCGCGATACCAAACTTCCCCCAGCATGAGGTTTACCTTATTGCCTTTCTCGAGATACTTGATGACCGGGATGTTGTCGAAGGTTTTAACATGCGCAACGGCATCCGCCCACATCGCGGTTTGTGCGTACGCCTGGTGAGCGGTCCATCGAGGGATGATGCCCGGAAACTTCTTCTTGAAGCTTTCCAGGAAGACTTTCGACAGCGGAAAGCGATCCGCCAGCGTGTAGTACCAATCTTGCGTTCCGTACACGCCCTGCATGATCTCGGGGCCGAGACCGTCGGGAAGATATGTCGAGATGTTCGGAATCACGAGCTTCATTTTCTTGAGGATCCCGAACTGCACGGCTTGCTTAGTCGAGGTGATCCCGTCGTTGCCGAACTCGATGTTGATGAACACGTCGGCGTCCGTGTTCGCAATATTGGTCAGGTACGAGCTGTAATCGGTAATCGGGAATGGGGCGACGACATTGATGGCGGTCTTCCAGCCGAGAGGCTCCAGCTCCGCACGCATCGATCCGGTCAGCGAGTGTCCGTAGCTGTAGTCAGGCGTAAGAAAGGCCATCTTCCGGTTCTTTCCGTACGCTTTGACCAAGTACGGTCCCATGCACTTGGCGACCATATAGGCATCGAGCTGCGAGCGGAAGGTATACCGCTGGCAATCGATGCCCGTCGGATCGTTGGATCCGCTGGCACCGATCATGTAGAGCACCTTTTGCTGAGCCGACAACTTCTCGACCGCGATGTCCTCGGCGCTGCTGACGCCGCCGGTGATCATGACCGGCTTGTTCTCGGTGATGAAGTTGGTGGCGAGCTGGACCGCGAGGTCGGGCTTGGTTTGGGTGTCGCCTACCTTGTAGGTGATCGACTTGCCCAGCAAGCCCTTCTTGCCGCGCAGCGAGGGGATGTGCGACATCACCCCGGTTCCGTTGTTGAGATCCTCGATGGCGAGCTCGTAGCCGTGCTCTAGGTCCGTCCCGTCGGCGCCGTACGACCCGGTGATCGGGCATAGCAGCCCGACGAACACCGACGATCCCATTGCCGCCTCTGCCTCGCTGCGCCACGGCGACGCCGTCGCGGCAACCGCTGCCCCGGCCGCCGCGCCGGCTGCCGTCCTTAAAAAATTAGTCCGATTGATTCCCAAACCAGCCTCCTCTCGCGAGCGAAAACGCCCCACGCTCAAGTCTAGGTCGGGCTCGCTTCGCGTGGGGCGATTCTTAACCCCGCTTTCGAGGAGGAGTGCTTCCGCCGCGGAGCGCGAATGGCGCGCCAGGCGCGTAATCACGTGTCCGCGCAATATTGGGGAGCGACAATGATTATTAGAAGAACCTTGTGCCTGGCGTTAGCCGCGGCCATGCTGGCGCTCGGCCAAGCCCAGCCGGCAAAAGCCGCGCCGGTGGAGATTCAATTCTGGCATTCAATGGGTGCGCAGCTCGGCGTCGACCTGAACAAAATCGTCGACGCGTTCAACGCCTCGCAGAGCCAGTACAAGATCGTTCCGGTCTTCAAGGGCAACTACGAGCAAAGCATGGCTGCCGGAATCGCCGCGTATCGCGCCGGCGATGCTCCGGCAATCCTTCAGGTCTACGAGGTCGGCACCGCTACCATGATGGCGGCGAAGAAGGCCATCGTGCCGGTCTACGAGGTTTTCCAAAAGGCCGGCGTTCCGTTCTCATCCAGCGAGCTGATTCCGACCATCGCCGGATATTACAGCGAAGCGCAAGGCTTGGCCTCGATGCCGTTCAACAGCTCGACGGCGGTTCTCTACTATAATAAGGACGCGTTCCAGAAGGCCGGCCTCGACCCGAACAAGCCCCCGCGCACCTGGGACGAAGTCGAAGCGGACGCCGCCAAGCTCAAGGCTTCCGGGATGCCGTGCGGGTTCACGACCGGATGGCAAGGGTGGATCCAAATCGAGCAGTTCAGCGCATGGCACGGCTTGCCGATCGCCAGCTACCAGAACGGTTTCACCGGTCTCGGCGCGACGCTCGAGTTCAACGGTCCCGTGCAAGTGCGGCACATCGCGATGCTGCAAAAGATGGCCAAAGACGGCACCTTCACTTACGTCGGACGCAAAGACGAGCCGACCCCGAAATTCTACAGCGGCGACTGTGGAATCCTGATGGAGTCCTCCGGATCGCTCGCGGACATTTCGAAGTATTCCAAATTTCACTACGGCGTCGCCATGATGCCGTACGACCAAACGGTAAAAGGTGCGCCGCAAAACGCGATCATCGGCGGCGCCAGCCTGTGGGTCCTCAACGGGAAGAGCCCGCAAGTCTACAAGGGCGTCGCGGAGTTCTTCAAGTTCCTCGCTTCACCGAAGATTGCAGCGCAATGGAGCGAGGAGACCGGGTACTTGCCCATCACGAAGGGCGCGTACGAGTACATCAAAAAGAGCGGCTACTACGCGCAGCACCCCGGCAGCGACATCGCCATCCGGCAGATGCTGCTGCACAAGCCTTTGCCGTGGACGCGCGGCCTGCGGCTCGGGTACATGCCGCAGATTCGCACGATCGTCGACGAAGAGCTCGAGAGCGTCTGGGCTCAAAAGAAAACGGCCAAACAAGCTCTCGATGACGCGGTCACGCGCGGCGATCAGCTGCTGCGGCGTTTCCAAGCGGAAAACGGCGGATAGCTACCACTGCGGCAGTCAAGCCCTCGGCCGGGACAAAACGGGGGCGACAACAGTTTCGGGGCGATTGGCTACCCTACGCGCTCGTCGCCCCGCAATTGTTCATTACGATTGTCTTTTTTTTGTGGCCGGCCGGAGAAGCGCTGTGGCAATCGGTGGAGGAGCAAAGCCCGTTCGGCGGCGCGACGCACTTCGTCGGTTTAGATAACTTTCGCTCGCTCTTCGCCGATCCGCGTTACCTCGGCAGCTTCCAAACGACGCTGGTGTTCAGCGCGTTGGTCACGGTGAGCGGTCTCGTCATATCGCTCGTCCTGGCCGCCACCGCCAATCGCGTCGGCAAGAGCAAACCCATCTACCAGACGCTCTTGATCTGGCCCTACGCGGTGCCGCCGGCCATCGCTGCCGTGCTCTGGTCGTTCCTCTTCAATCCCAGCATCGGCCTCATCACGTACGGCCTCGAGAAAGTCGGCATCACGTGGAACCACGCGATCAATCCCGGCCAAGCCATGTTTCTCGTCGTGCTGGCATCGGTTTGGCAGCAGATCAGCTACAACTTCGTTTTCTTTAGCGCCGGTCTGCAAGCGATTCCGAAATCGCTATCGGAGGCCGCGGCGATCGACGGCGCCGGCCCGCTGCGCCGGTTCTTCGACATCGTCCTTCCGCTGCTCTCGCCGACGACGTTCTTCCTGCTCGTCGTCAATATCGTTTATGCCTTCTTCTACACGTTTCCGGTCATCGACGCTGCAACCGGAGGTGGACCGGTTCAAGCGACGATGACGCTCGTGTACAAGATCTATCTCGAGGGCTTCACGAACTTCGACCTCGGCACTTCCGGCGCACAATCGGTCATCCTCATGGCGATCGTCATCGGGCTTACCGTGATACAGTTCAAGTATATCGAGCGCAGGGTCCAATACGGATGATCGAGAGCCGCCCCATCGACAAGCTGCTCTGCCACGCCGTGCTCGTGCTCGGCGTGCTGTTCGTGGCCTTTCCGCTGTACATAGCTCTGGTGACGGCCACGCTGACCGCGCAGCAGGCGATCCAAGTGCCGCTGCCGTTGGCTCCCGGCCCTCATCTTTGGGCCAACATCGTCGACGTTTGGCAGCACGGGGCCGGAAATGCCGCCTATCCCTTCGGAACCATGATGGAAAACAGCTTCATCATGGCGATCGGCATCACGCTCGGTAAGCTCGTCATCTCGGTGATCTCGGCATACTCCATCGTCTACTTTCGCTTCCCGCTGCGCAACGTTTTCTTCTGGGCGATATTCGTGACGCTCATGTTGCCCGTCGAAGTCCGCATTTTCCCGACCGTGTCGGTGATTGCGAACCTGCGCTTGATCAACACGTACGGCGGGCTCATCGTGCCGCTCATCGCATCCGCAACCTCGACGTTCCTGTTCCGGCAGTTCTTTCTCGCCCTTCCGGACGAGCTCGTCGAGGCCGCGCGAGTCGATGGTGCAGGACCGATGCGCTTCTTCTGGGACGTCGCTCTGCCGCTGTCCAAGACGATCATCGCGGCGCTGTTCGTAATCGACTTCATCTACGGATGGAACCAATATCTGTGGCCCATCCTTGCGACGAACGTTCCGCAGATGACGACGGCCGTCGTCGGGGTGAAAGCGATGATGGGGAACGGTGACGTTTCGACGCCGTGGCAATTGGTGATGGCGGCGACGCTGCTTACGATGCTGCCGCCGCTCGTCGTCGTGATGGCGATGCAGCGCTGGTTCGTTCGCGGGCTGATCGAGTCCGAAAAGTGACGTGGCGAGCTTAACCTTCGCGAACGTCTCGAAGTCGTTCGACGGCAAGACGATGGTGCTGAGCGGCGTGAACCTCGACGTCGCCGACGGCGAATTCGTCGTCATCGTGGGCCCGTCGGGTTGCGGAAAGTCCACCTTGCTCCGCATGGTCGCCGGGCTCGAACGCGTGACCTCGGGTGAGATCCGCATCGACGGCCGCGTCGTCAACGATCTCGAGCCCAAAGACCGCGACATCGCGATGGTCTTTCAAAACTATGCGCTGTATCCGCACATGAGCGTGTACGACAACATGGCGTACGGCCTGCGGATTCGCGGAATGGACAAGTCGGAGATTCGCACGCGGGTGGAGAAAGCCGCGGAGATCTTGGAGCTGAGCGGCCTCCTTGCACGCAAGCCGCGCGAGCTCTCGGGCGGACAGCGGCAGCGCGTCGCAATGGGACGCGCGATCGTCCGTGTGCCGAAGGTCTTCCTCTTCGACGAGCCGCTCTCGAACCTCGATGCCAAGCTGCGCGTCCAGATGCGCGCGGAAATCCGGCAGTTGCACGAGCGCCTTCGCGCGACGAGCCTGTACGTGACGCACGACCAAGTCGAAGCGATGACGCTGGCCGACCGCGCGATCGTGATAAACCAGGGCAAAGTCGAGCAAATCGGCTCGCCGAGCGAGATCTACGATCGCCCGGCGACGCTTTTCGTCGCGGATTTCATCGGCTCGCCGCCGATGAATCTGCTCCCAGGCCGGCTCGCACCCGACGGCGAGACGTTCGCCGTCGACGCCGGACCGGCGTTGCCGCTCGCGCAGCGGCCGGCGGCGCGCGCGGGGGCGGAGCTGATGTTGGGCATTCGGCCTGAGGATTTGCGGCCGCACGACGGCGCGGCGAACGGCTCGCTCGCGCGCGTCGAGCTCGTCGTCGAGTATTGCGAGCGATTGGGCGCCGAAAACCTGGCATACGGACATTGGGGTCCGCACCAGCTGGTCGCGCGGCTGCCGCACGGCACGCTCCCCGCCGGCGGCGAACGCTTATACCTCGAAGCCGATCCCAAGCTCTTTCATCTGTTCGATCCGGCGGGCGGCAAGCGAATCGACGCATGACCCGCCCGTGGCCCTATCCGCGCGCCGTCGCGCACCGCGGCGGCGGGGCGCTCGCTCCCGAGAACACGCTGGCCGCATTCGAGGTCGGTGCGCGGCATGGTTACAAGATGGCCGAATTCGACGTCAAGCTCTCCGCCGACGACGTCGCCTTCTTGCTCCACGACGATACCGTCGACCGCACGAGCGACGGACATGGCGCGGCCGCGTCCCTGACCTACGAGGCCATCGCCCGGCTCGATGCGGGCTCGTGGTTCGATGCGCGTTTTGCCGGACAGCGAATGCCGACCCTGGCGCACGTCGCTCGCACGGTCGACGCGCTTGGGATGCTGGTCAACATCGAGATCAAGCCCTCACCCGGTCGCGAGGCACGTACCGGCGAGCTCGTCGCAGGCGAAGCTGCGCGCCTGTGGGCCGGACGTACCCCTGCGCTGCTCTCGTCGTTCTCGGAAGCGGCGCTCGAGGCGGCGCGTCTGTCGGCGCCGCATCTTCCGCGTGGGCTGCTCTTCACTCGCCTGCCTTCGGACTGGCGAGAACGCGCCAAGCGACTGGAATGCGTCTCACTGCATCTCGAGCACCGCGCGCTGGACGCCGCGCTGGTGGCCGAGATCAAAGGTGCGGGCTTGCGCATCATGGCGTACACGGTCAACGATCTCGCACGAGCCCGGGCGCTCGCCGACTGGGGCGTCGACGCGATCTGCACCGATCGCATCGATGACATTCATCCGGATACCTACGCGTGAGGCGTTACGTTCTGGCGCTCGACCAAGGCACGACCAGCTCGCGCGCAATCGTGTACGACGAGCGCGGCGAAGCCCGGGGCTTGGCGCAGCGCGAGTTCGCACAGCATTTCCCGCAACCGGGCTGGGTCGAGCACGACCCGGAGGAAATTTGGCAGACGCAGCTCGCGACTGCGCACGGCGCGCTCGCCGATGCGCGGATCGCGCCGCGCGATCTTGCGGCAATCGGCATCACGAACCAACGTGAGACCGCGATCGTATGGGAGCGCGATAGTGGCCGCGCGGTCTATCCCGCAATCGTGTGGCAAGATCGCCGCACGGCGCAGCGCTGCTCCGAGATGGGATCGCGCGGCCTCGGCGAGCGCATCGCGCTCCTTTCCGGTTTGCGGCTCGATCCATATTTCTCCGCAACCAAGATCGATTGGCTGCTGGAAAATCTTCCTGGATTGCGTTCGCGAGCCGACCGCGGCGAGCTGGCATTCGGCACCGTCGATTCGTGGCTGCTTTGGAAGCTCACGGGCGGCAAAGAACATGCAACCGACGTCACCAACGCATCGCGCACGCTGCTCTTCGACATCGAGCGGCTGAGCTGGAGCGAGGAGCTGCTCGCCGCTTTCCACATTCCGCGAGCGCTCTTGCCGCAAGTCATGCCGTCGACGTCGCGGTTCGGGATGACGGACGCGCAGGTGTTCGGCGCCGCCATACCGATTCACGGAATTGCGGGAGACCAGCAAGCCGCACTCGTGGGACAAGCCGGTTTCGAAGCCGGCATCGCAAAGAACACCTATGGCACCGGTTCATTTCTCATGCTGCATACCGGAGAACGAGTCGTGCGCAGCACGCATGGTTTGCTCGCGACGGTTGCGCTGAGCACCGAGGCGCATCGTGCGACGTACGCGTTAGAAGGTTCGATTTTCGTCACCGGTGCGGCCGTGCAGTGGCTGCGCGACGGACTGGGCATCATCGCATCCGCCGCAGAGATCGAACCACTCGCGGCGCAAGTGGAGGATAGCGGCGGCGTTACGATCGTTCCCGCGTTCACCGGGCTCGGCGCCCCGCACTGGAATCCCAACGCGCGTGGCACCATCGTCGGCCTTACGCGTGGAACCACTCGCGCGCATCTGGCTCGCGCCGTGCTCGAGGCGATCGCGCTGCAGTCTGCCGAGGTCGCCGCGGCGATGAAGGGCGACAGCGGCGTGCCGCTCAAGGAACTGCGCGTCGATGGTGGGGCGGCCGCGAACGATCTTCTCCTGCAACTGCAAGCCGACGCGCTGGGATGCGACGTCGTGCGGCCTGCGGCGCTCGAATCAACCGCGCGTGGCGCGGCCTTTCTTGCCGGCGTCGGAGCCGGAGTTTGGCGCGATTTGGAGGATGTCGCGTCGCGGTGGCGCAGCGACAAGCGTTTCACGCCGAACGTCGGCGACGCTCGACGCTCGGAGATGATGGAACGGTGGAAAGCAGCGATAAGAGCGGCGACGGCAGCTTCGACGTCGTAATCCTGGGTGGAGGAGCGACCGGCCTGGGCTGCGCGGTGGATGCGGCGTCGCGCGGATACCGCACGCTGCTGCTCGAGGCGCGAAACTTCGGGTGCGGAACGTCGAGCCGTTCGACGAAGCTGTTTCACGGCGGCGTGCGATACTTGCCGCAAATGCGTTTCGGGCTCATACGAGAAGCGCTTGCCGAGCGCGCGACGCTCCTGCGACTGGCGCCGATGCTGGTCAAGCCGCTCGGCATCATCATTCCGGTGCGCAGCGTCGCGGAGTTTGCGTATTACACGGTAGGCATGAAGCTCTACGACGCGCTCGCGGGAAAAAATACCCTCGAACCGAGCCGCCCGCTCTCCGCTGCGCGCACGTTCGAGCTGCTGCCCACGCTGCGGCGAGAGCGCGCAAGCGGCGGCATCCGTTACGTCGACGCGCAATTCGACGATCGCGGATTCGTGGCCGGACTGGCGCAGACGGCGCGCCGGTTGGGTGCCCGGCTTCTCGAGCACGCGCCAGCAGAAAAATTGCTGATCGTGAACGACCGGGTCAGCGGCGTCGTGTCTCCGGCGGGTATCTTTTCAGCCCGTGCCGTCGTCAACGCTACGGGCGTGTGGTCGGATACCGTTCGCCGTCTTTCCGATCCCGCAGCGGCGTCACGCATCGAGGCGAGCCGCGGTTCGCACATACTCCTCGACGCAGCGGTGCTGGGCGGCACCGACGGCATGCTGATCCCAAAAACCGACGACGGCCGCATCATCTTCGCGCTTCCTTTCAAAGGGCAGACGCTGGTGGGAACGACGGACATTCCGGTGACCGAGATCGCCGACGATCCGCACGCCACGGAAGAAGAGATCGATTACCTCCTCGAGCATGCCCGCCGGTATCTCACCGCCTCATTGACCCGTAACGATGTCCGCGGAGCGTACGCGGGTCTTCGTCCTCTCGTTCGCACCGCAGCAAAAAACACGGCGGCGCTGTCGCGCGAGCATCTCGTCGAGGTCGATGAGCACGGCCTTGTCAGCATTCTGGGCGGAAAATGGACGACATACCGCGTCATGGCACGCGATGCGATCGACGCAGCCGCACGTGTGGCCGAGCTTCCGCGCGTTCCTTCAAAAACCGAGGACTTGCCGCTCGCCGCGGCAACATAGGAAGCATGAAGATCGCGCTATTCGGAACCGGACTCATGGGCAGCGGACTGGCCGAGCATTGGCTGAAAACCGGTCACTCGGTCGCTGCCTGGAATCGCACGCACGATAAGGCCCGCGCCCTCGAGAAGCTCGGTGCAAGGGCATTCGACGATCCGGCGGAAGCGCTGCGAGGCGCCGACGCCGTCCACATCATCCTCTCCGACGATGCCGCGGTCGACGCATTGCTCGATCGCCTCCTCGATGTGATACCCAAAGGAATGCTGGTGGTCGACCACACCACCACGGCTCCTCACGGCACCGCCGTGCGTGCCGAGCGAGCCGAGACGGCCGGCGTCGAGTTTCTGCACGTGCCGCTCTTCATGTCACCGCAAGGCTGCCGTGAGGGCACGGGCCTCATGCTCGTATCCGGACCGCCGCAACGCGTCGAGCGTGCGCTGCCGCACCTTCAAGAGATGACGGGCGAAGTCTGGAACGTCGGCGAGCGCCCGGACCGCGCGGCTGCGTTCAAGCTCTTCGGCAACGCAATGATCGCGACGATCGTTGCGGGGCTGGCCGATATTTACACGCTCGCTAGAAGCGTCGACATCGATCCGCAAGACGCCCGCGAGCTATTCGCCCACTTCAAGGCGACGGCAACGATCGACATTCGCGGCAAAAAGATGGCGGCCGGCGATTTCTCGCCGACCTTCGAGCTGACCATGGCGCGCAAAGACGTGCGCCTGATGCTCGAGACGGCGCAGCGCGACGGTAACGCGCTGCATCTCCTGCCGGCGATCGCGAGCCGCATGGACGCCCTCATCGAGGAAGGCTGCGGCGACCGCGACATCGGCGTCCTCGCTCGAGACGCCGTGCGAGCGAAAACGGCCGCGCGATAGCTACGCTGCGAGCAGCTTGCCGGGGCGCTTGCCGTCCGCGGTGACGGCATCGTTCTCGACGACGCGCACGCCGTTGATCCAGACGCCCAGCACACCCTGAGGATCCCGGATGAGGCGGCTGTCGCCGCCGGGCAAATCGAAGACGCGACGCGGACGGCTGATGCCGACGGTTTGCGGATCGAAGAGCAGCAAGTCGGCGTGAACTCCCGCAGCGATGCGGCCGCGCTCGCGAATTCCGTAGACGCCGGCCGGAAACGACGTGATGCGCCTGACGGCGTCTTCGAGCGCAAAGGCCTTGCGCTCGCGCACCCAATGGCCGAGAAGATGCAGACCGAAGCCCGCATCGCACAGGAACGTCAGATGCGCTCCGGCATCCGAGAGCGCGATGAGACTGGCCTCGTGCTTGAGCAGCTTCTCGACGCCTTCTTCCTCGTAGTTCAGCACGTGCGCGGTAAACGTCGTCTGCAGATCTTCTTCCAGCGCGAGATCGAAGAACAGGTCGAGCGGATCGACCGCGCGTTGCGCCGCGACTTCGGCAACCGTGAAGCCTTCGAGCGCGCGATTTCGCTCGCCGGTTTGCGCTATCCAAACCCTGTCCCAATTTCCGTAGAATAAGCGGCCGCGCTGGCGCTCGGCGAACGCTGCTCGCAGCGCGCTGCGAAACTCGCGATCTGAGATCTTGGCTCGCACGGCCTTGGGATCGCCGCCGCGCAATTCAGCCCACAGCGCGTAGCTGCCCATCGGATACGCGTTGCACATCGTGAACTCCATTGCGAGCGGCTGGCACGAGACTTGCGCGTACATCGGGTGGCCGGCGGCGGTCGCCTGCAGACAGCGATCGGCCAGACCAAAGCAGCGCGCGGGATCGCTCGGGCTATGCAGCGCGGCAGCCCAAATTACCGGGCGCCCCGTGCTCGCCGCCATTTCCTCGAGAAAATCGCCGGACGTTTTCGGGCCACCCGTGATCATGAAGACACCGCGCCCGGCATTGCCGAGCTCCCCGACGAGCGCGCGAAATTCGCCGGCGTCCGCCAGCCGCGACGGCATGGGGACGCCGCCGTCGCCGAAGTGGCTCTCGCTCTGCGTCGAAGCGAATCCGAGCGCACCCGCCGCCAAACCTTCGCGCAAAATTGCGCGCATCCGCGCGATCTCATCGGCCGTCGCTGCGCGTTCCGACGCCGCGCCGCCCATCACCGCCGTCCGAATCGTCGAATGACCTACGAGCGCGGCGAGATTCGGAACGAAACCTTTGCGCCGCAGCATCGCCAGATACTCGGGAATGCTCTCGAAGCTCCAATCGATGCCGTGCTCGAGCGCTGTGAGCGACATTCCTTCGACGACCGCGAGGTTGCGGGCGATCATTTCGCGCACCGCCGGCGGCGCAGGCGCAATCGTGAAGCCGCAATTCCCGATTACCACGGTCGTCACGCCCAGCGACGGCGACGGCGACGCGCCCGAATCCCACGTGATCTGGGCGTCATAGTGCGTGTGCACGTCGACGATACCCGGCGCGAGCACCGCACCGCCGGCGTCGACTTCCTCGCGGCCACGCGCCGCGATCCGGCCGATCTCGGCGATGCGCTCGCCCGCAACGGCGACGTCCGCCGAAAAAACGGGGCTGCCGGAGCCGTCGGCGACGCGCGCATCCCTGATGACGAGGTCGTACATAATTTCTTAGTAGGGCAATCCCGCGATCGAGAATCCGAGACCGACGAGCGCCGCGACAGCCGCGACCGCCGGCAGCAGCAGCGTTTGCAACAGCGACGAAATCGAGAAAATCACGACCGCGACTTCAAAGAAGGCGACGCCGATCTCGAGCGTTTCATACGAGTGCACGTATCGCTCGCTCAGATCGTCTTCCCTCCCGGCCTGCTTTTCGAGCGCCATGGCTTTGGAGAGAACCGTTTGCTTCGACGCATGCTCGTGATCGACGATGGCTTGCGCCTGCGGCAACGGCGAGCCGCGGCTCATTATCGTGGCGCGATACACTTCTTCCTTGATCGATTTCGCCTGATAGTAGTTATACGTGTCCGAAGCACGCGTGAACGACACGATCGCCTGATTCTTTGCGATGATCGCCTGGTTCGCGCGCTGATTCGACATCATGGTCGCCAGCGCAGCAAGAACCGCTACGGCTGCCGCCGCGATCGGCATCCATCGGGACGTTCCTGCTTCTTTGTGACGCTCGGCGGCTTCCGCGACCTCACTGTATGCTCCCATTAGCGCCTCTACTTCGACATCACCGGCTCTCGCACGATTCTGGCGAAGCGCGCCGCGAACTCCTGCGGAGCGATCGTCGTTTGAACGGCGAGGCGTGAGAGCTTCGGTTCTTTGAGGTCATCGGATTCCAAGCGAATCATGTACTTGCGCGCGACCTGGTACGATTCGGCGGTGATATCGACGAACCGAACGCGGATGCGCCCCGTCGCGGGATCGGTGAGCTCTTCGAGCGTCACCGGCGCGACGTGGCCGCCGGAGAGCGCGATCAGCGCGCCGCTGCCGCCGGAGAGCAAGTGGCATACGGCGCCGTAGCCGAGCGTGCGGGTGTATTCGGCATCGAACGGCACCGGCTTGGCGCAGCGCAGCTCGTAACCGATATCTTTGGTGACCACCGTGATGTCTAGTCCGATTTCTTGCAACCGGTTGCGAACCGCGTCCCGCAACATCATGCCGATCGGCAAGTCGGCCAGCCGCGCGTGTCCGTACGCGTCCCGCGTCACGTGCTCAAACGCGGCCAGCTGTTCGGCGTCCATTCGCTCGGCGATCCCTTCCGCGATGACCGCGACGCCGTGATCGGCGCCGAGCGATTTACGCTTTACGATCGATCCGACGAGAGTGTCGACGACGTCGTCGAGCTGAATGTCGCCTTCGAACTCTTCCGGAATCACCGCCACCGTCGCACCGGCCGCCTTGCAGATTCCGAGCGCCAGCGCGCCGGACTTACGCCCCATCGTAATTGCCAGATACCACCGCGACGCCGTGCGCGCGTCTTCCATGAGGTTCTCGACGATCCCGGTTCCGACCGCGCGAGCCGTTTCGAATCCGAACGTCGGCGCGTTGTCGGGCAACGGCAAATCGTTGTCGATCGTCTTTGGGACCGTCACGATGCCCAAGCGGCCTCGAGTCTTTTCCGCAATGCGCGCGGCGCCGTAGGTCGTATCGTCGCCGCCGATCGCAATCACGTAGCGCACGCCAAGCTCGAAGAGCGAACGGATGCACCTGTCCAGGGTCGCCTCATCTTTCGCGGGGTTCGTGCGCGACGTGCGCAGATACGAGCCGCCTGTGAAATGCAGGCGCGACACCGTCTCGATCGTCAGCTCGCGGACGTGCGAGGTATCGCCAAGCGCGATATGCTGGTAACCGTCGTAAAGTCCCAGCACGCGAAGGCCGTTGTTGATCGCCTCGATCGTCGCGGACGCGATAACGCCGTTGATACCCGGCGCCGGACCGCCGCCGACGAGAATGGCCAGCACGGGGGCCATCCTAAAGGCGCTCCGCTCCCGGCTGCGCGCGCTTCGCGCGCGGGGCCCCCATCGGCGCTCGGCCCATCACCGTTTCGCTGCAGTCATCACGTTCGTGCCGGCCTCGCAACAGCGCCATTGCCTTTGGCATGATGGGTGATACCTAAAGCACGCGATTTTTAGACGGTGGCGGGAACCCTTGCAAGGACGGGATTGCGCAGCACTCCGATCTTCTCGATCTCGAGCTCGACGACGTCGCCGTCCTTCATGAAGAGGGGCGGCTTGCGCGTGAAGCCCACGCCTTCGGGCGTCCCCGTAGCGATGACGTCACCGGGCTCGAGCGTCATGAAATCGCTGAGAAACGCAACGAGCTGCGCAACGGGAAAAATCATGTCGGCGGTGTTCGAGCTTTGGACGACCTGGCCGTTGAGCCGCGTCTTGACCGCGAGCTTTTGCGGATCGCCGATTTCGTCCGGCGTGACGAGAACCGGCCCGAACGGCGCGAATGTGTCAATCGCCTTTCCCGCACCCCATTGGCTCGTTTGCATTTGCAAGTCGCGCGCGCTCACGTCGTTGAGAATAGAATAGCCTCCGACGTACCCGAGTGCATCGGCCTCCGAGACGCTCTTGCAGCGCTTGCCTATCACGGCCGCGAGCTCCACTTCGTAGTCGATCTGCGTCGAATTCTTGGCGGGCAGCAGGATCGGCTCACCGCCGGCGACCAGCGAATTGCGATACTTCGAAAAGAACGTCGGAAATTTGGGAATGGCCATGCCCGTCTCTTCCGCGTGCTTGCGGTAGTTCAAACCGAAGCAAATGATCTTTTCCGGATCGGGAACCGGAGGACCGATCTCGATCTTGCCGCTGACCGGGGACCCGCGCTTGGCGCGCTCCTGCGCCGCTGCCAGAGCCGCGGCGCCGCCGGCCAGCAGCGCACGCACGGACGGATCGGGTGCCGCGCCGATGTCGACGATGGCGCCGTCGCGCTCGGCGCCGGCCCGCCAGGGGCCGCCGTTCTGACGATAGCTAACGATTCGCATGCGCGGCGTCTGCGCCGCAAGCTCCGCACTTCCCTACGGACCAGGCCTGCTTGCTCACAGCAGAGTAAGCAATCGTCATGGCGGTCTCGCCGGCCGGCGGCATCGATATCGATGCGGCGCTCGCGTATGCGGAGCGTCACAAGCTGCACGCGCTCGTCATCGCTCGTCGCGGCAAGCTCATCTTCGAATGCTACGGATCGACGTACGCGTCCGACCGCCCGCATCCCATTTACAGCGGCACGAAAAGCTTTTGGGGCATCGCCGCGGTCGCCGCGCAGGAAGACGGCTTTCTTCAGCTCGACGAGCAAGTCGCGCGCACCATTCAAGAGTGGGAGGAAGATCCGCGCAAAGAGCTCGTGACGATTCGCGATCTGCTGAACATGACGGCGGGTTTCGGCTTCGGAGGACTTGGAAGTGCGGTTCCGGCCGGCAGCGCGGCGATCGCGGCGCCGCTGAAGACGATGCCGGGCGCGGTATTCACGTACGGCGGAATTCCCCTGCAAGTGTTCGGCGAAGTGCTGCGCCGCAAGTTGGCGCCGCGCAACATGGAGCCGCACGATTACCTCCGCGAGAGAATCCTCGATCCGATCGGACTGACGCTCGCGTCGTGGCGCTCGCTGAAGGACGGGACGCGCCCGCTTCCCACCGGCGCCGTGCTCGGACCGCTCGAGTGGCTGAAATTCGGACAGTTTCTGCTCGAGCGCGGCTCCCATAAAGGAAAGCCGCTCATCGAGCCCGGTTCATTTGCAATGTGTTTCGAGCCGACGCGTGCGAACCCGCGGTACGGCCTGGGTTTCTGGCTCAGCCCGTTTGCTCAGCTGCCCAGCATCGCATACGCGAGCGGGTCGGGCGGGCAAGCCTTATACGTCCTCTTCTCCCTCGACACGGTCGTCGTACATCTCGGCGACAGCGGCTCGTGGAAGCACGAGACCTTCTTGAAGAAGCTGCTCATGATACCGTAGCGGAATCACGGTGAAACCCCGGACGGGTATCGTTTCATCGATGAGAGGGCATAGTATGGGAGAGGCTAAAGGTTCGCGGACCCCATTTTAAGGGAGGAACTCAACCTATGACGTCAACGATCACGACGTCGGGGACGCCGCGTTTGGGCGACACGGCACCCGATTTTCAAGCCGAGACCACGCAAGGTCCGATTCGATTCCATGAATGGATTGGCGATAGCTGGGCGATTTTGTTCTCGCATCCCAAAGACTTTACGCCCGTCTGTACCACCGAGCTCGGCTATGTCGGCAAACTGCTTCCGGAGTTTGCGAAGCGGAACGTCAAGGTCATCGGTCTTTCGATCGATCCCGTCGACTCGCACAAAGGCTGGGTGAAGGATATCGAAGAGACGCAGAACGCAAAAGTCACGTATCCGATCATCGCCGACCCCGAGCGCAAGGTCGCAAACATGTACGGGATGATGCATCCCTCGCACGATGAAACCTACACGGTGCGAACCGTGTTCGTGATCGATCCGAAGAAAAAGATCCGTCTCATGATCACGTATCCACAGAGCTGCGGCCGGAACTTCGACGAGATCGTGCGCGTCATCGACTCGCTGCAGCTCACCGACAAACATGCGGTCTCGACGCCCGTCAATTGGAAGCAGGGCGAAGACGTGATCATTTCCCCGGCCGTTTCCGACGAGGACGCCAAGCAGCGCTTCCCCAAGGGCTTCAAGACGCTCAAACCTTATCTGCGGGTTACACCACAGCCTGACAGATAGAGCCTCCGACAGGCCGTCGATCCTGCACCGCCGCGAGCCGTCGCGGCGGTGTTTTTGTGCCGACTCCGTCGAAGGCTGCGTTCCGCTCGCAAGCTGCACGCTGAACCCAACCGGGTCTACCACCGGCGCCGACGAACCGTAAGGGCCGTATGCTCCGAGCTCTTGCCATAGGCGCAGCCGCGCTCTTGATGCTCACTGCGCAAACGACGGCACCGCCCGGCACGCCGGCGGCCACCGTTGCGCCGTCGCCCGCAGCCTCGGGTGCCGCATCCGAATGGACGCCGTTCAGCGCGGACCACAAAGACGTCGGTTTCCGCATGGGCTGCGTGGTCGTGCCGACGGCAAAGACCGAAGACAAGACCTTCGAGATGGTCTTCTTCCATAATGACGGCCCGCAGCCGGTCGATTTTCAAGCCGGCTTCAGTCCGGACGGCACGCCGGCGAGTGCCGTCTATTTCAACGTTCACGTCGATGCAGGTTCGGTGAACGTCTCTTTTCTGAATTTCAGCCGCGCGTGCGGAGCCGACCAGACGATTTTCTTTCAGAACCTCTTCGCGCAGAAAGCATATCTCACCGTGCAGCAGACGCCGCAGAAATCTGCCGTCTTTGTCTCTTGTACGCTCACGGCGCATTCCATTACCGTGGACAACGGCGCCAGCGTGCAATTGCCGCTCGGCAGCGCGAGCGTCGGAACGTTCGCGGTCGACGAACGAAACCAGCAGCTCCTGGCGTACGACCCCGTCAGCAAGACGTTCAGCGACACGAACGCACGTTTCGGCAAGGAGGACGTCGCGTGGTTCTATGCGACGGTCTACCAGTACCATCTCAACCCGAAGACGCTGGCTTTCTACCGCGTGGGTTCGTACAAGGAGCAGAGCAACTTGGTGACGCCGCCGGACTATACGATTTCGGATCGCGAAGACGGCCGGTGTCAGAAGACCGGCCCGCCCTAGCGCTGCGCCGCTTCCCGGAGCGCGCGAAGCTCCAGCACGCCGGCTTTGTCCTTCGGTCTGCCGCTCGCCGTCTTTGCCGCGATGAGTCCGTCGATCGAAAGCACGCGAAACGAAAACGCGTCCAGCGAAAAGACCTCGGAGGCAGCCTCGACCGCATCGTAGCTCCCGACGCCCTTTAACGTCGCGAGCAGGTCGATCTCTCCGGCGTCGCTCTCGAGCGTCAGAATATCGGTCACGAGCAGCGTCTGAACGTCGAAGATAAACGGGAGGTCGGCCGGAAAGCCGCGTGGGCGCGGATGAAAGGGCCTTAGCGCCGCGACGACGCGCTCGGCATTCGTGCGCGAGCGCTCGTAGACGACGTCGACGTCTTGCGTGACGTACGTCGAGCCGTGCAGGCGCATCGCAATCCCGCCGACGACGACGAACTTGGCCTTCGCCGTCGCGAGCGCGCCGAGGATATCTCGCAGCTCGCTCACGGCGTACGGTCGCGTGCGATCCGCGCGAGCGTGCGCGCGTTGCGCACGCTGCGCTCGGCTTCGGCAAAGCGCTGCTCCGGCGAGAGGCTTTGATTGCGGAGCAGCAGGCCGACGTCGATGCCGAAGGCCGCGGCTCGTGCGAGCGCGCTCGACGCCAAACGCTGCAGGCGGCGGCGCTTCGCCGCGTTCGCACGCTCGCCGCACGGCGCGCAGGTCACGCGGCCCGCGGGCAGAGGCGCCCGCAGGCAACTGATGCAGCGGCGCTCCTCGCGCGCCCGCGCGCGCGCCCGCCGGCGCGACTCGCGCCACTGCGCCTTGCGCCGCTCCGAAGCCATGTTGACATTGTACTCATTGATATTTACAGCGTCAACCAACCGTTCGCCGGCGATGAAAGCGAACGTTCCGGGTCGAACTGCTGTTCGAGAGAGGGACCGTGCTCGAAAGCTTCCATCCAATCGTCAGCGAGTGGTTCGCGCGGCGCTTCGCGGCGCCGACCGAGCCGCAGCGTTTGGGCTGGCCCCAGGTCCGGGCCGGCCGCGACGTGCTCATCACCGCGCCGACCGGATCCGGCAAGACCTTAGCCGCATTCTTGCTCTGCCTGGACGAGCTCGTCCGGCGCGCCACCTCACCGCAAGGTCTGCCGGACCGGACCCTCGTCTTGTACGTCTCGCCGCTGCGGGCGCTCACGAACGACGTCCGCCGCAATCTCGAAGCGCCCCTCGGCGAGCTGGGCGCGCTGGCGGCCGAGCGCGGCATCGCGCTCGCACCGATTCGCACGGCGGTGCGCACCGGCGACACGACGGAAAGCGAGCGGGCCAAGATGCTGCGCACGCCGCCGCACATCTTGGTGACGACGCCGGAATCGCTTTTCATCTTCCTCACCGCCGAACGTTCGCGCGAATTGCTGCGCTCCGTCGGCACGGTGATCGTGGACGAAATTCATGCGCTCGCCGACGACAAACGCGGCTCGCACCTCGCGCTGACGCTGGCGCGCCTCGATCATCTCGTCACGTCGAGCGGCGGCAAAAAGCCGCAGCGCATCGGGCTCTCGGCGACGGTGAGGCCGCTCGAAAGCGTCGCAGATTATCTCAGCCCGAACGCGACGGTCATCGACATCGGCCATCGCCGAGCGATGGAGCTCTCGGTCGAAATCCCGAACGACGAGCTTGGTCCCGTCGCCGGCAACGAGATGTGGGACGACGTCTACGACCGCATCTGCGAATTGATTGGCGCGCACCGCACGACGCTGATCTTCGTCGGCACGCGCCGCATGGCCGAGCGCGTCACCTTCGCGCTGACGAAACGCTTGGGTTCCGACGTCGTGCTCCCGCATCACGGCAGCCTCTCGCGGCCGGCCCGTTTCACTGCCGAGCAACGGCTCAAAGCCGGTGAGATTCGCGCCGTCGTTGCGACGGCATCGCTGGAGCTCGGTATCGACATCGGCACGGTCGATCTCGTCGTTCAGCTCGGTTCGCCGCGTGCGATCGCCGTCGCGCTGCAGCGCGTCGGCCGATCCGGCCACTGGATCGGCGCGACGCCGAAAGGCGTCTTCTTCGCGCTCACCCGCGACGAGCTCATCGAGTGCGCGGCCCTCGTGCGCGCGATTCGGTCGGGTGAGATCGACGCTATCTGCATTCCGAAGGCGCCGCTCGACATTCTCGCGCAGCAGATCGTTGCAGCCGCCGCAAGCGACGAATGGCACGAAGACGATCTCTTTGCCCTGATACGAAGCGCTTATCCTTATCGCGAGCTTTCGCGCCGCGATTTCGATGAGATCGTCGCGATGCTCTCGGATGGGATTGCTACGTCGCGCGGCCGCAGTGGTGCATTCTTGCATCGCGATCGGGTCAACGGCCGCGTGCGCGGACGCCGCGGCGCGCGCCTTGCCGCGATCACCTCCGGCGGAGCGATTCCGGAAATCGCATCCTACGCCGTCATCGCCGAGCCAGACGGTACCACGATCGGCTCGCTCGACGAGGACTTCGCGGTCGAGAGCATGGCCGGCGACATCTTCCTGCTCGGCACGACGTCCTGGCGCATCAAGCGCGTCGAGCAAGGAGTCGTGCGGGTCGAAGACGCACAGGGCGCGCCGCCGTCGATTCCCTTCTGGAACGGTGAGGGCCTCGGGCGCACGATCGAGCTATCGGCGCACGTCGCGCGCCTGCGTGAAGAGATCGGAACGCTGGCGGCAAGCGACATCGGAGCGGCGCACCGGATGCTCGTGGACGAGTGCTCGCTCGATGCCGGCGGTGCGGCTCAAGCGATCGCGTACGTCCAGGCCGGAAAAGCGATCCTCGGCACGGTTCCGACGCAAGAAACGCTCGTCGCCGAGCGTTTCTTCGACGAAGGCGGCGGCATGCAGCTCGTTCTGCACGCGCCGTTCGGCGCGCGCATCAATCGCGCGTGGGGTCTTGCGCTGCGCAAGCGCTTCTGCCGCTCGTTCAACCTCGAGCTGCAAGCCGCGGCAACGGACAACGGCATCGTCATCTCGCTCAGCGATCAGCACGCCTTTCCACTGGACGCGGTATTCGAGTTCGTGAAAACGGCCACCGCCGAAGACGTCCTCACGCACGCGCTCTTGGCCGCACCGATGTTTGCCGCGCGCTGGCGCTGGAACGCGATGCGGGCGCTGGCGGTTCTGCGCTTCAGCGCCGGCCGCAAAGTTCCGCCGCAGCTCCTGCGCATGCGCTCGGAAGATCTGATGGCGGCGGTCTTCCCCGATCAGGCGGCGTGCCCGGAGAATCTCGACGGGCCGATCCGCATTCCGGATCATCCGCTCGTTCGCGAGACCATCGGCAATTGTTTGCACGAAGCGATGGATCTCGATGCCTGGATGGAGATTCTCGGCAGACTCGAGCGCGGCGAGCTGCGGACGGTTGCGGTCGACACGCCGGAGCCGTCGCCGTTCTGCCACGAGATCCTCAATTCGAATCCGTACGCATATCTCGACGACGCGCCCCTCGAAGAGCGCCGCGCGCGCGCGGTGACGCTGCGCCGCACGCTGCGCACCGCCGTCGATACGGGCGACGGCGTCGGGATTCTCGAACCCGCGGCGATCGCGGAAGTCGTGGCCGAGTCTGCGCCGGTCGTGCGCGACGCCGACGAATTGCACGACACGCTGCTTTCGCTCGTCGTCATGCCGCCGAGCGACGCATGGCAGGGTTTCTACGAGGAGCTGCTCGCGCAGCGACGCGCCACGACGATCGTGCTCGGCAAGCGTGCGTTTTGGACGTGCGCCGAGCGCTTGGAGCTCGCGCAAGTGCTCTATCCCGAAGCACGAATGAATCCGGGAATCGACGCAATCGCGGCGTCGCGTGCGCTGCCGGACGGCGCCGAGGCGGCGCTCGCAGACGTGCTTCGCGGCTGGCTCGAGGTTCTCGGCCCCGTGACGGCGCGCGAGCTGAGCGAGCGCTTCGCGCGGCCGCGCGATGCCGTCGATATCGCGCTCGCGCAGCTGCAAGGCGAAGGGCAAGCGCTGTCCGGACGTTATCGGAGTACCGAAGAGGAGGAATGGTGCAGCCGGCGGCTGCTCGCGCGCATTCATCGCCTCACGCTCGGACGGCTGCGGCGCGAGATCGAGCCGGTGTCCTCGGCGGACTTCATGCGCTTCCTCGTGCGCTGGCAGCACGTTGCGCAAGGCACGCGGCTGCACGGCGTGGACGGAACGCTGCAAGTCTTGCGTCAGCTGGAAGGCTACGAGCTTCCGGCGATTTGGTGGGAGACGCAAATTCTGCCGCGCCGGATCGCCGGCTACAAGCCGGAATTTTTGGACGAGCTGTGTCACACCGGCGAGGTGATGTGGGCACGTCTCTCGGCGCACCCCGCGATCGATACGCCGCTGCACGAGGACGGCCGCAGGAAACGCGTCCGTCCGACGCGCCTCGCGCCGATTGCGTTCTTTCTGCGCGAGCACGCTGAAGAGATAATCGTTGCGGCCGACGGCGAGCGCGCGCCGCTGTCGGTTATCGCGCGTGACGTGCTGACGGCGATCGACCGCCGCGGCGCCCCGTTCTTCAACGACATCGTTCGCGAGACCGGACGCCTTCCCGCAGAGATCGAGGAAGCGCTATGGGAACTGGCGGCCGCAGGTTTGGTCAGCGCCGACCGTTTCGATGCTCTGCGCGCGCTGATCGACAGCAAACGGCGTCTCGGCGAGAAAGGTCTGCGGCAGCGTCCGCGCGCCGCGGGCGGGCGATGGACGCGGCTGCCCGTCGTCACGAGCGAAACGCATGCGCTCGATCCCGAGCGCGCCGCGCGGCTGCTGCTCGCGCGCTGGGGCATCGTCTTCCGGGATTTGATCGCGCGTGAAATCAATCTGCCGCCGTGGCGCGAGATTCTGTGGACGCTGCGCCGCATGGAAGCGCAAGGGGAGATTCGCGGCGGACGTTTCGTCGCCGGCTACGTCGGCGAGCAGTTTGCCTTGCCGGAAGCGCTGGATGCCCTGCGCGCCGTGCGGCGCAGCGCGCCGAGCGGCGAGGAAGTCATGCTGTCGCCGAGCGATCCGCTCAACTTGATCGGCGTGATTTTGCCGGGCTCCCGCAGCGATGCCACCGCCGCCGGCCGCATTCGTCTCATCGACGGCGTTCCCGCAGAGCTCGTGCCGAGCGGCGTGCGGTGGCTCCCGCGCGCCGGCGCGGGCACGGCGTAACGGCTTTGGCCAGGTTCGAAGGCTTCCCGCCGAGCGGGTTGCGGTTTTTGCGCGAGCTCGCACGGCACAACGATCGCAGCTGGTTCGTACCGCGCAAGCACGTCTACGAGCGGGACGTCTTGCAGCCGATGCAGCAGCTAGTCATGGAGCTTTCGGAGCGCTTCGAGCGCAAGAGGATCCCGCTGCACGGCGACGTGCGGCGCTCCATCTTCCGCATCTATCGCGACGTGCGCTTCACGCACAACAAGCTGCCGTACAAGACGCACGGCGCGGCGTACCTGTCGCCGGACGGCGGACGTCATACCCCCGGAGGCTTGTACGTGCACGTTGCGCCGAAGGGCGCGTTCCTTTCCCTCGCGTTCTACGATCTGCACCCCGCGCTGCTGCGGCGCTGGCGGGTCGCGATGGACGAGGATCCAAAAGCCTTCACGGCGGTGATCCGGCAGCTCTCGCGCGCGAAGCTGCGAATCATCCCGCCCGACGAGGAAGAGGATGCGCTGCGCCGGATGCCGCGCGGCTTTGCACATCTGGCGCAGACGCCGCTGGGACCGTACTTCCGCCTGCGGCATTTCCTCGTTCACGACGATTTGGACGCCGGCACGCTGGGTTCGAGGCGGCTGGTCGACCGTGCCGTCACGTTCGCCGTCCGGGGACTGCCGCTGCTGACGTACGGATGGCGGCTCGCCGCCGAATTGATGTCCGGTTAAAAAACGTTAAAGAACAAGACGGGGCGCGCTAAAATCTGATAGGAAGCAAACATGCGTTTTCGATTTTGGGCCGCGGTTCTTTCGGCCGTCCTCTTCCCGGCGTTTGCGTTCGCACAGACCGTCCAGCCGGCGCCTGCGCCGCAGCCGTCGACCGCTTATGCGCCCCAGCCGGGAATGCAGTTCGAAGGTACGCTGACGCAAGCGATCAGCTCGAAAGACGCATGGGTCGGCGAGCAGGTCGCGCTGATCAACGTCAACTCGACGGATCAGCTCATCACCGGCGCGCGCATGTACGGGCGGGTCGTCAGCGTCGAGCATGCGGGGCAAGGAAAAAGCGGTCAGGTGCTCCTCCGGTTCGATACATTGCAGCTTTCCAGCGGCGCCCTTTACCCCGTGGTCGGCGAGGTCACCCACGTGCAGGTGAAAACGCCGAACAACGCCGCGAAAGAAGTCTTGGGCACCCTCGGCGGGATGATCGTCGGCAATATCTTGGGCAAGTGGCTCGGTACGAACGCGGGCGGGGTGCTGGGCGCCGCGGGTGGTTATCTCGTCGCGAAAAACAATCGCCAGGACGTCTCGATCCCGGCGAATTCCGAGGTCGCCGTGCGGCTCGTAGCGCCGCATCCGCAAGCGCCGGTCGCCGGTCCGCCGCCGGCAGCCGCGCCGGCGCCGCTCGGCACGGTGCCGTCCTACGCGCGCCCGGCCGATGAACCGGCACAAACCGCGCCTGCGGCCGCGGCACCGCAGCCTGCCTCCCCCCCGGAGCGCTCCGGCCCGCCCGGTCCGGGCCCCACGCCGAAGCCTGACTAGCCCCTTTCCACCGCCACCCACGAGCGATAGTACGCGGCATCTTCGACTGCAAACGCCGGCTCCGCGATGCGCAAGGGCCGAAAGCAATCGACGGCGACCGCGAGCTCGTCCGTCGCCGGCCGGCCGAGCGACGCTTCGACCGCGCCGGGCTGCGGTCCATGAATCGCGCCGGCCGCGTGCAGCGTCACGGAGCGTTCTTCGATGCCACGGCGGCTCATGAAGTTGCCGCTGGCATAGTAGATGATCTCGTCGCAGTCGACGCTCGCGTGGTTGTACGGTGCGGGAACCGCCTGCGGATGGTAATCGAAGAGCCGCGGCGCGAACAGAATAAAGGCCGCTCCATCGGATTCGAAAATCACGTGCGACGAGGGCGGCTGATGCAGCTTACCGGTAACCGGGGCGTAGTCGTCGGCGTTGAAAGCCACCGGATAGCAGTACCCGTCCCAACCCACGACGTCGAACGGATGATTTTGCACGACGTGGATCGCCGTGCGTCCGCGCGCGCTGATGCGAACCTCGAATTCGCCCTGCTCGTCGTGCGGATCGCCTAAGAGCGGAGGGCGAAAATCGCGCTCGTAATACGGCGCGTGCTCCGCCAGCTGTCCGTAAGCATTGCGAAACTTCGCAGGAATATCGATTGCGCCGGTGCATTCCGCGACAAATAATCGGGTCGCCGAACGCGGCTGCAAGCGGTAGGTGATGCCGCACGGTACGATCAGATAGTCGTGCGCGCGATAGACGATCTCACCGAGCGGCGATTCCAGTACGCCGTCGCCTGATTGCACGAAAATCAGCTCGTCGCCGCCGGCGTTGCGAAAGAAATACGTCATGGGCTGCGTGACCGTCGCCGTCGAAACCAGGATGTCGTCGTTGCCGACGAGCGGAACGCGACCATCGACGGCGTCGCCTTCCGTTTGCAGGCGCGCTGTGAAAAAATGCCGGTTGCGCAGCGGATCGTTCGGCATGAAGCGCACGAACCCGCGATCCCACGCACGCACGTCGAGCGTCGCGGTCGGCGGCCTCAAATGATACGCGAGCGAATAAACGCCCTCGAAGCCTTTGGTCGAGATCAGCTCTTCTGCGTGCAGTCCGCCGTCGGCTTTGCGGAATTGCGTGTGCCGTTGCGCGGGCAATCTGCCGGCTTTGGCGTAGAACGCCATGACGGCTAAGGAGTTCGCGACGCGGCGGCCGGGGCCTCGGCGTTTTCATAGAGCTCGCGGAGGTACGCGAGCAGTTGGCGATAATCGCGCAGGGCGCCGCGCGCGGCGACGAACGTGTCCGGCCGGATAAGCACGTACTGCGGCTCTCCCTCGGCGCCGTACGTTCGAAACACCGCGCCCGTCGGGTCGAGCAGATGCGCGCCGCCGATCGCCGCGTCTCTGGCAACAACACACGTTTCGACGATCTCGCCGAGGCGGCCCAGCGCGACAAGAAGCTCGTGCACGAACTGATCGCGCCGGTACGTGAAGATGAGCAAGAGGTGCCGCAGCGAAGACGCGAGCGCGAAGATGCTGGTTTCCGCTCCTCCGCCCGCGCGGATGAGCACGCCGTCGGGTGCCCGTGTGCCCGGCTGGGGAGGGGGCGTGCGTCCCGGTGAGACTGCCGCGCTACGGGCGTAACCGATCTGGGGCCCAACGAAGGCTTCGCGCAGACGCTCGCGCAGCTTGCGATTGGCGCCGGCTGCCGCAAACGAACCGGTAAGGCGCGACAGACGCATCGCAACGGCCTCGCGCTCGGTTCGGTACGAGCCGAGCAACGTTTCCGACGCTCCGTGGCGATACGTGAGCGCCAGCTTCCACGCCAGGTTTTCTGCGTCCGCGATTCCCACGTTCATTCCGAGGGCACCCAGCGGCGAGTGCACGTGCGCCGCGTCGCCGGCAAGAAACACGCGGCCTTTCGCCATTGCGGCGACGCGCCGCCGCGTCGTCCTATAATTTGCAAGCCAACGCGGTTCTCCATAACCTCGAGCCTGAACGCCGCCGAGATACAGCGCCGAGCGAAAATCGTCGAGCGAAGGCATCGCATCGAATCCGCTCGCGCGCTCGAGGATGATCCGCCACAGATCTCCGCGCAACGGCAGCATCGCCGCAACGTTGCCTGGCGCCAGGAAGAGCGCGATGCCGTCACGCGGCAGGTCGACATCGACGGCGACGTCCGCCATCGCGAACGACGCGGCGTGCTGCGGTCCGGCAAAGGGAATGTCGAGAATGTGCCGGACCGTGCTCTCCGCGCCGTCGCAGCCGGCGACGTACGAGTATTCGGCCGAGGTCTCCCCGTCGGGCCCGCGCAAATAGACGCGGACTTTCGCCGCGTCTTGCTCCAAGTGCACGAGCCGTACGCCGCGCTCGACCTTGACGTCGAGGGCGCGCAGCCTCTCGCCCAGGGCCGACTCCAGCTCGTTTTGCGGCAGGGTCAAGAGATCGGCGTCTTCCGAGACGACCGGTTTGCGATCGCTGTAAGCGACGACTCGGCGGCACGGCCAACCGAGTTCCAGAACCGCCTCGCCGATTTCCATTCGCTCGAACAGCTGCAGCCTGCGTCTGTGAAGGACCGCGGCGCGTGATTCCACCGTCGGCGTGTAGGCGGCATCGATGAGGCGCACGGGAACACCGTAGCGCGCGAGCTGTAACGCGAGCACCAGTCCGGTTGGGCCGGCGCCGACGACGAGCGTTCCCGCCATGCCTCAACCTTCCCGGTCGAGGCTATCCGTTCTTACGTACCGTAGCGGCGCTGGCGCCGTTCGTAGTCGCCCAGCGCAGCCGCCAGATCGGCTTCACCGAAATCCGGCCAGAGCGTTTCGGTCCACCAGAATTCGGCATATGCCGACTGGTACAGCAAGAAGTTGGAGATGCGACGTTCGCCGCCCGTACGAATGACGAGATCGGGATCCGGCAACCCGGCGGTGTAAAGGCGCGTCGCGATCGTTTCATCATCGATCGACGCCGCCGTGCGAACGCCGCGCTCGACTTCCCGCGCGAGCGCCCGTACGGCATCGGCGATTTCGCGGCGGCCGCCGTAATCGATCGCGATGTTCAGCGTGATCTTGCAGTTGGTCGACGTCGCGTCCGAGAGCCGCTGCAGCGCTTCACGGGTTGCGCGAGGAAGCGCGGCGAGCCGTCCGCATAACCGGACACGCACCCCGTCGCGGACCAGATCCTGCATTTGGGCGACCGCCGCCCATCGGCAGAGGTCCATGATGGTGCGCGTCTGATCGGCCGGCCGCGACCAATTCTCTTCCGAGAACGCGAAGACGGTAAGCACTTCGATGCCGGCGCGCGCCGCCGCTTCGACGGTGCGGCGCAGCGAGTCGACGCCCAGCCGGTAGCCTTCCGCAACCGGAAGCCCCCGTTGCTTTGCCCAGCGCCGATTGCCGTCCATGATGATGGCGACGTGACGCGGTGTCGTGGCGGTCATGTAGCAGAAACCTTCCGAAGAGTCGCGGCCGCTCGCTCGTGGACGTCGTTGATGAGCGATTCGAGCTCGTCAACGTACGCCAGGAAACGCGCTCGGCCGGTACGAGTAATGCGATAGATCGTTTGAAGACGTCCGCGTGGACCCGGCGTGCGCCGCGCATCGACGACGCCGAGCTCTCGCAACGCGTGCAGGTGGCGGTTCAAGTTGCCGTCGGTGAGACCGCACGCCGCCTGCAGGTCAACGAACGAGAGACCATCGGCGTTCGCAACGAGGCACGTGCAAACGGCAAGCCGGCCGCGTTCGTGAAAGATTCGTTCGAGACCGGAGTACGCGAACGGCGCCTCGTCCTGCGGCGAGCGCTTCACAGCCAGCGCTCCGAGCGTTCCCGCGCCAGGCAGACGCCGATGACGATTTGGCCGATGCCGAAGCCCAGCGGCAGGATCCACCACGCCAGCGCGATCGAGGAGAACGGCAGCAGCAACGCAATCGACGCCACGCCGAACGCCCCCGCAACGGTGAGAATGCTTTGCGGAACGAGGCTGCGCGTCGCAAACAGTCCGACGGCGTACGCACCGTACCAAACGCCCGGTATCAGCTGCCACACGTTTGCCGCCGCCAGCGCAAGCGTCAGCGATCCGCCGAACACGATCGACGGCAGAATCGCAATGGCCGCGAGACGGCTTTGCTGCACGGCATGGCGCCCGTGGTTGCGGATGAGCCAAATCCCGACTGCGCCGTAGTTGAGCAGCAAAGCGACCGCGAGCGTCCCGAGCCAAATCACCAGATACGCGTGAAGCTCGGCATCCGTGCCCGGATGCGGCGCGACCATCCCTTGGAGCGCGCCGGCGAGCAAGCCGATGACGCCGCTTGCGGCGGCGGCGACGCCGGAGAAGCCCGGAAACCGCTGCACGCCGGCGAGGCGAAGGCGAACTTCAGCCAAGTCGGCGGCAGCCTGGTGTCGGTCCACCCCGGCTTTGTAACACAAAGTCAGGACGATTGCAAGGGAACTCCGGCCTCTTCGTCGCCCTGCAGGCGTACCCCAAAGGCGACCAGCGCATAGCCCAGCTTGAGAGCCGCTCGTGCGAGACGGCGCTTTCGCTTGCGCGAGGGAACAGAGGCCGCCCGCGCGAGACGTTCGCGCCGCGCCTCGTCGAGCAACGCTTCGCGACGTCCTTCGCTCAGGGCGGAAAGAACATGCGAGAACATCTTCTGCCTTTCAAAAAAGTGCAAAGTGAGATTGCACCGGAGGCAGACTGCGCTACGCGATCAAGCGCTCACAAAAAAGCCTCCGGCATTTCGCGGAGGCTTCATCGATCGCTGCGCGCCTTTGCTAGACGCCGACCGAAAGCACCCGCGAAAGAAGTTGCGTGCCGACGAGATTCGGACGGATAACGATCATCGACATCGTGCTCTCCTTTCTGCAAGCCACGGCGTGAAGTAACGTGCAACTGAGCCTACCAAACGGTCGTCGCATTGTCAATGCGCCGTCCAGCCGCCGTCGATCGCGATTGCGGCGCCCGTAATGGAGCGTGCCGCATCCGTGCACAAATACGTGATGAGCTGCGCGATCTCTTCGGGCATGATGAAGCGCTGGGTCGGCATGTTGGTGAGAAAAGCCCGCTTCATGGCTTCTTCTTCGCTGATGCCGCCGCCGTATGACTGTGCCAGCGCGGGAGCCTGGCTTTTGACGAGGTCGGTGAGCACCGCGCCGGGGCAAACGGCGTTCGCGGTGATCCCCAGCGGTGCGCCCTCCAGCGCCGTCGCTTGCGTCAATCCGACGACGCCGTGCTTGGAAGCGACGTATGCGGCTTTATATTCGGTTGCGATGATGCCTTGCACGCTGGCAAGGTTGACGATTCGGCCGCGCTTGCGCGCGACCATATGCGGCCACACCGTTTTCGTCATGAAGAAAACGGCGTCGAGATCGATGGAACGGACGAAATCCCATTTCTCGTCCGGAAACTTATCCAACGGGCTCACGAATTGGACGCCGGCGTTATTGACGAGATGGTCGATCGCACCGAAGTCTTGCACGACCTTCGCAACGACGCGCCGAACCGCGTCACGATCGGCCACGCTGGCGCCGTAGGCAAGCGTCTTCATCCCCGTTTCCGACGCGACGCCCCTCGCAGTTTCTGCCGCCGCGGCCTCCTCTAAATCGAGAAGCGCAACTGCGGAGCCTGCCTTCGCCAATTCCAGGGCGGCTGCGGCTCCGATGCCGCGGCTTGCGCCGGTGACGAGGCTGACGCGACCCTCGAGTGAGATAAAGCCTTTAGCCGTTCTCCTTGAGGACGGCGAGGATGTTTGCGACGACATCATCGGCCTCTTCGGGCGTCGGCTGGCAAGTCCCCGCGCCGAAGTGGCCACCACCGCCGTGCTCGAGCAGCAGCTCGCCGATGTTCGTCTTACACGTGCGATTGAGAATGCTGTGGCCGACTTGAATGCTGACGAATTTCTTGTTGAATCCGTCCGCGATGCGCATGGAAACGTTTTGCTGCGGGAAGAGCGTGTAGATCAGGAACCGGTTTCCGTGCGGCAGATTATCTTTTCCGCGAAAATTGGTCACGATCACGTTGCCGTCGGCATGCGAGTTCTCTTTCAGAGATGCGATGAAGGCTTGTTCCTCCGCCTTGAGCTTCGCGACGCGCTCGGCTACTTGCGGGTCTTTGAGAATTTCTTCCGGATGCTTTGATTTCGCGAGCTGCATGACGTGCCGAAAATATGGCCGGAAGTCGGAAAGCCCGGTGCGAGGATCGAGCGTGTAGCCGATCAGGATCCAACCTTTCGGCGCTACGATGTCGTCTTGCGTGAGCTCGGCCGCGTCCATCCGATCCGTCGCTTCGAGCAGTTCTTCGAAGCGGCGGAATTTCGGCGATTTGTAGTGATTCGCGATGACGCGCGCGGCGCTCGGCGATACGTCGTAAGCGCCGTGAAAATCGTTCCACGATGCGTCCGCCTGGCTGATGTGATGGTCGAACCACAAACCCGCGCGTTCGTCGAACGGAAGGTTCGCCAAAATGTCGTTTTTCGTCAGCGTCGTCTTGCCGTCTTGAACGTCTTTGGGATGCGCGAAATCGACTTCTTCGATATTCTCGACCTCAGAGAGCAAAATCGCGCACGTCAGGCCGTCAAGGTCGCCCCGCGTTACAAGCCTCATAGTGGCGTCCTCATTCGCTAGACCCTAAAGGCCTCCTTATACTTAGCCGTGCGCGGCGCGTCGTTGGGGTGCCTGCACGAGACCGCGTCCGGGCTGCCGGGACCCGGCGGCGGGCGGATCCGCGCTTCGGCTCGGTGCCGCAAGAGCGCAGGCTCTTCGGCGGAGTCAGGCGCCGGCCTACGGTGCGGGCGCCTCGCCGTGGAGCGCCTGGCGCAGTTCCCGCAAGAATCCGGCGGCGTCCATCACCAGCCCGATGGTTTGCGTCGAGCCGCGATCCGTCAGCTTCGTCACGCTGGCCGGATTGATGTCGACGCAAATGGTCTTGCACGAAGCAGGCAGCAGATTGCCGACCGCGATCGAGTGCAAGAGCGTGCAAACCATGATCGCCATTCCGATTTGCGGCACCCACTCGCGCATCGCGCGCTGCGCCTCGATGACGTCCGTGATCACTTCCGGCAGCGGGCCGTCGTCGCGGATCGACCCTGCGAGCACGACCGGGATATCCGCCTTGTACGCCTCGTACATGATGCCGCCGCGCAGAATGCCTTGCAGCATCGCATTCTTGATGCCGCCCAGCGCGCGAATCCGGTTGACCGCGCGCAAATGGTGCGAATGACCTTCCTCGACCGGAAACGCATCGCTTAGGCGAACGCCGAGCGACGTGCCGAAGAGCTGTGCCTCGATGTCGTGCAGCGCCAACGCGTTGCCTGCGAAGAGCGCGTTGACGTAACCCTCTCGAATCAGCTCGGCGAGATAGCGCGCAGCACCGGTATGCACGATCGCCGGCCCGCCGACGACGACGACGCGCTTGCCGTCTTGCAGCGTCCGGCGCAGCTCGCGCGCCACCTCGACGATGAGCTGCTCCTTCGGCTTCTCGCTCGAGACGGTGCTCGACATGAATTCGAAGACGGCACGGCGCCGGGATCGCTGCGGGCGATCGACCTTGACGCCGGTATGCCCGACCACGATTGCGTCACCGCCGCGAACGTCCGAGGGCGCAACGGTGCGCGGAAGCGCGGCGTCGATGACGATGGCGCAGTCCATCTCCGGATTTTCCACCCGGCGCCACACGCCGCCGATGCGAACTTCGGTGACGTAGTTGGTGGTCGCGTAGAAATCCTCGGGCAAGACGCCGTCGCCGGGAGCCGGCTGCGTCACGGCGTCCGCGTCCACGACCGGCACGGCACCGGCTTCACGCAAATTGTCGAGGAGCCGCTCCAAGTCCGCGGCACTCGCCGCCTCGACGGTCAGGCGCGCGTAACTTTCCTCGTCGACGTGGGCACCCGGCAGCACCTCGTCGATGGAATAGCTCGCGCCGTCGAAATCCATCAACGTCTCGAGCACTTGCTGGAAGATTCCGCTGTCCAGGATGTGACCGCGCAGCTCGATGACGCGGCTCGCGCGCGTCGAAGCGGCCGTCATGGGGCTGACCTTCGTTCCAACGCCGCTGGGCAACCTCCGCGACGTCACCCTGCGGGCGCTCGATGTCTTGCGCGAGGCCGACACGATCGTCGCCGAAGACACGCGGGTCGCACGACGGCTGCTCAGCGCGCTCGAGATTCCGGCGCCGCCGCTGCTGCGTTACGACGAACATTCGGCGCACAGCACCCTCGACGCGATCGTCGAGCGGGCGCGCACGGGTCGTGTTGCGGTCGTGACGGATGCCGGAATGCCGGGCATCTCCGACCCGGGCGTCGCGCTCGTGCGGCACGCGCGCAGCGCGGGGGTCAAAATCGAGGTGCTGCCGGGACCGAGCGCGTTCGTCGTTGCCGCGCTCCTCTCCGGATTCGATCTGGATCGCTTTGCGTTCGAAGGTTTCGTACCTCGCACGTCGCAGCGCCGCCGCGATGCCTTCACCCGAGCGCTCGGGTCGGGCATCGCGACGATTTGGTACGATGCTCCGCATCGCATCGCTGCGACCCTCGAAGAGCTTGCGCGCCTGGCGCCGCGGACGCCGGTGTTCCTCGCGCGCGAGCTCACCAAAGTGCACGAGGAGCATCTGCACGGCACGGCCGGGGAGGTATTGGCCGCTTTGGGCAAGCCCGTGCGCGGCGAGATCGTGCTGGTGCTCGCGCCGACGACAATCGATGCGCGCCAGGGCCGGCCGGTACCGTCCGAGGACGTGCTCGATCGCGCCATCGACGAAGCACTTGCCGCCGGCCGCTCCATCTCGGCGATCGCCAAAACGCTCGCCGGCCGCGGGCTCGGCGAGCGCCGCCAGCTCTACCGGCGCGCTGCAGGCCGCAAGCGCCGCTGAGGACAAGGCCCTCACGAAATGAAGAAATGCCGTTGCGAGGCCGGCGCGTGCATCGTGCGCGAACGGAAAGGTTGATGGGCCGAGCGCTCGTGGAGGCCCCACACGGTCGTGTGGGGGGCGCGCAGCCTGGGGCGCAGCGCCGCTAAAATGAGGCCGTTTTACGTCACGACACCGATCTACTACATCAGCGGCAATCCGCATATCGGCCACGCCTACACGGAGATCGCAGCGGACGTACTCGCGCGCACGGCTCGCACGTCACGACCGACGTTCTTTTTGACCGGAACCGACGAGCACGGCGGTAAAGTCGCAAATGCTGCGGCCGACGCCGGCATGACGCCGCAAGCATGGACCGATCGATTGATCCAGCGGTGGAAAGATCTCGCGACGACGTTCGAGATCTCGTACGACGACTTCATCCGCACCACCGAGGAGCGCCACGTCACGGCCTGCATCAAAGTTTTCGAGCAGCTCAAAGCTTCCGGAGACGTCTATCTCGGCACCTACGAGGGCTGGTACTGCACGAACGACGAGACGTTCTGGCTGGAGTCGGAGCTGGTCGAGGGCCGCTGTCCGAATCCCGAATGCCGGCGCGAAGTGCAATGGGTCGCCGAACAAAACTGGTTTTTCCGCCTCTCGTACTATCGCGATCGTCTGCTGGAGCATTTTCGCGCGAACCCGACGTGGGTCAGGCCGCAGCGCGTGTACAACGAGATGGTGTCGCTGCTCGAGGAAGGCCTTCACGACCTTTCCATTTCGCGCGCAAACCTTTCGTGGGGCATTCCACTTCCAGGCGGCGGCGTCATGTACGTGTGGTTCGACGCTCTGCTCAACTACATCACCGCGCTCGATTGGGAGCATGACGGTGCGCGCTTTAAGACGTTTTGGCCGGCGAACGTGCAGCTCATCGGCCGAGAGATCGCGCGCTTTCACACGCTGATTTGGCCTGCGACGCTTTGGGCGCTGGGCCTAAAGGAGCCGCAGGTCGTGTACGCGCACGGCTGGATCACGGTCGAAGGCGAGAAGATGAGCAAGAGCAAGGGCAACGTCATCGATCCCTTTGAGGTCGCGCAGGAGCTGGGTCCCGATTCAATTCGCTATTTCCTGATGCGCGAAGCGCCGTTCGGCAACGATTTCTCGATCTCACGGGACAAGTTCCGTCATCGTCACAACGGCGACCTCGGCAACGATCTCGGTAACTTGCTGCGGCGTTCCCTCGCCATGCTCTCGCGCTACCGCGACGGGATCGTACCCGAGCCCGTCGATTCGCAGCTCGCCGAGCGCTTCGCCGGTCTCGGGGAGAACGTGGAGCAGCGCATCTTCGAGCTGGATTTTCGCGGCGCGCTGGATCGCATCTGGGAGCTCGTCGGCGAGCTCAATCGTTCGATCGAAGAACGAAAGCCCTGGGTGCTTTTCAAAGAAGGACGTGACGTCGATCTGGACGCGCTGCTCTACGAGCTATGCGAGGGGCTGCGCTGGCTGGCTCTATTACTGCATCCGTTCATGCCGCAAAAGGCCGAATCGATGTGGGCGCAGCTCGGGCTTGCGGGCGTGCCCGGCGGTGCCTGGCGCGACGAGTTGGTATGGGGACGGCTTGCAGCCGGCACCGTCACGCGTCCCGGCGAACCGCTGTTCCCGCGCGTCGAAGAAACGGTCGAAGCAACGGTCTAATTGTTGTCTTCGTCGGGGAACCGGCCGGGAAAATATAGCCGCAGCAGTGGGTGCGCCGAGATGACGGCCCACTCCGCGGCGGTGGGCTGCCAACCGGGCTGCGGTCCCGGCAGCGGAAAACCGTGCCATTCGTTGATGAACGGATCGGCCTTGCGCGGATAGCAAATCGGCCAATACACGGGACCCGAGTCGAACTTGCCGTTGCTGAAATTTATTTGATAGTCGACGTAATAGCACGTGCCTTTCGAATCTCCGTCGACCGTCGCACGAAACTCCTCGCGCGGCGTCAGAATGCCTTCGCCGTGACGAAGCAGCTCGTTGACGCCGGCGATGTCGATGTGCGCCCGTTTCATCGTCGACGCTTGTTGCTGCTGCGGCGGCACGCGAGTCGGATCGTTCGCCGCTTTCGCCATCGCGATCGTCTGCGCGAACTGCCGTTCCATTTCTTGCAGCTGCGCCTGCGTCATCTGCTGCGACGGGTTGACGTGCGGCGCGCGAATCTGGGCAATCACCTGCGGCTTGTGCACGGCGCGCGGCTGCTCCGTCGCCCGCGGCACGATCTTCGCGATTTCGGTCGGCTTGACGGCCGGTTCCGCCGGTTTCGGCGGCTCGAGCTTTGCGACGCGGGGTCGCACCGGCGGCTGCCGGACGGGCGGCCTGTGGACGGGCTGAGGCGGAGGAATCGCGCGCGGTCGCGTTCGCTTCTCGATCGTCACGGTGGTCGAGAGCGCGACCATCTGCTTCTCCTTCGGCACTTTCGCGATGCGCTCGAGCATCTTCGCAACTTGCGGATAGCGATACGCGAAGAAGCTTCCGAGGGCCAAATGCAAGACGAGCGAAATCGCAATCGCAATCTCGAAAGCTCGCCGGCGCTTGGGCACCTCGTGAACGGTGATCAAATGCGGCAACGCTTCATCGGGGCGGCGATCGTGCTGCTTGCAGCGGAGCGTAATCGAAGGGCGCCCTCCAGCCTGCGGCTGGGCTTCCCGAAGCGACCTCGCAACGACATCATCGCCCGGACATCATTCTCCGGCGCTCGGCCCATCACCATTGTCGCGTCTTCTCAGGGTTTTCCAAGCATTTTCTGGAACATGCGGGCGTGATCGACAC
>Ga0209061_1001154_pt1 | contig 47811 bp, 45 predicted proteins | sample Coa_R1_10_FD_187157 | JGI IMG/M metagenome (GOLD analysis project Ga0209061, IMG submission 187157) | Surface soil microbial communities from Centralia Pennsylvania, which are recovering from an underground coalmine fire - Coalmine... | ecosystem: Environmental > Terrestrial > Soil >...
CTTCCAAGCGGAGGAGCTGAATCTCAGCATCATGAAGGAACTGGGGCCCTCTCCCAAACGGGCCGAGGTGCCGAAGCCGACAACGAAGAAGCTGATCCCTTCCGTTGAGCCGACCCAACCGACGGCGCCGGAAAAGCCGATCGCTAAACCCGCATCGCCTCCTGTGCAGGAAGGCACAGCCCCCCTGAACGAAAGCAGTGGCGGTAAAAAGAAAGGCTTCGTGCTATCGGTGATCTTTTTTGTGGTTTTCTCTGGCGGCAGTCTGTTTTGTATTCTCCTCGCCCTCAATCGACGCAAGGAGCCGGCAAAAGAAGAGAAACTTTCGGTCCCCAAAGGTATTCAAAGAGGTGTTCGGAACCGTTTCCGGAAAGATTCCTGAAACCTTTTGGATGACCGATTTTAGGAATCACCCTCAGGGCTGGTGGGCCAAATCGGGACAACCCTGGCCGATCAGTTCGAAGCCGGTACACTCAACCGCCACTCTTGTGCATTGCACGAAATTGGCCGGCACTGTTATACTGTGTCCCCGCGTCTGGTCACAGGACAGCAAGACGCCGGCTTCGCCCTGTTTGGCCTGTTGCCCTCGTTGCCGCCCCGAGCGCGGCCCTGAGGAGGCTGGATTGAGGGATGGGTGTGTACATGCCACGCATGCCGCTTTGCGGCGGCGTCGTCGTTGCGGCGCTGACAGTTCTCGGCTGCGGCCACGACGAGGCTCTGACGCCGGTTCGCGGTCGGGTTTTCTTTCGCGGCCAACCTCTGCCTGGCGGCACTATCGTCTTCACGCCCGACGCCGAGCGCGGTGGCCATGGCCCGCTGGCCATAGGCGAGATCGGCCCCGATGGCCGTTACTCGCTGCGCAGCGGCGATAAGCTTGGCGCTGTCCCCGGCTGGCACCGCATCACCATCGCCCCGCCCACCCTCGCCGCCGTCCCCGGGCAAGCGGTCCCGCCGCCCGCCGTCGAGCTGCCGCGCAAGTATAGCGATCCCGAGCAGTCCGGTTTACTTCGCGAGGTCCGGCCCGGCAAGAGCGGCGAACAGGATTTCTACTTGAAATAGAAGAACTAACTACAGAGTCCCCGCGAGCACAGAAAAGAGAAAAGAAACGAGTAACGATAGTGTGCCTGACTGATTTTGCTTGTTTACTTCTGTGTTTTCTTTGCATTTTCTGCGACTCTGTGGCTAGCTCTTTAGAGGAACGATGAGCCAATGAACGCCATCCTGCGCGGTCTGGTGCGAGCCGTGGCCGAGACTTTCACACTTCCTGGGCCGATCCTGGAGATTGGTTCCTATCAGGTGGTGGGGCAGGAAGGCGTCGCCGACCTGCGCACTTTGTTCCCCGGCCGTTTGTACCTGGGTGTGGACATTCGCGCCGGCCGCGGTGTCGATCTGCTGGCCAATGTCGAAACGCTGCCCTACGCCGCTGGCTCGATCGGCACCATCTTGGCCATCAGCACCCTGGAACACGTGCCGCACTTCTGGCGCGCCTTTGACGAAATGCACCGCGTCCTTCGGCCTGACGGCGCTTTGCTCGTCGCTTGTCCGTTTTATTTCCATCATCATCCTCATCCCAGCGATTATTGGCGTTTCACTCCGGAGGCGCTGGAAATGTTGCTGGCGCCGTATCCGAGTAAAATCATTGGCTATCACGGTCCTCCTGCGCGGCCGGCCAATGTCTGGGCATTGGCTTTCCGCGAGGCCCGCGTGCCCATCAGTGCCGAGGAGTTCCATCTATACCAGACGCGCTTACGACATCACGCCCGCATGCCGTTGCCGTTGACACGCTACCTGCGCTTGCAGCTAGGAAGATTGTTGTTCGGTCCCGGACATTTTGCTCCCTATCTGCAACGCGAACATCTGGGGAATAAATGCCTCAATCGGGCTGCTTAAAACTTAGGCAAGGAGAGCATGAGGAGATGTCCTTATTGCCGATCGAAACCGTGAGGGGCGCCCGCGGACAGCGGACAGCGGACAACCGGCAGCGGATAGCGGATGTCGAAATAGATGTTTCGGTCTGCATTGTCAATTGGAACTGCCGCGATTATTTACAAGCCTGTCTGCAATCGCTGCGCGAGGCGGCGCTGGAGGTAGCGCTGGAAGTCTTGGTGGTGGACAACGGTTCCAGCGATGGGGCGGCGGACATGGTAGCTGAGTTATTCCCGGAAGTAGTGCTGATCCGCAATGCCGAAAACGTCGGCTTCGCCCGCGGCAACAACCAAGCAGCAGAGCTGGCGCGCGGCCGCTACTTGTTCTTTCTCAACAACGATACCGTGGTGCCGCCCGGCACGCTACGTGGTTTGCTGGATTATGCCCAGGCGCATCCCGAAGCCGGCATCCTTGGTCCGCAGCTGCGCGACGAACAGGGTAAGCCGCAGCTATCCTACCGTGCTCGTCCAACGTTAACGGCGCTGTTGCACCGCATCACCTGGCTGCGCTGGCTCGGCGTATTCCGCGAAGAATATCGCCGCTATCGCGGCCGAGACATTCCGGCTCCTTATTCCCTCCGAAATGAGGGGGATAAGGAAGGAGAGCCGCGGCCAGTCGAGATCCTTATGGGAGCCGCCTTGTTCATGCCGCGAGCTGTCTTCCGCGCCTGCGGAGCATGGGACGAGGAATATACCTTCGGCGGCGAGGACATCGACCTGTGTGCGCGGGTCGGTCGGCGCTACCGTGTGATCTATCATCCCGGTCTGGAAATTGTGCATTTCAACCGCGTCAGTAGCCGTCAGCATATCGGCTTTTCCTATTCGCATACCGTCATCGGCGTCGCACGTTTCTTACGCAAACACGGCTGCTCGCCAGCCGCCCTGCAGTTCTACAAAATCGCCCTGATGCTCGATGCGCCGCTGCGTTGGTTCGGCCATGCGGTGCGCTACGCTTGGCGGCGTCTACGTCGTCAACCTCACCGCGCCGCCAAAAGCCGTATCGTCATGCGGGGCTTGGAGCATTTCCTCTTGCACGAATTGCCGGCACTGTGGCGTGTGTGAAGCACTCTAGCTGGCAGCAGCTTCCTAAACGCGACGCCAACGGCGCGGCACTTTGTTCGCTCTCTTCTACAAGATCCCGATGTTTCTGTCTCTTTCCCCTCTCCCTTTGTGGGAGAGGGGAAAGAAAGGCAGCGATGAGACAGAAGCAGTGGGAACCTGTAGGAGGGGCGCAGCTCAGATGGATCGATCACGCCTTGAGCATGGCATCGTGGCGCATGCCGCTGGGCGGATTGTCCGCACGGCGGCAATTGGCCAACGCCGTCTTGGCCCCGGCGTGCTGCTCGGCGTCGTTGTCCTCCCATTCGATACTGACGGCGCCATCGAAACCGATACGGTTCAGTTCGATGAAAATCTCTTCGAGATTATTGGCGTCGCGAGACGTGCCGGGGGTGACGAAGTTCCAGCCGTTGGTCCAGTGGCCCATCGGCCGATGACCACCGAGCCGGCCGCCGCGGCAATGCTCGCGAATCACCTGCACCCCCTTGATATGCGCGCAATGGATCCGGTCGCCGAACTCGCGGATGAACTCGATCACCGATACGCCTTGCCATTCCATGTGCGACCCGTCGAGATTGAAGCCGGTAACGCTGCCGTAGCCGGCCTTGTCCATCGCCTTGAGGTAATCGTTGGCCGATTCCAGATCGCCCATCGCCCGTTCGCTGGGATGACACTCCAAATCAAACGTCACGCCGTATTTCTTGCAAGCGTCGAGGATGGGACCGAAGCGCTCGACGAGCAATTCGAGACTGACCTCGCGCACATCGGGAATCTTGTGTCCACCGATGTCGCCGGGCAGCGGCGGAAACAGGAAGAAATGACTCCAGCAGTGGGCCGGCGAACCGACGAAGCCCGGTATCGGTACCTTGCGGTCTTGCAGTTTGCCCAGATAGTGCGCCAGGCGAACAATGGCCAGCAGATCGCGCGTGGCCGCCTCGTGGATCAGCTTGCCGACCTCCTCCGGGACGTAATACGGATCGGTGCGCGGCGGGTTGTTGCCCTTGGCGCGCCAGGCCTTGTACGCCTCGACCGGCTCGCCCTTGACAAATTGCAGCGTCTTGGCGCTGGGTTCATCGCCGAGCGCCTGGCCTTGCAGATGACTGGCCACGGTGAAAATTTCCAGACCATGTTTGCGCGCCAGCTCGACGCGCTCTTTGGCATACGCCTCGGCCCCAGCATCGGTGGTGCAGCGATTGAGGTCCAACTCCCAACTCGCTTCTTCCCAGCCGTCGAAGCCGGTTTCTTGCAGGAACTTCAGCCATTGCTCCATCGGCACATTGCCGAACTGGCCGCGCACCAGGCCGATCTGATGGTACGAGGCTTTGCCGAATCGATGCTGTGCAGTTTGTTTGTAGCCCATGCTCGCTGTCCTTTCCCAAAAAACACAGGTGTCGCATCAGGGACGCTGTGATGAGACTATACGGACCCAGCGGCCATTCGCAAGAGCGTGATTCAGCGCTCTTTCCATTCGCCCTTGACGATCGGCCAATCACTGAATAGACTACTTTATATGGCAAACCAATTGGACAGTATTTTTCTTATGACGGTCGCTTTGGGCGCGGGCTCTTCCTTTTGGGTTTCGCCCTTTTGAGCGAGGAGCGGCGTGAACGTGCCATTCGCCCGTATCGTTCGATGGCGTGATAAACCAGCTCGCAGCTCCAGCAAGGGGATTCATGTGTGAATGCGTTCAAACGTCTCTTTGAGGAACTCGACCCGTTGTTGCACGAGCGCGGCCGCTTGGCCATCGTGTCGGCATTGGCAGCAGCACCGCGCCTGACCTTCACCGAGCTGCGCGACACCGTGGGCATGACCGACGGCAATCTTAGCGTCCATTTGCAAAAACTGGAAGAAAAAGGCTACGTGGCCATCGACAAGCAATTCGTCGGTCGTCGGCCGCAAACAAGCTGTCGGCTTACCCGCGCCGGCCGGTTGGCGTTCACAAACTATCTCGATCACCTGGAAGCCATCGTTCAGCAAGGCCGCAGCCGCAACCGCACCTGAGCAGAGGGCGCCCCTCCCTGAGCGAATTGCAGAGGCTTACGTCCCCTGCTCAGAGATAGATGAAGGAATCGATCATGCAAGTACGTCTCGCGGAACATCTCGGTATGTGCTTCGGTGTACGCGACGCCATTGATCTGGCCCTGGATTTGACCAGCCAGGGACCATTGACCATTCTCGGTGATCTCGTCCACAATCCGGACGTGGTCGCCCAGATCGACGCCGCCGGCGCCGTCCGCGTCCAACGTCCCGAAGACATCGGCACGCCATCGGTATTGCTGACGGCCCACGGCGTCGCCGACCGGGTGCGTCTGGAGCTGCGCCAGCGCGGCCTCGCTGTCCACGACGCCACTTGCCCGCTGGTGATACGGGCTCATCGCGCTTTGGCGCGTCTGGCGGCCGAGGGGCGACATGTCGTTGTCATCGGTCAGCCCAAGCACGTTGAAGTGCGCGGCTTGGTCGGCGATTTCGACGAGTACACGATTGTGCAAAACGAGGCGGACCTGGACTACCTCGCCGAGCGCATCGAGCGCCAGCCGGATCTACGGCTGGGTGTCGTAGCGCAAACAACCCAACCGCTCGAGCGTGTGCAAGAGTTAATCGAAGCAATGCGGCGGCGCCTCCCGAACACAGACATTCGTTTTATCGATACCGTGTGCCAGCCGACCAAAGACCGTCAGCAAGCGTTGCGCGACCTGGCAGCCGAGACGGACGTGGTGATCGTTGTTGGCGGTCCAGAGAGTAATAATAGCCGTAAACTCGTCGAGCTGGCCCGCAGCCTTGGCCGGCCAGCCTATCTCGTTACCAGTGCTGAGGAACTGCGGCCGGAGTGGTTTATCAATTGTTCGCTGGTCGGACTGACTGCCGGTACTTCGACGCCCGATGCAATCATCGGCGAAGTACAGGCGTGGCTGGAGAAACATTAGAGCGCTCGAAGATTTCAACATCGTCCGATCGATGCGATCTGCCTCTGCCAGAATGCCGCCGGTGAGATTCCTTAGCGGCGTGAATTCCTGTTGATGCCGGAATGAAGTCGAGCCGTTCACCCCGTTACTGGATCGCCCCGACGACGAGTGTGCAATTGTGTCCGCCGAAGCCGAAACTGTTGGACAGGGCATAGCGGACCATCATCTCGCGGGCGGTGTTAGGTACATAATCAAGATCGCAAGCCGGATCAGGTGTTTCGTAATTGATGGTCGGATGTACAACGCGATGGCACAGCGTCAACGCTGTGACAATCAGCTCAACACCGCCGGAAGCGCCGAGCAGGTGGCCGAGCATACTCTTGGTGCTGCTGACGGCCAGTTTACGAGCATAGTCTCCGAAGACTTCTTTGATCGCTTTTGTCTCTGCTTCGTCGCCCAAGGGCGTGCTGGTGCCGTGGGCGTTGATGTATTGAATGTCTTCCGGATTGAGCTTGGCGTCGCGCAGGGCCAATTGCATGGCCTTGGCGGCGCCGGCGCCACAGGGGTGCGGTTGGGTAATGTGGTGAGCGTCAGCGGTGCTGCCGCAGCCGAGCAGTTCAGCGTAGAGGGTAGCGCCGCGTTTACGCGCATGTTCCAACTCTTCCAGGACGACGATACCGGCGCCTTCGCTAAGGACGAACCCATCTCGGTCTTTATCAAACGGCCGACTGGCCCGCTGGGGATCGTCATTGCGCAGCGATAGGGCACGGGCCGAGGTGAAGCCGCCGACTCCCATCGGCGTGATGACCGATTCGGAGCCGCCGGCCAGCATGATGTCGGCATAGTTCCACTGAATGGCGCGGAGAGCATCGCCGATGGCATGGGCCGCAGAGGCACAAGCGGTCGAGACAGCCGTGTTCGGGCCAGCCAAACCGAATTCAATTGAGATGTTGCCTGCCGCCGCGTTGGGGATCATCTTGGGAATGACGAACGGACTAATACGGCTCGGCCCGTGGTCCTTGTAGCGGCCGTGCTGCTCCTCGAATTCGTTCAGCCCGCCGATGCCGCTGCCGATGATGACACCACAACGATAGGGATCTTCTTTGGCGAAATCGAGGCCGCTGTCCTTGACAGCGGAATAGGCAGCTACCAGAGCGAACTGAGCGAAGCGGTCCAGTCGATGTGCCTTCTTTTTGTCCACCAAAGGTTCGGGGTTAAAGTTTTTGACTTCGCCGCCAAAGTGGACCTTGAAAGCGGAGGTGTCGAACTGCTCGATGGTGCCGATGCCGCTCTTGCCCGCCAACAGCGCGGACCAGAAGCCGGCAATGTCGCAACAGAGCGAGTTAACGGTGCCCATGCCCGTGATGACAACGCGCCGGGTCATTTCTTGGCTTGCTCCCGCTCGATGTAATCGATGGCCTCACCGACGGTCTTGATCTTCTCGGCCTGATCGTCGGGGATGGTGATTTCGAACTCTTCTTCCAACTCCATGACCAGTTCTACGATGTCGAGCGAGTCGGCGCCGATATCTTCCTGAAACGAAGTTTGCCGCGTGACCTGCTCCTTGTTCACGCCCAGATTTTCGCAGACAATATCAATAACACGTTCTTCAACGGAAGCCACGGTTTGGGACCTCCCAAAGCAATCGTTCTTGTATCCCCGTGGGCGAATGGATCTCTTATCAAAATAAGGACCGTCGCCTTCGGGTTATCTACCACAGCGCACGCGCGCCGGGCAAGGCGTCTTGACTTTCGGCACCTCTTCCCTGCGGCGCGTCACGCTGCCGCCGCGCACGGTGCAACGGACGCAAAATGAATAAGTACAGAGAAATCGGAAAAATGGAAAGGCCAACCCGTCTCAGGCGCTGACCTGGTGACAATCCACTTTCCGCTGTATCCGTTTGAGTAACCCGGCCAACACGCGTCCCGGTCCAATCTCGTAGAAGCGCTCACAGCCAACCGCCAGCACATGGCGCATCGTTTCTTCCCAGCGCACCGGCTCGGTGATCTGCCGCTGCAGCAGCACGCGGATCTCTTCTGGGCTGCGGTGCGGCTCAGCCGTCACGTTTGACCACACCGGCAGGCGTGGCGGCGCCAGCGGCACGGAAGCGAACACTTCGGCCATCGCCTCGGAAGCCGGCTTCATCAGCGGCGTATGAAACGCCCCGGCCACGGCCAAACGCACTGCCCGCCCACCCGCCTCCGTCACGAGCGGCTCCAAACGGTCACAGGCCGAACGATGGCCGGAGACAGCATAATTACCAGGACAGAGATAATTGGCGATCTGCAAAATCTCCTTCTGGCGGGCAGCGGCGCACAGTTCCTCCACCTTCGTCTGTTCCAGCATCAGTACGCTGACCATGCCGCCGGGCGTCCGATCCGCCGCCGCCTGCATGGCCTCGCCGCGCCGCTGCACCAGCCGTAGCCCTTCCTCGAAGGTCAAGACGCCGGCAAACGTCAAGGCCGTGAATTCACCGAGACTCAGACCGGCCGCCGCCACGCATTCATCGAGGACTTGCGGATGGCTTTGCTTGAGCGCTTCCAGGGCGGCGAGACTGGCGGTGAACAGGGCCGGCTGGCTGACCACGGTAGAATTGAGGCGCTCGACCGGCCCATTAACGCACACATCGAGCAGGTCGTAACCCAGCAGCGCACTCGCCTTGTCGAACAATTGGCGAGCTTGAGGCAGCGTGGCACACAGATCGCGGGCCATGCCCACGCTCTGAGCGCCCTGACCCGGAAATAAAAAAGCGACACGCGCCATGGAGGTCCTTTCCGTATGGGGGCGTTATCGTTTCGCGCGAAACGATAACTCGGCAATTCACTCCTCGGCAGCCGTTATTGGGCTGGCTTCTAGCTCCTTGACGATCAGTTCATTGAGTCGGGCGCGAGCATAGTTGGCAGCAACGCCGAGCGCGTTCTTAATGGCTCGGTCGCCGGAGCTGCCGTGGCAGATAATGCATACGCCATCGATGCCCAAAAGCGGAGCACCACCGAAAGCGCTGTAATCGTACCGATGGATCAACCCCTCCAGCGTCTGCTTCGCCTTGTCGCGCTCTCCATCCAGAGCGTCGAGCAGTTCCTGAAACACCATCTTCATGGTGAATTCGAAGACACCCTCGCTGGTCTTGAGAATCACGTTGCCCACAAAGCCGTCGCAGACCACCACATCGGCTGCCCCGCGATGAATATCGCGGCCCTCGACGTTGCCGATGAATTGGTTGCGCAGCGGGCTGCTGTTGAACAGCGCGTGCGTGTCCTTGGCCAGATCATGGCCCTTCTGCTCCTCAGAGCCGACGTTCATCAGGCCGATGGTCGGCTGCGACCTTTGGAGAATGTGGCGGGCAAAGATGCTGCCCATGACGCCGTACTGAAACAGATGTTCCGGCCTGGGATTGACGTTAGCACCGACATCGATAAGGACGCACGGCCCTTTGAGGGTGGGCATGACGGTGGCGATGCCGGGCCGGCGCACATTTTTGAGGAAGCGCTTAAGGAGTAGGCCGCCGGCGACCATGGCTCCGGTGTTGCCGGCACTGACGATGCCCTCGACTTTTTGCTGGGCCAAAAGCTGCCAACAACGGCTGATGGAATTATCAGGTTTTTTGCGGAGGGCGACGACCGGACTTTCTTCCATGCCTACGGCCTGGGTGCAGTGAAAGAGCGGTAAGCGCTCGCGGTGCGCCACACCGGCCAAGAGCGGCTCCACGCGCACTTGATCGCCGACCAGCAGCACGCTGAGCTGCGGATCTGCGGCGACGGCTTGCACGGCGCCGGCCACAATCGGTCCCGGCGCGTGGTCGCCCCCCATCGCGTCCAGGGCTATGAGCATGCTTTACTTCTCCTCTTCCGGCGGCACCACCTCGCGGTTCTGATAATAGCCGCAGTTGGGGCAAACGTGGTGCGGCAGCACCGGCTGCTCGCAGCGGTTGCAGTATTGGATCTGCAATGGCTTGACGTGCAGGTGGCTCCGCCGCTTGCCTTGGCGGGCGTGCGAGGTCCGTCGCTTAGGGACAGCCATGACTTTCACCTTCCGCAAAAATATAGGACCAATACAACTACGGGCTTCTCGGGGCGCTTACGCATCCCAAGCGGGCTTCTCGGGGCGCTTACGCATCCCAAGCGGGCTTCTCGGGGCGCTTACGCATCCCCGCTCGCCCGAACTCCCTGTCATCATACAAAAGGATGGGACAACAAACAGGTCTTTCCTCGCCTCGCGGGAGGGTTAGCCGATGGATCAACTATGGGCGCCGTGGCGCCAGGCTTACGTGACGGTGGCCAAGCCGCCTCAGAGCGACGACACTTGTTTCCTCTGCACCGGCTTGGCCGACAACGAGGACCGCAAGCACCTCATCGCCCTGCGGACACCGCAAAGCGTCGTTATGCTCAATCGCTTCCCGTACAATAATGGCCATCTCCTTATCGCCCCCCGCACCCACAAGGGCCGCCTCGATGAGCTGACCTCAGAAGAACTGCTGGAAACGATGGAGACGCTGCGGCGCATGGTGGGCGTCATCGATGAGCTAATGCATCCCGATGGCTACAATATCGGCCTAAACCTCGGCCGCGCCGCCGGCGCTGGCCTGCCGGGCCATCTGCACTGGCACCTCGTGCCGCGCTGGCACGGCGATACCAATTTCATGCCCATCTTCGCCGATGTCAAGGTCATCGTGCAATCGCTGGAGACGCTGTACGACATGCTGACGGAGCGACTGCGGCGGGAATAGACTAGCTTTCGGGAGGAAATGATGGCCGCCGCACCTCGAGTAGGCTTTTCCCACTCCCTCCCCTTTGGGGGAGGGAAAAGCCCCTTGGCACGTAAGCCATCCTACACACCCAAATCCAGCGGCAGATCCTTTCCATCTGCCGGCTTGTATTAGGTTCAGTTGTGCTACAATGACACCATCGTCTTTCAAGAACCTCTTAAGGGAGAGGGATAAGTACAATTGCCCAAGCTGTCCCATCGAATGGCAACTCACAGGATCTAGCCCGTCCCGACGCGGCGGGAAATGAGACGCTGTCATGAGCGATGATCCTCCTTTCGAGCCGCCCGATTGGCTCGACCGCGAAGATGAGGTATTAGCCCCCTACGCCATGCGCACGCGGCAGAGCCGTGGACGCCGCCATCCCGAAGAGCTGCATCCCTTCCGTACTCTCTATCAACGCGACCGCGATCGCATCGTCCACTCCACTGCCTTTCGCCGCCTCATGCACAAGACGCAAGTGCTCGTCACTCAGACCAACGATCATCACCGCACCCGTCTGACGCATACCCTGGAAGTCGCCCAGATTAGCCGCACCATCGCCCGCCGTCTTGGACTCAATGAGGATTTGACCGAGGCCATCGCCCTGTCGCATGATCTGGGACATCCAGCCTTCGGCCATGCTGGCGAACGCGCGCTCGATGAGTGCATGGCCGAGCACGGCGGCTTCGAGCACAATCTGCACGCTCTGCGCATCGTCGAGGTGCTGGAATACCGCTATGCCGATTTTCCTGGTCTGAACCTGTCCTGGGAAGTGCTGGAAGCAATGGCGCTGCATAGCCAACGCCGCAATGCCCCGGAGGTTGCTGAGTTCGCTGGTGTCGGCCAACCACTCCTGGAAGCACAAGTCGCCGATGCCGCTGACAGTCTGGCCTACGATGCTCACGACATCGATGATGCCCTCAGCGTTGGCCTTATCACGCCGGATGATCTACGGGAGGTCGAGCTGTGGCGGCGCGTTCTGGAAGAGGTAAACCGGCGGCATGGCCAACTACCGCCGGCACAGTTCCAGCCAACCATGGTGCGCCATCTCATCGATCGGCTGGTGCGCGATCTCTTGGAACATACGCTTGGGCGGCTGCGCCAGGAACGCATCCGCAGCGTTGCTGACGTTCGCACCGCCTCCACGCGTTTGGTGGAACCCAGTCCCGCTCTGCGCGCCCTCAAGGCCGAACTGGAGCAGTTCTTGGACCGCCGCGTCTACAATCATTCGCGCGTCCAGCGCATGGCTGTCAAAGGCAGCCGCATCATTCGTCAACTGTTTGAGGAGTTTTGCCGAGCACCGCAGCTGTTGCCGGAACGCTACAGCCGCCGCATTGGCACACAACGGCCGGAACGAACTGTCTGCGATTATATCGCCGGCATGACCGATCGTTATGCTCAGGATGAATTTCTCAGGCTGTTCCAACCCTACTCTCTCGTGTAAAATGATTCATCTTCCATCGCCGTTTCATTTTCGGCGAGGGGGGTTGCGATGGATCATTTCGCGCGAAATAATCCATCGCACTCCCTCGCCGGTTTTCCCGCCTCCGTGTTTTCTCTATAGTGAGGCGGTATTTATCCAGGGAGGTCTGCGATGTTGTCTCTGTTTTTGGCCGCATTTCTGGGCCGCTTTGCGCATTTTTTCTCGAAGAGGCCGCCGTCCAGCCGCTTGCTGTTGTGGCTGCTGCGCGGCGTCTTCGGCGCCATTTGCATCGGCATCGCCATGTTGGCCTTTCGCCATTTCAGCGAAGGACTCGGCGATACCACCAATGCCTACCTGGCTTTCTTTTGCATCCTCGGCGCCGGCTTGTTCATCGTCGTCACCGACGTGCTCATCCGCAACAAGCAGATCACCACACTGTCGGCTGTCTACTTCGGCCTGTTATTGGGACTCCTGTTGGGCAATATCCTCTCGACGGCGTTGGAGCCGTTCATCTTCGATTGGGGCACTTCGCGCCCTGCGGCGAGAACGTTGCCCCATCTGATCGTCCATCCCCGAGATAAGGAAGGCAATATCCGGGTCGATGTCAGTCAGGGAGAAGGCGGCGGCGCACTCCAGGAAGGTCGCCACCAGTACGAACGCAAGGCACTATCGCTTATCCTCACTGTGATCTGCTGCTACATCGCCATTTCGACGCTCTTGCAAACCAAGGATGAATTTCGCTTCATCATCCCTTACGTCGAGTTTTCCAAACAGGTCAAGGGAGCCAAGCCGCTTGTTCTCGACACCAGTGTAATTATTGATGGCCGAATTGCCGATATATGTGATACGCGGTTCATCGACACCAAACTGATTGTGCCACGTTTCGTGCTGCAAGAGCTGCAAAGCGTGGCCGACAGCTCGGATAAGCTGAAGCGAAATCGCGGACGGCGCGGGTTGGACATGTTGAAGCGGATGCAGAACAACCCCAAGGTTGAGCTGCAAATGCACGAGGCCAATTTGCCGGAGCTGCGCGAGGTACACAAGGTTGATGAACGTTTAGTCATCTTTGCCAAGACGCTGGACGCGCGGGTGGTGACCAACGATTACAACCTCAACAAGATTGCCCAGCTGCAAGGGGTCGAGGTCATCAACCTCAACGAGCTGGCCAATGCTCTCAAGTCGGTAGCCCTGCCTGGCGAGATGATGATGGTTCGCCTCGTTAAGCCGGGCGATCAATACGGTCAGGGCGTCGGTTATCTGGAAGATGGCACCATGGTAGTGGTCGAGCAGGGCCGGTCGATGATTGGTCAAGAAGTATCTATCACCGTGACAAGCGTTCTGCAAACGCCGGCCGGACGCATGATTTTCGGCCGCCTCGAAGGCCGGCCCCAACCCGTGACAGGGTGACAAGGTGAGGAGTAACAGTATGAAGCGGACGACATCCTCTCTTTGGGTGACGCAATTTTTGGCTGTTTGGGTCACCTTATCCCCTTGTTCCCTTGTCCCCTTGTCATTCGCCGAGCCGCCTGCCGCCAAGGGCAAGCGTCCGGTGACACGGGGCGATCTGGAAATGGTGGAGCGGTTACTGGCTGCGCGCAAGGAATACCAGGCAACGCTGGAAGCGTTGCGCGCGTACTACATCGGCGCCGGCGACATGGAGCGGGGACGCTGGGCCGAGGAAGAATTGGTTCAGTATCACCGCATCAACAAGTATCCTTTCCGGCTCGAGTTGGTGGTGCCGCCGCCGACTTTGCAGGGTGATAAGAATGTCCCCGAAGCCAACGAGTTGTACCGCCAGGCCATGAAATTCAAAGACCGCGGCTACGGCCAGGACTACATCGATAATCAACATCGCGCCGAATTGTTGCTTCAGCAGTTGCTGACCAATTATCCACAAAGCGATAAGATCAGCGACGCCGCCTATCAGCTGGGCGACATCTATGAGAACAAGCCGTTCCGCCAATACGATCATGCGGCGATCTATTTTGAGCGCTGTTTCCAGTGGAACCCCAAAACTCATTTCGATGCCCGCTTGCGTGCTGCCCGGCTCTACGAACGCTACCAGAGCGAGCGCGGCCATGCGCTGGAAATTTACCGCGAAATCATTACGCATGAGACCGATCCGAAACGTGTCGAGGAAGCGCAACGCAAAGTGACGGAGTTAAGCAAGAAAAAATAATGCCCCCATCCACACGACGGCAATTCCTGAGCTAAGATAGAGTATCCCGTCCTCTATACATACAGTACATGTGATTTGGTCATCTTGGCTCAAAGCGTAAGCGAAGGGCAGCCCTTCGCTTACGCTTTGAGCCAAGATGAGGATGGGAGTTTTCTCATGCACAACGAACGTGAAGCATCGATCCAGCCGGGGCAAGCTGCTCTCATTGTTACCTACGGCAACACGACGCGCCGGTTTCGTCCCCTGGAAGGCGATTTGGTTGTGATCGGCCGCGCCCCTATCTGTGATATTGCTCTGATTTCGCCGGAAGTGGCCCCCGTCCATTGCATCCTCCAGCATCGAAGCGACGGCTGGCACATCCGCGATTGCTGCGGAGGCCGCCATGTCACGCGGCTCAATGGCCGGCCCATTCACGAAGCAGCGCTGCATGATGGCGATGTGCTGCAAATCGGCACATTCAGCTTTGAGGCACGTTTACCGCCCCCACGCCCTACGTGCAGTGCCGCGACTGTAGAGGATCGTCTGTCGGCGCGCCTCAAGTCCTTGCAGCGCTCGCGGCGTAATCTGGTTCGTCTGGCCCTTCGACTGCGCCGTAAGGCCCGTAAAGCGAATTCGCTGCCACCGACGCTTGCGGAACTGGAGCAGCAAGCCGAAAGCCTGCGCAACTTGCAGCGCGATTACCAGGCGCGGATGAAAGAATACCAAACGCGTCTCGATCAACTGGAGCAGGCGGAGCGAGAATTGTGCGATGCGCGCGCGGCCTTTGAGCGCGAGTGCATCGAACGGCAGATACGTTTGGAGAAGACGGAGCATGAGGCGGCCCGGAGCGTCCGCGATCGTTTGGCGAACCTTTCGTGTCTCAAACAGGAAATCGCCGGCATGTCTTCCTCCGCACCGGGAGATCAGCTGCGTGCTCAAGCCCCTTCGCACTCGCCCGCAGCGCCCGCAGGGAATGCCTTTGCTAGGGTGGGGGAGAATCCGGCACGATCAGCGGCGGATTGAACGGCTGCGGCGACTGTTTAAGTCCTTCGCTGGGACGGATGGCGCCGCGGACACCCAATAGTTCCGGATGCCGCGCCAGCTTGTCGGCGAACGTCTCCAGATCTTTCAGGATGCGTTCGATGCGCGGCATGCCGCGCAGCAACAGACAGGCCGCTTCATTGAGATTGGCGTAGAGCGACGGATCTTTGAGCAGACGCTGGATGGTGCCGTCCTGATCGAGCGTGTTTCGCAAGCCGCTCAGGTCGGTGAGCATACGGTTGAGTTTGGCGGCGCTCTCATCAAGGTTGCGTGCCGTGCTTTCGCTGCGAGCTGTGTAGGGCGCGAACGTTCGGCGTATGTCGTCCATCGCCACATCCATACGTGTTAGCGTATCGTTGAGGTGTTTGCCCACCGGCCGGCTGTCCTGCATGAGGGCATCGAGATTGCGCGAGATGCTGTCGAAGCGTTGGCTGGCCGTGTTGGTGTTGCGGAGAATATTGGCCAAATTTTGCTGGTTCTCTTCGCTAAACACGTTGCTCACGCGCGTCAGTACGGTATTGAGATTATCAATAATTTTGGAGAGGTTCTCCAGATTGCCTTGCGCCCAGACATCGAGGCGTTCGGCAAAGCGGCCCCAGCTGCGCGAGGCGGCACCGAAATCGTCGAGGTTGCGCTGGGCCTTGGGTAAGGCTTCTCGTAAGTCCCGCGTCAACCCCTGGACCTCTTGGTTGGTGCGTTGCAGATCGGGAATGGACCGGCGCACGTCCTTGGCCAGATCGCGGTACTCGCGCATAGTCTCTTCGGCCAAGGGTGACATGCGTTCCAGGCGCTGTAAGGAGCGGCGGATTTCGTTGAGGGCGTCCTGGGCGGTGGGCGCCACCTGAGAGGCGCGATTGAGCAATGTATTGACGTTGGCCGGCCGAACGCCCACCATTTCCGAACCCGGCTCTACCACAGAGCGATCGACCGGCTGGCCCTCTTCGGCCGGCTCCGGTACGAAGTCAATGCTGACATCGCTGCCGAGCAGGCCGATGTTGAGGGTCGGCTGTTCATTACGACGGATGGTGTAGCGCGGATCGATAGCCACCTGCACGCGAACAATGCCGCGTTCATCGTCCAAGATGACGTCGCTGACTTCGCCGATGCGCACGCCGGAACGGCGCACCGGTGTGCCGGGACCGACGCCGGGAGCATCGACGAAGCGGATGGTGTAGAGGTTGGCACGTTTGAAATAGCTCGGCAAGCTGCCGAACATCACGATCAAGACGCCCATCAGCACCAGCGCCGCCAACACGAAAAGACCAATCCCCCAGCGCATGGTTCGATTGTTCACGGCGTCACCTCGCTTCCAATCGCTCCCTTACCCGGAGTTTCCAATCGGAGTGGAGGACATAAGCCTCCTGAGATTTCGCTTCGGAGGCTTACGTCCTTCTCTCAGGGATTTTTGAAACTACGGTTACGGGCGCGGCTCTGTTGCTAACGCCAATTCCTGCAAACGATCGCGTGCCTCGCCTTCGATGAACTGACGGACGCGCGGATCGGTACAAGCACGGAGCTGATCCGGCGTTCCGTCGAATAAAACCTGCGGCTCGCCCGGCTTCAAGCGGCTCAGCGGATAAAGCATCACCACACGATCGGATACTTTGTTAACTGTCTTCATTTCATGAGTAACGAGGATACTGGTAACAGGCCGCCGACGCCGTGTTTGCAAGATCAACTCGTTAATCACATCAGTCATAATCGGATCAAGTCCCGTGGTCGGTTCGTCGTAAAGCATGACCTCGGGATCGAGGGCGAGGGCGCGGGCCAATCCAACCCGTTTTTTCATGCCGCCCGATAGCTCCGCCGGTTTCTTGTCCAAGACACTGGGCGGCAAACCGACTTCTTGTAACCGCTGCCGCACAATTTCGCCGATCTCCGTTTCGGATTTGCGGCCCTGGGCACGCAGACCGAAGGCAACATTATCATACACCGACAGGCTGTCGAACAGAGCTGCTCCCTGGAACAGAAAGCCGAAACGCAGCCGTTGTTGCGTCAGCTGGCGCTCAGAGAGTTTCCCCAGGTCGTTGCCGTCGAAAATAACGCGCCCCACCGTGGGCTGCAACAGACCGATGATGAGTTTGAGCAGCACTGTTTTGCCGCAGCCGCTCTCGCCGATGATCCCCAGCGTTTGGCCGCGCTGAATGTCCAGGTCGATAGCGTGCAGCACACGCTGGGTACCGAACTGCATAGTCACTTGTTGCAAGGAAATCAGCGCCTCGCTCATGGTCGTTTTCGCTTGTTACAACATATGCCGAGCTTGCGGCCACAAGTAATCGTAAAGGTTGTTGAGGAACATGGCGAGGAAGAAATCGAGGATGAGAACAGCGATAAAGGACAGGACAAAGGCGCGGGTAGCGGCCCGGCCGACACCTTCCGCGCCGGCTTCGCTGTAGAAGCCGCGATGACAGCAAATGACAGCGATGGCAGCCCCGAAAAAGAGTGGTTTAATCAATCCGGTCATCAAGTCCCACATACCGATGTAGCCGCGTACATTCTCCCAGTAATGGTGCGATTCAACGTGATAGACATCAATACAGATCAGCGCCCCGCCCAGAACACCCATGAAATTTGCCAAGATCGTCAACAGCGGAATGAGCAGCACACTGGCCAAAAAACGCGGCGTGCCCAGATAATGCACCGGATTGGCGCCGAGGCAAGCCAAGGCGTCGATCTGCTCGGTGATGCGCATGGTGGCCAATTCCGCTGCCATGGCGCTGCCGACGCGTCCAGCCAACATAACCGCTGCCAGCACCGGACCCAACTCGCGCACCACGGAAATATTGATGATCTGCCCCAACCGCGTCGCCAGCCCCAGGTGATAGAATTCCGCATACGCCTGCACTGCCAGCACCATGCCGATAAATAGCCCTGTTATCGTCACTACCGGAATGCTGCGTACGCCGACCGAATAGCTGATCGGCAGCAGAGTGGTATAGCTGGAGCGTCGGCATAGACCGGCGCAGATCTGAAACGCGAAAATACTGAGATCGCCGAGGTCAACAATGGCATCGGCGATCTTGCGGCGGCCCCAACGCCCCAAGCCCAGCACTTCCGAGTTGACTGTGGCCATCCTGTCTCTCCAGAACATTGTTTCGCTGCAGCCTGATTTATCGTTTCACGTGAAACGATAAATCAGGCTGCAGCGAACCCATTTCTTCTTTCGTCCGTTGCCTGTCTTCCTTCGTACTTATTTTCCTCCCCGCCTGGTTGAGAAATTCTATCGAGCAAAACCGTTGTGCTTGTGCGCGAGAATGGTTCACACAGAGGGATTTTTTTCGCTGCGGAGCCAACTTTTCTCAAGTTTCGCTTCCTTTCGCTATCGCGGTGAGCCGGCTCTCGTCTACAATAATTGTAGGGGAGCAACGACCCGCGCGAGAAAAAACGACCGGCATGGAAGCGGAAACGGTCGAGGTGGGATCCAAACTTTCGCGTGTCGCTTATCCTCAAAAACGTTTGCCGTCTTTGGCGGCGCCCCGCTGGAGACTGGTAACCAAAGGATCCCAGGCGAGCGCATGCCGACCAACGGGGGTTGTCGGTTCGCGCCCGCACCACTCCCAATGAGGAGAGTCAAACCGTGAAACGTCAACCCAAAGGCGCCAAGGAGCGGACACAAACTATTCAAGTTTGGACTTACGAACAAGCCCGCGCTGCTGTGCCTTATATTTCCTCCATTCTTCGTTCTCTGCGTGAGCACGCTTTGGAGGCCCTGCAATCCTATCACCGGGCCAGGCGCATCGCCAACCGGCCTGGCCGGCCTGATCGTTCTACCCTCATCGCCCAGCAAGAGGCCGAGCAAGAGGCGCGGCGCGCTGACGATCGCTTCCGCGATGACTTGGCCGAGCTTCAGGCAATGGACATTTACACGCTGGACCCGATCCAGGGTCTGGCTCTTGTTCCTTTTGTCTACAACGATCAGTTGGCCTGGTACATTTTCGATCTCTTTGATGTACAGCCGCTGCGCTTCTGGCGCTATCAGAGTGATCCCGAAGATACGCGCCGTCCGGTGACGGCGATGCAGCGAGCCCCTTACGAAGGGACGCGAATCGTTTGACACCATCGTGATTTGACCGGCTCACCGTGTCCGCAAGGACATTCCTTGCGGACACGGTGAGTTGGCAATAAAGGTCTTTTCCTCATGCGCGTGCAACTCCCCGCAGATTGGAAGGCGGTCCTCGCCGAGGAATTGAAGCAACCTTATTTCCATAAGCTGAGCGAATTCGTCGATAAAGAACGTGCCGAGCACCAGGTCTTCCCGCCGGAGGAGGACGTTTTCAACGCTTTCCAATTGACTCCTTACAAGAGCGTGAAAGTGTTACTTTTGGGGCAGGATCCCTATCACGAGGAGGGCCAGGCGCATGGGCTGTGCTTTTCGGTCAAGCCGGGCGTGCCCCTGCCGGCGTCGCTCGTCAATATCTTCAAAGAGCTGCACAATGATCTCGGTTGCAAAATTCCCAATAACGGCTATCTGGTCCCTTGGGCGAAGCAAGGCGTTATGCTTCTCAATGCCGTCCTGACCGTCCGCGCGCACAAAGCGAATTCACACAAGAACAAAGGCTGGGAAAAGTTCACTGATTCGGTTATTCACGCACTCAATGAACGGGAGCGTCCTCTCGTTTTTCTGCTCTGGGGCACCTACGCGCAGAAAAAAATCAAATGGATCGACACCCAGCGCCATCGCATTGTGACTGCGGCCCATCCTTCGCCCTTGTCGTCTAAGAAATTCCTCGGCAGCAGATGCTTCTCCGCTGTCAACAGAGCACTCGAAGAACTGGGCGAAACGCCGATCAACTGGCAGCTGCCCGACCTGTGAGCCGGCAGAGGAGTGCCGTAACCAATTCGGCCGCAGTCCACACCAAACGCAGCACCAGCACCGCCAGCACAACGACGGCGCGGGCATCTTCGCTCCCCATACCCCCAATGCCAACCAATTCCGGCGTCAACAACAGCGTCAGTAAAAATTCGCGTACGCCGATCCCACCCGGAGCAATGACCACGATAAAGCCGATGACGTAGGACAGTCCCATGATGGCCGGCAAACGCGCCGTTCGTACGTCGAAGAGCGGCCAATCCGCACCGACGAGACCACGCAGAGCAGCCGCGAAGCTGGCGCCCAGAAAGAGCCAGCCGGCAGCGGCCAATGCCAGCCCTTCGAGGAGGTAAACAAAACGGATGTGTGGCAACTGATCCGGTGAGGCCAACGTCGCACCGGTCCTGCGCAACGCCAGCCGGTTGAAGATCGTCGGATGCAGCGGCACGAGAAACGCTACAAGCAGCAGTATCGAAAGCAGCACAAGAACGGAACGTTGTACGCCGCCCTCGTCGGGCTGCTCCAACCACAGGAGATGCCGCAGCGTCTCGGTAGTCAGTCCCGCTCCCACATCTGTTCCCAGCATAGCGAACAGTACTGCCGCCACCAGCACGCCTGCTGCCATCGTCGTCAGCACTTCATAAAACGCGCTCAACACCGCCAAGCCGATGCCAACGCCGTGGCCATGTATCAGGCTCGTCCGTAAGAACAGTGCCCATGCCTTGCCCGGCACATACTTGCCGAGTTGACCGATGTAGTACGCCCGCAACGCCGCACCCAACGACGGATGGGCCCCGAGATGGCCAAGCAAATGGCGCCAGTACAGTGCCGAAAACCCTTGCCCCAACTCATACAGCAGACCCGATAAAAGGAGCCAGCCGGCATGGAGGGGACGCTGTCCTAGCTCCGGACGCTGGAGATCACGGGCGAATTGCCTTCCGATGAGAGCGAGAAGGACAAACCAGAGCATCGTCTTGACAAGGGGCCAGAGTCGTCGCCAGTTGCCGCGCATGCGACGATTGTAGCAGAGCCAATCGCTGTTGTCCCGCTGTTGATCCGCATGTGCGGCCGATTCTCGGTAGTGCCTTTGCTGTGATAGTCGCACCGGGCAATGGCAAGCTGGATGTCAGCGTCCGAGAGTAGAGCGGGGAATCCGTTGCCCAACGCGTCGATTGTGTACTCACCTCCGCGATGCTTACCCCGGCGTTGCCGACCGTGCCGCTGTCTGATAGTTTTGGTGCAATGTCCCTCTGTGGCCCTTCAAGGAGATCTGTCGATGAGACGAACGTTACTGTTTGCTATGATGATGATGGCGATCGGCGTGATGGCGAGCGTGGTGCTTGCCGATGAAGCCAACCGTGAGAAACAAGCTCCCTATGCCCATGTCGTCATCTTTCGCATGAAGGAAAATGCACCCAAAGATGCAGTCGAGAAGGCCATCGCCGATTGTCATGAATTGCTGGCCAAGATCCCTTCGGTGCGTTCGGTGCGCGCCGGCCGGCCCGCCGCCAAGGGCACCAACGAGAAGGGCGTACCCAAGATGCAATACGATTTTGCCCTGCTTGTGCTTGTCGAAGACGCCGATGGATTAGAGGCGTATCTGAAGCACCCTCTGCATTTGAAGTTTGTCGAGAAACACGGACCTCATTTCGACCGGGAGAAACTGCAAATCTTCGATTTCCTCGACCAATCGAAGTAATGGAACCAGTGAGCAGGGCGTGTTAACGCCCCGGTTTCGCGTTAACCGGGGCGTTAACACGTCTCATTCGCCTAAAGGTACACTAACAATGAGCGATACGGAAAAATCTGCGGAACAAACTCCTCCTCCTGCCGAGCAACAGTCTGCGGTCAAGCCGCCGCGCGAAAGACCACTGCGTCAGGGCGGCAAAGTGCCGTCGCTGCAACAGGAGCAGGATTATGGTTTCGGCCAAAAGATCGATGCCTTCGATGAGGAGATGGAGCGGCAGCTCCAAGAGGCCATGTCTGGTCTGTCCGACAAGGATCTCTACGGCGAGGCCGAACGGCCGCCCGCGCGCGGCAAGACCGCCCCGGAGACCGGCCCCAAGAAAGGCAAAGTCTTCCGTATCCACGGGCAGGACGTATTCATCGACCTGCCCGGCAGTCGTACCCAGGGTGTCTTGCCCCTGACGCAATTTCCCGAAGGTCCGCCCGCGCTGGGCAGCGAAATCGAAATCAACATCGAAGGTTTCGACAGTGCCAATGGCGTTCTGTTGCTGTCGCGCAAGGGAGCAGCCGTCGAGGCCGACTGGTCCAGTGTCGCCGCCGGCATGACTGTCGAGGCTCGTGTCACGGCCGTCAACAAGGGCGGCCTTTCTGTCGATGTCAACGGTATCCGCGGCTTCATGCCCATCAGTCAGATCGACCTCTATCGCGTGGACAACCCGGAGCAGTTTGTCAATCAGCGCTTGCTCTGCCTGGTTACAGAAGTTAATGCGGCGGAGCACAATCTCGTCGTCAGCCGCCGCGCTCTCCTGGAAAAGCAGCGTGAGGAGACGCGTGAAAAGCTGTGGAACGAGTTGGCCGAAGGCCAGGTTCGCCAGGGCATCGTACGCTCACTCAAAGACTTTGGCGCCTTCATCGATCTTGGCGGCGTGGATGGCTTGCTGCACGTCAGCGAGATGAGCTGGCAGCGCGTGCAAGATCCCTCAGCCATCGTGCAGCCGGGGCAGACCATTCAGGTGGTCGTGCTTAAAATCGACCGGGAGCGTCGCAAGGTTAGCCTGGGACTCAAACAATTAACGGCGAGTCCGTGGGACAATATCAGTACGAAATATTCTATTGGCGATCTCGTAACGGGCAAAGTGTCGCGTCTGACGGATTTCGGCGCCTTCGTCGAGCTAGAGCCGGCCGTTGAGGGCCTCATCCACATTTCCGAACTGGCGCCGCAGCGTGTTTTCCGTGTCAGCGACATCGTCAAGCCGGGGCAGGAAGTGCAGGTGAAGGTGCTGAGCGTCGATCCGGCCCAGCGGCGCATCGCGTTGTCGCTCAAGGCAGCACAACCCAAGGAGCCGGAACCAGCAGCGGAGGAACCGGAACCAGAGCCGGAGGCGCCCACCAAACCGTCGCGTCCGCGCACCACACCGTTGCGCGGCGGCACTGGATCGGGCGCCGGACCACTCTTCTCGCTACCGAAACCGCTGACCAATGAGAAAAAAGGATAGAGTATGTCAAAAGATGTCGAATGGATGTATCATCGCCGCGGTTGAACCAGTTGCCAGAAAGCGCAGGGGTTCCTTGCGGCCAACGATGTGAAAGTGACCGGCACGGTTGTGGATGCGACGAAGAACCGACACGGCCGCGCCGAGGCGTTGAAGCTGGCCCATTCTGTGAAGCGCGTGATTGCGGCACGCGGCAAAAAAGTCGCCGTCTTCGATATGATGAATGATCCGCCCGACGATGAGACATTGGCCGCGCACCTTCTCGGCCCTAGCGGCAACTTGAAAGCACCAACACTGCGTCTGGGCGATACGCTGCTGGTCGGCTTTGGCGAGGAAGCATATCGGCAAGTATTTGGCGATCGATAAACGAGGACCGGGCGATACTGCGAACACAAGCAAAACAGAACGAGATGGTTCAGGAGTCGTGCGGCGACGCATTGACACTGAGCGAGACCGCCCCATATCTGAAGTTGACGGAAACAGACGTATGGGGCTGCCACGGAGTTCACTTACTTCTCCGGATGGATATGCGGATGATGATGGTCGTAAAATCCCTTATGGCTACCGAAGATTTGTTCGAGCATCCGCTCGTTGACGATCTCGCGCGGGGGGCCTTGGCAGGCAATGCGGCCATCTTTCAGACAGAGGACATGATGAGCCATACGATCGACCACGTTGGTATCGTGCGAGACCAACAAGATGGTTGCACCAGTTTCGCGGTTCAAACCGGCGATTAAGTCGTAAAACTTCTCTCCTTCCTTGAAATCGATGCCAGCAGCTGGCTCGTCGAGCAGCAGCAGTTCCGGCTGCGGCTCCATTGCCAGGGCCAGAAGCACACGCTGCAATTCGCCGCCGGATAACTTCTCGACCGGCTGATGCAGCAGGTGCAGGGCGTTGACCCGTTCGAGCAATTGCGCCATACGCTCGCGTACCGGGCGTGTGGCACCGAGGAAAAGCGGACGACGCTGCAGCGCCAGGGCGAACAAGTCGTAGACGGTCAGCGGCAAATTGGCCTCGATGCGCAGGCTCTGTGGCACGTAGCCGACGTGTTCGGGATTGGGCCGGCTATGGTCGTGGCCGCAGTGAAACTCGATACAGCCTGTATAGGGCACTTCCTTAACCAGGGCGCGTAAAAGAGTGCTTTTGCCGGCGCCGTTGAGACCGATCAACGCCGTGATCTTGCCCCGCGCCAGCACCGCGTTGACACCCTTGAGAATAGCGTTGCCGCCCAGCGTGACGTGAAGATCTCGGATCGTCACCAAATCCGGCTTCATGGTAAACCCTTGGCCAAATTGTCGAGGTTCTGTCGCATTTTCTGGTCGTACCATTCCAGACTCTTCAACTCCTTTCCGTCCGCTTTGAGGTCCTTTTGCTCTGCTGTTTCCAAGGGATCGACCTCCACAAAAACGATCTCCTTGTCCCGGTCCCTCATAGTGTCGCGCAAAATTTTCGCCGACGTTTCCGTAGGATACTGCGGCTCAACAGCGATAACGCGGACATCCTTTTCCTGGCACTCCCTGGCCAATTTCACCATTTCTGCCTGCCCCGCTTCTGCGCCCGGAATCCGTTCCAGAACACCCACAATCTCCACATCAAAGCTCTTGGCGAAGTACCCCAACGATTCGTGGAAGGCAATGATCTTGCGATTCTTCTTATCCTTGAGCCGCTCCTTGCCGTAGGTGTGCAGATCCTGGAGCTTTTGGATGTACTTGTCCGCATTCTTGTCGTAGTCGGCCTCATGGTTGGGATCCACTTTCTTCAGCTCGTCGCGGATGATCTCAACCAGAGCGATGGCCTGGGGGATGCCAAGCCAGATGTGCGGATCGTAGTCGCCATGCTCATGCTTATGTTCATGCTCGTCTTCCTTGCCGTGCTCGTGATGTTCGGGGAGTCGGAGCAATAGTTTATCTTTGCGTTTGTCTTCCTCGGCGAGGAGCTTATCGCCGAGCTTGACATATTGGAGATGAGGATTGTGGCTTTCAATTTGAATGGAATCGGCAAACTTGTCGTCGAGAGACAGACCGATGGCGAAGAACAGGTTGGCCTCGCGCAGCAGGATGGCGTCCTGGGCGTTGTATTGATAATGATGCGGTCCCTGGGTAGTGCAGAGGCAAACGACGCCGACATGATTACCGCCGATGTTGCGGACGAAATCGTCCAGGGCAGGAATAGTGACAACGACGCGCGGCGGGCCGCCGCGATTGCGCCAGACTGGCGTGGATCGCGCACAGCCGAGAAAGCCAGCTGCCAGCACCAGTGCTGTCACGATCTTCAACGTCCCTGTCTTGTATCGCTTCGCCATCACCAAACTCCTCGAAAGGAAATACTTTGTTATACCAGTTTATCTATTCTGACATGGTAATGGCCGGCGGCCGAATTGACAAGACGGGAACCACAATCCCCTGTTAGCCCGCTACGCCCGCAGGAGAGCCTTGCGGGTGTGGCGAGCTAGCAGGGGATTGTGGTTTCCGGGGTTCTAGGTGCTGACATGCTGGCTCGCTGCCGTGCCTGGCTGGCCATACAGACGCAAATGCTCATGATGGCGGCGATGATGGTGATACATCAGCCCCACAAAGGTGATGCCCAGACCGATGAACAAAGACAAGGCCGACAGGACCAGGCTCAGTTTCAGGCCGTTGTCCATCTCATGGATTTTGACGTGCGATCCTTTCAGGTCTGGGACCGTTTTCAGATTGGGCGGGTTTGTTGCTTCGCCGCTGGGCGGCTCATAGCGGCCAACCCAAGCGTAGCGCGTGCCGATGCCCTGGGCCGTCAGACCTAGCGCGATCAGAGCAGCGGCAGCGATGATCGACCCACATAGTGCGCGCATGAATGCTCCCTCCAAAGAAAGACAGGAATCAAAAACCGAGTTGCCGGGCACAGCCGCCCATAATGAGCAGGATGCCCGCCAGAATGATGAGAAAACTACTGCAACCACAACCCGCCCACGGGCCGTATGGCCCCTGCGGATTGTAATAGCTGCCACTGCCGAACAACGGACTTCCACCCATACTCATGGCACATTCTCCGTGAAAAAAGGATCTCCGCCGCGCCGCCATCAACGCGCCGGCGCGATGCGGTGCTGGTCATATGCTAATTTGGCCGCTTTCGCTTGCGGAAGCCATCGCCGCAATTGCTCAATGCGGCGTCGGTCGCTGGGATGGTTTGAGAGAATCTCCGGCAGTTCTCCCCCGCGCGACAAACGCTCCATCTGCTGCCAGAAAACCAGAGCTTCATCCGGGTCGTAGCCGGCGAAGGTCATCAAAAACAGACCGATGTGGTCGGCCTCGGACTCTTGCTGGCGGTCGTAGGCTTGGCGATACAGCCAATTGACCTGGCCCGATTCTTCAATGGTGATGCGTTCGTTGGCATGATGGGCCAACGCGTGGGCGATCTCATGCGCCAGCACCGTTGCCAGCTGGTCATCGTTGTCCACAATGCGCAACAAGGCGGTGAAAACAGCTACCCGCCCACCCGGCAGACAGAAGGCATTGATTTGCCGGCTGCGGATGACGTGGAACTGCCAATCGAAACGATAACCCCGCAAGTGCAGATTGATCTCACGTTGCAACGGTTCAATCTCCACAGCTTGGACAATGCGCTCGCCGACATGGCGCACATGCTGCACCGGCTGAGAATTCGGAGGGAGCAACACATCCTTTTGCTGCGCCTCGTCGAGAATCTGTCGATACGCTTTTTGACCCAGTTCGTATTCTTGTTTCGGCGTCAGGCCGAGGATCTGGCGCCGATGTCCCGGTCCCGAATTCGCTTCCGGACTCGGCGGCATACACCCTTGTCCGGCCAGGAAAACGAGAGCCACGAGGATCGGCCGCGAATCGGATCGAAGCGTTCGGTGCATTTTCTCTTTCCCGGAAAGTTATCCGCTGGCAAGGTCAATGCCTGAGGTACATTTAGCAACTGACGTGCCATAGCCTACATTTCCGGCCCGTGAAAGATCAATCAAGTGAGGGCATAGAGAGTGTGAACGCACTTAATCTACGAAAATAGGAGATAATATGAGGAGTGTCCTAACGATACGGTGTCTCATCAAGAACTTATTTCGCTGCGAGTAGGAGAGAGCGCGGGGGGTGCCGCGCTCCCTCCTGTTCGCAGCGAAACAAGGATGAAACGTTCCCTAGTGCATCTTCTCCTGATACATCTGCCAGGCCAGCAGACCACCGGCGACGACGCCGACGCCCAACAGCGCTGCCGTCCCCACACCGATAGGGCGGCGCCAGTGCTGCGACTGCCCATTGCCTTCCATCACCTGCGGCAGACGGCTGTGAATCCGCGGCTCCAGGGCAGACGGACCGTGTTCGACGCTGAGGTACGGCGCCTGGTGCAGCGCCATCTGAAGCACCTGCGCCAAATGCAGCGGCTTACGGCCGGCACCCTGCAAGATCTGCTCGTGGCAGCTGAAACCGTCGGCGATGATAAGCATATCCTCGTCAGCCTGGCGCACCGCTGGCAACAAGCGCTGCTCGCCAATTTGCATCGAGATGGCATAGTGCGACGCCTCGAAGCCAAACGAGCCGGCCATGCCGCAGCAACCGGGGTCCGGTATTTCCGAGGCGATGCCCATGCGTTTGAGGAGTGATATCTCGTTCTGAAAGCCGATGACGGCCCGATGATGACAGTGGCCATGCACCAGCGCCCGACGTTCCAGGCGTGGCGGCTGCCAGATCTGGTAATCGGGGATTTTTTCATCCAGGAACTCGCTAAAGTAGAAAACTTGGTTATGCAGCCGGTGAGCGTCGTAATTGCTTGCCAGGAGGTTAATCATTTCATCGCGGAAGACGGAGGCGCAGCTCGGTTCCAAGACGACTATCGGGATGCCGGCTTCAATCTGCGGCTGGAGCGTTGCGAGAATGTTGTGCAGTAAATTCTTGGCCAGATCCAACATACCGAAGTCATACAAGGGCCGACCGCAACACAAGTTGGCCTGCGGTACCCAGACCTGGAAGCCGGCGTGCTCCAGCACCTCCACGGCGGCCTGGGCGACTTCGGGATGGAAATAGTTGTTGAACGTATCGGGCCACAAAATTACCGGCGGCTTGCCTTCGTTACGGATCGCGCGCCGGGCGAACCAATCCTTGAACGTCTGGCGGGCGAACGGCGGCATACGGCGATGCGGTGAGATGCCGCCAAGGAACTTGGAGAGCCTGCTCAGGCCCGGCGTCTGGCTGAAGAAGTTGGCCAGGTCCGGCGCCAACGACGCCAGCCGCGCCCACCAGGGGATCAAGCCCATCGCATAGGCGTGCCGCGGTCGCAGCCGCCCTTCGTAGTAGTGCGAGAGAAATTCGGCCTTGTAGGTGGCCATGTCTACGTTAACCGGACATTCGCCCTTACACCCCTTGCAGGCCAGGCACAAATCGAGCGATTGGCGGACTGGCTCGCTCCGCCAGCCGTCCGTCAGCACCTCGCCGTTCATCATCTCCCACAGAAGCCGCGCCCGGCCGCGCGTGCTGTGCATCTCCTCGCGTGTGACCTGATAGCTGGGACACATGACCTGGCCGCTCTCTTTGCGGCACTCACCGACGCCAACGCAACGCAAGCTGGCCCGGGCGAACGAATGCTTGTCCTCCGGGAATTGGAAATGCGTCGAAAGGCTGGGCGGACTGTAATCGGGGCCGATACGCAGATTGTCGGTGACGCGATAGGCATCGATCTTTTTGCCCGGATTCATCTTCCCTTCCGGGTCCCAAATATGCTTGAATTCGCGCATAGCCTGATACAGCGTTTCGCCAAACATCTTGGGCAGGAACTCGCCGCTGGCTTGGCCGTCGCCATGTTCGCCGGACATCGAGCCGCCCAGACGCGTGACTAGTTCGACGGCCTCTTCCAGGAACGAGCGCCATTTCTTGATTCCCGGGGCGGTATACAAGTCGAAATCGATGCGGCAGTGGATGCAACCCTGGCCGAGATGACCATATAGCGACGGCTCATACTGGTACTTGTGAAGCAGCTTGCGCAACTCGCGCAAGTAATCGCCCACTTTTTCGGGCGGCACTGCCGAGTCTTCCCAGCCGGGCCAGTTGTCGGGCTTGCCGGGGACCCAGGCCGTAGCCCCCAGGCCGCCTTCACGGATCTTCCAGATCATCTCCACTTCTTCCGGGTCGTCGACGAGCTTCATGGTCGGCGGATGGGGCTGCTTCTGCAGCATTTCCATGCAGCGCCGCGCCTGGGCTTCAGCGTCTTCCTTGCTGTCGCCACTAAACTCGACGAGCAAGAAGCCCCTGCCTTCGGGCAAGAGCGCGACCTGTTTGCGATGATGGCCCTTGATCATCAGGTACTCAATCAGCAAATGGTCCAGCCCTTCCAGGGCGGTGGGATTGAGCGGCAGAATATCAGTGACGTGATCGCCGGCACTGTACACGTCGGGATAGCCGAGCACGAGCGTGACGCGGTCCTGCGGCTCCGGCACCAGATGCAGCGTCGCCTCCAAGATGCTGACGCAGGTGCCTTCCGAGCCGACCAGGGCGCGGGCCAGATGGCAGTGGTGTTCGGGCAGAAGATATTCAAGGTTGTAGCCGGAAACGCGGCGCGGCAGCTTGGGATAGCGGCGGCGAATCTCCTCGCCATACTTGTCAACCAAGGCTTTGATCTGGGCGTAGATCGCGCCGATGCGACCGCCTTGACGAATCATGCTTTCCATCTTGTCAGGCGATGTCTCGCCGACGCACAAGCGCACGCCGTCGTAGGTGAGAATCTCCAGCTCATGCGTGTTGTCGGCGGTACGGTAGCCCATGCCGTGCTTGGCGGCCAACAGCGAATGGGTGCCGCAGGAATCGTTGCCCAGCATCCCGCCGATGGCGCAATGGCTGTGCGTGGCCGGGTCCGGGCCAAACGTCAGCTGATGCATTTTCTTGGCTGTGCTGCGCAGCGTATCCAGCACGCAGCCCGGCTCGACAGTCCCCAACCGCCGATCGGGATCGACATGCAAGACGTGATGCATGTACTTGGTGAAATCCATGACGACAGCCACGTTGCAGCACTGGCCGCGCAGGCTGGTGCCGCCGCCACGCGACAGGACTGGCGCCCCATACTTGCGGGCCAAGGCCATTGTTTGCACAACGTCTTCTTTACTGCGCGGAAGGACGACACCGATGGGCGCTTGGCGATAGTTAGAGCCATCGGTCGCATACAGCGCCCGGCTGCCGTCGTCGAAGCGAACTTCACCCGCGATGCTCTTGCGCAGCTCGCGCTCCAGTTCGCGGGCCGCGTCTGGCGGGATGGCGGTTCGGCTGTCATCGCGGTGTTGCCGCTCGAAACGCATTGTCTCGTTCTTCTTTCGCTGGATGGTCAGCTCGTTGGGCGGATTCAACAGGGGAAGACTAATCATGGCTCTCCTCGATAATTGAGCCGCGACCGTAAGGAAGCGGCAATGCTGACCGCGTCCCTTACGGTCGCGGCTTGGATGTATGGGACGAGATCCTAGCTTTTCCAAATCAAGTAACGTTCGGCGTCTGCGTGTTTGAATTCCAGTCCCATGCCGGGACGGGACAGATCGGGGCATAAGGCGCCCTGCCGGAGCGTTGGGGTACCATCGAATAACATCGATTCCATGCGCGAATGATCGTGGAAATACTCCATCGGCCGAAGCGGTATGGTGGCCAGGCAAGGGTGCAGCGAGGCCGAAGGGGCGCAGTGAGCCGATAGTTCCAGACAGTGAGCGGAGCATAAAGCGCCGACTTGCAGAAAGCCGGTGACGCCGCCGCAGCGTGTGACATCAGCTTGCAGTACATCCACTGCTTCGGCGTTGAGCATGTTCTGGAAGTAATGCAGATCGTAGCCGTACTCGCCAGCGGCGATGTCCATACCGCCCGGTCCTCGATTGCGGATCAGATGCAGGCCGGCGAGGTCGTCGCTGGAGACCGGCTCCTCGAACCAGACCACGCCGAACTCTTCGTGCAGCCGATGCGCGAAGGCCAATGCCTGCTTGCGGCGGAAGGCGCCGTTGGCATCAACGTACAGCTCGACGTTATCGCCGATGGTTTGACGCGCCGCTCGTACACGTTCCCAATCGTCCTCCGGCTGACTGCCGATTTTCATTTTGACGCGTGAAATGCCCTGTTCTACCCAACCGCCCAGCTGTTCTTGCAGCTTCGTGTTCGAGTATGAAGTGAAGCCGCCGCTGCCATAGACCGGTACCGATTCGTGGGCGCCGCCCAACAACGTTACTAGCGGTAGATCGAGAAAACGGGATTTGAGGTCCCATAAGGCGAGATCGATGGCGGAAATCGCCATCGATGAGATGCCAGGCCGGCCATTATTGCGAATGGCCTGGACCACTTCGCCCCAGATGCCGGGAATGTTCAGGATATCGCGGCCCTCGATCTTCGGAGCTAGCTTGCTGTGGATCAGGTGGGCGATGGCCTCATTGCCGTAGGTGTAGCCTAGGCCAGTTTGTCCGCCGCCCGCAATTTCGACCAGTACCAGTGTCGTGCTGTCCCACGAGGCCGTACCGTCCGCCTCCGGTTGGTCGGTGGGGATTTTGTAGACGGAAACATGAATCTGCTCGATAGCAGCGTGCGTCGCTGTCGCGGTGGCAGGCATGGTTGCTCTCCCGTTTTCAGCTCGGAGTTCTGAGTGTTGAGGAAGACGGCTTTCTTCCTCAGCACTCAGAACGCGGAACTTTTACACCACTTCCTTGATCTTGTTCTCCAGGACCGTCTTGATGATCTCCGGAGCATATTTCTCACCGCGGATTAGCGCTTTGGCGAAATGATAGGCTTGCGATATCTGCACATGACCGGGCATCGGTGGTTCTTGCGCATCGATCACGGCTTGAACGACCGCCGGGCCGGACACGGCGAACGCCATCTTGAGCGTCTCCTCGGCTTTCTGGGGATCGTCGATGGTGAAGCCGGGACAGCCAACCGCCTCGGCGTACTTGGCGAAATCAATCGGATGCAAATCACAGCCGAATTCGGGATTAGCTTCCATGACCATCTGTTCCCATTTGATCTGGCCAAGTGTGTTGTTCTTGATGATGACCACTTTGACCGGCAGCTTGTATTTGACGATGGTGGCTAATTCTCCCATGAGCATGGTGAAGCCGCCATCGCCGCTGTAGCAGAGGATCTGCCGGCCCGGGTAAGCGATAGCCGCACCGACCGCGTAGGGCAAACCGTTGGCCATGGTCGCCAACATGCCGGTGCAGGTGAACCATTGCCGATCGCGCATTTTGATGAAGCGAGTGGCCCAGGTGGTCACAGTGCCGCAATCGCTGACAACAATGGCATCGTCGGCCAGGAACTTGTTGAGCAGTGCGGTAACGACCTGCGGTTTCATGGGCTTGTCCATGCGTGCCGCTTGCTTTTCCATCAACTGGTTCCACTCGTCCCGGCTCTTTTGGATCTTCTCCAGGAAGCTCTTGTCTGCCTTGGGCTGGACCATGCTCATCAGCGCTTCCAGGACGCGGCGCGCATCACCGACCAGTGGTACATCCACGGGGTAACGCAGGCCAATATGGGTAGCATCGATATCGATCTGCACGCACCTGGCCTGTCCCGGGATGGGCAAAAACTGGTGATAGGGAAAGTTGCTGCCGACAATGAAGAGCGTATCACACTCTTTCATGGCGTCCTGCGAAGCTGCGGTGCCGAGCAGGCCCAGACCGCCCATAACATTGGGGTGGTCATCGGGGACCGCTCCTTTGCCGAGCAAAGCGTAGATGATCGGGGCCGCCAGTTTCTCGGCCGCCTGGATGACTTCATTCCGCGCCCGGTAAGCGCCACGGCCGATAAGCAGGGCCACTTTTTTGCCTTGGTTGAGGATGTTGGCAGCCTGGTGCAATAGCTCGTGCGAAGGCATCGGATTGGGCGGAGCGAAGGTATCACCGCTGTGTTGGGGGATATTCATCTTGGAGTGGCTCTGGGTCTGGACGGTCCACTCCTGAATGTCCTTGGGGATGGTGATGTGCGACACCGTGCGCCGGGCCAGGGCCGTGCGGATGGCCTCATCCACCACGTTCTCAACGTGAGTCGGCCCCATGATGCGCTCGTTGTACAGAGCCACATCCATGAACACTTTATCGAGATCGACATCTTGCTGGAAATGGGTGCCGATCAGGTCGTGGAAGGTGTGGCCGGTGATGGCCAAGACGGGCTGGCCGTCATATTTGGCGTCGTACAGGCCGTTAAGCAGATGAATGCCGCCTGGCCCGGAAGTGGCCAGGCACACGCCCAGGCAGCCAGTAGTCTTGGCGTAGCCGCAGGCAGCGAAAGCCGCCGCTTCTTCATGCCGCACCTGGACGAATCGGATCTTGTCTTGATGGATTCGCAACGCCTCAAAGAGGCCGTTGATGCCGTCGCCGGGAAGGCCAAAAATCACTTTGACATTCCAGTCGATCAATCGTTCCACCAGCAGGTCGGCCACAGTCTTTGCCATGTTGAGATCTCCTTTTCGGTTTTCCGTCAACGGAACGCTGGAAAATGAACAGCGAACACGGAACGGTAAGCAAAAATCTTGCAAATGGGATGCCCGCTTGACGGGCCGGAAGCGTCAGCGACGGATAACGAGCCGGAAATGTCAGCGATGGACAACGAGCTGGAAGCGTCAGCGACGGATTCCCGCCATCGCTGACGCTTCCAGCTCGTTATTTCGTGAGGAAGACACGACGGCGCGGCAGCTTCTCGATCAGCGCTTCCGGCTGGCCGAGATTCGCCATCAACAGATAATCGGGATTGGCCGCTAGCCAAAGGGAAAGGTCGATGGCTTGGTAATGGCCGCTGTTGAAAGCGATCAGCACCCGCGCCGGCTTATCGTTGCTGGCGTTTTCGATGGAGTGGCCGTAGCCGGTCGGAATGTAACCGACATCACCGGCATCGAACGTTTCCTCGCGGTAACGACCATGGGCGCCGAACAAAGTGACGCGGACTCGGCCGGAAATGACGTATTGCCATTCATCAGCGTTGGGATGCCAGTGCAGCTCGCGCAGACCGCCGGGGTTGAGGTCGAGGATAACGCCGGTGATGGTTGTGGAGATAGGAAAGCGTTCTTGGCCGACACGCCATTCGCGACCGCCGCTATGCAGCGAGTGCGGCTCCTCGGCCAACATGCGGAACTTGTGCGAGACAGGCGGCGGATTGAGCACACGGCGATGCTCCGGTTGAATTTGCTCCGGCGGCACCGGTCCACGCGCGAAATACACCTCGTTCTTGGGAAATCTGGTGAAGGCTTCCTCCGGGAGGCTGAGATTTTTGGCCAGCAAGCGAGACGGCGTATGACCAATCCAATCGGTGATGCTGAAGGTGCCGAACTCCGAGAAATAGCCGTTGTCGAAAACGAGGATGAAGTGGCAGGGTTTGTTGCCCAGGCACTGAATTGAATGGCCGTGGCCGCGTGGAAAATACCAGATGTCGCCGGGATCAAAGTCGTTGGTTTCGGCGCGCCCTTCCGGATCGACGACCGTGGTACGGCAGCGGCCCTCGACAACAAAGGCCCATTCGGCGGCAGTGGCGTGCCAGTGCAGTTCGCGCATGCCGCCCGGTTCTAGCCGCATGGACACGCCAGCAATGCCTTTGGAGATGGGCAACTGTTTGACTGTGGCCTCGCGGGCCGAGTTGCCCCCCTGGACTTTGGCTTCCGACTTCTCCAGGGCGAAGCGGAACGTCGGCAGCTCCTCGCCGTCGAGCAGAGGATCGGGCTGATTGGCTGTGGTATTTGGGGCCGGTTGCGCCATCACTTCTTCCTCCCTCAGGCCCGCCGCGGCAAGCGTCGAGCCGAGTAAAAATCCGCGCCGTGTCAGCTCGGACATGGGGTCTCCTTTATTTATCTGCGAACAATCGAGCCGCGACCGTAAAGGATCGAAAGAGCAACCGCTCCCTTATGGTCGTGGTTCTGATTTGACCGAACGGGTGAAATCACGGCGAATCGTCTCTCCGGCTTGAACGAGGATACGCTGCGTTTGTTCTACCGGTTTGCCGTCTTTGGTCCAACGGAGGCGCATCTGGTAGCTGTACTTTTTTCCCGGTGTCAAGGGCGGCGAGAAGAAATAGCGTGTTTCGCCGGTTTGCCTGGTCTTGACGCCGTTGACCCAGATTTCGGCATCTGCGGGAACACGCACCCAGATATGCGCTTTGTTGTCTGCTCCCATCTCTCTGGCCGTTAAGAACGGCGGCAAATAGCCGCCGCCAATCCCGACTCCCACGTTTGCCGGCGACGGCGGCGCCTGGGATGCCTTCGAGATCGTGTTGGGGGCCATGCCTGGCACCGGCACAGTTATCTGCGAGGGATGGTAGCTCTGCGGTGCCGTGCCCCAGTAAGGATACGACGAGCCACTCGGATTGGTTGCTTGCCCCTGCACCGAGCTGGCCGCGATAGCAGCGACAACAAGTGCTCGCCCTAGGGGAACGAGACTATTCATGGCTGTTCTCCTCTCTCTCCTCATTGTATGTAAGGATAGGGCAAAAATTATTCCCACGGATTCCGTTGCCAGCTCGCCGCTGTTGGATGGATCTCGTTCCGCTCGTCTCTCCTTACACCGGCTACACTCAAGGGCGTTTCCCTCTCTGCCGATTTTAGGGAGAGAGGGTATCCACATCGAGCACCGAGAGTGGATGGCGGATTATGTATTCTGGGGGAGGCCGGTCAATCTGCTGGCCCGGTTTGTTGATGCTCCTGCTGGTTCTATTGAGCGGTTGCCTGAGCAATCGCGAACAGATCGAGCAGGCGTTGATCGCTTATCGTCCGCCTCCTGCCCATCTTGTCCAGGTCGCCGCGCAGTATCGCGCCCGTTGTCCCGATCTGCTTCAGGTGGACATAGCTGGCTTGCCGCGCTACAGCGGCCCGCAGCGCATTGGTCCGGATGGCTGTATCGACCTGGGCGACGCCGGCCGGCTGCCAGTCGATGGCGCAACGGTTCCGGAAATTATCCGTATGGTGGCCGAGTGCATCGGTGTAGCGCCCGAACAAGTTCGCGTTTCCGTCGCCGAGTACAACAGTCAATATCTTTACGTGTTCGGCCAGGTCGCGGGTAGCCAGCGTGCCGTGCCATATCAGGGGCCAGAAACCGTGCTGGACTTGCTGCATCGTGTCGGCGGGCTTCAACCAGGCGCGGCCGTAAGCGAGGTCACGGTCATTCGTCCGCACGTGGCCGAGGGCAAGACGCCGGAAGTCTTTCACATCGATTTGGCCGCCATTGTCCTCCGCAATGATCCGGAAACGAACCTCCTTCTGCAACCGTTCGATCAAGTACACATCGGCCAATCGCCACGCTCATCGTACCGCGATTGCCTGCCGCCGTGGCTGCGTTCGGTTTTGGGCAAATTGAGCCACGGATTACATGGTTGAATTTGCCGAAAACCGGCTTGCGATTTCACGACCACCTCGCTATATCTCGCCGCCTTCATGGGGGAATTCCGGTACAGGGAGGCGAAAGGGATGCCGGCGCGCAAGAAAGTTCAGTCCACCCGGCGCGGGTGGCGTGGAATTGCAATCCTCGGCGGATGCCTCGCCCTAATTGCGGGGACAGGGTACTGGATTCGCAGCAGCCTGTTGCCGCGAGCCGATGCACAAACACCTATCCCCACTACCAAACAGGCCCCTGTAGCGACTGTCGCCGACCAACCTCCCTCCGATTACTCGCGCCGTGTCGTCGCCTATCTCTACGATAATGAACCGATTACCCGCGAACAGTTCGGTGACTACCTCATCGAGCGCCATACCGATAAGCTCGACTTGCTCATCAACAAACGCATCATCGATGATGCCTGCCGGCTCTACAACATCGAAGTCAGCGGCGGCGAAGTTGAAAGCGCCCTTGCTGAGCAATTGCAGGGCTTTGCCATCGATCAAAATACCTTCGTCAATACCATCTTGGCACGTTATCACAAGAACATCCACGAGTGGAAAGAAGACGTGATCCGTTCGCGCTTGCAGATGGCCAAGCTGTGCAAGAGCCGCGTCCATATCAGCGATGAAGAGCTGCGCAAGGCGTTCGAGGCCGCCTATGGCGAAAAGGTCGAATGCCAGATCATCCTCTGGCCCAAGACCAAGGAAGGCAAGGAGCAAGCACTCGCGGAATATGCCCAGATCCGCGATAACGCCGAGGCCTTCGATCGGCGGGCCAAGGCCCAGACGGTCAAGCCACAGCTGGCGGCCACCGCCGGCAAAGTCCGCCCCTTCGGACGCTATGTCATGGGCGACGACAATTTCGATCGCATTGTTTTTCGTCTTCAGCCCAATGAAGTCAGCGAAGTGTTCGAGACCATCGACGGACCTATCGTGGTCAAGTGCCTGCGCCATATACCGCCCGATACGTCCATCCGCTTTGAGTCCGTCCGCGACAAGTTGACCAAGGAAGTGGAGGAGAAAAAAATTGCCGGCGAGATGCAGACGGCGTTCGATACCTTGAAACGCCAGGCCAATCCCCAGAAATTGCTGCACAAGAAAAACAAGGCCGAAGACCCGGACGGCCTGCCGCCCTGCGATCCCAGTCAACGTTCGCGGCAAATCGTTGCCGTCTATCATTCCCTTGCCGAAGGGAGCAATGAGCAGATACCAATCACCCGCGAGGATTTCGGCGAATTTCTCATCAATCGCTATGGCGCCGAACAGATCGACTTTCTCATCAACCGCATCATCATCGACAAGGCGTGCCAGGCGCGCAGCATTACCGTGACGCCGGAAGAGATTGAGACCAGCCTGAATGATGACCTGAAAAAAATGGGCAACATCGACCTGAAAACATTCGAGAAAGACTTCCTCGGTCCCTACAACAAGAACATCTACGAGTGGCGCGAGGACGTGGTACGTCCGCGGCTGTTGATGGCCAAGCTGTGCCGCGACAGTGTCAAAGTCACCGACCAGGACTTGCAGCAAGCCTTCGAGGCCGAGTACGGCGAGAAGCTGGAAGGTCGCATGATCCTTTGGCCTTCAGACCAGACGAGGTATGCCATGATGCAGTACACGCGCATCCGCGACAATCCCGATGCCTTCAACGAGATGGCCCAGCATCAAGCCAGCAGCACCTTGGCCGCCAAGGGCGGCAAGATCGGCCCGTTCGGCCGTGGCTCTTTGGGCAACAAGGACGTCGAGGACGAAGCGTTCAAGCTGCATCCGGGTGAAATGACCACGCTTCTGGAGACACCGGAAGGCAACGTCGTCTTCAAGCTGGACAAGCGTTATCCTCCTAATAAGTCCGTAACACTGGATTCGGTGCGTGAGAAACTGACGCGCGAGGTCTTTGAGCGCAAAGTGCAGCGCGAGATGCAAACAGCCTTCCAGGCGCTGCGTGAAAAAGCCCGGCCCAAAGTCATGCTCAAGGATTCCCACAAACCAGAGGACATCACCGCTACCACGAAGAAACTGCTCTCGGATGCACCTGAGAAACCGAACACGCCGCCGCGGTAACATTCATCCGTTCCTCGGTTAGTGGCGGTGCGGAGCGCGTTTCCGTTCCGCGCCGCCACTAACCGAAAATCAACCAGCCGTTCGATGAACAGGAATCGCACCTATGAGGAAGACTATTCACGCTCTTTTTTGTCTCTCTATTTGCACTTCTTTCCTTCCGGCGGCCAAGCCCGTCTGGGAAATCGACGACGTAATTCTCACGGAATCGATTCAGGATCTCCAGGTGTCACCGGATGGCCGCTGGATTGTCTGGGTCCATGTGGCGCCCGACAAAGAACACGAGGAATGTATCGGCAACCTGGTGCGTCTCGACCTGGCCACGGGGCGCGAAACCATCCTCACACGCGGCAACGAGAGGTGCTTCCATCCGCGTTGGGCGCCGGATGGGCAATACCTTGCCTTCCTTCGCGCCCACAATGACAAAAATCAGATCTGGCTCATCGATCCCAGCGGCGGCGAAGCGTGGCCACTGACGGAATGGCCGTCCGACATCCTCCAGTTCGAGTGGGCCGGTCCCGATATGCTCGTCTTCGCCGCCCAAGAGACGCCGACCCTGCACGCCCGCACGCTCACAGAAGCAAAAGATGACAGCATCGTTGTCGAAGATGAACGCCATGAGCCGCCGGTGCGGTTATTCCGCATCGAGACAGCGTCCAAGAAGGTGACGCGGCTGACCGATAATGATGATCGCATCGACAAGCTGGCTGTTTCACCCGATGGCCGCTATGCCGTCGCCATCCACCAGCGCAGCCTGCGCTACAACTATGATAATAAGATTAAACCGATCGTCTTACTGCACGATCTGCATAAGGGACACGCGCGGCAGCTGTTCGCCGAGCCACACTGGAACATCCAGCATTTCTACTGGTCGCCGGACAGCCGCGGATTTTACGCTCTCAATCTGCACAACAGCCAGCCGCGCTTCGCTCAGGCCGGCATCCTGCACCTGTATTACTTCGACCGGGCCAGCGATACGGTGCTGCCTGTCGATTTAGCCTGGGAGCGTGGCCTGGCCGAGCAGGAGGACGGCGATGATACACCGGCCCTGACGGTGACACGCGAGGGCTTCATTGCCCTGTTAGCCGACGGCGTTCGTACCAAAATCGCGCGCTACACGCGCGTCGGCAACGATTGGCGACGCGAATGGCTGAGAGGCGAACACGCCGATCACATTTTCGATGTGCAGGCCAGCACAGACGGTAGGACGCTGTTTTACGCCTATTCGACGGCCCGCACGCCAACGCAATGGTATCGCGCCGCGCTGGACGGTTCGCGTCTGGACAAACCACGCCCCTTCGCCGTCCTCAATCCGCGTCTACGGCAGCTGCGGCACGCACGTACAGAAGTCGTGTCCTGGAAGGGAGCGCATGGCGACTTGGTGCAAGGTCTTCTCTATTATCCGCATGATTATCGAGAGGGGGCGAAATATCCGCTGGTAGTGATGATCCACGGTGGCCCCGCCGCCGCCGACCGCGACGCCTGGGAAGAATGGTGGACGTGTCCCGCGAACCTTGTTTGCCAGCGCGGCGCCTTCGTGCTCAAAGCGAATTATCACGGCAGTTCCGGCTACGGCCTGAAATGGTTGGAATCGATCACGCATGGCCGCTATGGAGATTTAGAAACTATTGATATCGAAAAAGGGGTTGATTCTCTGATCGCCCGCGGTCTCGTCGATCCAGCACGGCTGGCCGTGTCTGGTTGGTCCAACGGCGCCATCTTGGTCAATCTCCTGATAGTGCGGACAACGCGCTACAAGGCAGCAGTTGCTGGCGCCGGTAACGTCGAGTACATTAGTGATTGGGCCAATTGTGAGTTCGGCGATGCTTTTAATCGCTATTATCTTGACGCTTCGCCGTTGGAGAATCCTCTTCTCTATCTCGTTAAATCGCCGTTCTATCGTCTCCAGCGCGTCCGCACACCCACTTTGATTTTCTTCGGTAGTGACGATCAGACTGTGCCGGTGCATCAGGGCTGGGTGCAGTATCGTGCCTTGCAGCAGATTGGCAAAACAGATGTGCGTTTTGTCCTCTTCCCCGGTGAAAAACATTCGCTCACAAAGTTGGCCCATCAGCACCGCAAAGTGAAAGAAGAATTGGCCTGGCTGGACCGCTATTTGTTCGCTTCCATGGCTCCAGCGAATCCCTCCCTCAAGGCGGATTCCCCTCTGGCCTGGGCGCTCCAGCGTCGGCAAGCGCGTCGGGACGGCAGCCGTTACGGCGTGCGGGTCAAAGGCCGGCTCCTGCCGGAAATTGTGACCTATGGCGAGCGGCGCATCGGCCGCTTCGAGGTGACGCGCGCTCAGTTTGCCGAATTCGATAAAACCTACAGGGTCGAACCGGGGCACGAGAACTATCCGGCCAACGGCATTACTTTCGAGCAAGCCCAAAATTATTGCGCCTGGCTGAGCAAGCAGACCGGGCGCACCTATCGCTTACCTACCGAAGAAGAGGCGGAAGAGCTGTACGAACACAGCGAAGGTGGGGAAAACACGCTGGATCATTGGGCCGGCTACGCCGTCAACCCTGACGATGCTGCCCGCCTGCGCGAGCTCTTGACGAAACAAGACGGCGAGGCGCTATTGTTGAAGGAAGTCGGCTCTTTCCGCGCCACAGGCGGAGAAGAAGCGGTGTTCGATCTGGGCGGTAACGTGGCCGAGTGGGTGACGACGAAGGACGGCAAAGGCGCCGTACGCGGCGGCAGCGCCGATGCACCGTCCGATAGCAAACAGAAGAAAAACCTGGCGGCGGCGAGCTATCGGGGCTTTCGTGTGGTCGAGGAGATAGGCAATAGTAGGAGATAGGCAATAGTAACTAATGTTTTGCTCGGCGGCCGGTATCGCCAGGAACCTTGGCTTGTGCCAATCGCGAGGCAGACGCACCGCGGAGAAGCCCCTCTGTGCTCAGGTCTTCATCGATGTCTGGCCAAGGGATGCCGTAACCGCCCCCTGCAATGCACCGGTTCTTTCGCTGAGCCATCGTGGCATTGGAATAAGCGCGGATACCAAGCTCTTGAGACCGCACATGCTACGGTATTTTCCTTTGGTTCATCATTCAAGCGTAATTCTCAGCAAAAAGCAGGTTGGATAATTCAATTCTGCGCCGGCGGCTGATCCGTCATGCCTCGGTGGGACGGCGGAGGCGACTCATCAGTGAAGTTGAAATTTGGATCGGGCGTTTGGGCTGCGTCGGTAGGATGATGCCTCTGCTCCCATTTCTTGTTGGCACGGGCGATCTCGGCGGCGCGCTGCTTGGCCCGATAAGAACGCATCCACCACCAGCGATGGAGATTGTACAACACCAAGAGCAGCATTAACCAGGTCCAGGAAAAATCGTGGCCCTTCAGCCACATGCGGTAGCGCGCCGGACCGACGTAATGTTCGTAGATCAGCAACATCACGGCGCAAATCAGCCAGAAGAGAGCCAAGAACAGATTCATATTATCATTGTTCCCCGCGACGGCTGGCTTGACAACGGCGGTTTTCTTGTAGCAACAGAGCATCCGCGTTCGTACAACACTTCATGAACCGGAAACGTAAGCGATGGAGAGTTCACCGTCGCTTACGCTCCTGACTCGTTAGATGAGGTTTCCATGCCGACTCCCCCCGTCTCTGCCGCCGATCTGGACTTGCTGCGTCGCTATGATACGCCGACTGTGTGCAACGTGGTCGAGCTGTTCGACTTGTATCCGCGTAGCTACGGCTACATGGATCGCCGCATTCAGGCGTGCTATCCCAAGCTGCCGCCGATGGTCGGCTTCGCCACCACGGCCACGTTTCGCGCCGCCGATGCGCCGAAAGCCGGCTGCGCCTATTCGGGTCTCGTCGAACAGATCGAATCGTTCGCCCAGAGTTTGCAGCCGCCGGTTGTCGTGTTTCAGGACATCGACAATCCGCCGGTGGCGGCTACTTTCGGCGAGGTGCTGTGCAGCACCTACAAAGCATTCGGGGCAGCCGGCCTCATCACCAGCGGCGCCGGCCGCGATCTCGATCAGGTCGAGGCGCTGCAATTTCCCTGTTTTTGTGATGGCTTTATCTGCGCCCATGGCTATTGTTATTTTCCGCAGATCAACGTGCCGGTCCACGTCGGTGGTTTGACGATCCACCCCGGCGATCTGTTGCACGGCGACCGCAACGGTGTCACGCGCATCCCCATCGAGATTGCCTCCGCTGTGGCTCATGCCTGCGCGGAATATGCGGCTGCGGAGGCGGTGGTGTTGACTTATCTAAAATCGGAGCACATCGATACCCAAGGCTATGCCCGCGCACGCAATGAATGCCGTGAACGCATCGAGGCGCTGGCGCGGCGTTTAAAACGTTGACAGATTATGCTGCCCGCAAATGCGTTTCATGCTGACGTATCATAGTCAGCACTGCTTCGGCTGCGCGCGCGCAGGCGCCGGGCACGGCCACGCGCTGGCGCAGAACGGCCAACTCACCGCACAATGCTTCGTAGGCGGAGCGATCGTTCAACCAATGCAAAACATGATCGGCCAGCGCCTCGGCGGGGCAGCCGGTGCCGAAATATTCCGGGAACAGCTCTTTGTCTGCTAGCAGATTGACCAGCGTGATGTAGCGGCAATTTTTGAGCAAATGGGCCAAGACGATGCCCGTCCAGTGATGGCGATAGAGGATCGCCGACGGCTTGCCGCGATATAGCAACTCCAGGCTGACGGAGCCAGATACGGCCAAACATGAATGGGCCAGATGGATGATCTCTGGCGTTCGGCCGACGTGCGCTTCGATCGGCAGATCCAGACCGACCAGACGTTCCTCGACTTGCCGGCGATGGCGCTCACGGAAACAGGCGACAAGAAAACGAACGTCCGGCCGGCGTGCATGAATGAGAGCAGCAGCACCAAGCAACGATGAAAGATTGTAATGCAACTCTTGATTCCGGGAACCAGGCAGCAGACCGAGGATGGTTCCCGGCTGTTCGCGCTGGGCAGCGATAAAGGCGTTATCCAGATGCTGCTCGCGCAGTTCATCAAAATAAGGATGGCCGATGTACTCGGCGGCGACGTGGCGTTGACGATACCACTCTGGCTCGAACGGCAGCGTGCACAGGACGCGATCGATCAGGCGGCGCATCTTGCGGACACGCCAGCTGCCCCAGGCCCACAGTTGCGGCGGCACGAAATACACCACGGGGATACCGTGGGCGCGGGCGCGTCGTGCTAGCCACCAGTGAAAACCAGGGAAATCGATGAGCACCACAGCGTCCGGTCGCTGCTCCACAAAGACGCGTTCGGCCAGGCCGAGGATACGCCAAAATTTCGGCACATTGGCCAGCACACGGAACAAACCGACGAGGGCCATGTCGCATAAAGGAAACGCCAGCCGGCAGCCAGCCGCCGCCATGCGTTCGCCGCCGAAGCCGAGAACCTCCAGGTTCGGCTGGCGTTGTTTCAAAGCATGAATGAGATTGGCACCGTGCAGATCGCCGCTAGGTTCGCCTGCGCTGAGGAATAAACGCATAAGGAGCATCCTGCCGTTGGAGAAAGATCGAGGACGGCCTTTCCGGCCATCCAACGTCGCAGCAGGTTAACAGGAGCAGGGCAATGGAGACAAGCCCGCTTGCGGTGTTCTCAGGAGAGACGCTTGCAAAGGACCTTATTGCGTTCCAGGAGAAGCACTGTAGAATTAGCCCCTTGCGAGATAGATGAATTGATCAATCTCGCGGCCACGAAACCTGAACCCATTAAGCAATTCCTTCGTGGTGGTCTGCCGTCCGGGTTTGTTCCGGTTTGCTAGGGCGCAGTTAAGTTGTCTGGCACGAGAACACTGGCGGTTTGGCGTTTCCAGAGGATGGCAAATACCACGCACGCGCCTGCCAAGATCAAGGCGGCGGCCAGAAATGTTGCATAGATAGTGGCGAAGACGAGATTATCGGCTTCATAGCGAACGCCGCGATAGAGAAGCGCTTGAGTAGTTCGACCGGCAGCGAGGACGCCTGTGTTTTTCAGGGTATCGCCCAGATCTGTCTGCCGCTGTGTGATCTCTTGGGCTTGGAGGTAGTCCCGATCTGCCGAATACGAATAATGCACCAAATGGCCGATAAGCAAGAAATTGATCAACAAAGCGGCGGCGATTCCACCGCCGAAAAATTGCATTACAGGCAACAACGACTCGATCTTCTTCTCGCGTACCGGATCAGGGCTGCTCCAGACATTCATGGCCATCATGAACAGGCCGATGCCTAATCCCATGAGGAAGCGGCCTGGAGCAAGTTCCCAGTGTTGGGGAGCAGGGAACCAATCCAGATCGAAAACATTAGTCGGCTGCCAATAAGGCCATTCCATCGTTCGTTGATAACAGAGATACAATCCCGCAGCCAAGAGCAGCAAACCAAGTATGGCCGCCGGCATTTCCAGCCGGCGGGGCATGCGTCGCAATATCAACTCCCATAAAGAGAGTCCGACGGCCATGCCGATGGGCAAGGGCCAAATCAGCCAAGCTCGTTGCCATGAGCTGTAATTGACCAGTAAACCGCCGTAAACATTCATAGTATAGCCGTGAAAAAACATGCACAAACCGCCAAAGAAGAAGAGCAACAAGCGGAGCCAGTTTTCCCTCAAAGCAAGGAAATCCAATTGCGGCCAAACCAGCCAAAGGGCCGCAAGCGAAGCGGCGGCAGTGACGAGAAAGGCGCTGACAATGTCGAAGCTCTCCAGCCAGCCATGTAATTGCCCCCAGTGCAGGCAGTACAAAAAGGCGGCGAGTGCCAGGGCCAAAGGGAACAAGTAAGCTGGCGAGCCACGCGGCGCGGCGGGGGGCAACAGAGTTTCTTCTTCCTGCGACAACAGCAATACCAGGCTGGCAGCGGCTGCCGCTCCTTCCAGAAGGAAACCCCATTCCCAGTCGGACACGTCATGGGCCATCGATGCGGCTGCCACTGCACCTGGCCCCGCAACGGGGCAGAGGATCAATGTCCACGGAACCATGAAGGCCCAGCGTTGGTCGAGCAACCGGGGGGCAAAATAGATGGCCAGACCGGCGCCGCTGCCTGCTAAGGCCCGGCCGGCTATGAAGACAAGCAGGCCTTCGTGAATAGCAAGACCATTCAAGAAGGAGCCGGCCAATAAGAGTATCAAGCCGGATTCGGCAAGTCCACGACAGGAAAAGCGCTGGGCCAGATGCGGGCAGGCCAGCAGGGCCAAGGCCAAGGCCACGAGATAACTCGATTGCAGCGCATAAACCTCGGCGGGCACCCAACCCTTGGCCACACCTAACTCCCGCAAGTTCATGGTGTGGCCGGTTGTGGTTATCAAGGCCACGACCAGGGCCAGCAGCGGCTGGACACCCCGAAGAAAATGCCAGGCTCGTACCAGTTTGCTCCAGCCGGAAAGAGGTTCACTCGTCGCCATGCAGATTTTTTCCATTCGGATCGAGATAGTTGATCCATCCCAATTCTAATCCTTGCGGCGTTTGGATGGTCAGAGTCGGCCGCAGCGGTGGCTGGACCTTGAAGGTTTCCAGTTTGGCGGTGAGGGTGCGAAACATCTCGGCAACTTTCGCTTCTTTATCTGCGCGCGCCAATCCAGCCCAACCTGGCCCTGTAGTGAGAATCACTGGCAGGCGCGGCTCCTGTTGATACGCGCCGACGCCGTAGGGCATTACGGTCTGCACCGGAGCCAAGACCTCGGCGCGGCTGTAAAGCGGCTGTCCTCCCAAACCTACTTGCTTGAGGGCCCAGTTCTGGAGTTCCTCCGCCAGTTGTCGCAGCGTCGGATCGGTGATCTGCCTGCTTGTGTAGGCCGGCGGCAACTCTTGCCCGGCAGGGGCCGGGGGCGGCGGCACGGGTTGGCAACCCAGAGCCGTAAACCAGGCCATGAACAAAAGCATGCTTTTGGTCCCACAAATCAACCTGCATTGTTTCATTTGCCTTTTCCTTTTTGCTTGAGTGGGTCCGCAGCTGGATAGAGGATAGTCTGCCATTCTCGTGAGATCGGCTGGTATTTCAGGCTCCCGACGACGATGCGAAACGTATCGCCGGGTTCCAGACGGGCCTCATTGCCGCGCTGGAAACTCGAATAGCCCACCCCCAAAAGCAGCCCGATCGCTGCCCCACTGCCGATCCAGGCGGCGTTGAGGTGGGGAGGGGCAAACTGAGCTCCCATCGAGGCGCCGATGCCGGCCCCATCCACGCCGAGTAGGGCGCTAAGCAAGACGCGGCGCATCCGGCTGGCCAGCTGCCGATCTTCCGTATTCACCTGCCAGGGTATTTCGTGGCTGCTGCCATCCACCGTTTGAACAAGTTGAGCCAATTGCAGTGTGACATAGCCGGGACGGCCGAACCATCCCGGTCGGACCACTTTGACGATGGACCCGCCTACCAAGGTTGTCACCGAACAGGGCGGGTCCATGACTTCAGCCAAGAAGTGATCCCCAGGCAGGATGGGATTGCGACTATTGAGTAGCCGCTCGCCGGGGCTGAGTCCTTCGGCCGGGATTACCTGAAGCACGCGCAGGGTCAGCGTCTGGCCGGGGCGAAGCAGGGCTATCTGAGGCGGCGGGGCTGGCGTGGGCGACTCGGCCGGCAACGGCGGCGCCACACGCGGCGGCGGCGGCAATTCCTGAACCGGTCTCGCTGCCGACCCCAGCACGGCCAGCAGGATGCCAAGCCACAGCACTCTCCGCTTCCCTTTTGGATTAATCATGGTTCACCTCTGCTGCGCCGATGCTATGCTCTGCCTTCGCGCCAGCCAAGGCAGCCAACGATGCCAGATACCAGAGGGCGGCGGTTGCTGCCAGGCGGTCAACTTGGCGATGCCGGTTCGCTCTACATAATCCAGGAGTTGCTCGGTTGAACGTAAAACATCAAGACGAGACAGTTGCAGATTGAACCAGGCCGTCCACCGATTGGCATCGCTGCGAAGCAAATTGACTTGTTCTCCCAGAACCTCAAGCCAGATCGCTTGCTTTTGCTGAAACAGCCTCTCTCGCCGTTCCAGTTGTTCGTGCGCCAGCCGCAATTCCGCCTCACGCAGCTCCCATTCACGGACGTTCTGCTGCCAACGGTCCCAGGCATTTCCCGCGTCTTCGGCCACGTCGAGCAACGCTTTCTCCAGTTCCAACTGCGAACGGACCACACCCAGCCGCGCTTTGCGGATCTCGGCCCATAAGCCAATGTCCACGACGGGCGCGGCATAGGTGCTGCCAAAAATCGCACCCAAGGTAACGCCGCCGTTAGGATCGGCTGCATTTTTGAAGCCCAATT
>Ga0209061_1001155_pt1 | contig 47768 bp, 36 predicted proteins | sample Coa_R1_10_FD_187157 | JGI IMG/M metagenome (GOLD analysis project Ga0209061, IMG submission 187157) | Surface soil microbial communities from Centralia Pennsylvania, which are recovering from an underground coalmine fire - Coalmine... | ecosystem: Environmental > Terrestrial > Soil >...
CCGGGTGGAGCGGTTCGTATGAAGGTATGACCTTGTGTAATGGCCTGTTTAAGGGCTTCTAGAGCGCTTTTAGCCGCCTGGTCTTTGGTAATATGGACAACTGGAGGGTCTATACGCAGGCTTCCTGGTGCGGGGGGATAACCTACAGACGCCTCTACTAAGGCTCCTGTATGACGTGATAACGTCATCTCTATCAAGGGTATGCCATAGGTTCGGGCTATGTCGGTTGTTCCAAACGCATATCCGCCCGGGAAGGGCAAACCCACACTGCCTTCTATAGCATCTTTACTCATCCCGCTTCTCGGTGGATGCATCCATAGTAGGACTACGTCCGCATTCTTTGGGAGGCTTGGCTCTAAACAGCGCGCGTACTGCAGTAATAACCAACGCGCCTGTCTATCCGTCTCTATCCTATCTCGCCGGTTATCCCCATAGCCTTTCACTTGATGATAAAAAGCAGCATAGTTCATAAAATGAACCAACAGCCCATGTAGGCTATCGAAATCTGCGACATATCGAGGGTCTGCCTCCCCCGGTAGCTTAGCAGGCCATTCGACCTCTACTACCCTTTCTTGGTTGGTACTGTAAGTTACCCTCACCCGAGAAGGCTGTCGTTCATGAGCTAGGCCAAGACGATTAAGCAGTTGGTCACTTTCTGCTATGGCCTTCTCCGGTTTCATGTCGTAGCGGGTGAAGAGGAGGGTCTTGCCGATGTCGGCAGCGGATGGTTTGGGCAACAAGTTAAGAGGCTGTGGGGAGGTTGTTTGTCCGAAAGCGGTTGCCGAGGCAAGGCTACTCCACGCAAAGAGGCCTAAGGTAGTTATAGCAGGATAAAGATAACGTTTCATGGCTTTCTCCTTAATTAATTGGTAACGGAGAACTTACTAGTGTATGAGATACCATATGTTGCAGATGTATTTGAATTACCTATATATACGCCATGGAGGATAGCATAATAGTCCTCCCAAACACAAGCGAAAAGCAGGCATTGATTATCATTAAGAGCCGGAGGCAACAGATTTTGAGGAGGTGGTAAAGCGCCACCAAGTGGATTCGGCTAGGTATCTGGCCACGGTGCTCCCTGTTGGTATAAGGGTAAATAGGCCTGATACTGTGCGTTTACAGCTGCCGCCATCCCGCTAATAGTTATGATACTATCTATTGCTTCTCAATTCACTAATAGAAAACTCTATGGAGATTACACAGGCTGGGGTGTAAAGACAGGTTTATCCTCGTCTGCAATGCAATAGTCCATCTTACATGATCGCAAAACTCCTTAACAGGGAGGGCTAGTTATACTAGTGTCACCGGCGCTGAAAGCCGGTGTGTTCGACCGTTTAGTCTTTCTGTAAGGAGCCGGTGATAGTTAACTCTTCAAAGGAATCGATCTTTTGGCGAAGGCGGTCTTGTTCCACGATGGCGTAATCGGTTTCTGGGTCGAAGTAAATGATGCGGCTGCCGGAGAAGTCGAAGTGGAAAGGCACGTGGATGAGGTTGGCGAGTGCCTCTTTCACGGCGGCTTGCTGTTCTGGAGGCACGAAGAGCAGGAGAAAACCTCCTCCTCCGGCCCCGGTGATTTTTCCACCGAGAGCCCCTGCCTTGCGTGCGGTCTCATAGATGGCGTCAATGCGCGGGTTACTCACCGCGTTGCTGAGGGAGCGCTTTAGCTCCCACCCCTCGTGCAGCAACTCGCCGAACTCTTTAAGTTCGCGCTGGCCGGTTAATATAGAAAGGCCCTCCTCGACGAGAGCTTTCATGATGCTCAACTGCTGCTTTTTGGTCTCGATGCGCTGGACATAAGTTTCGGCAACCTGAGCAGCTGTGCGCCGTACTCCTGTGTAGAAAAGCATGAGGTGTGCATTCAGCTCGTTGATGCGCTGTTGCGACAGCGTCATAGGCTGTAGGGAAAACTGGCCATTTGGAGAAAATGTAATGTGATTAATGCCTCCGTAGGCGGCCATAATCTGGTCTTGGCAGCCGACCGTCTCTTTCAGGCGCTCCTGCTCAATTTCGATGGCCTCTTGGGCTAGCTGCTGTTGCGAAGCGATCTGTCCCATGAGGGCATGAAGGGCGTTCAGCAATCCCACGGTGAAGGCGGAACTGGAGCCCATGCCGCTGCGTGCCGGCAGATCGGCGTCATGATGAATGGACAGGCCTCGTTCTATCTGCAAAAACCGTAGGACTTCTCGCACTGCCGGATGTTCGATGGCATCCACGGTGGTGGTGTTTTCGCTGCGTGAGTAGACAATGCGGTAGCGAAAGTCGAAGAAAGGGGGCAGATAACGACAGCAGAGATAGCAGTATTTGTCAATGGTGGCGGCAAGCACGGCGCCGCCGTGGGTGCGAAACCAGGAAGGATAGTCGGTACCACCTCCAAAGAAGGAGATACGAAAAGGAGTTCTACTAATGATCATTTGGCTAAATCCTCGCAGGCCTGATGCAGAAAGAGTTCAGCGCACGTTGTTGCCTCTAAATTATACCAGTAAGTCAGCGCGCTAAGGTTCTACGTTGTAATCTCACAGGGGCGATAGGCAGGCAGGAAAAAGGTGCAGAAAAGTGAAATTCTGTTACCGTCAAAAACATACAGGAGGTCGGTTTCATGAACGCTATGGCCAAGCGGAGCGCGCTCAAAAGGCCTGCGCTCTTTGGCGCTATCAGCTTCAGCATCTTTTTTACACTAGCTCTACAGAGTGTGGCTTCTCCCCTTGCTAAACATCAGCAGGAACTAGGTTCTCAAGACGAGACGAACCTTCTCGCCCTCCCTCCAGAAAAACCCATTCTTGGTATGAGCACCCCTGCGCTCTCACCGGATGGAAAAGAGATATGCTTTGTGTACCGCGGTAGCCTTTGGCTGGTCTCTTCAAAGGGGGGGAAAGCAACCCGGTTGACCATTCGTAATACCACCGATTTCGACCCCCACTGGTCGCCTGACGGGCAGTTTATCGCCTTCTCCAGTCTGCGCCGAGGGAACTTCGGCATCTATATTATTCCGGCTCGTGGAGGGGAACCACGACAGGTTACCTACTTTAGCGGCAGCAACTGGGTTACCGATTGGATGCCGGATGGTTATCATCTGCTGTTTTACTCGGCCGGGCGCGATACCCATACTTTTGCCATCTTTTCCATAGACCTGCGTGACCGATCTCTAAAGCAGTTGACCCACGATACCGAACCTCTACGGTTTGCCGTTAGCTCGCCGGATGGCAAGCAGATCGCCTATACGCGCAGCGGCCAGCCCTGGTGGCGAGGATGGTATCGGGGCAGTGTTGCTGCCCAAACGATGGTGGAGGATTTGGCGACCGGCAAAGTTCGCCAGGTGCTCTCTACCCCGGCTCAACAGTTTTGGCCGCTGTATGCCCCAGACGGAAAGTCGCTTTTCATCACCACCATCTATGGGCATAGCAATACACCCAACATTTGGCGGGTGCCGCTAGATGGGGGGCCACCACAAGCGGTGACTCACTACACCACCGATGCCGTGCGATGGCCTAGCATTGCACGCAACGGATCGCTGATCTGCTATCTTTACAAAGGCGACATCTACACGGTGAAACCAGATGGCTCCGATGCACATCCCCTCACCATCTACGCGCCTTCGGATAGTCCTGTTCAAAACACCGAACAGATGGTGCTTCATGATGGCGCCGACGAAAGCCATCTTTCCCCCGATGGCAAAACGCTGGCCCTGGTTCTCAAAGGGAATATCTGGCTGGTGCCCACGACGGGCGGAGATGCAGAGCGTCTCACCAACAACATCGCGAACAACAACGATCTCACCTGGTCGCCCGACGGCACGCGCATCGGTTTTATTTCGGATGTGGGGAATCAGCCCGATCTGTACACCATTGATGTGAAGACCAAACAGATCACGCGACTTACTAACGATATGGCACAAGAGAGCAACACCAACTGGTCGCCAGATGGGGTCTATATCGCTTATGCGAAAGCAGGCCCCAAACCCGGGCTCTACGTGGTGCGGGCTGCCGGCGGAGAGCCGGAACGGATGGTGGCCGCCGGCAACGGAGATAACCTCTACGGCACAGGCATTAACTCCTTCGCGTGGTCGCCGGATAGCAAATGGCTGGCCTTTTCGCGCATGGATCGCTATGGCACACGCGATATTTGGGTGGTACCTACCGTAGGTGGCACCCCGGTTAACATCACTGCCTATCCGAACAACAATGCCGATCCGCAGTTTACAAAAGATGGAAAATACCTTATTTTCATCTCCGATAGAAACGGCACTCCGCAGTTGTTCCGTTTACCCCTTCTCAAGCCGGGGTTGGAGCCGAAGCAGCCGCCGAACGCACCCGTTCAGGTGAAGATTGACTTCGACGGCATTACCGACCGGGCAGAGCTGATTCAGACCCCTGCTCCGGTGGATGACTACGCCATTACTCCCGACAGCAAGTACATCGTTTTTCATGCTAACAATAACTTCTGGGCTGTGCCTGTGCAGGGAGGCTCGGTAACGCAATTGACCAGCCAGGGAGAGCCGGGCGGCGGCATTGAGTTCACACCGGATGGCAAGCGTTTCTTTTATCTTGGCGCTAACGGGACACCTCGCTCGTTAGGTGCTCCACCGGGCCCTGCAGGGACACCTGAAGTCGTTAACTTTAATGCGAACTATACGTTTAATCGGGAGCTGCTCTATCTACAGGCTTTCAACGAGTTCTATCGTCGGTTCGGAACGGCTTTCTATGATCCGAGTATGAACGGTGTGAACTGGGCTGCCTTGCGGGAGAAGTACAAACCTCAACTCGATGGTGTAGGCACGCCGTGGGAGTTTGCGAACCTGTTGTCGGAGATGGTGGGTGAGGTGAACTCCTCTCATTCCGAAATCTCTCCGGCCATCACGCCTAGCGGCCCTCAAACGGCCACACTGGGTTTGAAATACGATTACAACTATCCTGGCCCAGGCCTAAAAGTGGTGAGTGTGATGCCCGATGGCCCCGGCGATCAGCCTCAATCTCGAATCAATCCCGGCGACTATATTCTGCAAGTGGACGGCAAACCGGTTGCGATGAACGAGTACTACTATCAGACACTGCAAGACAAGGCCGGGAAAACCGTTAAGCTGCTCGTTAACACAAAGCCTACCGAGCAGGGAGCGCGCACCGTGGAGATCAAGCCCATAACATTAGGTCAATGGGCGGATTTGGAATACAAAAACTGGGTAAAGCAGAACCGTGAGCTGGTGGATAAGCTTTCGGGTGGGCGTTTGGCCTATATCCATATCCGCGCAATGGATCAAAGCTCGCTTCGTAGCTTTGAACGTGACCTCTATAGCATCGCCATGCGAAAAGAGGGGCTTATTCTCGATGTACGCCGGAACGGAGGGGGAAATACCCATAATGAAGTGTTGCGTGCGCTTGATCAGAAGGTCTATGCCTATACCAAACCCCGTGATGGCCTATTGGAAACGCAGCCGCTTCGGGCTTTTACCAAACCGATTGTGCTTTTGATAGACCAAAACTCCTACAGCGATGCGGAGATATTTGCCGCTAGTTTTGAGGCGCTTAAAAGAGGCCTCGTGGTAGGCGTGCCCACACCGGGCTACGTTATCGGCACCTATGAGGGCACCCTTGTGGATGGAACGCATTTTCGCTTGCCCTCCTGGGGCTACTACACCCTGTCAGGTCAAAACCTTGAAAACCTGGGAGTTAAACCCGACATCATCGTGGTTAACACGCCAAACGACATCGCTGAGCATAAGGATAACCAACTGATTGTGGCCGTACAAACGCTTCTGCGGGAGCTGCCACCGGTAAGCAACTCAGAGGGGAACCCGCCTGTAGTGCTGCGCAGCGCTAACGACAACCCCAATGGCGGGTCGGCTGCCGACTTTCACGGCATTCACGGCACCTACAAGCCCTCAAACCAGTCCAAGCTGCCGATAAACCCATAGCATAAGGGTTGCCGCGAAGGTGGTGACAAGGGTGGAAGGAATGCCCACTTTCAAAAAAGGCCAGAAGCCTAGTGGGCATTCCTCCTTCGCCCCTTGAGCCACGATAAGGTTGGCCACGCTTCCCAGCAGCGTGAGGTTGCCGGCAAAAGTGCTCGATGCAGCCAGCACAAGCCACAGTAAGGAAGCTTGGGTATGGGTGGCCACCCACCCCCGCGCTAACATCACGAAAGGCACATTGCTGAACAGGTTACTACCCACAACAGAGGCCAACGAGAAAAGGCTTAGCTGAGCCAAGCTGCCGGCGTTGTGGAAAAGGAGGGGAGCCAATCGGGCAAAAACCGGTCCTTCCGCTCGGTTAACCCCATCTACCACCACAAAAAGGCCGGCAAAGAACAGCAGCAGCGCCCAGTCCACCCTTGCAAACGTCTCTTCGGTCGGGCGGTTAGCCCAAATCAGCAACGCCACTGCGGCGCAGAGGGCGGCCAAGTCCATGGGGGCACCTGCTAAGAAGGCGATGAGTAGGCCTGAAAGCACCCCACCTGTTTTTATGGCCAATTTGCGATCAAGCCGTCCCTCTCGTTCCGGCGGAGTGTTCTCTGTAGGCATCTGAAGCCCAACAAGCTGTTTGGCGTAGAGCCAGCGCACGATCGCCCCGTTGAGAAAGAGGCAAATAAGTCCGATGGGCACCATCCTCGCAGCATATCCGCCCCAGCTCCAGTGAGAGGATTGGCCGATGAGAATATCTTGTGGGTTGCCTGTAAGGGTCATCACCGAGCCTACATTGCTGCTAGTGGCCAACGCCAATAGGTACGGCTCGGCGGGTAGTTTAGCCCTGCGGGCTACACTGAGAATCAGCGGGGTCATCAACAAACAGATGGTATCGTTGACGAAGAGCGCGGAGAGCAGACCTGAGGTACCACAGACGACCCAGAGGAGCTGGCCTGGTGTGCGGCTTCGATGCACCAGCGTTCTTGCCAGCATATCGAGCAGGCCGGAGATGATGGCGTAGTGGATAACGATCATCATCCCGAGTAAGAGGGCTAGGGTGGCCAGGTCAATAGCCTGGGCTGCCTCGCGGCGTGTTAGAACGCCGGCCACAATCATCAAAACGGCGCCCACGAGGCTGGCGGCAGGGCGATCAAGTTTTCGTGGAGAGTTCTCTCCGGCAAGGATAATGAGGTAGACCAAAGAGAAAATGGCGACTGCAAGGAGGCCTCTATCTGTCATAAAACCGCTTTCGAGAGATTGAAAGTTTAGATCGTTGCGCCGATTTTACCCTAAAAACCAAAAAAACCTCCCGATAAAGCTATCGGAAGGTTAGAGAGGCCTAGGAGGAACCTAAGCGGTACAGCGCTGTTGGCGCCGTACCGCTGTTCAAACCATATCCAAATGGGACAGGTCTGATTCCCACTTCAACGAGCTATGACTTAAGGGAGAGGGCGCCCTGCCCCAGAAAATCGCAAGATTTTCTGAGGACTCCAATACCTGCTTTGAGGGGGTAGGGGTAGGCACAAGGCCTACCCCTGTACGCGAAACTGAGGGAAAAGGTGCCGTCCACTAGGACGCTCACCGCTAGGTGCCCTCCATCCTGTGAGAACTGTTCTTTTGTTTCCCCTCTGTACTACAGCAACCAGGGCTTCCGCCTTGGCCGGCTCAGCATTGCCTCTGCCACGGGGTCGTTGTGGAAGGTCTCGCGCTCGGGGTCCCAGTAAAGGATTTTGCCGCCTAGACGCAGAGAGATGTTGCCGAGATGGCAGATGGTAGCTGAACGATGCCCCACACTCGCCGGACAGATGGTCTCTTTGCGAGTCCGAATGCAGTCTACGAAGTTCTGCATATGGTCGTTAGAGACATAGAGCCTTATGGCGTTGGGTGGCAAGGGAGTGGTGAGCAGTTTGGGGTCGCTAGCCTCAATGCGACTGCGGGATACAAACACGGTGCCATTTTCCCCCTCAAAGGTCACCCCATTTTCGCCCTGGTTCGTGGTGTGGAGAACAGTGCCATCGGCATAGGTAGAGTAGATGTCGAACTCGGGGAAGGTATTGTAGCAGTTCACTCCGATGGTGGGGCCGCGTCCAAACCCTTGTACCTTGATGGGGCCGGTATGGTCGGTGCCAAGCCCCCATTGGGCGATGTCGTTGTGATGGGCGCCCCAGTCGGTCATCATGCCACCGGAGTAGTCTAGCCACCAGCGGAAGTTCCCGTAAACCCGCTCGGGAAAATAGTCGGGCAGTAGGTCCGATTGAGCGACGGGGCTGCGCCAGAAGTTGAAGATGATGTCGTCGGGCACATCGCCCCGTAGAATAGTGGGGTCGGAGGGGGCTGGGCCAAGCCAGAAATCGAAATCGAGATCGTCGGGCACCGGTTGTGGCTGGAAGGGGCCACCGGTAGGCCCGGTGGGCAGATGGGCTGTGACCGTTTTGATCTTGCCGATCAACCCGTTTCGTGCGATCTCACAGGCAAGGCGAAAACGAGGATCAGAGCGTTGCTGGCTTCCTACTTGAAACACGCGGCCGGTTTCTTGAGCTACCCGCACCAGCTTTTTGCCCTCATCGATGGTAAGAGTAAGGGGTTTTTCACAGTAGACATCCTTACCTGCCCGCAGAGCCGCTATCGCGATCTGGACATGCCAATGGTCGGGTGTGCCGATGATCACGGCGTCAATCGTCTTATCGGCCAGAAGGTCACGGAAGTCATGATACTGTTTTGTGCCGGGGCCGAACTCATTGGCCGCGTCGGCGCAGTGGGTGCGATCTACATCGCAGACGGCGACCACTTTACAGCCGGCCTTGCTGGCAGCGGCATGGGCATCGTTAAGCCCTTGACGAAAGCCTCCCTTTTTGCCTCCACACCCAATGAGGCCAAACTGAATGGTGTCGTTTGGCCCAAGGCGACGAGGACGTTCGGCGTCGAGCGCACGCTCTGAGGCTATAGCCTCTTTTTCGTACCATGTGGGCAGGCCTGCCGCTGCAATGGCTGCGAGGGCGCGGGTAAGAAACTTTCGCCGTGTCTCCTGATAGCGATTGAAGAGGGTATACATGTGTCATCCTCCTTTAGTAAAAACTCCTGCCGGTGGAACCGGTAGGAGTCTTTTTCTTCTTTAAGGGAGGATTTCCTGCCGAAGCGTATCAGGCGGCCTCGTGCGAGGAGCGTCGTGCACGCTTATCGGCGTACATGGCAGCGTCGGAGCGGCAAAGCAGCCCTTGAATATCCATAGCATCCTCTGGATAGAGGGCGACGCCGATGCTAATGCCCAGGGGAGGAAAATCGGGGTCGTGCTGTTGGATTTGCCTCACATAACGCTCCACAGCACGCCGCAGCTTCGTCGCAACGACCTCGGCGGCGACCCGATCGGCCCGAGCAAGCACCACCACAAACTCATCGCCCGCATAACGTGCCGCAAGATCGTAGTTGCGCACGTGGTTGCGGAAGATGTCGGCTAAATCTTTCAACGTTTGATCGCCGGTGGCGTGGCCGTAGAGATCGTTGATGGGCTTAAAATGGTCTACATCTATGTTCAGCACGGCTAGGGAGCCGTTTTCACGATTGGCTCGGTTTATCTCCCGCTCCAAATATTCACGCAGATAGCGCGCATTGCGGAGACCGGTGAGGGCGTCGGTATAGGCCGATTCTTGGATTTCGGAGAACTGTTGCGCGCGTTCCAACGCGTGGCTTGCTTGGGTGGCTACAAGCCGCATAATGCGCAATGTTTCCGAGTTGAAAGCGTCGGGCAGTTCGCTGTAGAGGTTAATGGTGCCTAACGATTGCCCGCCAGAGACAAGCGGCACAATAAGGGTAGAACGGAAAGGTACCCAGGGGTCGCTTACGTCTCGAAGAATCAGGTCTTCTGGGAGGAAGGAGGCGCAGATGGCCTCGGCACGGAAGAAGGCACGTCCGGTGAGGTAGGTGCCGACACGGGCAACGCTGCCTAAAAGGTGGCGCGCATTTAGCCCTACGGCGGCATGTGCATGAAGGTACTCGCCACCCTCTTCCGGCAAGAAGAGGGCGCAGGCGTCGCAGCCGATAAGCGCTTGAATGTGATGGAGAAGCACATCGGCCATGGCTTCGAGGTGCAGCGTTTCTGAAAGAGCACGCGTGATGGTGTAGAGGGCCAGCGTCTCTCTTTGAGCTGCTGCGATGTCGTGGAGGACGGCCTGTGCATCCTTGCTTGGTTGGAAGGTGAAGGCATCGGCCGGTATGGCCTCAAGGCTTTTCTGCACTGCTAATGTACGAAAGGCGGCCACCACCGCCGGGTCGAACTGGGTGCCGGCACGCGCTTCGATCTCGGCAATGGCCTCTTTAGGAGAGAGCGGTTGGCGGAAGGGACGCGGATGCAGCAACGCACTGTAGGTGTTGGCCACCGCCAAAATACGCGCGCCCACCGGTATCTCCTCGCCTTTCAGGCCATCGGGATAGCCACTTCCATCCCAATGCTCCGCATGATGGCGTACAAGCGGCACCACCGGCCAAGGGAAGGGAATGGATGCGAGGATGCGCGCGCCTAAGACGGGGTGAGTGCGCAACTTCTCCTGTTCTTCCGGTGTAAGGGTGTCGGCTTTCAGAAAAATATGGTCAGGAACGCCCAGCCGGCCGATGTTGTGCAGCATGGCCGCTGCTTGCAGAGCTGCCATTTCCTCTTCCGAAAGCGAGAGGGCGCGCGCGATGGCAAGGGCACACTGTTTCACACACTCTACATGCCCAATGTTGTAGGGGTCGCGTGCGTCTATGGCACTTGTAAGCGCCTCGATGGTGGAGAGACAGAGTTGCTGCCCGCGCGTCTGCTCCATCTTGAGCTGCGTTTCCCAATAACGCTGCTGACGTCTCGAAGTGCGACGTGCGGCAAGGCACCAAGCAAGCCCGCCGCTCAACAGAGCGATCATCGTGAAGGAGCTTTCAGGCGTCATCAAAATAACCGGCAAGGGCTTTCTCCTAACATGTAGATTAACGGGACTTCGATTCTATTTTCGGAGCCACGAACGGAAGAGGTTACTGTAAAAATTACCGAAAATATTATAACACAATAAAATAGAATTCGCTTTTAATTGGAGAGTTGAGTTTGTATGCACGGTGCTTATCGCGCAGAGGTTAGGTGGCACATAAGAGCTTGTTCTAGGCGCAAAGCCTCCTCAATGGAGGAGATATCGAACTTGGCCGCGATCTCAAACAGCGTATTTGTGGGGGTGATGAGCAGCTGACAGCGGAGGACGGTCGCGCGAAATTGGAAGGAGGTATCGCCGGCAGACGTGGGCAGGGTGAAGCGCAGCTTTAGAGAGGTGGTGGGGGCTATTTCCACGGAATGTAATATACGCAATCCTCCGGCCCCAATTTCAACGCCTGTACTCACGAGCCAGTCTTCCGTTTCGCCGAGGGCAATCTCTATCGGGAAGGTAAGTTTGAGTCGTGCGCTGGCCCGCCGTTCAACAAAGCGAACCGATGCATATTGAGATTTTTCCATGATCTTTAGTTCCATAGAGACCCTCTACTTCGTATGTAAATTTTTGGCGTTAAGCAGCCTCGGCAAGGTCATGTAGGAGACGCAGCAGGCGCAGCTGGTGTATCCGCAACATTCTCGTAAATTTCAGTCCGACCGCATAGCTGCCTTTTTTGGAATCCTTATCTTTGGCTAAGGTACAGCGAACCACAGAGGCCTCTGCGAAGAGTGGCTCGCCGTCGTTCAGCTCGATGCAAAGGCCGACCAACGTGCCGGCGAGAAGAATCTGCTTGGTTCTTATGAGGCAGCCACCTTGGGAGATGTCTAGAACATGGGTGAGTTCGCCTGCCTCTGGGCCAGCCTTCTGCATCTCTTCCAGTGAGGTGTTGGGCTGATAGCAACCCAAAAAATTGCAGGCAAGGCGTTCCGAACGACGTCTTTGTTGGAACCCTAGCCGTTCTTTTGGCACGACAAAAAGGTGATCGCGGCATTTTAAGACGGTTGTCTCCATCACATAGAGACCTTCTTCGGTAGCATAACGAAGACAGAGCCGTGTGCCCTCTCGAAGAAGATCGGTCTCAGTAGGATGGTCTAAAGCGATGACGAGCAGCTTGTTGTTGGCCTGCTGAATGGTGGCGAGCAGAGGCCGGGACGTATGGAATAAGCTTATCTCGATAAGATCACCAGTGTCGAACATAGAACTATCTCCTTAGGGAGACCGCCGAATAAAGGACGTGCTTGCGATGTGGAGACATCTCATATCCATTATCGGTGAGTTTGTGCCGGAAGCAGAGAGAGATTCGGCCTTACACGGGGCAAGTTAATAGGCAGCGGGGCCTGGTTGCCTATCCTCCTGCTCTGCTCTTTGAGTGCCGCCGTTTGCTGAGGCCGCACCTGACTGTAGGTAGAGACTGCCGATTTTCACGGCTCCAGATGCCGTTTGCAAAGAGAGGCGACTTTGCTCGCCCCTATCTCGTCGCTTCCACCGAATTCGGGGGGTGCTGGCATACGGCGATGCAGCGGCCAGGGGAAGAGACGGTTAAGAACGTATCACCGGCTGTTGAGGCGTCTACTTTGTTCTACATGGAGCCATGGGGCTACGGTGTTTGGTTGCCAGAGGAAACCGCGAGGAAGCGGATTGGTCTCCTCTCTGATAAGGGAATAGAGGGCTTTGAGGTACCCGGGTTCTGTAGACGTTGGGTCTTAGTTGTTTTTGGTTTCAGGCCGAGGGTTGAAATCGGCGGGGATAGTGTTAGGGATATGGCGTTGTATATCTACCGGCTCGACGCCTGCCCATCGCCAGCCGATGCCGGTCTGTTGAGGCAAGTGGCGAATGAGATTTTCGGGGATAAGCGCATAGCTTGGTGGCAGCGGTGCCGCGCGGCCAGCCAAGCGCGCCGGGTCTAAGCAGCAGAGGAGATCGGTGATTTGAGGAGTTTTGTCGTCGAATGGGCCGAGATTGGTTTGATGATACCGCTGAACCCCAAGACGACGGGCATAGGCTTCCGCAGGTAGGTCGGCTAAAGGCACCAAGCCAAACACGCTATCTATAAACTTCACGACGCTGGCCGTATCGCCCGATGCATGCGCGATATAGTGCGTGCGTGCATAGGGAGACAGGAAAAGCAAGGGCACACGCGGCCCGTCTGAGAGCCAATGTCCGTCCGGCCCTATGGCACGCAGCGGAGGCGGCACGTGGTCGTAGTCGCCTTCGCTGTCATCCCAGGTGATGATGATAGCGCAGTGCGCCCAGTAAGGACTTTTTGCGATCTGATTAATACATTCGGCGACAAAGGCCTCGCTGATCTGCGAGTCGGAATCGCCGGGGTGGTCATCGTCTCCGAGGAAGCGCCCGGTGCCTCTCAGTTGCGGATCGGCCGGCTGCAGGCCCATGATGTTTCGTTTTCCCCCTTTAACATAGATAACGCCACCGGATGGCGGCAAGCGATGGAAACGAAGGTCTGTAAAAAACGCCTTCAGGTCGTGCAGGTGTGCCGCCAGCGTTGGGTTATTGCTGATGTAGCCGAAGTACTGCGGCCCGTTATGATGGGTGACATAAGAGATGTGTAGACCATCGGCATCCACCTCATCATGGTCGCCTGTGGTGCCAAAGCCTTCCTCATACCACTCCCAAGGGATGGCAGGTGTGTTGTGGCTAGCGATGGCGGTAATATCTTGGCGCACATCGCGTAGGTCGTTTTTGGGGTCGCGATCTGCGGTAATTTGGTGTGGCAGGGACTTTCCACCCAGAGTCAGCATAAGCGTGGCATAGGTAAGGTTGTACTGAATGCGTTCGGGATGAGCGGAATCCTCTTTCGTATCTTTGGGGTTAAAGGGCATGCGGCCTGTACGAGTTTTATCTAGCGGTGAGCCCCAAAACGGGTTCGAGTCGTTAACAACCGGTAGTCCCGGGCCGCGGCCTCCGTCTCCTTTAAAAGCCTCGTGAGGGTGCAGAAGCCATTGCGTGATGCCGCTTTGGGCGCCGATGATGCAGAGGTTACCAGGGGTAGAGTCGGCAGCCATCTCCTCAAAGATGTGGTCACAGAGCACAAACCGATTCGCATAGCGCCACAAGAACGGGATCGTATCCCCATCCACATAGGCCATTTCAAGTTCGGCGTACTGTTTGGCGGCAAGGGAGGGCAGTTTGCCTTTGGTGTGGCGTTTCTCTTCGGTAAGGGCAAAGCGATCCATGAGAGGGTGCCTGCTGACGATGTGCATTTTTTGGAGGGTAACAGGGTGGGAATGCCCTACGCTGCCGAGATCGGCGGCATATTGTTGTGGCCCGATACGGAACGGATGCACCATTGTGAAGGAGCCATCTGTGTTTTCGATAGGCTGATAAAAACCCGGCGTCTGTTTAGGCGGATGAGAAAAGAGGCCTTCGGCTCCGGGGAAGGTGCCGAAGTACGAATCGAAGGAGCGATTCTCTTGATAGAGAATAAAAACGTACTTGATGCGTTGGTGTGCAAGTGCACATATTTGTTGGGGCGACAGCTTAGGCTCCTCGTGTTTTGGTACCCGATAGCGGGCGATGGTTGGATCGGCGATAGTCTGTGAGAGAGCCGGGCGGAAAGAAGCGTTAAAGGCTCCGCAGGCCAAAAGGGCTATGAGCAGACGGGAAAAGGGTTTCATAAGGCTATTGTATCCCGCTATTCTTTAAGAAAATATTAAGAGTTTTGTTGAGGAAGCGCTTGAAGTGCCGCTGTCTGCGGAGAGGCAGGAAACAGGCCCTTTTCTCTACCCACCAATGAAGTAGAAGGTGATGGCCAAGATGGCATAGACGCCGAGAAGTTGCGCTCCCTCAAGCCAGTGGGTTTGGCCATCGCTCACGATGCGAATGGCGATGAGGATGGCCATGGTGAGGGCGACGAGTTCGGAAGCGGTGAAAAGAATGGTGAGTGGATGATTCCAAATAAGGCTGGAAAAAACGGCTACAGGAGTCACAAACATGGCGATCTGAATGGAGGATGAAGCGACGATGTCCAGGCTAACATCCATTCGGTTGCGCAGCGCCATGGTAACGGCTGTGCTATGTTCCGCCGCATTGCCTAGAATGGGCAGCAGAATGAGACCGGCAAAGAGGCGGTTGAAATGGAGAATGTGGAGGGCCGGTTCCAGCAACCCAATGAGCAGTTCACTCTCCATAGCGACGACCACGGTGCTGGCAAACAGAATGAGGCTGGCCTTTGTGAGGGACCATTTAGGTTTCTCCTCGGTCTCACCTGTTGGAAAAAGATGGCGGTGGGTGCGCAGGGAGAAGAATAACCCTGCCCCGTAAAGCAGCAGCAGCACCCCAGATACCCATAGGCTCAGCGGCATAAGCGCTGCCGCCCGCAGATTTTTTTCGGGCAAGTGGGCACTCTGTACCAATAGGGCGGGAGTGAGAAAGGCGATGACGGCCAGGCTCATAGAGGTGATATGGGCCTGAGCCACCTCGGAACTGAAGGTGAGAATATTTTGTCGGAAGCCGCCTAAAAGCGCCGAAAATCCGAGCACAAGCAACACGTTGCCGATGATCGAGCCGATGAGCGAAGCCCGCACCACGGTCAGTTCGTTGTGTTGAATGGCCACCAGGGTGATCACGATCTCGGTGGCGTTGCCGAAAGTTGCATTGAGTAGACCGCCGATGAGAGGCCCGCGCGATGCCGCGAGCGACTCGGTGGCCTCTCCCAAAAGCCCGGCCAAGGGTATGAGGGCCAGCCCAGAGGTCAGAAAAACCCACAGGGGTGGAACGTGCAGAAGGTACAGCACAAAGCTAACCGGCACGAAGACGAGCAGCCGGTACATGGTTAAACCTTTCTCATCAACTGGTTTCAAAAAAGCAGAGACGAGGGCTACAAAAAGGCAAGGCCCTCGCTCTGCCAAGCATCACGGTGACTCTACGTCGCTCTGAAAGGCTAACTATTGATGCACATGCACACGGAAGGTGCTTTTGGCCAAAATGCGACCGGTGTAGGGGTCCATCGCCATGACGGTTGCGGTGTAATCGCCTTGCACATAGTAGGCATGGCGCACGGCACGCCCTTCCGATTCCAACTGAATACCATCGGAGGCATCCCAGTCCCACCAAATCTTGAGGGGGCGAATGCCGGCAGTGGGATAGACGGAGTAGGTGACCATTTGGCCAACGCCCACAAGTTGCTCCGGCAGGCTCAGCCCGCTGACGGGCGATTGATCGATAACGACGGCGATACGCCCCACATTGAAATTAGCGGGTGCGTCACCGAAAAGGCGGATTTGGGCGATCTGGGCATCGTCCGCACTGAGGCCGGGCAGCGCGCTCACGGGGATGCTGAGCATGTACCAGTTATTGTTTTGAGAGGCATAGGATAGCGGCAACAGGGCCTCCGTTTTTTTACCGGTGGTGGTAACCAGCTCTACCCGAAAGTTCTGCAGCACCGCTTTTTGGGTGCCGGTGTTGAACCCTCCGCGAGCGCCCGGATAGCCCGGGTAGCCAGGAAAACCGGGGAACCCAGTGGGGCCGGTAGGCGGAACTCCTGGATAGCCCATCGGCCCGCCGTAGCCGGGGTAGCCGGGAAATCGGCCATTATAGCCTGGCACACCGTTGTTCTGGTTATTGGATAGGTAGACGGCGAAGGTGAGATAGGCATCGGGGTTAGAAAGGTAGGGCGCGAGGCTCACAGGGGTTTTTAGAGCGAGGCCGCCTCCTTGATAGTAGCCTTGCGTGGCGATACTGAAAGAGGTTGTGCCGGAGTAGGCGAGATTAGTATCTGGCTTGATGCTGCCGCTGCCGATGGGCAAAAGCGTGTAGGTGCTTGCACTCATGACCCCGTTATAGATATCGAGGCCGCTTTGGGCACGACTCGGGGCGGCTGCGGTAAGCAGTGCCATAGCGCATAGGCCTGCCACAATAGAGAGCGTGCCATGGCCTTTGAGAGCGACGATAGAACTCTTCATGCTTAAGAGTCTCCTCTTTGATGGATATATTCTGGTCTTTGTATACGATGAATACGGTGTGCCCTGCCGGTTTCTGTATCTAGCTCGACGAGAACTCCGGAAAGTTGTGCAGGCCCTTCGGCCACCTCCATGCGTACAGGCAGCAGCGTGCGAAAGCGTTCGAGCACCACATTGCAGTCCATTCCGATAATCGAGTCGATAGGTCCGGTCATGCCCACATCGGTGAGGTAGGCACTGCCTTTGGGCAGGATGCGTTCATCAGCCGTTTGGACATGCGTGTGGGTGCCGATAACTGCGCCGACTTTGCCATCCAAATACCATCCTAACGCCTGTTTTTCGGATGTGGCCTCCGCATGGAAGTCCACTAAAATTATAGACGTTTGTGAACGGAGTAAGGTTAGTAGATTATCCGCCGTGCGAAACGGATCGTCCACCGGTTCCATAAAGGTACGTCCTTGAAGGACGAGAATGCCGACGGGCACTTTCTTTGTAGGGTAGACGCCCCATCCCCGTCCGGGCGCGAGGGGTGGGTAGTTGGCCGGACGCAGGAGGCGTGTTTCGGCATCGAGCATCGGGTAGATATCGCGTTTACCCCATGCGTGGTTGCCTAAGGTGAGTACATCAACTCCGGCCTCCAACATCTCCGTAGCGAGCGCTGGGGTAATGCCGATGCCGCCAGCTGCGTTCTCGGCATTTACCACCACGAAATCCGCTTGAAACTCTTCGCGGAGGGGCTTCAGCAGATGCAGCAGAAGCTCACGCCCCGGCCGTCCCACCACATCGCCTATCATAAGCAGGCGGAGGTAAGGCATGTCCTCCCTTCTCCTTTAGCGTGCGTAATCTACCGCACGCGATTCGCGGATGACGGTTATTTTGATCTGGCCCGGATACTCCACCTGCTCTTCGATGCGACGAGCCATTTCGCGTGCGAGCTGCATAGCGGCCAGATCGTCCACTTTCTCCGGCTTCACGATCACCCGTATTTCGCGCCCAGCTTGCACGGCAAACGTTTTTTCCACTCCTTCAAAGCTATCTCCTATCTCCTCTAGCGCTTTCACGCGACGCACGTAGGTTTCCAAAGCCTCCCGTCGCGCTCCGGGACGGGAGGCAGATATCTGGTCGGCGCAGATCACCAGATGTGCCTCTATAGAAACCGGCTCGACGTCGTGATGGTGCGCTTCGGCGGCATGGGCCACCGCTTCCGACTCGTGATAGCGCCGAAGGATTTCCCCGGATATGAGGGCATGTGGACCCTCCATTTCAAAGTCTACCGCTTTTCCTATATCGTGCAGCAAGCCGGCGCGTTTAGCTACCTGGATATCAGCTCCCACTTCGGCAGCCAAAAGACCGCAGAGGTGAGAAACCTCGATAGAGTGGCTCAACACGTTTTGTCCGTAAGAGTTTCGGTATTTCAGCTTGCCTAGCAGACGCACTATCTCGGCAGGTAGGCCGGTAATTCCCGTTTCAAGGATGGCACGCTCACCCGCTTCACGAATGCGTTCTTCTACCTCCTGTTCGGCGCGATGGACGATCTCCTCGATGCGGCCTGGGTGGATGCGCCCATCAATGATCAGGTTCGTGAGGGCGATGCGGGCGATCTCACGGCGAACCGGATCGAAGCAGGAGAGCACCACGGCCTCCGGCGTATCGTCAATAATAAGGTCTACACCGGTCAGGGTCTCGAAGGCACGAATGTTTCGGCCTTCCCTTCCGATGATACGCCCTTTCATTTCATCGTTGGGGAGGGGCACAACGGAAACGGTGGTTTCCGATGTCTGCTCCACCGCACAACGTTGAATGGCGTCTACCAAGACCTGCCTTGCGCGTTGTAGGCCCTCTTTGCGCGCTTCCTCCTCGATCTCGCGAATACGTCGAGCGGCCTCGTGGCGACACTCTTCCTCTACGAGGTGCAAAAATGTCGTCCGTGCTTCCTCCCGTGTAAGCCCAGAGAGCCGCTCGAGTTCCATAACCTGTTGCTGGCGCAGGGTTTCCACCTCCCTCTGCGCGACCGCTAAGGCCTCCTCACGCTGTTCGAGCGATCGGGCTTGCGCGTCTATACTTTCCGCACGACGATCGAGACTCTCTTCGCGTTGCGCTAGTCTCCGCTCCAGCCTCTGAAGTTCGGCTCGCTTCTCCCGGTTTTCGTTTTCAATCTCAGCTCGCAGCCGAAGCGACTCCTCGCGGGCGTCGAGAAGCGCTCTTCGGCGCGTCTCCTCCGCCTCTCTTAACGCCTGCTCTCTTAGGCGCTGGGCCTCTTCGGACTGTGTTTGGAGCAGTGTTTGTAGCTGAGCACGCTCCTCTATTAAGCGACGACCAATGAAGAAGTGTTCTAAGAAATATCCAAGGAAGGCTCCACAGAGCGCTCCCAGAACAACCGCTATCAGTAAAACCGATACTCCGACGTGTGGCAACTCTTCTACCTCCAGAAAGCTCTGCGAGATTCGCGGCTTTCTTCAGAGGTGAAGCAAAGACACGGCGTAAAGTAACCTATTATTTAGACGTAAGCTCTCCTAATACCTTCTTTATGGTCTCGTTGTCAAATCCGCGTCGTTCCAAAAAGGCAGCGCAACGCCTTTTCTCTGCCAAAAGGGCTTCCCCTTCTAGATGGGCCAGACTGCCCGGAGGCCATCGGCGGGCAACGGCGGCACGCGCTCGCTGCAGCTCCTCTTCGGGGGTGGGCGGGGGCAAAGCTGTTTCGAGTAGCTCTTCCGTTAACCCACGCGCTTTCAACTCTTCCACGAGGCGTCGCCGTCCATAGCGCTTTCTGTCGGCTCTATCCGCCACCCAGTCCTGGGCAAACTTCGCGTCGTCAAGCCACCCACGCGCTTTCAACTCCTCGATCACCTGGGCAATGACGTCTTCTGGCAGGCCTTTCTGCGCTAAACGCCTCTCGATTTGGGCTTGGCTGCAGGCCGAGCGCGCCAAGGCGCGCAGGGCCAGCGTTCTCGCCATCTTCAACTTCTCTTCATCCAAAGCGTTAATTCCCTCCTACTCTAAACAGATCACCTGGCCATCATAGGCCGGGTTTACATGCTCCGGCGTTTCTGCGCAGAGGGTGGCGTGGTCAAAACGATGGGAAAGATGGGTAAGCAATGCCTGCTTCGGTTGTAACTGTTCGATAACCTCTAGCGTCTGCCAAAGGCCGAAGTGGGTAGGGTGCGGCTCGTAACGTACGGCATCTATGATGAGTAGGTCGAGATGGTAGAGTTTTTCCATAGCTTCGGGTGGAATGTGGCTAACGTCTGTGACGTAGGCCACGCTGCGCTGTGTTTGAGGGTCGTAGAAGCGGTAGGCAAGCACAGGAAGGTTACCGTGCAGCACATAGAAGGCCTCGATGGTAAGGCCGCACAACTCCATGGGCGATTTAACTTCAAAAAGCTGTAAGCGGGGCTTGCCTCCACCGGCTTGCGTTTCTATGAAGACATAGCGAAAAACACGTCGAATATCTTCCAGTGTTGAAGCGTCGCCGTAGATAGGTATCTCTTTGCCCATCAGATCGTTGTAGCGACGTAGATCGTCAAGCCCCATCAAGTGGTCGGCGTGCGTATGGGTAAAGAGAACGGCGTCTACCGCACGTAAGTTGCAGGCGATGGCCTGCAAACGTAGTTCTGGCGGTGTATCTACCAAAATCGTGCCGGCAGGGCCTCTCACGGCGATGGAGGGCCTTGTGCGTTTATTACGTGGGTCGTTCGAGCGACAGACCGCACAATCGCAGCCGATCATAGGCACACCGTGCGATGTGCCACTGCCTAATATGATGATTTCTAGCAAGACGTTAAACTTTCCGTTTCATTTAGAGCATTATGAGCGGGTTTGTTGAGGGGAAGGGCGTCCTACTCCAGAAAATCTTGCGATTTTCTGAGAACCCTTATTCGGTTTTGGCGAAAGGCCTGTTCTCTTGCCGGTTCGGAACCTATGTGGTGTTCGTAAGGGGCAAAGTTACCGATTTTCCGGTCTCTAGAGAACGGTAGACGGCTTCGACGACCTCCGCCACATCGGCCCCGTGCGTCCCCGGCGAGTAGAGAGAGCCATAGCCGAGTATAGCGCTCACGAAATTGGCCACCGGCCCCTCAACCGGCAGCATATCGGCCTCTTTGAAGCGGCGCACCTGCTGCTCGTGCAGGGTAATGCTTGTTTCAAATTCCCAGTGGTTCACGGCAACGGTTCCACCGGTGCAGGCAAAGATATGACGCAGCCGGCGATTAACAAATTTACTATCTCCGATGGCGGTGATGTTAGCGAACGAGCTATTATCCAGCTCCAGGCTCACCGAGATGCGCATGTCGGAGGGGTAGCTATCGGCGACAGCGGTTACCCGTTTCACCTGCCTTCCTGTGGTCCAAAGCAGTTCTGAAACGAGGTGCGAGCCGCCATCTATGAAGTAGCCTCCGCCGGCGAGGTTCGGGTCGGCACGGAAGAGGGAGGGGGGTACGACACCGGGCAGATTTTCTGGCAGAGGCGCTTTGCCGAAAAGCGGCTCCGCCGAGCCACACCAAAATAGCGAGGCCGCCTCTAGTTCGCCCATGCGCTCATCGTGGAGCGCTCGGCGAATCTGATGGCAGTGGGCCCAATGCGGAGGGTTTAAAGCCACCGCCAGCTTGAGGCCTTTCGCTTCGGCCAGGGCGTTCAACTCGCGCGCTTCCGCGGTGCGCACGGCCATCGGTTTTTCAATAAGAACATGAAGCCCGCGTTCCAAAGCCGCTTTCGCCTGTTCGTAATGGAGCGCGTGAGGGGTTGCGATAACCACCGCATCCAGAGGGACCTCCTCAAGCATCTTTCTCCAGTCGGCGTAGGCGCGTTCAGGAGGCAGATGGAAAAAGGCTGCAAGCCGCGCCCGCGCCTCCGGGTCACGGCGGCAAAACGCTTCCAAGCGGGCTTCGGGACACTTGAGTATGTCGGGAATATGGCGGCGTGAGGCGAAGTTCCCCGCTCCAATAACACCCATTCGGACCACATTCTTTGCGGTCGCGCCCTCTGAGGCTACCGTCATTTCGCACCCTCCTGCAGGCTCCTTTTGCTATCATATTATCACGAAAAGAGCGAATTCGCAAGAAGGAAGCGCAAAAGTGTATACTGAATTATACGAGATGGGGAAGAGCTTGGGGAATGTCGAGAACAGGTAGGCCAAAAAACCAGATGGGCAAAGCATCGCGACAAAAAAATACCGGTTGGGACCCTACCCTTCAGCGCCGTCTTCAGGACATTGTGGGAATTGGGCTGATCTTTCTAGGGCTTGCGGGTTTCGTTAGCCTGTTGCAACCGGAGCACGCCCCCATTCCGGAACTCCTTGATGCCGGCTTGCGTCTCTTTGCCGGTTCTGGGGCCTATGCTATTGTAGGGGTGATCGTGCTGCTCGGCGTCATGGTGCTGAGGGGTTTTCAACGGCTGCGGCTTACCCTCTCCTCGCTAGGCCTTTTTCTGCTATTTCTTACGTTTGTTACCTGGCGCCATCTCCAGTTGGTGCCCGGTGCTGTCCTCGACCCCGCACGCATGAAGGGGGCCGGCGGGTGGCTGGGCGGGTTGGTAGGTTGGACTCTCTATACACTGCTGCAACGGCCTTTAAGCTACCTCGCTCTCGGCATGATGCTGCTTGTCTCCATTGTGCTTATTGTGGATAGGCCGCTTGCCGAGCTTATCGCCCACCTTCACGAGCGCAGCTTAAAAGCGGCCACACTGGCGCTATGGCAAAAAATAGCCCATGTGCGTACAGCTCCTCGCGCACTTGCCACATCGCCTTCCCGTTCGCGAAGCGCCTCTCCTGCAGCCATTCCTCCAACAGAGCGCACTCCGCCTATTGAACGGAAGCCGCAAATGGAGGAGCAGAAGGCGGTGGTTCGCGTGACGGCACCGTCCGACGCGCCGAAGCCCGAACCGGAGAAGCCGGCACGTCACTTTCCCAACCCGTTCCAGCTTTTACGTCGCAGTGAGCCGGACAACAAAGAGGAGGTAACTGCTTCCGATTCGGCGCCACCTCCCTCCCCAACAGCTCCGTCGGCGCCCGCCACCGCCTCTGCTTTTGCGCTGCCACCACTTAGCCTTTTAAAGGAGCCGGCGGCGCCTTCTGCCCGTAAAGCCTCTGAGGGCAAGGGAGTTGGCCAGGAGCAGGCCGACCGGATACGCACCATTGAGGCCACGTTAGAGCAGTTCAACATAGGCGCGAGCGTGGTGGAGGTGGCTAGCGGGCCTACCATAACCCGATATGAAATTCAGTTAGCTCCCGGCATCAAAGTGAGTAAGATCGTGAGCCTGGCCGACAATCTTGCCATGAGCCTAGCCGCCATAGATGTGCGCGTTGAGGCGCCTATTCCTGGGAAATCGGCCATCGGTTTGGAAGTGCCAAACCTCAATCCTTCTGTGGTGACCTTAAGAGAGTGCCTCGAAACCGACGAGTTTCGCAATGCGCCCTCTAAGCTTACCGTGGCGTTGGGCAAGGATGTTTCCGGCCAGTGCCGCTATGCCGATTTAGCAAGGATGCCTCACCTGTTAATAGGCGGTGCCACCAACTCAGGCAAGTCTATCTGTCTCAACTGCCTTATCGCGAGTCTGGTCTATAGGGCGACGCCCGCCGAAGTGCGTCTACTGATGGTAGACCCTAAACGCGTGGAGCTGAGCTTATGGGATGGCATCCCCCACCTGTTGCATCCGGTGGTTAGGGACGTGAAACAGGCCGCCGGGCTTTTTCACACTGCACTGCGTGAGATGGATCGTCGCTACGACCTTTTTGCCCGCATGGGGTCGCGCAACATTGATAGTTACAACGAAAAGGTATCGCCTGAAGAGAGGCTTCCTTACATCGTGCTTATTGTGGACGAGTTAGCCGACCTCATGCTGCAACATGGGGCCGAAGTCGAAAACTCGATCTGCCGTTTAGCCCAGTTGGCACGCGCTACGGGCATCCATCTTGTTATCGCCACACAGCGGCCCTCGGTGGACATCATTACGGGTACCATCAAGGCAAACATCTCTTCACGCATCGCTTTTGCAGTGGCCTCGCAAGTAGATTCGCGCACAATTTTAGATATGCCCGGAGCGGAGCGCCTCATTGGGCGCGGCGACATGCTCTTTATGCCCATAGATGCGCCCAAACCCACGCGCATTCAGGGGTGCTATCTGAGCGAGCAGGAGACCCAAGCGCTGGTGGACTATCTGAAGCAGCAGCCTTCGCCTGGAGACGTGCTGACGATTGCAGATGATGGGAGGGATGCAGCGCAAGAACGTCTCTTCGAGGAGGACGACGTGGACGAGCGGCTCTTTGCCCAGGCCGTCCGCCTCGTGGTAAACAACGGCCAAGCTTCCACCTCCATGCTTCAGCGCCGTTTCCGCATAGGCTATACGCGCGCGGCTCGCATTGTGGAGATGATGGAAGAGAGAGGCATCGTGGGGCCGCTGAGCGGAGCACGGCCACGGGAAATTCTCATTAGCCGTGATGAAGCCGAACGCCTTTTAGCCGGTGAGGGGCTGGGAGCGGGTATCAGTGGTTTCGAGGCGGATCGAGAAGGCCAAAATTAATCGAGAATACCCACCTCTTCTGCCCAAGCCAGCACATGACGCCATTCCGGAGAGGGGATCACCCCGCTTTTATTAAGCCTCTGAACCATGCCAAGAGCAAAATGGACAACATAGTCCTCCGGCAGTGCCAACTCCCGTGCGATCTCCCCATGTTCATAACCTTGCGCCGAGAGAAGGAGGATGCGCCTCTGATCGCCTGTTAAACTGTTGCGCAGATGCTCACTCATCTGGCGCTGATGGCGCTCCAACTTACGAAAGCGTATACGTGCCTTTGTTCTCACTCTTTCTCCTGCTGAACTTTGTTTCCTTTCCTAGAGCGCGGCTTTTTGCCGCAACCTATCCTTCATTATGGCAAGCGCACGAAGTCTCTGCTGTGCGAGACCTCTTGATACTAGTTTACGCTAATTGGTGCCGAATCGGCAAGGTTTTATAGCGGCCGCTTTTGTTCAGGCGGCCGGCCTTTAGCGGTGTAGGGTAAGGACGAGCAGTGTGTGTGCCGGTAGGTTTAAGGAGGACTCCTCTTTGAGAAAGCCTTTGGGCAGCATGTAGTGTTGCGGCTTAATGCGATCGGGGTGTGCCCAGTCGTTGTCGGCCATGGGACTATCTGCCGTGAGGATCGTGGCAGAAACACTTCGGGCATCGAAGCCGTTTAGTTCAATTCGCACTTGGCGATCGCCCTCCATCAGGCGGTTGACGAGGAAGAGGGTCAGCGTGTTACGGTCTTTGGTAAGGGCGCCAAAGGCGTCCACATCGGGCACATCGGTTACGGCCTGAAGGCGACCACGCGCCGGGACGTCCTCTCCAGGGCCTTCTATGTGGATGACCACCGGATAGTAAGGCTTGGCCGCCGCATAGAGCTGTTGGGTGTAGTATTGGGGGTCTACGTAGACAACTCCACGCACCTTTTCAATGCAGCCGCCGTGCATGAAGCCCGTCATGTTGGCAATGGAGATGAGGTCGCTATGGCGCATCATCGCGTTGAGCATAAGGGCATTAAAGATGGCTCCGGAGAAGGTGCTGTGGTTCGGCACGCTCCGCCAATTGGGCCCTCCCACGATGATGCCCCACTCGGTGACGGCCAAACGCGTATGGGGGCGAGGCCCCTCCACCTGTTGGATGAGGTGGGCTAATTGAGGAAACATCACGCGGTCGAGGAAGGTAGGAAAGGCCATAGCGCTTTGATACTGGGCGTTATAGTCCGGAGCCCCTGCTGCCTCCGGCAAAGGCAGCAGCGGATGGATGGAGAGATAATCGGGAGGACGATTCCCCTCTTCCAGGCTTCGGCGGAGTAGTGCTTCGTTCCAAGCGGCATCGCGCGATAGCCCCTCTGGTGTGAACTCGTCGCCCTTACCGGTTGCAATAAGCTCTATGGTAGGGTCTACCTTAAGCATGGCATCCCGAAACTGAACAAAGCGTTGGGCATTGCCTTCGGCATCGGTATGGCCTATCTGCCAGCCTCCGTAAAGCTCATTACCCACCTCCCATATCTTTACACCGTAGGGGGCCGGATGGCCGTTTTCGGCGCGCATTTGAGCGTAAACACTGGAGTCGGGCGCACCATTGCAGTAGGCAACCCAGGCGGCGGCATTCTCCGGCGTGCCATCGCCGGCGTTCACGGTAATCTGGGGCTGTATGTGCAGCAAGCGGCAAAAATGCAGAAACTCATCCGTTCCAAAACGATTGCTCTGTATGCCCCCCCATGCTGGGTTACGCGAGCTGGGACGTCGGTTGAGGTCTCCTATTCCATCTTCCCAGTGATAGCCGCTCGAAAAGTTTCCACCAGGGTAGCGTAGGATGGGGATATGCCATTCGCGGGCGCGAGCTACCACTTCAGGGTCTAGTCCGGCGATGTTGTCGGTTGGCATTAGCGAGATGCGATCTACGATCACCGGGTCTCCGCTCGTATAGGTAAGCACGAAACGATAGGCCTCGCCCTTTTGCGGAGTGGCCTCCTGAACGGAGAAGGTGAAGGTGACCTTTTGCCATGTTCTGCCATGTACGACGATGGGGTGTTGTGTAAAAACCTGTCCTTCACGAATATCGGTGCCTTCTATGCGTAGCTCGATGGTGCCTGCGGTTCCTAAACTGCGGCAGAGCGCTTCAAAACGATAGTGCGGGTCGCGGGTAACCGGCAGGAATACGGTCTGCTCGAGGCGACCTACGGCGAGGCCATTTGTTGCGCCGGCAAGCTGAACGGCATGGGGAGAGTAATAGCCGCCTTCCACCCAAGCGGCATTTCCTTGGAGCGTCCAAAAAGGCGGGGCGGTGTCGGAGGGGTTTTCCGGTTCGAGGCTTGGGTTGAGAATGGCATCGGCAAGAATGCCTCTTTCAATGGCGTGACCAAGGTCTTCAAGAAAGTTGCCGAAAATATCCGGTGAGATGGGGGCGGCATTGGGCTGACTTGCATCTACGGTAATCGTGGTAGACGCATCGGTTGATCGTGTGTAGAGATAGAGAGCGGGCCGATTGGGTGCGGGCATAGAGTTTGCTTGTCCTTTCATGGAAAAACAGATCAGCATGCTAAGGATGGTTCCGAACGGTTTTCGAGGGGAGAAGAAAGCTTTTGTCACCGTTGATTTATGCCTTTCGTGGGTGTGCTTATGCGGACGTTGCATTTTTGAATGGCTTAGCACACGTTGACCGAGATGGTTTTCGTGTGCTATATAATATTAATGATGGCATCAAGCCGAACGTTAGGTCAAGGGAAAGTTTTTATGGGCCTTGTTCTCATAGGTTTATGCCGTCTTCCGTTGAAAAGATTCTTGCTTTCGAGCGAGTAGAGAGTTGAAAAATGGCCACAGGAAAGCCTACCCTTCGTGAAATTGCTCGTCTTGCCAATGTACACTATGCGACGGCCTCTTATGTTCTTAATGGCGCACGCAGCAGCACGCGTGTTTCTGAAGAGACCCGCCAAAGGGTACTTGCTGCGGCTCGCGAGCTAGGTTACACGGTAAACCGAGCCGCTCAGCAGCTACGCACGCGCCGAAGCCATGTGGTGGGGCTTTTGGTTGGCGGTCTGGAAAATCCCTTCTTTGCCCGCATGGTGTCGCTGTGTGCTATTGCGTTGGAACGGCGTGGTTATGAGTTTATTTTAAACACCCGACGCGCCGATGAATCCAACGATTTACACCTGTTGGAAACGCTCAACTCACGTCGGCCGGACGGCATGATCCTCTGGTGTGAAACCTCCACCCAAGTGTTAGAGCGGGCGCAGCAGCCCGATATGGAGAATGTAGTTGTTATTGGCTATCTTATGCCCAATAGGGATAGCGTTCGCGCGCTCTTTACCACCGGGCTACAGGAGGCCGTAGATCATCTTTTGGAGAGAGGCTATCGGCGAATAGGCTACATCGCCCCGGCCTCGGCCGTGGCACGTAACGACGTGCGGGGCCAATTTTATAAGCAGTTCGCTGAGCAAAGCGGGCAGCCACCGCTTGTCTATACCTTTCCGGGCACTGCCTACGATGTTGGGGCAGCCCGCGCTTGTGCAGAGCAGATCGCCGACGACCCCAATCGCCCGGACGCTCTTCTCTGCTTTAACGACATGACGGCTTTAGGGGCGCTCTCCGGTCTTCGGCGGAAGGGGATACGGGTTCCTCAGGATATGGGGCTTGTGGGATGCGACGATCTGCCTCTCATTTCTCAACTCGACTTACCGTTGACAACGCTCATCTATCCGTTGGAAGAGATATGCAACATTGCCGTCAACATGTTGGTGGAGCGTCTAAACGCCCTTTACAAAGGCGAGGAGTTACCTCCTCGCCATGCTGAAGTTCCCACACGCTTAGTTATCCGCTCATCTACCTAAGGAAGCCCTCATCGCGTAATGGCATCCCTGCCTATTTTGTAGGCGGCGCCGTGTTGTTTGAAGCGGAGGCAACCGTAACCGGATTTTGCGGTATCACATTGAGATGCTCTGCATCCAGCGTAACAAAGAGGAATGCGATGCACATCTCATCGGTGGTCTGTTCACCCCACCCAACGGCTTTGGGATGATCGCGATTAGGGTTAAAGGGGTTATCGCTTGAATTGTCGTAGTAGGCCACCAGGTGAACCACACTTCCTTTTGGTAAAGCCACTGGCTGGCAGTACCAGTAGGTGCGTTGCCAATTAAAATCCCAATTTTTAATCCAGATAAGAGGCACCTCTTTGCCGTTTGGAAGCGTGGCCCACAGCTTCATCTCCTTGCCCAGCAGATGCATATGGGGCATGATGCTCATCACATGGCAGTCCACCGGAACGGTGGTTTGCGCATCCACTTCATAGTGCGGGGCACCGGGTGGAATGCGGAAGCCGAAGTTGGCCACCATGCTGACGATGGCGTTTTTATGAACCGGCTCTTTGGCCAAATAGAGGCCGAAGCTTGTTTGATCGGTTTGGGGCACACCGTTTTTATGGTAGTGCACCTGCAGAACCAGCAGAGCGCCTTTGGGGATGCGCATGGCCACGCCGGGCGGGGCAAATTGGGGCGCGTTTCCGGGAGCCCACCCGCCCAGAAAGCCGGTAGGTATAAAGCCAGGCCCGCCGAAGCTGGTATAGCCCGGCTCGTGGTCATTGGGATGCTCTTTATGATATTTTTCGGAGACGGCGGGGGAAAGGCGCAGACCATCCACATAGATAATAACATGGTGCACCACAGAGCGCGCGTCGGGATGGACTTCAACGGCTCGTACCCATGCATCGTGGGTAAAATGGGGGTCGATGATGAAGTTACGGTAAACATCGTCTCCATCTGCGGCCACATGATAGGGCTGATCCGAGTGAAAGACGAGGTCCGGTTTCCCTAGCTCCCATCCCGAGGGGTAGTGAGGCATGGGCGGCGTTTTACTGAGATCGCCGGCAGGAGCGCCCGCTTTAGCCCACTTTACCAAAACCTCTTTTTCGGCAGCAGTAAGCGTGTAGTGATGTTCTCCCACAAAATCGCCATAGCCCGGCGCCGGTTTCCAGGGAGGCATGGTGCCGTTTTGTGTGTAGCGAACGATGTCGGGTGCCCAAGCAGCAGCGTCTTTGTAGGTAGTAAGAGAGAAGGGAGCCACTTGCCCGGTGCGATGGCACTCTACACAATGGTTTTGCAGAATAGGGGCCACGTCGTGCGCGTAGGTGGGTGTTCCCGGAAGCAGCGCCACCGAAGCCACAGGGCCTCGGCGAATGATGCAACCGAAGGAGGGAAGGTTAGGGTGAGGAACCGGGCGGTCGGCCAATACGTCTTCAATGGCCTGTTGTAGATCATGGGAGGTCACTTTGGTGGTGACAACGTTATCGTCAATGCGCCCACGATAACAGACTTGCCCCTCGCGATTGACTACGACAGCCTCTGGAGTGTAGGTGGCTTTTAACTGGGAGACCAGCACGCCCTCTTTATCCTGCACAATGGGGAAGGGGAATCCGTGCTCTTTGGCATTGCGCTGGATATCGGCCAGGCTCTCTTGAATGTCGGGGTAGACCCCGAAAAACTGCACATCCTTTCCGGTAAACTGGCGTGCCAGTTCCGCTAGGCGCGGGCCGTATAGGTTAGAGACGGGGCACTGACAAGAAAGAAAGAGGAACACGGTGGCTTTATGAGAGGCGATGGTCGCCCAAGAATAGGCTTGGCCGGCGATGTCACGAAACTCAAGACGGGTTGTCTGGAGCGAGGCCTTTTCTGAATTCCCTGTTCCTGAAGCAGACCATCCAACGAGTGCCAGCAGCCCGAACACTAGGAGAAGCCAACTTTCAGGCTTCAAACCGCCAAGTTTTCTCATCCTAATCTACGCTCCCTTCAAGGTTGTTCACGTGGTTTCTCTAAAGAATTACGAAACCATCACCCGATTCTATCCTTCTTCCCCACTTATCTTTTTGAGGTAACATGCATCTATCGTTCCCTTTTAGCATACCTCAATTTGGTTTAGAAAAGGAGCTTTGAGTTTCATGCAGAATCGGCGTGCTCCCGACGAAGAGGAGGGCGGCAAGACGCGCGCCTGGGCGACGATCCATTTGGCAGCCATCCGTGCCAATATTGCAGCCCTTCGGAAGCTTGCCGGCCCTTCTAAAGAGATTATGGCCGTTGTGAAGGCTGATGCCTATGGGCATGGGCTTCTTGCTGTGTCCAAGGTGGCTTTGGAGGCCGGAGTTCAATGGCTTGGAGTGGCCACCGTGGAGGAGGGAAAGTGCCTTCGACAGGTTGGCATCACCTGCCCGATAGCTCTGCTGTGTGTGCCCGCTCCTCAAGAGGCCGAGCAGGTCGTGCATTACAACTTAACCCCCCTCATCGGGAGCGAAGATGTGCTGAGAGCGCTCATGGCCGCCGGATGTCGTGAGGCCCATTTAGAGGTTGACACCGGTATGGGGCGCGCGGGCGTTTTGCCGGAGGAGGCGGTCGCTTTGTGGAGGCTCGCCCAGAGCCGCGGCCTTACCTTTACCGGTTTGGGCACTCATTTCGCCGAAGCGGAAAATCCCCTGCGCGAGCTTACCCAAAGCCAACTGGAACGTTTTCATTGGGTTCGTCATAGCCTAGAAGAAGCGGGAGCGAGGTTCCGATGGGTTCACTGCGCCAACAGCGCCGCGCTACTCGAAGGTTTGGACTCCGAGTCGAATCTGGTGCGACCGGGCTTGCTTATCTATGGAATCCTGCCGAGCACTCCCCAAAGCCACCTCTGGCGTACGCGGTTTCTTCCGGCCCTTCAGCTTGAGGCTGCTATCGGCACCGTGCGGGAACTGCCTCCAGGGCACGCTATTAGCTATGGAGCCACCTATCGGCTTGCTCGCCCCTCTCGCGTGGCCACCGTCCTCTTAGGTTACGGAGATGGGTACCCGCGTCGGCTCTCTAACCAGGGCTATATGCTGGTACACGGCCACAAAGCCCCCATATTAGGTCGAATTTGCATGGATCAGACCGTTCTCGATGTTACCGATATTCCCTCCGTTCAACCCGGCGATGTGGCCGTCGCCATCGGGAAACAGGGCGCCGAGTGCGTCTTTGTAGAGGAGATGGCCAAAGCCATCGGCACCACCGAACACGAAATTACCACCTGTCTTACCCAGCGTATCCCCCGCATTTTTAAGCCTTAAAATCCTCTTTTTCCGCTTTTGCCCCACCACAAAGCATTTTCTATTACGTGTTGTGAACAATTTCACACCTCCTTTGTGACATAGGTCACAGGGCAAGTCGCAAAGCGCAGCTATCATAGATAGGTGTGATGCGACGTTTCTATGGCGACACCGGTGACGCAGCCCTGGAAGGTGTCCCGTTCACACGGTGTCGCCGCTTTTTCCAAATCGTAAGGTTTTTTACGGAGAAGAGTGATGGAACAAAACAGGTTGTTCGAGCTGACAGGTCTGGAGTCGGTAGGGAGTCTGAGTGCGCTTTGCTTTACACCCGATGAGAAGCACATCGTGGTAGGCAGTGTAAAGGGAACGGTAGGGTTTCAAGAGGCACGCGCTGACAGCGAGCCGATAGTGCTTGGACATCATCAAGGGCCGGTCTGGGCTGTTAAGGCTTTAGATACGGAGCTGGTGGCATCGGTTTCGGAAGATGGAACGGCTCGCGTTTGGCATCTGGGGCAACAGCGCTGCCTTCACATTTTCCGTGCTTCCTTTCCGCTGCGCACAATGGTGTGTGCCAACGGATTGCTTGTGATGGGTGGGAAGAGCCGTCATCTGCTCTGCCAGGATGTTTACACATGGCAGGTGCTGCCCGATCTCGGCCCCCATAGCGGAGAGGTTACGGCGCTGGCGCTTTCTGCAGACGGCAAGATTCTCTGCGCCGGCCTCGATTCCCAACAGGGAGGAATCTATCTTTGGGATTTGCACAGGAGTGAGGCGATCACGCTGTTGGCGGGGCCGGGAGCACCGGTGACGGCCTTGACCTGCCATCCGGAGGAGCCGCATCTCCTTGCAGCCTACGCCAATGGAGAACTGATCGGCTGGCAGATGCACGAAAAGCGAAGGATTGAGCAGGTTGAGCTAGGTGAGGTGGTTTTTGACGTGGCTTTCCTCCACCCTAACGCGATGGTGGTACGTACGGGCACCGGCAAGCTCGATGTTTGGAGCCTGAGGCCACTGGCCCCGGTATTCTCGTGCTTGGCCGCTCCTATAACAGCACGCGCCTTTGCCCTCGCGCCAGAGAAAGGCCTCATCGCCATTGCGGCTTCAGATGGCAAGGTCTATATCTGCACCTATCCGCATCAGCACCCCTCCTCTCCGCCGCACAAGCACCATCATGACCGAGGGCCTGCCGACGGGGCAGCCAACACCCCTCCTTCTACAGCGACCAACGGCCCTGAAGGCGAATATAATCTGGCAAAGCAGGCGATAGAGAGATGTCCTTCCTTGGAAAACCTGATGCGTTTTGGGCACGCTTGCGCTCGTCTTTCTCTCTATCGCGAGGCGCTTCAGGCTTTTGAGCAGGCTGTGGACCTCGATGCCGGCGACCCAGAGGCGCGTTTTCAGGTGGGGATGTTCGCTCTGCATCTTAGCGAGTTTGCGAAGGCCAGAGAGGCTTTTCGCACCGTGCTCGATCTCGTGCCAGACCACGCTCCGGCGCATAATAATCTGGGCACTCTCCTATTGCAGGCAGGCCAATTCGATGCGGCTTTAGCCCATTTCCGCAAAGCCATCCAAATCCGCCCGGCCTATCCTTTGGCCTATGTCAACCTCGGTCTGGCCTATTGGCATCTTCAGAAACAGGAAAAGGCGAAGGCCGCATTTCAACAGGCTATCGAGCTTGCGCCCTATCTGCCTATTGCCCGCTATCAGATGGGGCTGCTCTGTCTGGAGATGGGGAAAGAGAACGAGGCACGGCAGCACTATCTCATGCTCACACAGCTAGATCGGCGTCTCGCGGCACGGCTGCGCGAGCGCTTGTTTCGCGCCCCCACCGACATAACGGAGCAGAAATGGAAGGAGAGGCAACGCCTAGCGGAGCGCTTGTTGCAGTCTGCAGCGCAAGGCGACACGGAGACGGTCGCGCTGCTGTTGGCGCTGGGTGCTCCCGTACATGAGATAGAGCCGGAGATGGAGCGCACGGCGCTGCTGCTGGCCTCCGCCGGCGGCCACGTTCGCACTATCGATCTATTGCTCGATGCCGGCGCGGAGGCCAACGACAGCGATCGTTTTGGCAGAACGGCTCTTTATCTGGCGGTGGAGGGAGGGCACGTGGAGGCGTTACGGCGGCTGCTACGCGCCCATGCAAACCCGAACTTCGCCGACTATGGTGGGCAGACACCTCTTCATATTGCCGCCATAAGAGGCTGCGAATTGAGTGTGCGCCTACTGCTTGAGGCCGGTGCCCTCGAAGACCTGCTCGATAATCAGGGCAAGACACCTATTGAGCTTGCCCAAGAGAACAGGCACTGGGACTGCGTGCAGCTGCTCGAAAATGCAGGAGGGGTGATACCCTCGGCGTTGCCGGCTTTTCAGAGGTCGTAGTGAGCTGCCCAAACGTCGTGCCCATGGCAGTTCGCCGACTTCTTGCCTGGATAAGGGCGACTTTAACCGCCCCGCCTAAGGCGTGCTAGAGCGCATCGTTTTGAAAAAACTCGATGATCTCGCCGCAGGGGCCTTTGCAGAAGGCGATACGGAACTGTTGCTGAGTATCTCCTTCGATGGAGAGCGTACGCGGCTCCATAGTGACGATTGCGCCGGCAGCCCGGGCTTTTTCGATGGCGGCATCGCAGTTGTTGGTGCGCAGGGCCACGTGGAGGAGCGCTCCTTCCGGTAAGCCTCCTTCCGATGGCGGTGTGCCGCCGGCAAAAACCTCGAAGTAGTTGCCATCTCCGGTGTCGAGCATCACCGCCCGTGTGTCGCGGCCGCCTGTGGCGCGTTCGTCTTTACCCCAGCCGTAGACGCGCCGAAAACCGAGCCCCTCTATATAGAAGCGTAGCACCCCTTCAAAATCCCATGCGCGCACGGCCACATGGTGAAACCCACCTCCGTGAATGGCCGAGTTATACCCTGTTCTTCCCATGCAGTTTTCTCCTTGTGTTTTCAAAGATGCCAAAATCCTGAATCGCGTGATTTAGAATACTCTGAAGCGACCGATTTCGTGCTGCAGGCAGATGCCGCCAACTTATGTTTTTTAGAACAGCCTAGCGATTTCTCTGTCGGATATCCTTTAAAAGCAGTTGAATGCGCTGCTCCCCTTGGTAGGTGTTGCGTTGAAGATGATAGCAGATGTCGGTTGCGCCGGGAGCCAGTTCCGATGCGAGAGACCCTTGCCCCCACATAATCGCCGGATAAGTAACGGTTAGCCCATGAGGGGTTTGCGCTTCCACCAGTAGCTTGAGATGTTGCGACTCCTTGCCGATCAAGGAGACGGATCGGACTTGGGCGCCATAGCTAACGAAGATGGGTTCGGGGTTCTCCTCGCCGAACGGGGCCATGCTTTCAATCTGCTCTAGAAGCTTTGTATCAACCTGATGGGGGCTTAGCGCGGCGTCTATATCGAGAACAGGTTGGAGGTCTTCCTCCGTCAAGCGTTGACGTGCGATCTCCTCCATTTGCCGGGTAAGGTCGGCAACGTTCTCTAGGCGAATAGAAAACCCGGCGGCATGTGCGTGGCCTCCTCCATCAATAAGGAGGGGACGACACCGCTCCAGGGCCTCACCCAGGTCGAAGGCCTCGATGGAGCGTGCCGAACCGCGCCCCTCGCCCGTTTGGGGGTTCAAGGCCAGCACAATGGAGGGGCGATGGAACATCTCGGTAAGCTTGCCGGCCACAAGGCCGATGATTCCGCTGCTCCAGCCTGTCCCCTCTATAACGATGCAAGCTCGTTCGTGCAGGCCCTCTCGCTGCACCCGAAGCACAGCCTCTTGAAATATCCGTTTCTGTTCTTCCTGGCGGGTTCGGTTTCGTGCATCGAGCAGGGCTGCAAGGCGTCTTGCCTCGTCTAGATCGGCCGTTAGCAGGAGATTGAGGGCGGGTTCTGTCTCATCCACACGGCTCGCCGCATTTAGGCGTGGGCCAAGGCCAAAGCCGATGTCGCGCACGGTGAGAGGGGGAACGCTCTCCTCTGTCTGCGGCCTCTGAGTGCGACTTACCTCAAGGAGCGCCCGAATGCCCGGCTTCTTGGTATGGGGCAGTTGTTGAAGTCCGAAGGCCACGATCACACGATTTTCGTCGCGTAGGGGCATCATATCGGTGATCGTGCCGATGGTGACGAGGTCTAAAAAGGCTTGGCGATAGCTCTCCACTTTAAGGCCGAGGTGACGAACGAGGGCCTCGCCGCAACGAAACGCCACTCCCACTCCGGCCAAATGGGGAAACGGATAGCGTGAATCGGCACGATGTGGGTTAACGACGGCCACGGCACGTGGCAAGACCTCAGGAGGCAAATGATGATCGGTGATGATGACATCTATGCCGAGCTGACGTGCGTATTCGACCTCCTCCACACGGCGAACACCACAGTCCGTTGTGATGATGAGGCGCACTCCACGGGCCTTTGCCTGCTCGATGGCCGCGTTACGAATGTCGTAACCATCTCGCCTGCGATGCGGCACAAACACCTCCACCTCGGCGCCAAGCCGGCGCAACAAGCGAGTCCACAAGGCTGCCGAGGTCACCCCATCGCTATCGTAATCCCCGTGTACCAAAATCCGTTCGCGCCGGTTCAAGGCCTGTTGAATGCGCAGGCAGGCAGGCTCTACATCGGGTAACAGGAAGGGATCGTGCAGATGATCGAGACGAGGATGGAGAAAACGATGCGCCTCTTCCAAGGTTTTGATGCCGCGTTGCGCCAGAAGGCGTGCGACGATAGGATGGAGATCGCCGCCTTTAAGCAGGCATTGTTCGATGGAGGGCTGTGGCGGAAGAAGACGCCATCGCGGCATCCTTCCAGGGTCGGGGTTTGTGTCGGAACGAACGAGCAGAGAAGACATGATGGCCTCGTTGAAAGGTTTCTGATATTTTAAACTATCCGGCGCCGTTTTGGAAGCGGAAAAGCGATTTCGTGAGGCGCGGTCTGCACTGGATGGCGTCCTATGGTAAACTATTATAGATACCCACTGATAACGGCGATGGAGGCCGCCGAGACGTTTTTACGTCTGAACCGCCGCTTTGTAGGCTAATGGCTCCTGGTCGGTATGTTGTGCCGATCAGGGGCTTTTTGTGTCTCTGGCTTCCGCGCAACATAGAGAAAACTCGGGTAGAGGAGATTCGTCAAAGAGAAATGAAGGATGTCTTTCTCCGTATGCTTTACGTGGGAATAGGTGGTTTTTTAGGCGCCAACACCCGCTATTTTTTAGGAGTATGGATTCAGCAGCAGGTTAACGGGTTTCCGTTAGGAACCTTGGTAATCAACATTACCGGCTCCTTCATTTTGGGGCTTGTGGTAACGCTGGGGCAGCGTTTAGTTTGGGACCAACGATGGACGCTTCTCATTCCCATCGGGTTCATCGGGGCGTACACCACGTTTTCGACCTTCGAAAACGACTCGTTAGGCCTGGTATCGGATGGGGAGTGGCTGCGTCTATTCGGCTATTTGGTCGGAAGCGTGCTGGGTGGCTTTCTCGCTGTCTATCTGGGAAGAGTGTGTGCCTTACTGCTTGTGGGGCGAACAGCTTAGGAGGTGCAGAATACGATGAAGATAGAAGGGGTTGGCAAGGTGCTCACGATCTATGTAGGCAGTTCGGATAAGTGGCATGGGAAGCCCCTCTACACGGCCATCGTGGAGCGTGCGCGGCAGGAAGGGCTGGCCGGAGCCACCGTTCTAGAGGGGATTGTCGGCTATGGAGCCAACTCACGTATCCATCGCAGCAAAATTCTCGATCTCTCCACCGACCTGCCTATTCGCATCGAGATCATCGATCAGCCGGAGCGCATCAACGCCTTTCTTCCCATCCTTGATGAGATGGTTCAAGAGGGGCTTATTACCCTTCGTGACTGCGAGATCATCAAATATACGCATTCACAAACCCCATAGGCCTAGCAGAGAGGTTGATTAGCTTGCTTTGTTGCCGGTTGACTCGAAGGCGCTATCTGCGGTAAGATTTCTATCTCATTCCATAAAGTATGCCGGACTTTTGAGCTTTTTGCGCTTCGGAAAGGCCTGGCAAAGGGATAGATAATGCTTAACGTAGGAATCGTGGGGGCTTCTGGCTATGCGGGCGGTGAGCTGTTGCGCCTGCTCCTACGGCATCCCCACGTTCAGTTGCGGTGCGCCGTTTCGGGCACCTATGCCGGTAAGCCGCTGGGTGAGGCGTTTCCGGGGCTTTCGCGCCATACGGAATTACGCTTCACCGATATGGACGAAGACCTCCTCGCCTCCTGTGATGTGGTGTTCCTGGCCCAAGAGAACGGCAAGGCCATGCACTTGGCGGCGAAACTGCTGGCAGCAGGGGGTCGCGTCATTGATATCTCAGCCGACTTTCGCTTCCGCGACACGGAGACCTACCTTCAGTGGTACGGCCAGCCGCACGCTTGCCCCGAATGGAATAGGGAAGCCGTTTACGGCCTACCTGAGCTTTACCGCACACAGATCGAAAAGGCGCGACTCGTCGGCAACCCAGGCTGCTATCCCACAGCCGCCATTTTGGCTCTGGCTCCTTTATTAAAAGCGAATTTAGTAGACCCTAGCTCGATTCTGGTGGATGCAAAATCGGGAGCGTCCGGCGCAGGACGCTCGAAATTTGGCCTCGACTACCACTTCTCCGAGCTGAACGAAAATGTAAGCGCCTACAAGATCGCGGGCACCCATCGCCATACGCCCGAAATCGAGGAGGTGCTCGCCGATGTGGCCGGTCTTCCCCAACTGCGCATCAGCTTCACCCCTCACCTCATTCCCATGACGCGAGGCATTCTGGCCACCTGCTATGCCCAGCTTAGGTCGCCCCAGACGACCAGAGCTCTGCAAGAACTTTACATTGAGTTTTACAAAGAGGCTCCGTTTGTTACCATCTTCACCGACCGGCTGCCCTCTACGAAGGGAACCTATGGTTCCAACGACTGCCACATCGGGTTAGCGGTGGACGATCGCACCAATCGTGTCACGGTGGTCTCTGCCATTGATAACCTGGTAAAGGGAGCGGCGGGGCAGGCAGTGCAAAATATGAACTTGATGTGCCATTTTGAGGAGACGGCCGGCCTAGAGTCGGGGGGCCTCTGGCCATGATCACGTTGTGGAAGGAAGAGCAGGCCGGGGTAACCTACCCAGAAGGGTTTGTGGTAGCCGCGGTTCGATGCGGGTTGAAGACCGAAGGGGAAGACCTTGCCTTATTGGTGTCCGATAGTATGGCCACCGTCGCCGGCGTTTTCACAACGAACTGCGTGCAGGCCGCCTGCGTGCGCTACTCGCGTCGTGTTGTGCGAAGCAGCGGTGTGGCACGTGCCGTGCTGATCAACGCCGGTAACGCCAATGCCTGTAACGGAGAACGTGGAGAGGCCGATAACCGCAGCTTGGCGGAGTGGACCTCGCGCCTTTTAAACGTGGCACCCGATGCGGTGCTTACCGCCTCTACCGGCGTTATCGGTCATCCATTGCCGATGGACAGATTACAAAAAGGCATTCCTGAGGCGGTGGAAGCGTTAGACCGTTCCGCCGAAGCCGATGCCCGCGCCGCCTGCGCCATTATGACCACCGATACGTTTCCCAAATATCGCGCCGTGTTGGCCGATTCCGACCACTGGGTGGCGCCCATTCGTTTTGGGGGCATGTGTAAGGGGGCCGGCATGATCGCCCCACAAATGGCCACTATGTTAGCCTTTCTCACCACCGATGCCCGGCTTCCCGGTCCTCTGCTGCAGGAGGCTTTGCGTCGTGCCGTTGAGCCATCTTTTAACTCCGTTACCGTAGATGGCGATATGAGCACGAACGACATGTGTCTTCTGCTGGCGTCGGGCATGGGCGAGGCGGAAATATCGCGCGAAGGCGAGGCGTTTGAGGATTTTGTGGAGGCGCTTACCCGTCTCACCACAGCCCTAGCCAAAGAGATCGCCCGCGACGGTGAAGGGGCCACGAAGTTGGTCACCATAACGGTGCAGGGTGCACCGACGAAGGCCGTCGCGAAAAGGGTGGCCAAAACGGTGGCCGAATCGCCCCTGGTGAAAACGGCGCTTTTTGGCTGCGATCCGAACTGGGGCCGGCTATTGGCCGCTGCCGGGCGCGCCGGCGTGCAGCTTGACCCCGAAAGGATTGATGGTTTCATTGGGCCTTACAAGGTTTGCGCTCAGGGCGGCTCCGTGCCCTTCGATAGGGAAGGCGCCCATGCTTACCTGAAGGGGAAGGAGGTCTCCATTACGCTCGATTTGGGCCTCGGCGAGGAGAGCGCAACCGTGTATACCTGTGATTTCAGTTACGACTATGTCCGAATCAACGCAGAATACCATACCTGAGGGTTCACCGATGCAAACCCCTGCCGATGTGCTGATTGAGGCTTTGCCCTATTTCCGTGAGTTCTACGGAAAGACCGTGGTGGTAAAGTACGGCGGGAACGCCATGATTGATGAGACTTTGAAAGAGCAGGTGATGCAAGATATCGCGCTGCTTCACTACGTTGGCATACGTCCTATTCTCGTGCACGGTGGCGGCCCTGAAATCAGCGCCCTCATGAAACAGATGGGACACGAGCCTACCTTTGTTGGTGGGCTGCGCGTGACCGATGCGGCCACGATGGAGATCGTGGAGATGGTGCTGGCCGGAAAGACCAACAAGTCCATTGTGGCGTTGCTGAACCGTCAGGGGGCGCAGGCCGTTGGGTTGAGCGGCAAAGATGCGAACCTCATTGTAGCGTGCAAGATGCGCTCGTCGAAGGGCGATTTAGGGTATGTTGGCGAGGTGGCAAAGGTGAACCCCGGCATCCTCAATCTGCTGGTGGAGAGAGGCTACATCCCCGTTGTCTCTTCGGTGGCCATAGGCCCCGATGGGGAGAGCTACAATGTAAATGCCGATCATGTGGCGGGGCACATTGCCGCCGCCGTAGGGGCTGCCAAACTGGTGATACTCACCGATGTTGAGGGGCTTTATGCCGACTACAACGACAAATCGAGCCTCATCGTTGAGATGGATGTGCAGCGGGCGGAGGAGATGTTGCGCACCGGCGCCGCCGACAGAGGGATGATTCCCAAGCTGGAGGCCTGCATCACGGCCATTGAGGGCGGGGTTCCTCGTTGTCATCTTATTGACGGGCGAAAGCCCCATGCGCTTCTTATCGAAATCTTCACCGATCAAGGAATCGGCACGATGGTACACGCCTAGTGGCCGTGGAGGATACACCGAATTTTAGCGGTACAAGGAAGGGAGATATAAGCATGCCGACCGTCGAGCCGCAGGCTGGCGTTAACGCAGAAGAGATTTTTGAACTCGATTCGCGCTATGTGATGGGCACCTACGCTCGGCGCCCTGTGGTGTTCGTACGTGGTGAGGGAGCCACTTTATATGACAGCGAAGGCCGCGCCTACCTCGACTTTTTGGCCGGCATTGCGGTCGCTTCGGTGGGCCACTGTCATCCACGCATCGCAGGCGCCATTGCGCAACAGGCCCACACGCTGATGCATGTCAGCAATCTGTTTCATAATGTGCATCAAGCGAGGCTCGCCAAGCGCCTCTGCGACCTGACGGGTATGGAGCGCGTGTTTTTTTGCAACTCGGGGGCCGAGGCCAACGAGGCCGCCCTCAAGATAGCTCGCAAATGGGGGAAGCAGCAGCGAGGTGAAACCTGTTACGAGATCATCACGTTTCACGGCTCTTTCCACGGGCGTACGCTGGGCACCGTCACGGCCACCGCGCAGCCCAAATATCAGAAGCCATTCGAGCCGCTGGTGCCCGGCTTCCACTATGCGCCACTCAACGACCTCGAGGCCTTTCGTTCCCTGCTGTCCGAGCGCACCTGTGCCGTGATGATCGAACCGATCCAGGGGGAGAGCGGCATCCATCCGTGCGATCCCGACTTTCTTAAGGCCGTACGTGCCCTTTGCGATGAAGCCAAGGTTCTGCTTATTTTCGACGAGGTGCAGTGCGGGCTTGGGCGCACGGGGCGCTTCCTCGGAAGCCAGGCCTTAGGGGTACAAGGCGACATTGTGACCCTGGCAAAAGGCATCGCCGATGGCTTTCCTATGGGGGCCTGTTTGGCACGGGGAGAGGCCGCGCTTACTCTGGCGCCTGGAGACCACGGTTCCACTTTTGCCGGGCAACCTCTGGCTTGTGCGGCCGCTCTCGCCACGCTCGATGTACTCGAAGAGGAGAACCTCATGGCGCGCGCCGCAGAGATAGGCGCCTATTTCCTCGATAGGCTGCGCACACTTCAGCGGACGCATCCAAACCGCATTAAGGAGGTGCGTGGCCTGGGCTTGATGGTCGGCGTGGAGCTGATGCAGCCGAAAGCAAGGGCGGTGCTCGATTCGCTTTTCCAGCAGGGCATTGTGGCAAACGCCATCGGGGATAGCACGCTTCGCTTTGTTCCGCCCCTTGTGGTGACCAAAGCCGATTGTGATCGGGTAGTTCAGGCACTCGAATATGCCCTTCAACCGGCCTCGTAGAGAGGAATCGCTCGCATGACTCTGCCAACCGATCCTACCGAAGAACAGCTTCGCCAACTCATTCAAACCGATGCCTCTGGCTGGCGCAAACGCTCTTTGGTGACTCTTTGGGACGTCACCGCGGAGCAGATTCGGGCGCTACTTGAGGTGGCCGTTTTTCTGAAGAAAAGCGACCTGGCTCGCAAACCCACGCTCTACTGGAACTACCCACGCACGTTGGCCATGCTTTTTGAGAAGCCCTCGTTGCGCACGCGCGTGAGCTTCGAGGTTTCGATGGCGCACCTGCGCGGCCATGCCATCTATCTCGGCCCGAACGATGTGGGGCTTGGGACGCGCGAGGCCGTGCCCGATGTGGCCGCCTCGCTCTCGCGTTGGGTAGACATCATCTCGGCTCGGGTCTATCGGCACTCCACCGTAGAGCAGCTTGCCGAACATGCAACCATTCCGGTAATTAATGCGCTCAGCGATCGCGAACATCCCATACAAGCCTTTGCCGACCTCTTGACCCTCCAAGAGTTCTGCGGCCCTTTAGGCAACGGTCTTAAGCTTGCTTATGTGGGCGATGGCAACAATGTGCTGCATGCGCTGCTGCTTGCCTGTGCCAAAATGGGGGTAAACTTATCCGCGGCCTGCCCCAACGGTTACTTTCCCGACGAGGCCTATGTTCAGGAGGCACGACGACTAGCTGCCATCAGCGGCGCCCATATCGAGATACTCTCGCAGCCGGAAGCGGCCGTGCGTGATGCCGATGCCATCTACACCGATGTGTGGGCGAGTATGGGGCAGGAGGCCGAACGCGAGCAACGTGCCAAACTGTTTGCGCCCTATCAACTCAATGCGACCCTTCTCGCCCACGCCAAACCCAACGCCATCGCCATGCACTGTCTGCCTGCGCACCGAGGCGAGGAGATCACCGATGAGGTGATGGAGCGCCATAAAGCCTCCATTCTTGAGCAGGCCGAAAATCGCTTGCACACACAAAAAGCGCTCTTGCTGCTGATTATAGGACTTTGAGAATTATGAAAAAGATCGTTCTTGTCTACTCTGGAGGGCTAGACACCTCCGTATGCATCCCGTTAGTTCGTGAAGAGTACGGCTTTGACCACGTCATTACGGTAACGGTGGACGTGGGGCAGCCGGAAGAGGATATCCGTCAGGCCGAGGAGCGCGCTCGGCGCCTCGGTGCGGAGCACTATACCGTAGATGCCAAACAGCTTTTCGTGGAGTACTTTTGTTGGCCTGCTGTTCGTGCCAACGGGGACTACGAGGGCTATCCTCTCTCCACAAGCATCGCGCGGCCTCTCATTGCCCTCAAGGCGGTGGAGAAGGCTCGCGAGTTGGGGGCGACCGCCTTCGGACACGGATGTACCGGCAAAGGCAACGACCAGTTCCGCATTGAGTACATTTTGCGTACGCTCATGCCGGAGGCCGAGATCATCGCGCCCATGCGCGAGGGGCGTCGCCTGCCCGACGGACGCCGCGAGCCTTGGACGCGCAGTGAGGAGATAGACTACGCCAACGCCCACGGTCTCGATATTCCACAGACCAAAGAGCGCATCTGGTCGGTAGATGAGAACCTATGGGGACGTAGCATTGAGGGCGGGCGTTTGGAGGAGCCGGACTACGCCCCACCTGAAGAGATTTTTAAATGGACGCGCGGGCCGGGCAGCTGCTTGCCAACCCCGCAAACCATTACCATCGAGTTCGAGCAGGGCGTGCCCGTGGCCCTCGATGGGCAGCGGCTCGACCCCGTAAGTCTGGTAACTACCCTTAATCGCGTGGCGGGACAGCATGGTGTAGGGCGCATTGATATTATGGAAGACCGCATGTTGGGGCTTAAGGTGCGCGAAAACTACGAGTGCCCGGCCGCGGTGACCCTGCTTACCGCCCACAAGGCACTAGAGGCCCTGGTCTGCACCCAAGGCGAGTTGAAGTTTAAGGCGATGGTAGACCGTGAGTGGGGTGAGTTAGCCTATAAAGGGCTTTGGTTTGACCCGTTGAAGGAAGACCTCGAAGCGTTCATCGCGCGGGTGCAGGAGCGGGTGAACGGCGTTGTGCACATGCGCCTCTTCCAAGGTTCGGCTACGGTAATCGGGCGCAATAGCCCCAACGCGCTCTATAGCGCCGACCTTGCCTCCTTCGACAGCAAGACCTTCGATCAATCTGAGTCGCTGGGCGTTGTCAAGACACACGGTCTGCAATCGCGCATGTACTTCCATCTGCGCCAAAGCGGTAAACTTGCTGGCCAGCCGGTTCCTCCGGCGCTTCTTTGGGGGAGTGTGTCGCAGCCTCTAACAGAAGAGCCTCAGGCGTAGGGAGGACGGCTTTGCAACGGAACGGAAAGTAAGAGACGATGCGGAAACTATGGGGTGGGCGTTTTGAGGGCGAGACCGATGCGCTGATAGCGCAACTAAATAACTCGCTTCCCTTTGATCGTCGCCTTTGGCGACAGGATATTCGTGGAAGCATCGCCCACGCCACCATGCTTGGGGCTACCGGTATTCTGCCTCAAGAGGAGGCTCTGAAGATCGTGGAGGGGCTTAAGGCACTTGAGCAGGAGCTTGCAGAGGGACGTGTCGCCCTCCCCGAGGATGCCGAGGATGTGCACACCGCTATCGAGAGCCTTCTCTATGAGCGGATAGGCGATGTGGCGGGCAAACTGCACACCGCACGGAGCCGAAACGACCAGGTAGCTACCGATCTGCGGCTTTACCTGCGCGACGTTTGTGATGCGCTGACCGAAGAGATCAAGGGTTTTCAACAGACGCTTGTTGCCCTGGCCGAACGCGAGATTCAGACGGTTCTTCCCGGTTTCACGCATCTGCAGCATGCCCAGCCTATCTCGCTGGCGCACCATCTCTTGGCCTACTTCTGGATGTTAGATAGAGACCGAGAGCGCCTGCACGATTGTCGGAAACGCCTCAATCGGCTTCCGTTGGGTGCCGGTGCCTTGGCCGGCACCAGTTTTCCCATCGATCGCCGTAGGGTTGCCGAGTTATTGGGCTTCGATTCGGTGCTGCCCAATAGCCTCGATGCGGTTTCCGATAGGGATTTCGCTGTGGAGTTTCTCTCGACTGCCGCCATTCTCGGCATGCATCTATCGCGCTTGGCCGAGGAGATCATCCTTTGGAACAGCCCTGAGTTTGGGTTTGTGGAGCTTGACGATAGCGTTACCACCGGCAGTAGCATCATGCCTCAGAAAAAGAACCCGGATGTTGCTGAGCTGGTACGAGGGAAAACAGGGCGCCTCTACGGGAACCTTATGGCCCTGCTCACCGTGTTGAAGGGGTTGCCTCTGGCCTACAACAAAGACTTGCAGGAAGACAAAGAGCCTCTCTTTGACACGATAGATACGCTTCAGCTCGTCTTACCGGCCTTGCGCCGAACCCTTCAAACCGCTCGGTTTCGGACGGAGCGCATGAAGGCCGTCCTAGAGGGCGATTTCTCCACGGCCACCGATCTGGCGGACTACCTAGCCCGTAGAGGGGTGCCTTTCCGCGAGGCTCATGCGGTGGTTGGGCGCATCGTGCGCCACTGTCTTGAGAAAGGGATCGGGCTTGAGGCCCTCGATGTCGCCACCTTAAAAACCTTTTCCCCCTTGTTCGATAGCGAGGTTCTAGCCCTTTTAACCCCCTACGCAAGCATGGCGAGTCGTACCTCTGAGGGCGGCACGGCCCCTGAGGCCCTACGTGCGCAGCTCGTGTGCGCACGACAGAGGCTAGCAGAACCGCCCTGATCCTCCTTCTTTGCTGTCTATCCCGACTTGGTTCTTGGCATGCGATCTTAGCCTCCTTGCGATTGTTTTGAGAGGGCATCGCTGGGCGAACAGGCGGCAGAGTGTGGTAGCATAGAGATACAGTTTATCGGTGCCTTTGAAAGGCGTTTAAGGAGAAGTCAGTGGAGGCTATTCCCAAAATTGAGAGCGCTCTGGTAACCGGCGGGGCCGGGTTTATTGGGGCACATCTGGCCAAGACGTTGGCTCTGCAGGGAGCGAAGGTGCGTGTGCTAGATAACTTCTCTGCCGGCACGCCCGAAAATCTTCGTGGTTTTGAGAAGCACATCGAGGTGGTGGAGGGGGATATACGCAATGCGCTTGCCTGTCGCAACGCTTGCCGCGGCGTTCAGGTTGTGTTCCATCTGGCCGCACTGGTCTCTGTGCCCATCTCTATTCAAGACCCCATCCAGGCGGATGCCGTGAATATCGGAGGAACGCTTAACATGCTCATGGCCGCGCGTGACCATGGGGTACAGCGCTTTGTGTTCTCCTCTTCGGCGGCCGTTTACGGCGATACATCCGTCATTCCTACCCATGAAGAGGTTCTTCCCCGACCGCTTTCCCCCTACGGGGTTCAGAAATTGGCAGGAGAGCACTACGCGCAAAACTTTACGAACATCTTCGGTCTTCAGACCGTTGCGCTGCGCTATTTTAACGTCTACGGGCCGAATCAGAACCCGGATAGCCCGTATGCTGCCGTTATTCCCAAATTTATCTCCGCTCTTTTGGAGGGGAAGTCGCCCACCATTTTTGGGGATGGAGAGCAGACGCGCGATTTTTGTTATGTGGGCGATGTAGTGCGGGCGAATCTGCTGGCAGCTACCGCGCCATCGGAGAAGGCGTGCGGTGCAGTGTTCAATATCGCCGGAGGGCGCCAGTATACGCTGAACACGCTTTTGCAGATGCTGCAGAGTGTGATGGGCACCCAAGTTACTCCAAACTACGCAGCTCCGCGCGCCGGAGATATTCGCCATTCGGGCGCCGACATTTCGCGAGCCGAACAGCTTATCGGCTATCGTCCGGCCACAAACTTGGAGGAAGGGTTGCGTCTTACCGTGGAGGCCTATCGAAAGGCGTGAAAACTCGAACTAAGGGAGTTCACACAAATGAATCCATCCTTGCCGATTTTAGAACAGTTAGTTCAGCTTTCTCGCGCTTTGGGGGCACCGGAGCGCGATTTGGCCATTCTTGGTGAGGGGAATACCTCCGCAAAGGTAAACGAAGAGGTGTTTCTGGTGAAGGCGAGCGGGCAACAGCTGGGCACCATCGGCCCGGAGGGGTTTTGTGCGGTACGTTTTGCCCCCATCCTCGCCTGTTTCGAGGGGCCTCCCCTGTCGGATGCGGCTCTCAAGCAGGTGCTCTTAGACAGCAAGGCCGAGAAAGATCAGGAAGTTCTCCCTTCCGTAGAGACCTTCTTTCATGCCTATTTTCTCACGCTGCCCGGCGTTCAGTTTGTAGGGCACACCCATCCAACGGCCATCAACTCTATTCTCTGTTCGTGCCGGGCGCGCGAGCTGTTGGCGGGAAGGCTCTTCCCCGATGAGATTGTGGTCTGTGGCGTAGCCCCCTGCTTTGTGGAGTATGTAGACCCCGGCATTCCACTGGCTCAGCGCATAAAGCAGCGTGTTGAGGAGTTCTTCGAGCAGTGGGGCGAATGGCCTAAGACCGTGTGGATGCAGAACCACGGTTTTATCGCTCTAGGCCGTTCGGCACGCGAGGTAGAAAACATTACCCTTATGGCGGTAAAGGCAGCGCGTATTCTGCTTGGCACCTGCGCGGCCGGTGGGCCTAACTTCCTTACCGAAGAGGCCGTGCGCCGTATCCATACGCGGCCGGATGAGCACTATCGCCAGCGTCAGCTCGGACAAAGTGCATGAAGACAGGCGATGGGATAAAATCCTCTCTGCTAAACGGGTTGCTTGTTATAGATAAGCCGGCTCAGAGAACCTCGCACGACGTGGTGCAGTGGGTGCGCAAGCGTTTGGGCGTGCGCCGTGTGGGGCACACCGGCACGTTAGACCCCTTGGCAACCGGCGTTCTCGTGCTTTGCGTCGGGCAGGCTACCCGCTTGGCGGAATACCTCAGCGCCTCTCGCAAGGCCTATCTCACCGAAATTGTGTTCGGCGTCGAAACGGATACGCTTGACATCACCGGCAAGGTGGTAGGTGAGTGCGATGCCGGTTATCTCACGGCGGAGGCGCTGAAGCCGATTCTAAAGCGTTTTTGTGGCCTCATTCAACAGGTTCCTCCCATGGTTTCGGCCAAGCGCCACCAAG
>Ga0209061_1001156_pt1 | contig 47689 bp, 44 predicted proteins | sample Coa_R1_10_FD_187157 | JGI IMG/M metagenome (GOLD analysis project Ga0209061, IMG submission 187157) | Surface soil microbial communities from Centralia Pennsylvania, which are recovering from an underground coalmine fire - Coalmine... | ecosystem: Environmental > Terrestrial > Soil >...
ACGCATTATAGAAGGGCGCTCCCTTTGGAGTAGGTTTTGAGCGTTCGCCTCATCCCTACGAAAAGGAGCACCCTCGATGGATAGTGTGAAGTATATCGGTATGGACGTTCACCGCGAAAGTATCTCGCTCGCCGTGATGAATTCCTCCGGGAAGTTGGTCATGGAGTCCGTGATCGAAACGAAAGCGAGCACGATTCTGGATTTTATCCGTGGTCTGCGCGGCGATTTGTACATCACCCTGGAGGAATGCACTTGGGCCAATTGGCTCTACGATTTGATCCGACCGCATGTCACCAAAGTGGTGGTGTGCAATCCCCGAAAGAGCGCCCTGCTGAAATCGGGCAACAAGAATGATCGGATCGACGCCCGGAAGCTCGCCGAATTGCTGCGCAACGGATCGCTCTCGCCCGTCTATCACGGAGGGGCCAGCGTCAGAACTTTGCGAGAGATGTGCCGCAGTTATCTCACCCTCAGCAAAGATCTCCAGCGAGTGATGTGCCGCTTGAAAGCTTTGTACCGAAGCTGGGGCATTCCGTGTGCCGGCCAGCAAGTCTATACCCCGGCGCATCGCTTCGAGTGGCTCGCCAAGATCACGGAAGCCGGTGTACGGCGACGCGCCGAGCTCTTCTATTCGCAACTCGATGCACTGCAGACGCTGCGGCGGGAAGCGCGCCGGGCCCTCCTCGCCGAGAGCCACAAGCATGAAGCCAGGAAGCTGTTGCGCCAGATTCCGTGCATCGGCCCGATTCGCGCCGCCCTGCTGATCGCGCTCATCCAAACACCGCATCGATTCCGCACCAAACGGCAGCTCTGGGCTTACAGCGGCCTGGCCATCGTGACCCACGACAGCGCGGAGTACCACTACATCCGAGGCCAGCTCGAACGCGCGAAAAAGCAAGCCAACGTTCGGGGCCTCAACCGGAACCACAATCACGATCTCAAGAATGTGTTCAAAAGCGCGGCGCTCCTCGCGGCGACTACGGCGGGGCCGTTTCAAGGCTTTTATACCGGCCTGATAGAGAAAGGCATGAAACCACCGATGGCTCGCCTCACGTTGGCGCGCAAAATTGCGGCGATTACTTTGGCCGTCTGGAAGAAAGGAGAACATTTCGACGCCGAACAGTTGAAACAGCAAGCAGCTTGAGCGTCTCTGGCAGAAGAATCCGCTCCCATCCAGTGGTTTGTGTCAAGGGCAGCCGGTTCTTGAGACGCTCGGTTCGAGGGGAAGCATCCAGCCATTCGGTTAGGCCAGTCCGCTTTCGCGCACTGAGCCTCCACGAAAACCCTATGCCCCCTCGGATAACCGAAGAAAGCTATAGGCACCCAGTCTCCAATAGGACCATGGTTGGCAATTTTTGCCGCCGACATGCTTGCAAGTTTCGGGAACTGACGGCGCGGGTCAGGAAACCACAGGGGGATGCGCTCATGCTTCGCTCAGAGAGGGAACCGAGTTCGCAATTTCACTCGCGCTGGATGCCGGAAATCCTTCCGCCACCGAGCCCGTGGGGGAAGTATTTTTTCTTGACATCCCCTTCTATAGGACAGAATGGCATCGCGTGGTCGCTTGGAACGGCTTGGGCGAGCGCGTTGCGGCATCACTTCACCAGGGCGATCACGTCTTGGTCGAAGGCACGCTCGTTAGCAGCAGCTACGACCGCGAATACGGCAAAGGCAAGAAGGTCACCACCGTGAAACACACGGTCTGGCAGATTCGCGCCGACTCGATTCGCAAGCTGAATCGCGGCGAGAAGGAGCCGGACGCGGTCGCTTCCGGCTCAGAGAGGCTAGCTCAGCCTTCAGAGGACGCCCCTTTCTAGGGGCGTCCATTTCCGGGCGCGGAGCATTCGCGCTGGGCCCGCGAACCCATCAGCGTGACGCGTCGTTTTGACCTGTCAGCACGAGGCCCAAGGACAGTTGCTCCGCAACCTTCGCAGGCTGAACGGCTTCGTTATAAGCGCGTGCCATCAGTTTCGGCGCTTCCTCGTGGTCCGTCGCGTGAATCATGTAATACACAACAAACTCGCTCCCCTTCCGATCGTATATCGGCCATGCCTTCGCTGATTTGTAGCCGAGCTCTGACTTGAACCTCTCGGTGATCATTTCCCTTATCTGATCAACTCCGACGCGTTTGAGGCAGGACCAATCATCCCTACCCCACCAGTGTTGCAATAGCTTCTTGTTTCTTACAGCCGAGAGCGCGCGTGGCAGCCAACTCACAGCGAGGAAATAGAAAAGTTCGATCTTCGGTCGTCCAGTTCCTTTGTACTTGGCCAATTCAGCGAGGGTGTTCCAATGACATTCAAACGTACGTTGGTCCAGCAGGCAAAATGTCGCTTCCGTTTCTTTGATTTCTCTCTTACGAAGGAGAGCCCGCACTTTGGTATTAAAATCGCCTTTGTGGATTTCAACTGTGCGTCCATCCACCGAAGGCTGCGTTTTTCGCAATTCCTTCAGGCGCTTGACCTGCTTCGCGGATTCGTCGAACAAGTAGAAGTGGCGGAGTCGCTGAGGTTCGCTTTCAAGGACTAGCTTGGCGGCCCACATCTCCGGGTTGTTAGGGCGTTGCGGACCCGCGAACCCGTCAATATACGTCCCATGCTTTGTGACCAGAACGAAATAGTAGAGGTATCTCTCGATCAGCTTGGCCTTGTTCTCCGTCCATACAGGATGCTTTAACTGGTCAACCCTGATTTCATCGGGCTGCTGTTCAGGCAGTTCAAATAGCAGCGGTTCACGCGCAGAGTCCGACTGCGCCTTCTTTTTTCGCATTCTTGCCACAACAAAACACGCTCACTTCAGTCCGTTGCCAGCGCAGCGAGCGGCACAAATTCGGGGACATATTCGTGCCTCGCTGCCATCGCCATTCGGGACTGTTTCGGTGGAACCGTCTTCAGGTCGCGCGGCGGCATGTTGTCGTAACTGCGACCGTTCAGCTTTCTTCCGTTTCGACTCTTCTGGACACCGCCCCACTGTTTGAAGAAAAACGGAATTTTCGCTCGCTTGCACTGTCTCAGAATCCGTTCGACCCAGGCTTTTTCCATCTTGCGCGCGCCAGGGCCACTTTCTCCACCAACAATCACCCAGCCTATTCCTTTTAAGTTCAAGTCCCCGACATCTTCCAAGAGGGGCTCTATCGAAAGAAATCGAGTATGCGCCGGCGCGCGCCGCAAATGCTCAATCCGTGGCAAACCGTACCGCCGATCTTCGACGCTAACTCCCCACCAGACATTGGGAAGGCGCGCTGCAAAGCTCAGCGTTGTTTTCAGCAACGTTTCCATTCGCTCCGCGCGCTTCGTCAGCACTTGGTACGTGTGCCATCTTGCCGTCTCCATGACTCTCGCGACGCCGATTATGTAAGTCTCCGGTACATCTTCGTGGAACAGATCGCTCATTGAGTTTACGAATACCATTTTGGGCTTAGGCCAGAGTAACGGCTCGGGCAGCTTCTCTGGAACCAATCTCAGGTCAAAACCCTGTTCGTAGGGATGACCGCGCACACCTCGGAAGCGTTCCGCAAACGTCTCAGCATAACAATGCTTGCACCCAGGGCTAATCTTCGTACACCCGCGCACCGGGTTCCACGTTGCCTCTGTCCATTCGATCTTTGAGTTTTCACTCATGTGGCTTAAACGCCGTGACTCTGGTCGCGCCTTCTAAGAATGCCTGTTTTAACTCGTTTCTGGAACCCTCCAGGCTTCCCTCCTTGACTAACTCGTGACCCGTTCTACCGCACTTCTTTGCGCTCTTGACTTTTCGCTTTTTGTTCGCCTATGATAACACAATCGGCGTTCGGAGAAAGACGGACCAGCCGTGATCGGATATGCGCAAGCGTTACAGTCCCGCAGGTGCTTTCCTTCAGCCCCCCTCAGAGCGAACGCTGCGCTTAGCAATTTGTCTCCCGCGTGACCATCGCCGCGTCCGCAAGCGGAACTCCTGTCCAGCCTAATCCCACGGAAAAGTTTTGGATGGCAGGTGCGGTTTTCCCGACCGGAGGGCCTCTTTATCTATAGGAGCAGATCTCAGGAGCCGAATTTGAGGGGGTGGGTCATGCGAGACAATCTTCGTTGCAATTGTCATATCTGCAAGGTCGAGCGCCATATTTTCGTTTCATTGTCTGAGCCTCCCGCCGATGCCCGTTTTGCGGCATTGGCGGTGAATACGGAGCCGCTGTCGCGGTTCGCAACAGTTCCCGATTTACTCGCACAGCTCCATGCCGCTCGTGATGGCGACTCTCCCGCTTGCGTTCCCGGCGAAATCCTCAGCGCGCTCATTCAAACCGGAGCGGCCCGAGGTGAATTCGAGTTGATACAATCGATCCTCGTTCTCGCGTTCACGCCGACGATCCACCGAACCTACCGCGAAGTGCGCGCTTGGTTTCGAGAACTCGAACCGGAGGATATCGCGCAGCAAGTCCTCACATTCTTCCTTCAACTCGCCGCGTCAGCGCCCGTTGAAACTCTCAACGGCGTCTTGCCAATCATGCTTGCTCGCAGTTTGCGTAAAAACTCGTTCCGCTGGGCTGAGAAGGAGACTCGCATACTGCTTCAACGCGAAATCGACAAGCATGGACGCCCAGAAAACACTGAACCCGGCGCTAACGACAATTTCGAGAGCGTGTCATTGTTGAACGACTTCCTCGATTACTGTTGCCAAATTGGAATGCTCTCCCCATTCGAGCGCGATCTGCTCATCAAAATCAGGATCGAGGGCTTCCTCATCAAAGAAATTCCTTCAGCTAATCCAGTACTCTCAGCACGCGCCGTTGAAAGTAGAATCCAAAGAATTCTTAAAAGACTCCAGAAAGTCGCGTCGCTGGACATCCCACCGCATAAGGAATCTTCCGAAATTAGGCAACATGAAGAATCCAAAGACACAAAAAAGTTTTCGCAGAGTGCGCGTATTTTTTCTTTGCGTACTTTTTCCGCCTTCTTGCCCATTAGTAAGAGTAGAAGGCCACTCTCGCTGGACTCCTCGCCCTCGCAGAGAAAAATGAAAACGCAACAGTTCTCCACCCTTCACCAGAACGTGTTGACGTTCCCAACTCTGCCGAAGGCTATTCGGCGAAGTCGCGTGATTTCGGGAGCAGCCCGGCAGCCGCTCGCTGCAAACCAAGCTTCAGTCTCCCCCTGCCACACGTCCCGCCCCACGCAGTCCGGCGAGAGCTTGCCTTCGAATCCCGATGCGGGCCCGACTCGCATCATCCGAAAGGAACTCGCCGGCAATGAAGAAAATTCTCCGAAACAGATTTGTCTCCCGCTGGCTCCGGCCCGCACTCGTCACGTGCTCTTGGTCACTGGTCTTCGCATCGGCGGCATTTGCTCAGGCGGCAGGCGGCTCGCCATGGGAGAACGCAGTCAACGTCTTGATGCAGGCGTTCACGACGACCATCGCGCGCGGTCTTTCGCTCGTTTCTATTGTGGTCGCAGGTTTGACGTTCGCTTTTGGTGAAGGCGGCTCGAAGCGAATCCTCGCCGGTGTGCTCTTCGGCGTCGGCATGGCCATCGCCGCCGTCAACTTCCTCGCGTGGCTTTTTCCTGGATCGTAAATTCACGTGTCATCGCGACACGGCACGCACATGGCGAACGTAAGAAGAATCAACCCGGTCTACCGCACGCTTCACCGCCCACTCACGATGCTGGGAGTGGAGCGGAAGCTTTTCTTCTTCGCCATGTGCATGGGTGCGGCCACGTTCAACATGCTTTCCAGCTTGCTTGGCGGCATCTTGATGTTCCTGCTTCTCTACGTCTTTGCTCGCTGGGCCACCAACACGGACCCGCAGATTCTTCGATTTATGTTGTCAGCCGCCAAGTTCAAGCCGCAGTACGACCCGGTCAAGTTCAGGGCCATCACGATTCGCAGAGCCTCTAATGCTTAATCTCCGAAAAATCCTCAAGCCATACACTGAAACTGGCGCGCTCAACGAGCAGGTGAACCTCTACGGCTTCGTTGATCCGCACGCGTTCCTTACGAAATCGGGCGACCTTGGCGTGGTCCTTCAGGTTCACGGAGTTGATTACGAGTGCCTCGACCGGAACGCGCTCGATACGCTTACGAAGCGCCTCGAATCCGCCTTTCGACTCTTCGACACCAACTTCCGTGTGTATCAATACTTATTCAAGCGGAATCGCGAGGCGATCCCGCACAAGAAGTATGCGAATCCCGTCGTCAACGCGGCCATTGAGAATCGCATCTGCTACTTCGAACAAAAAGCCGACCGCCTCTATTCACTCCAAGTGTTTTACGTGGTGCTCTTCGAGGGCTTTCTTGAGAAGCAAGTCCTTTTGAAATCCATCACTGCATTTTCCACGAATCCTAAGAAAGCGCTCGCAGAACTCCAGGCCGTCCTGTCCTCTCGTAAACAGATCAATCTGCTCGATACGGAACTCTCCAAAGCGCTCGCCACGCTCCACCAGAAGGTGAAGGGCTTCATGTTGCAGGTTGGTGACTTCGTTCGAGTCGATCTGCTTCCCAAGCAAGAAGCATTCCGAGTCTTGAAGCGGACAATCAATTTCGCGCCTCAGAAACTCCAGCTCGCCCGGCTCAAGCATGATACGTTTCTCGACTACTACCTCTGCGAATCCCACCTCGAATGTCATCGGGGGCATCTGCGCCTCGACGACTACTACGTGAAGGTTCTCACCCTCAAGGAGCCATCCGCGCAAAGCTTCCCACTCATTTTCAAAAGCCTTCTCGAAATTCAGAGCAACTTCCACATCGTCACCGAGTGGAAGAAAGAGGACTCCGGCAAGACCCGCAAGGCGATCCAGTCGAAGCGCCGCCACTTCCACAACACGAAGCGGTCGCTCATGAGCCATCTGAATGTCTCCGACGCTCCGCCGACAGACGTTCTTGTGGACGATTCCAAGGAAGCCCAGGTTCGAGAGCTAGGCGAGAGCATCAAGCAGCTCGAAATCGAGGGCAACTACTTCGGTCATTTTTCGTTGACCGTAGTCATTTACGATCTCGACCCCGAGAAGGTCGAAACGGCTTGCGCCGAGTTCTACAAAGTCTTCAGCGTGCACGACGCGCAGCTTTATGAAGAAAAATACAACCTGCTCAACGCATTCCTTGCAACAGTGCCAGGCGGCTTCGCCTTCAATCTTCGGTCCATGTATCTGCTAAACACTAATTACGCGGACTACTCATTCCTTTTCACGCTCCACTGTGGCGAGCCTGAAAACCGGCACCTACGGCAGGAATATCTTGCGGTCCTCGAAACGAACCACAACACGCCCTACTTTCTCAATCTCCATCACCACGACGTGGCGCACACGATGATTCTGGGACGCACAGGATCAGGCAAATCGTTCTTGCTGAACTTCCTCATCACCAACATGCAGAAGTACGACCCGTACACATTTATCTTCGACTTGGGCGGCAGCTTCGAGAGCCTCACTCGTCTGTTTGCCGGAACGTATGTCCACGTCGGGCTGAATTCTCCCGGATTCAAGATCAACCCCTTCTCGGTACCGCCGACGAAGGAGAACCTCGATTTTCTTGCCCTGTTTCTCAAGGTCTTGATTCAAGGCGCTTCGCCCTTGGAACTCACGCCCTCCGAGGAGCGCGACCTTTATCACCAGATTGAAAATCTGTATGAGATCGAGCCAAGTCTTCGGACGCTCACCGTCCTGTCGAATACGCTTGATCGCCGCCTCGCCGACCGCCTCGCCAAATGGACCACAGGCGGGCAGTTCGATTTCGTCTTCGACAACGCTGAGGACACGATCACCTTTTCCCGATTCCAATGCTTCGATTTCCAAGGAATGAACCAATACCCCGAGGTGCTGGAGCCGTTGCTCTTCTACATCCTCCATCGCGCAAACGGCGTCATCCGTGACCCGAAGATCAGCCACATCTTTAAGGCTTTCTTCATTGACGAGGCTTGGTTGTTTCTGAAGAACCCGCTCATCAAGAGCTACATCATCGAGGCGCTCAAGACTTGGCGGAAGCAGAACGCCGCAATGATTCTCTCGACCCAATCGCTCGACGAGCTCCGCAAGTCGGAAATCCTCGACATCATAATTGAAAGCTGCCCGATGAAAATCTTCCTGGCCAACCCCGACATGGACCGGGATCTGTACCGCCGTCAGTTCAATCTCAACGACAACGAGATCGAACTTATATCTACACTCCGGCCCAAGCAGCAACTTCTAATCAAAACGCCGGAACTGGCAAAGGTCGCCAATCTTGAAGTAGACGCGAAAAGCTATTGGCTGTACACGAACGATCCGTTCGACAACCGCAAGCGGCGGGAAGCCTTCGACGCCTTCGGTTTCGAAAAGGGGTTGGAAGTGTTAGCGGGAGAGCAGCCATAACGAGATGCGATGGCTCCCGCCAAACCCGCTGGGAAGTTCAATTATCGCTGACAGTTGGAGCTCGAACCGCCCATGATATATCCGCCGTAGCCATCGCCAGACAGCACTGGCCGCGAGCCTTCATTGAAAACCAAGCCGTCGATTGACCGTATGTTGTAGCCTCGCTTACGGCCAAAATCGCTAAACACATTGTATTCCACCGTGACGACGGATTTGGTCGAGTCAGACAATTTGCCCTTGAGCACGGGGGAGAATATCGCATCGTAGCAGTAGCCTCCGTCAACACTTCGGTAGATGACGACCGGCGTCTGACCCTTTTCATCTCTTTCGACGTTTCCCCATGGGGCCGATCCGTTCGTTGACCACTTCATTGAGTAAGTGTGGATCGCCACTTTATTTGTGAATGCTCGATCCACAAGGAACGCCGCAAAAACCAGGCCGAGGGAGATCCCAAAGGGGACGAGCCTGCGAGCTTCTGGTTGTCGAAGAGACAGCGCGATCAAAGCCAATGCAGCGAGAACACACAGGAGAAGAGCACGATAGAGGGCATCCGCGCGCCAAAAGTTCGGCAGAGCTTGCAACAACATGACGCCGATTCCCAGCACTGGGAAAGCGCTCAAACCCGCCGCCAGCGACGGTCGAATCATCCAGACAAATCCAAAACCAGTCCATAGAACAGCGCAAGGAAAGTACCAGAAGCTCGGTGCTCCCAACAAAAGCAGCAGGATTGCGAGTGCCCCTGACAGACAGAAGAACACGCCGATAGCAACTCTAGCCCATTTAGACCGGAAGTAGGGTTCGCTGGCCATACGGATCGAATTATGTCGCAAAACGGCACCTACAGATAGACCGAGCGCTGCTCACGCAGATGACCAGATTTTAACTGAACCTTCACTCATCTTGTTTTTCAAAACTTCACAAAGGAGAAGATGAATGAAACACACACGTATCATTCCTAGACTTGGTTTTCTCTCAATTCTAGCCGTGCTCGGCGCCCTGATGTGCGGCCAGATTCCGGCGCGGGCCTCGACCGACGCGGCGCGCGTAGTGAAATATGGCCAGAATGACATCGTTCAGGTAAAGGCGAAGCTGCGTTTCTCGACGCTCATCATCCTGCCCGAAAAGGAAGAGATTCTCGACTTCACCACCGGCGACAAGGAATTCTGGATTATCAACGGCGCGCACAATCTCTGCTACATCCATCCCGCTCAGGCCGGCATTCGCAGCAATCTGAATCTCATCACCGCCAGCGGTCACGTCTACTCGTTCTTACTGACCGAGATCAGCAGTGATCCCAACGCCGAACCCGACCTAAAAATCTTCATCGAACCGAAGGAGCAGTCCGCCATTGTCGGGAATGCGTTCGCTCAAGGCTATGTTCCCGCCAGCGAAGCCGAAGCCTACAAGACCGAGATTCAATCCGTCCGCGATCAGGCGAATGCGCAGGTTCAGGCAGCGCAGGCCAGCGCGCAGCAGCAGATTCAGAAATTCCGCTCTGACTACCCAACCAAACTCCAATTCGATTACCACTTCGAAACCAAAGGCGCGGGCCAGCCGTTCCTGGTTTCCGCGATCTTCCACGACGACCGCTTCACCTATATCAGGTGTGCAGCATCCGAGAAACCTGCCATCTACGAAGTCAAAGACGGCAAGCCGAATCTCATAAATTTCGATTTGGTGAACGGCACCTACATCGTCCCCAAAATTCTCGACAGCGGCTATCTCGCCATCGGCAAAAAGAAGCTCACCTTTTCGCGGCAGCAGTAACACGGCCTCGCCGACGCAACAATCCCGCCAGAGAGGAAACAGAACATGACGGAACAGACCACTTCGCCAGCCGCTCAGCCGATTCAGGACAAAACGCCGAAACCGCCCGGCCTCATGCCCAAAAACATTCAGGCATGGGTCATGCTCAGTCTCGCTGTTCTGATGGTCATCATCATGTGGCTCACGGGCGGGAAGAAACCCCAAACCGCACCGAAGTCAGGAACGCCAAGCGTCCAAACTTCGGCACCCCTTGAAGTGAACCAAGCGAAGATCGCCGACCTTCAGGCCCGCATTCAGGAGTTACAGCGGGAACAGCAAGCTGCGCTAACTCAGCAGAACAAGTTCTTCGGCGCACTTCAGGGAGACAGCCAAACCGCGCCTCCCGCTCAGGTCACAAACCCTCAGCCGGGAGCTCCCCCACCCGACGATCCAATTCAGGCTGAACGGAAGAAGAGAGCGTATTTGTCGCTCTTTTCTTCGAACGTAGCGTTGAGCTACAGGAAGGACTTGCCGCAGCAAGAATCAGCTCCCACGAACAACCCACTTGGTTTGCAAAGTCAACCTGCCCAGACGCCCACATTCGACCAGCAACTCTCGCAGATCCTCCAGGCATTGCCGCCGATGCCGCAACCAGTGGCACCTGCCCCACCGGTTTCTGGCAGCGGAAAGCGGGCAGGAACAACTACAGCCGAGGAAGAAGAAAAGAAGGCACCGGAGAGTGCCTCGAAGCAAATTCCGCCGAACGCTTCCGCGCTCAACGTGGCGCAAGGCAAGAATTACGTCATCTTGGAAGGCACGATCTTTGATACGGTACTTCTCAACCGTCTCAGCGGCGATTTCACTGGCCCGGTCGAATGCCTCGTTACCAACGACATCTACTCTCACGACCGCCAGCACGTTCTCATTCCGTCTGGCACGAAAGTCCTCGGGGAAGCAAAACGCGTGGAAGCTTTCGGCCAAACTCGCCTTGCCGTCGCGTTCCACCGGCTCATTATGCCGGATGGCTATTCCGTCAGCCTCGACCAGTTCAAAGGCATGAACCAGATCGGGGACACAGGCCTCCGCGATCAGGTCAACAACCATTACCTGAAAATCTTCGGCGCTTCGCTTGCCGTGGGCGCGATTGGCGGCATCGCCGAAGCAGGTTCGGGCGGCTTGCTCACTCAATCCGGCACTCAAAGCATTCAGCAAGGCGTTGGTGAGAGCCTTGGCCAAACATCACAGCGGATTCTCGACAAATTCCTCAACATTTTGCCGACCATCACCATCCGCGAAGGCCACCGCGTGAAGATTTATCTCTCCGGCGACCTAGCGGTGCCCGACTACGCAAACCACAAGATGCCCCCTGACCTGTGAGGGTCAGAGGTCGCACTGAGATTCACAGCTTCCCGAAGGGAGAAAAACCGATGAAGAAAAGAATCCTCGCAGTCTTGCTCGTTCTTGGCTTGTGCGTCGGGACGGCGTCCGCTCAATTTTTCGGCGGAATCGTCTACGATCCTACGAACTACGCCAACGCTGTCCTCCGCTACAACCAACTCGTGCAGCAACTCGCACAACTTCAGCGAACCTACACGCAAATCGTAAACCAGTACAACCTTGCGCTTCGCATGGCCCAAAACCTTCAGAACATGCCGGCCCGTTATCGTGCTCAGTTCTCGCAGTGGCGAAATGTGGTCGCCCCAAACACATACGGCAATACGGGAAGCTGGGTCAACGGCATGAATACCGGCGTTCCAGGTACGGTGAATGCTGGCTATCAACTTGCGACGACTCCACTTCTCCAATACAACGGGCAATTTATCTCTGGGATGACACCCGACGAACAGAATCGCGTGAAGTCGCAATATGCGTCTGTGGAACTTTCCGACGGCTCGAATGTCACCGCGATGGCCACCATCGGCGCGATCCGCGATAACGCGCAGATGATTCAGAACCAAATCAACAACCTCGAACAGGATTCGCTCTCCGGCGATCCCGACCTCAACACGGAAGTGTCTGTCCTCAACAAAATCAACGCTACGAACGTACTGACCCTTCGCACGCTTCAGGACTCGAACAAACTGTTGCTGTCTTTGCTCGAACAGAATGTTGTCGCAGCTAAGCAGCAGCGAGAAGCCACTGCAAACTCCATCAACACCGACATCACCCGACAGGCGACACTGGCCGGAAATCTTGCCCAGGTCACCGGCACCCTGAACAATTCGCTCCAGAACTTCCGAATGCCGTAGTCGGAACCCAATCCCATCCCCATCGTGTCGAAGGAGTAGCCCGATGCAGACTGACTTTCTCCAGTTCATCTATCAGGCGATCAACAATCTGCTTACGCAGAATCTCGGCTTCTTCGATGCGATGGGGCAAAACCTCTTCCGCATGTTTGCGACGATCCTCGTGGCATGGTACGGCGTGAAATCCGCGCTCTCGGCGGCCAGTGGTAGACATTACCTTCACTTCGAGAATTTCGCGGCTCTCATCCTGACGATCAGCTTTGGTTTCGGGATGATCAATTATTACAGCAATCCGATCCCTGGTATCGGCACCAGCTTCCACAATCTGATCACTGACGAGTCCCAATTTCTCGCGAACAGAATCACACAGCAGCAGTTGCAAGTCGTTGTTGATCGCATCAGCGATTTTGAGAGCAGGCTTGACTCGCCCGGTTTTGGAGATTTTCTCGGTACCGCAATCTACGTGCTTGTTGTGATCCTACTTGCAGCGGCTCAGGCTATCGCGATTGTCGTCATCGCGTTCGGATTCATCGCCACCGCCGTGTGTGTCCTAGTGGGGCCGATCTTCATTCCATTCTTCATTGTCCCGAAACTGGAGTGGCTCTTCTGGGGTTGGTTCAAATGCTTCCTTCAATATGCCTTCTACCAGGTCATTGCAGCGGCGGTCGTCTTTGTCATCGCTAACTTGATTCTCGGAATTCTCCGCCTCCAGCCAGTCGGCACAATCTCGACAGTACAGCTCATCGGTTGGTTCCCCGTTCTCTTTATCACCTTCTTGGCGGCGATCTATGCCTTGCTGAAAATTCCCGCGCTCACCAACCACATTTTCAGCGGCAGTTCCGGCGGCTCCTCTGCCGACCTTCTCTCCGGCTTCTCGCCTCTGAGCTAAAACAACTCCGCAGATTCTTGGAGCAATTCTGAAATGAACAACGACCTCAGCTTCCACGACGCTAAGCGCCTTTATTTGGAGCAATACGGTGACCCAACGGTGACGAACACCTATCTGAAAATCGCACTCGTTTTGCTAGCTCTCGTTGCTGTGGGGCTCGGACTCATTGATTTGCGGACGATCCGCACTTTCCAGAACTTCCGGCCACTTGTAATTCGAATTGACCAGTTGGGCCGGGCCGAAGCCCTAGCCTACAACAACTTCGAATACAAGCCTCAGGATGTAGAGGCGAAATACTTCTTGTCTCAGTTCTGCTCACTCTATTACCGACGCAACCGCTACACGATCAACGACGACTTCTCGAAATCGCTCTACTTCCTTGACGGAAAACTGGCGGGCGACATCATCGACGCCTACAAAAAGAATGATGTGATCAAAAGCTTCCTGACCGACCCCTCGAAACCGGAGATCGACATCGAGGTAAAGAACGTCGCCCTAGAAGGGATGCAGAATCCGCCTTACAAGGCTCGCGTGGACTTCTATATGGTCTACTACTCACCCGCCGACCACAGCGAGCTAAAGCGCACGCTCTACACCGCCAATTTTGTTTTCGTTTTCAAGACGAACGTACCCAATGAACTCATTCCCATCAATCCCCTGGGGCTGGCCATCACGTATTTCCGCGAAGACGAAGCCTTCAAGTGACCTAATGACCATCGTTCGAGTACAATCCGGGAGCGCCAATCAGAATCAGGCAGCGGGCGAAGTTGAGGGCAGTCAACAGGTGCGAAATGTCTGTTCCTGATTTCCAGAAGTTGATGCTCCCCCTATTGAAGCTGGCAGGCGACGGTCGTCAGCACAGCTCCGCTGAGGCCATCGAGCAACTGGCCCAACAATTTCAGCTCACTGAGGACGACCGGCGGGAACTACTTCGCAGCGGCCAGCAGCGATTTGACAATCGCGTAGGTTGGACGACCACTTATCTCAAGAAAGCGGGTCTGCTCAAGGCCGTCGGGCGGGGGCAATTCCAAATCACAGACCGGGGGCGAGAACTTCTTGCTGGCCAACCGGCACACATTGATATCGCGTTTCTTGCGAATCGGTTTTCCGAGATGTCAGAATTCCGACGGGTTCATCCAAGGGGTGCCCTCGGGGAGGAAGAGCAACCGGCGACATTTAACTCAGAGGGTAAATGGATTCCGCGATCCGGCGTGGAGGAACGAATCCGCGCAACGATGGAACTGTCAATTCCGAACTCGGTGACGCGTCACGCAGCACTCCGTTTTCTCGCGTTGGCTATTGAGAACGCAGATGAAGAGCGGGACAACGCATGGTGCGTGCGCGAAACCGGCCAGGGCCTCCGGGTCATGACGGGTCGATTGCTTGCATGTGAGGTCGGTCGTTCGAGAATGCGGGTCAGCATCATCGGACCTATCGGCGACGACATCCGGGGCATTCTGGGAGCGGAGACCGAGAAAGATGAGGAGTTCAAGAAAATACCCGGCGGATTGCTACTTACGTTCCCCATCGAACATGCGGAGGACGCGGTCAAGCTACTGAGGGATGGACTTAATAGCTTCATTGATATGGCTATGGCGCGCGTCAAGAGTGCAGTCAGCCTCGAAGATCACGCACCCGAGGCTGTCGCATACATTTCAACTATCGTTGGCCGCGAGCTGCCACAACCCGAACCACTCGTTGAGACCGAATATTCCGAAGAACTCGACGATGCCTCGGACGAGGACGATCTCGGTGTCTCGAAAGAGCCCAGGGTTCGCGGCCGCCCGCCGATCTTCGAGCACGGCCAGCGCTCTATTGCCTCACTCGTAAGTGACATCGAGCGCGACGTAATTGCCTTGCCCGAACTGCAGCGGCCCTTCGTTTGGGAAGACACCAAGGTACGCGATCTCTTGGACTCTCTCTTCGTGGGTTTTCCGGTAGGGACACTCGTCTTCTGGCACACCTCCGACGACAAAGACGCTCGCGCTCTCGCGGCAGAAAAGCCAGGCCTCAAAGCCCCGACACTGGTCATCGACGGCCAACAACGTCTCACATCGCTCTACGCCGTGATGCGAGGCGTCGAGGTCACGGATAAGGACGGTAAAACGAGGAAAATTACAATCGCATTCCGGCCGCGCGATGGCCGATTTGAAGTCGCCGACGCGGCGATTCGCAATGACCCTGAGTTTCTTGCAAATGTCACGGAACTGTGGAGCGGGACGCGACCCAAACCCCAAATCCGGCGCGATCTTATGAACGCGCTCCGAGACAAAGGACGCGCGGTCGACGAAAACTACGAGGACGCCATGGAGCGCAACCTCGATAGGGCGCACTCAATAAGTGACTATCGGTTTCCGACGATCGACATCCGCAAGACCGCGACAGCAAAGGAGGAGGAGGCTACGGAAGAGGATGTTGCCGAAATTTTTGTCCGCATCAACAACCAGGGAACTCGGCTAGGACAAGTCGATTTTGTCCTGACATTACTCTCGGTGTACCACGGTGAGTTGCGAGACCGCATCGAGGATCGTTCGAGAGAGATGTCGGCGGCGTCGGTCGTAGGGATCGATACACAACAATTGCTAAGGGCTATCTGCGGCGTGGCCTTCGGTCGAGCCAAAATGTCGGCCGTCTACCGCTTTCTTCGCGGCGTCGACCCAACAACGGGAGAAGCGGACGCCGCCGAGCGATCAAAGCGACTGGGGCAGCTCGACGATGCGGCGAATGAGTGCATAGAGCCCACGCCGTGGCGCGATTATCTTCTTCGCGTATTGCATGCCGGGTTCGTCAGCCCCGCTCTTATTGCCTCCAAGAACGCAATTGTGAACGCTTACGCCTTTTACATTCTGGGCCGAAAGGCCGGCGTCTCGAAGGGTAAGCTCGACGCGATCATTGCGCGCTGGATTTTTGGGACGTTATTGACGGCACGCTACTCCAGTTCGTCGGAAACCATCTTCGAGCAGGACTTGGCACGAGTTGCGCGTCCAGCGTCGGGTCATGTCGATGGCTTTGTGCCAGCGCTTGACGACGCGATGGGCGAAAGCTTGACGGGTGACTACTGGACGCAAACCCTAGTCTCCGCGTTGGAGACTCAAAAGGCGCGCGCCCCTGCCGCGCTTGCGTTCAGAGCAGCCCAGGTAGTTCTGGGGGCGCGGGCTCTATTCTCTGACCAGCTTCTTAGGAACCTCTTTGACCCGCCCACCGATGGGGCCCGCTCACCAAGCGAGGCGCACCATCTCTTTCCGGCAGCTTGGCTAGACTCGCAGGGTATCCGCGACCGACGCCGCATCAATCAGGTTGCGAATCTGGCGGACGTGGGGTGGTACGAAAACAACGTGATCGGAGGCCGAAGCCCGGCGGAATACGTTCCCCGCGTTCGCAACATGCTGGCGATTGACGACGACCGATGGGGCCGTCAGTGTGCTGAACACGCGCTTCCAATAGGATGGGAGGCGATGGAGTACGACGAATTTCTTCGCGAGCGGCGGCGACGGATGGCAGATATCATTCGCGTTGCGTTCCGCCAGCTCGGGGGTGAACCGAACGCTGCGCCGCTCACGCCGCCATGGTTCCTACCAGGCGCGGAGGATTTGTGGAAGCGTATCGCGGAGACCGAGCGTGCGCTGCGCGGAGTTCTTCGAGACATCTACGCCGCCCGATTTGGGGAGGCGGCAGCGCGAAAGATCCTAGACGCCCTGCCAGAGAGCGATCGCGAGCGGCTCAACCGCAGCCTTAGTGCACGGGCCGCTGGATCGGACCCGTTGGGCATCGTGGATTACCTTTACCTTGGCCAAATTCCGTCGCTGCTCTTCACGGCAGACGTTCAACAGGAGACGCGTCGCCGTCTGGGCAATCCGCCTGACGCCAAGCAACGGATTCTTGCGGCCGTCGACCAGATTGCGCCCGTCCGCAACGAAATCGCCCATGTCCGCGAGGTAGATCGCGATCGCCTGCTTCGCGCGAGCGTCGCATGCGCGGACCTATTGCAAATGATTCGAGGCCACAGCTGAGCCGAGAACTCGGTCGTCGCCCGCCGATTGCATCGAGCTAAAGCGCACGCTTTACACGGCCAATTTCGTCTGCGTTTTCAAGACAAACGTACCTAACGAGCCATCCCGATCAATCCACGGGGCCTGGCCATCACGTATTTCCGCGAAGACGAAACCTTCCACTACTCCGCAAGTCACGTGAACTCTGAACGGTTCTCATCATGATCGCGAACGCGCTTCTCCTAACCATTGCTGTGATGCTCGCCATCGGTTTCACCCTTATGGGCGAACTCAAGTTTTTTATCCCGTTCAAAGTCGTGATCTGGAGAACGTATTCGGCGTACATTCTTACCTACTGTGGTCTCTTGTTCACCAATGTCTTTGCAGCGGCTTTTGCGCTGAACCGCAAATTCTTCCTGAAGGACACGGGCCGGAAACTGGCCCACCTCGACAAGCAATTCAACGTCGGCGACAGCGACGTGCCCGTGGAAGTTTCTGACGAAGAATGAGCTTCCGTGTCACGACGGTACGAACCAAATGAAATCGAACATCGACCGGAGTCCAGTCGGCAGCAGAACCAGGACGCCGGGCGGACGCGTGAACCTGATTCGCAAGACCAACGCGGTCGGGGCTCCAGCGCGGCATCCGCACCATCCTCGCGAGACCAGAGGCACCTAAGCCCGACCCAAGCGCGGTCCGCTGAACCCAGGACACCCTACCGCGATCAACACTGGACATATTCGTTGCGCGCCTCCGAAATTCAAACGCTCCGCGAGCTTGGGACTTTCAGAGCAGTCGATTCGGAGGCGCTCGCTGAAATCCAGTACGGCGGGAACCGAGATCGAATGGAGCAAGATTTGCGGAATTTGATTCGCCAATCACTCATCACCCGGCGCGGCGTGGAAGGACCGGAGAAAGACCGTGTCCAAGTGCTCACTTTGACCAAGGCCGGCCAGCGCTTCCTCGCAACGCAGAAGCTAATGCCCAAAGATCAGCCCATTTACCGAGGTCTGGTCAAGCCGAGAGAGGCGCGCCACGACGCGACTCTTTACCGGCTCTATCACAAAGCCTCGCGCCAGATCGAACGCGACGGCGGCAAGGTACGAAGAATCGCCCTGGACTACGAATTGAAAAAGCGAATCAACAAAGCACTCGCGCGGCTAGGCGCGGATAAGCGAGACCCAAATAAGAAAACCGAGATCGCACAGGCGTACGGCGTACGGGTTGTAAACGGCAGAGTTGTCGTCCCCGACCTCCAGATCGAATACGACAACGCGGAAGGTCAACTCGCGCGAGTCAATCTCGAGCTCGCCACTAAACATTACCGGCCCGGTCAGCTTCAGGCCAAAGTCCAGGCCGGATTCACGCTATACGCCGCCGCCCAGGATTCCGACCGTTTGCGACGTGCTTTGAACGACCGGGAAATCACTGCGGAGATCCTTGCCCTATGAACATCAAAGACATCTATCTCGATTCGCTGAAACAACTCGGCTACACCGAGATCGAAGCCCGCTTCATTTATATTGTGGCGACCCACTCGGGCTACTTCACTGCAAAACAGTTTCTCGACTTCGCCGACGCGAAACGCGGGAAGCGCTCCGACAAACTGGCTGACAAGCTCGTCAGGAACAAGCACGCTTCCACTGAAATGCTTCGAAAGAACGCCCGCGTCTATCACATCTTTTCCCGCAAGATTTACGCCCCTATCGGCAAAGAGAACATTCGCAATCGCCGCGACCATGCATTTGAATTCATCAAGTCGCGGCTTCTTGCGCTCGATTTCATTCTCGCTAACCAAGGCCACGACTACTTCGAAACCGAGGCCGATAAGGTTCAATACTTCTGCGGTGCTCTTGGGGTCGAAAAGCACATATTGCCGACCAAGCTGTATTTGGGGACGCAGAACCCTTCAGTGACGCCCCGCTACTTCGTGGACAAATTCCCGATGTTTCTACCCATGATCAGCGGCTCTCCGATCATCACCTTTACCTATGTTGCGCCTGAAGCCGAGAATTTGGTCGCGTTCGTGACCCACCTTCAAAACTATCTGCCACTGTTTCGGAGCCTCAAGCAGTTCCGGTTCCTATTCGTGTCCCCTTGTGAGCCCCTGTTTCCGAAAGCTCGCGCGATTTTCTCCTCTGTTGTGAAAGGCCCCTTGGAAGTCCCTTCCGTAGCTGAAATCACCAGGTATTTTCAGGTCCGCAAACTGTGGGAGTCGCGGCAATTTGCAGCTCTGCGGAATGAGGACATCGAATTTCTCAACGAGGCGACCCGGAAGTTTGCGGCACCACACATCCAGAGCGTCTATAAAGAATGGAGAGCAGGCTCACTTACCGAAGCTCACCTCGCTTCGCTGTTTCCGGTCCCCGAGTCGAATCGCAAGATCAGTTTCGACACTCACGCCGTCCCGTCGCATCGGCACCTTTATTCGCGCATAGCCGCGTGAGGGGTGAACACAGGAATACACGCAGTGTTCACCCCATTTTTTACGCGTTCCGTTCACCCTACCGCCCAAAGCAACTGCCGAGCGTAGAGCGCGATACGACCGGCAAAGCGCAGAGAAAGACCGCGGACAAAACACGCAGATTGGGCGGGAGCGACCCCACCTTTTGGCTCGTTGAGCCGCCCAAAAGGTTCGTGGGGTCGCTCCCGCCTAATGGCACAGATTCCGTGCCAGGTGTTTTGTCCGCGTGAAGAGAAATTCCGAAATCAGCCCGGCAAGTACTCCGAAAGGAGATTCCCAATGTCCTTTATCAAGAAACCACCCGAGACCGTCACTCGCCAATTCCAATTGGAAGAGCCTCTTGCTCAAACCCTAGATGCCTACGCCAAATTCATCGGTAGCACCCCCGATCACGTCGTGGCTTCTGCCCTTCGATTTGTTTTCTGGAAGGACAAAGACTTTGACCGCCTCCAAAAGGAAGAAAAGAAAGCTCGGAAAACGGCTCAAATCGCCGAGGTGAAAAAGGCGTGATTCAGCGGCTCCTCAATTCGAAGAATTTTGTCGCCTTCCTGCTAACGGCAGGCACGGGCATGGCCCTCTACTTCTACTTGCCATTCCCGGAGGAGAACGTCTTCCTGCAACTGATGGCCATTCGCGCCCCCCTGGTTTTCCAGGGCGTGAAGTGGTCCTACGCTGTGTTTCTTTTCTCGACGCCCTACATCGTTTATTCAATGCTTCTCTCGGGCCTTTATATTTTCGCGTTGAGGGCGCACCGAAAGATCACAGCCGGGCGCTTGCCTTGCTACCCCGATCCGCGTCAGCGCCACGATGTGTTTCTCGTTCTCGGCGAGATTCACAACCCCCGTAAGCCCGTGCCATCGGAAACACCACGCTGGCTCATCATCCCGCAGCGCGGGCTTTTCACCGGGATCGCCATTGTCGGCGCGGTTGGAACCGGCAAGACGAGTTGCTGCATGTATCCCTTCGTTGAGCAGCTCGTCGCCTACAAGGCCCAAGACACCGAGAGGAAGGTCGGCGGCATAGTCCTCGAAGTCAAAGGCGATTTCTGCCACCAAGTGAAAGAGATTCTCACTCGACATGGCCGGGCCGAGGATTACATTGAGATCAGCCTGGATTCCGAATACCGCTACAACCCGTTGCATAACGACCTGGACGCTTACGCGCTGGCCTACAGCATCGCGTCACTTCTGAACAACCTGTTCGGCAAGGGCAAGGAACCCTTCTGGCAGCAGGCGTACACCAACCTCGTGAAGTTCATCATTCTGCTCCACAAGATCACCTACGACTACGTCACCCTTTTCGATGTCTACCAGTGTGCTATTTCGCCTGACAAGCTGGAAAAGACAATCCATGAGGCGGAACAGAAGATTGGCGGTCGCCGCTACGTCCTGGTTTCATCCGAAGCTTACCTCACCCACGTTAGCGAGCTCGCGCCGTTCAAATTCACTCTGGGCATCGCCGACTCGGGAATGTACCGTGCTGATGACTCCGAACACTTACGCGTTTTCCTTCATAACAAGGACATAGAATTCGAGGCCCTTACTGAGTCCTCGCCCGACGATCCCGACTCGTTCAAACGCGAGCAGCTTGAAGCGGTCAAACGATGGTTTTATGACGATTGGCGCAGGATCGAGCCAAAACTCAGGACCTCCATTGTCGAAGGCATCTCAGTTTTCTTGTCTCTTTTTGACGACAACCCGCGCGTGAAGCGGACCTTCTGCCCTCCAGCAAAATGCTATGACTCCGTTGCCAATGCAGACAGCAAACTAGGGAAGCCCCTTCCATCCTTCAGATGGCTCATCGAAAACGGCAAGGTGTGCGCGCTGAATTTCCCAATCGGACTAAACCCCGGACTGGCGCGCGCTCTGGGCGTCATGATGAAGCTCGACTTCCAGCGGGCGGTGCTTAACCGGGTGCCCGAAATGGCGACGAACCCAAAGAAGCACTTTCGCGAGGTGTTCTTCGTCTGCGACGAATATCAGAACTTCGCGACGGTCGGCGAGAACGAGCCCACCGGCGACGAGAAGTTTTTCAGCCTCTCGCGCCAGCCGAAATGCATACCCATTGTGGCAACACAGAGCATCAGTTCCCTGAAATCTGTATTGCCCGGCGAGACTTGGCGCACGCTCTTGCAGACCTTCCGCACCAAGATTTTCCTCGCGCTTTCAGATGACTTCTCGGCTCGCACCGCAAGCGAACTCTGCGGGCGAGAGGACAAATTGAAGGTCAGCTACAACATCTCTGAAAGCGGCCACGATGCCAGGGTTAGCTTGCTGACCGGAAAAGCCATCGCTCACCGAGCCAACGTCACCGCATCGAAAAGCTACAACACCCAGACCGACTTCCGCTTCGACATGAAGACCTTTACGGAACTCAAGAACGCTCAGTCCATCGCCATCGCTTACGACGGCCTCAACCCAATGCCTCCGACGTTCTGCTACCTGAAGCCCTACTACAACGACGTGAACAAGTCCTATTTTCGCCAGATTGTGGACGGTGAAGTATGACCCTCGGCTTTGAAACCATTCTGCCGTTCCTCCGGTCCATCGAACACCTAATCCGCGACGATTCCGTTAGCGAAATCATGGTCAATGGCTCGAACCGCGTTTTCATTGAACGTGCGGGCGTGCTTGAGCAGCTTTCCGACATTGTCCTCTCTGAAAAGTCTTTGATGGTAGCCGTCAAAAACATAGCCCGACGTTTGGGCGATGACATCTCCGAAGCCAAACCGATCCTCGATTCAAGGCTCCCGGATGGCAGCCGGGTTGCCGCCGTGATTCCGCCATGCAGTATTCACGGCGTGACTCTCACGATCCGCAAATTCAATAGCCGACATTTCACTGTCGAAGATCTCGTGCGATTGGGCACCCTCGACGGCGAGCTTGCAGCCCGACTGCAAGGGTACGTTCAGAACCGCCGGAACGTACTCGTTAGCGGCGGAACGGGGTGCGGAAAAACGACCCTGTTGAACGCACTCGGCAAGTTCATTGCCGACGAGGACCGCATTCTCCTCATCGAAGACACTTCCGAAATCCAATTGGAAAAGCCCAACTTGGTTCGCTTCGAGTCGCGTCAAGCACAGCCGGACCTGCCCGCGATCACGATCCGCGACTTGCTGAAAGCATCCTTACGCCATCGGCCTGACCGGATCATCCTCGGTGAGATTCGAGGCGGCGAGGCATTCGATCTGCTCCAACTGCTCAACACCGGCCACTCCGGGACGCTCTCAACGGTTCACGCAAGCTCCGCTGCTCAAGCCTTAGCGCGGTTTACAAGTTGCGTTTTGCAGAGCGGAATCGAACTGCCGTATCGTGCTATCAAAAGCAATATCGCGGACTCTCTGAACGTCCTCATACAACTGGAGCGCCGACCAGGCAAGCGCTTCATAGCCGAAGTTCTCGAAATTCGCGGCTACAACTCCGAAAACGATAGATACGACCTTTCTTCAGTTTTTGCTGCGCAGCTCTAGCCCTTTCATCCAAGGAGATTCCATGCCGGATACTCTTTCGGCGTCCGACTATATCCTCGACAATTTCAAGCCCTCTGACCGAGTGGCGGTCCTGCTAAGGAATCGGGCTACCGAAGAAGTTATCCAGCGCATCGCTTCGGCTGAAAAAATCGCAGCCCCCGACTTTCAACAGTGGCTCAAGGAGAGAAATAGGGCAGGTTACGATATCTACATCGGCATGAACACGCTGAAAGACGGCGCGTATAGCCGAACCAAGCGTGACATCCAGGAAATCAGGCACGTCTACCTTGACCTAGATCATCGCGGCTCTGAGACTCTCAAGGCGATTGAAAATTCGGATGATGTTCCGAAGCCAAATTTCGTTCTGGACACTTCGCCGGGCAAGCATCAAGTCGTATGGAAGGTGGAAGGTGTCACGCCCCAGGAAGCCGAAGACCTTCAGCAACGGATGGCCCATGAGTTCGGAGCTGACTTCGCCGCAACGGACGCCTCCCGCGTCCTCCGGCTCCCTGGATTTGCGAACAGAAAGTACCACGCGGAATGCCTTGTTCGGGTGGCCAAGCATTCCGACAAGACACACAACCTTCGAGACTTCAAAATCGCATCCGGCCCGGCTAAGGGCGTGCGAACACCCGAGCAAAAACAACTGCGCTCAGGCCGCGCGCAAGAAACGCTGAGTTAATCCGAGCGCGATTGGGCCTACGCGAAGCGAGCCCTTGCACGAGGGGACGACCCAGAAGAAATCATCCGCCGCATCGCCGACTACCGCGCAGACGAGAAGCACGATCCCGAATACTACGCGCGTCTGACAGTCAGCAATGCTCAATCGGCTCTCCAAGCCGAGAAAGGCCGGAGCCCTATTTTGGAAGGCGGTGCCTCCCCACGCATTGAAATCCCAGAGGCGAAGCCGGAGCACTGAGCTTCAACAAAATCCTTATTCAATCGAGAAACTCCCCGGAGGCATCATGGCAACTCCAATCCAACTCGTCATTTCGAAACGCGCCGACGAAGGGTTTTCCATCAATCACGATTCATCGAGCGACGCTCAAGGACCTACGCCGGGCACCACGGTGCTGACTTGCATCCTTGTTTTCGCGAAGGAGTCGGAAGCGATCCTCTCGATTCTCAAGAAACTCACAGAGGATTCGCCCAACGCGGAACAAATGAGTGCAACATTGATTCGCAAGATCGAGACGCCGTTCGAACCCACCGACCCGTGGCTACATCACAACGAAGCCGCCGAATATCTCGGCATCTCCAAAAGCACCCTCTATCGCTATGCGGAGCACGGCCATATCGAGTCCCGGAAGCTCGGAAATCGTCTGGAATACCGCCGCTCCGCTCTAGATCAATTCAAAGATGAGAAGGTTCGGCCTGCGCACCGAACTTCGCACCGGCGCGGTATAATCGCGCCGGCGCCTGTCTCCGGCAATTGAGAGGAGCGCCAGTGGGACTCTATCGGAGATGTGGTTCGCGCTTTTGGTGGATGAGTTACACCATGAACGACGAGCGGTACTTCGAGTCAACCAAAACAACCCGCAAGGAACTCGCTAACAAGATTTGGAAGCGAAGGGAAGGCGAGATTGCCTTGGGGTTGTTTAAGGTGGGCTGGCCGGGCGAGCGGATGACATTCGCGCAGTTGTGCGAAGAGTTCGAACGCTCTCACTTTGCCGGGCTATCCGAGGCTACCGTTCGCGGTCATCGCGCGTATCTCAAACACCTGAAAGCGTTCTTCGGTGACCGCCACCTGCACAAAATCACGACCCGGCTGGTCGAGGACTATCGTGATCACCGCAGACAGCAGCCATCGAAGCTCAATCCAAAACAAACGCTGAAAGGAGCGTCGGTTAACCGGGAGCTCGAATGTCTGAAGTGCGTTTTGGATTTGGCCGTGCAGCGGGAATACATTCCTGAGAACTCTGCTGCAAAGGTCAAGCACTTCAATGAGCTTCGGGAACGTCCTGTTCGGAGGATGCTCACGCTTGAAGAAGAGCAGCGGATTCTTGCCGCCGCGCCACCTTATCTTCGAGTGGCGATCATTCTCTTGTCGCAAACGGGAGGTCGCACCTACAGCGAGGGGATGTCATTGCGTTGGGACCAGGTGGATTTCGATGCGAAAGTTATCCGCCTGGACAACAACGTGAAAACTCCTGGCTCGGTCGAACCCGTGCCTCTTTCCGAATACGCTTGCGAAATCTTGAAGGCATGGAAGAAAGAGCAAGGTTCGACAAGTCCCTATATCTTCCCAAGCCCCAAGTATCCTGATCGCCCCATACTGACCGTTAAGACCGCTTGGACCTCCACGCTTGTGCGAGCAGGCGTGCCGCATTTTCCGATTTACACCTTGCGGCATGTTTTCTGTACCCGTTTGAGCGAGGTCGCGCCGGATGCTGTTGTGCAGCGAGCCATGCGGCACACCAGCCCGGAAACCAAGCGCCGCTACCAACTCGGGATGGCGGACCAGGTACGTCAGGCCGTGGAGAAGGTGAACCAGCGTTTGTACGGAGAACGCACCGCGTTACATTTTCGTGACAGTCAGCCGGTCGTGAGCGAGGAACTCACGACAGCGGCTTCTAACTAACTCACAGGACAGGAGAAGTTGGCTCCCCGGGCTAGATTCGAACTAGCAACCCTTCGGTTAACAGCCGAATGCTCTACCATTGAGCTACCGGGGAAGCGGCCCATCGTAGGAACTTGATTATAAGGGATTAGGCGGCCTTTGCGCCAACCTCCTTTCTCTTTGGTGCAGGTTCCACAAGGGAATCCCATTGCCATTGCCATCGCCATCGTTATTATTTTGAATCGCACCCGCTCACAGCGCGATTTTGCGGAATCCCTTATGGGTCACCGCTAGGTACAAGACAACCGATGCGAAAATGGCGAGTCCGAATATCTCCATGTTTGCACCTCACACAATTCTGAGTGCCACAACGGTCATGTCATCTGCCCGTCCCGTCCGGCCTGCTGCCTGAAGAACAGCCTGCGGGACTTCGGAAAAATGCCGCGCTGCTGCACTTGCCACGGCTTTCTGCAACAAGTAGGGACTGAGCGGAGTCCATGCGCCATCACTCAACAAGAGCAATACGTCACCCGCGCCGAGCGTGAGACGGATCGGAAACGCTTGGGCCCGTCCGCTGCCCAGCCGGTGCTTGGCCGCACCGTCTGTAAGTATCTTCGTTTGGCCCTCGCGGTTCACGAGATAGGCCCGCGAATCTCCGGCGCACGCTCCGGTTACTTCGCTGCCCTCGATGGCGACTGCGACGAACGTGCTTTGCGATCCACCGAGCAAGGAAGAGTCGAGTAGCTTGATCCACCTGGCCCATGTCTCGGCTTCGCTAATTTGCTCCGGCGCAGCCTCATTCAATAATTTCTCGAACAGACCCAGCACGCGTTTGGCGGCCCGCTCCGCGTTGCCGGCGCCGTCACACAAAGCCGCGAAGGGGCGCTCGCCGCGCCCGATGAGAAAAGCGTCTTCGTTCTGGGTGCGGCCCTGCTGCGGCAAAGTGGCGGCGAAAGCTTCCATCCTCAACGGGTCATACCTTTGTATTTGATCTATTTATCCCAACCGACTTACCGGCTGTGCTTGTGCGTTGGCACTTCGCACTGCAATGACTCGGAATCATGCTTCGCTTCTCAGCGCAAGGTTCTCATCGCAGATTTTTCCCGTCGCCCCGTAACTCTGCGTCGTAACAACTTACCGTTGCAAATAGTGATTGAACCACGCAACCGCGCGCAGCAGCACATCCCGGCTGTCCGCAGGCTTAGCGAATCCGTGGCCCTCATTGGGATAGACGACCAATTCGCTCGGCACGTGGAAATTCACCAGCGCGCGCCAGAATTCGAACGATTGCGGCGGCGGGCATTCGCCATCGCTGTCGCCCACAACAATCAGCGACGGCGTTTGTGCATTCTTAATGAAGTTGATCGGCGCGCTCTTTGCATAAACTGCAGGGTCGTCGTAAACCGACGCGCCAAAGTACGGAATCATCCAGCGATCAATGTCATTTTCGCCGTAGTAACTGAGCCAATCGGAGAGACCTGCACCGATCACCGCGGCTTTGAAACGATGCGTTTGCGTCACCGCCCACATGGACATATATCCCCCATAGCTCCAGCCGGTGATGCCCACGCGCTGCGGATCAATCGGCAGCGAAGCGGTTGCCGCGCTCACGCCGGCCATGATGTCGCGAAAATCGCCGCCTCCGAAATCCTTCACATTGGCCCGTGTGAACGCTTCGCCCGACCCATAGCTTCCGCGCGGGTTTGGGAACAGAACAAAAAATCCGTCCGCGGACATGGCGTCGTAATACGCCCAGCGCGTGGGCCAGCCTTGCAGATTTGCCGCCGCAGGTCCTCCGTGAATCACAACGATTAAGCCGTATTTTTTCGACGCATCGTAGTGCAGCGGATAAACCAGCCAGCCCTGCACTTGCCCAATATCCGTGTGCCAGTGGAGACTTTCCGCCTTGCCCCATTCGGGATGCAGGCCGCTATTGAGATGCGTGACTTGTTTCCATTTGCCGATTGGGCCGGCCCAAACCTCCGGCGGCGTGCTGAAAGATTGGCGGACAATTCCCGCGATTTTTCCGTCACGTGACAGAGAAATCCCCGGTCCAAAGCCGGAGCCAATCCGTTCCGCCCCGGTGTAAAGCGTGCTCACTTTGCCGGATTCGACTTCGACGGTCCCGATGCCCGTTCGCCCGTCGACAATTTCGCTGAACATGATCGACCGCGAATCGGCGGCCCAGTGAACCGAAGTCGGCGTAGCTCGGATCCCGGGCGTGATGTCGCGGGCCCGGCCTCCGCTGATCGGCACCGTGTAAATGTCGCCGCCGACGGAGATCTCATCGCTCATAATTCCGCCAATAAACGCCACCAATTTCCCATCCGGTGAGCAGCGCGGATCGCCGATTTGCCGGCTGAGCGGAGATTGGTAGATCGGCTGCGGCGCCTCGGAATGCTCGGCATTGAACGCGTAGATCTCGGCGATCCACCAGTTGTTGTCGCCGTTCCCGTGTGCGGCTGTTCCGATGATTTTCGTGCCGTTCGGCTCCCAGTCGTATTCATAAACGTACATATCGGCCGGCGAAATCTCGCGAAGTTCTCCCGTCGCCACTTCGACCACCGCCAGCCGCTGCTCGTAAGTAACCGTGCGGATTACCCCTTCCGGGCGTGTTTCCGCCGCGAGCGGGCCGGCTGCGCGCGGCGCATTCGGAATGTAAAGGAAAGCAATGAACTTTCCGTTCGGAGACCATTCCGGCGCCGAAACATCTCCGGTCACGTGCGTCAGTTGGCGCGGAGTGCCGTCCAGCACGGTGATGTACAGTTGGTGCTGGCCGGGATGTCCGGCGTCCGAAAAAAACGCGAGCGTCCGGCTGTCGGGCGACCACGCCAGATCGCTCTCGGACGCCGCTACGCCGTTTTTCCCTGCCGTGATGCGTCGCGGCGCAACCGCGGACCTCCAGTGCGCCACATAAATCGCGGAATGGAACGACGGCGCTCCGTTTTTCCCCGTGAGTGATTCGACCCACGCCACATGCTCGCCGTCCGGCGAAATTGCCGCCTGCGAAATCATGCGCACGCCAAACATGCTTCGGATGGCCCGTTCCACGGCGGGCGAAGGTTTGGGCGGAGGAGGAAAGTAGGCTTTTGCGGCGAAAGCGCCCGTGCCGCCAAGCAGAGTGAACGCAAAAAGAATAACGGCCGCGCGAAAGTAGCGAGTCATTTTACGATGCCTTTCATCAGCGAATTGCGCACCGATAATAACCCTTTCACTCTGACACCGCCGGCCTCGCCAGGCAAGCCTCAACTGACGCCCTCTGCGACCCGGCATCGAGATCGCGCGCAGCGCCGGCGCCGCTGATTTTCTACCCTGTCCAATCCGGTTTTTTTGATTCCCATCCATAGCCCGAAATCGCCTCCGCATCGCGTTCTTCTCATCCTCCAAGTCTGTTATCATCAAATCTTCGGAGCTCTGCATTCCCCATGAAACGCGGATTCATCAACCAAAAGCTCGGCAAACGCAACAGCCGCCGCGCCGAACTGCTCAAGGCCAAAGCGCACGCCCGGCCATCCGCGCCCGCGCCTCATGCATCGAATCCTTCGAATCGGGCGGATGGGGGCTCTAGCCGGGGGAAAAGCTAAAAAAGCCGTCGCGGCGCTCCTGAGCTGAAATGCTATAATCAAAGCGACCCAATACGCTCCGTCCTGCGCCTAAACGCTGGAAGAAACGGGAAACAAGACGCCATGAGTTCCTTCTGGAAGAAAGCAGTCATCATCGTCTCAGTGCTCATTTTTGCCTACGTCGCCGTCGGCTACGTGAAAGGCAAGAGCAGTGACGACAAAACCTACACGACGCTGACGGTCTACAGCGAAGTCCTACAATACATCCAGAATGAATACGTTGATCAGCCCAACATCCCCAGGGTCACTTCCGGCGCTCTCCACGGCCTGCTCGATTCCCTCGATCCGCAGTCGAGCTATATGAGCCCCGCTCAATACGCCGACTATGAGCGCAAAATAAACGACAAAGATGCCGGCCACACCGGAATTTTCATTTCCAAACGCTACGGCTATGTCGTCGTCGTTTCCGTTCTTCCCAACAGCCCGGCGCAAAAGGCCGGCTTGATTGATGGCGACCTGCTCGAATCCATTGCGGGTATGTCCACCACCGACATGTCCATCAGCGAAGCGCAAACCCTCCTCACCGGCCAAGTCGGTCACACCGTCACCTGCGAAGTCATTCGCCGCGGCAAGCGCCAGCCTTTCTACGTCACCCTGGCTTACGCCAAAGTTCCTTTCCCCAGCCTCCTACAAGAGCAGATGCAGGACGGCATCGCTTACCTTCGCGTGCCTGCTTTTGAGGACGGGACCGCGCGCCAGATTCGCCAGAAGCTCGCCGAATTCAAGCGCGCCGGCGCCAAAAAACTCATTCTCGATTTGCGCAGTTGCGCTACCGGTCCGGACAGCGAAGGCATCAAGGCCGCTCAGCTCTTCCTGTCCTCCGGCACCATCGCCACGCTGCAGGGCCAGACTGTCGCCAGGCAAACTTTTTCTGCTGATCCTTCGAAAGTCGCCTGGACCGCCCCCATGACCGTTTTGATTTCCAGCGGCACCGCCGGACCCGCGGAGATTCTCGCCGCCGCCATTGGCGATAATCATCGCGGCGATACCGTCGGCGAAAACACTTTCGGCACCGCCTCGCAGCAAAAACTGATTCCGCTCAATGACGGCTCCGCGCTCATTCTTACCGTGGCCAACTATTACACTCCCGACGGCAAATCGATTCCCAAGCACGGCGTTGCGCCCACCGTTGAGGTCAGCCCCAAAAAAATCAGCAGCGTTGCCATGCTCAACGAAGATCAGCTTGCGCCGCCTCCGCCGGGCCAGTTGCCTTCCCCCGGTGATGTCGTCGTGCAGAAGGCGATTGAGATTCTTCGCGGCTCGGCGCAAAAGGCCGCTTGAGCCTTCCGGTTCGCGTTCCGGCGCGCAGCCGTGATTCCTTCGTTTGGCAGCCCCTCTTTCGTGCCGCGGCGCTTTTTGCGCTCCTCTCGCCTGTTTTTTTTCTCGCTGCCTGTTCGCGCCGGCCGGCCACGTCGCAAATCCGCGCCATCACCCGCGATTTGGTCGCCTCCGCGCAAAATGCCGTCGGCCCCGCTGCCAAAATTTCCGTTCATCCCGAATTTCGCCGTCTGTCCGATGGCCGCTCCGCCCTCGCGTCCGAAGAAATCTCCATCGAACTTCCCAACATCCCCGATCGCCTGAAACTCGCTCAACGAATCGCCGCCGCTCTCGACCGCGCCGCCGCTCGCAATCATTTGACCCGCGTGTCCGTCGCCTCCCCGTCGTCGGTTATCGCTTTCGATTATTCCCTTCACGGCCGGCGCACCCATTCCGTCCGCATTTTCTTTGCGCGCGAACCGCTCGCCGGCCCGGCCCGCCTCGCCATCATCATTGACGATATGGGCGAAGACCCATCCGCCGCCGCCGCCCTCCTCAAACTTCCTTTCCCGCTCACTTTTTCCATTCTGCCCGATGAGCCGCACTCCACCGAAATCGCCCGCGAAGTTCATCGCCGCGGCGATCAGGTCATGCTTCACTTACCCATGGAATTCGAAGGTCACGCCGCCAAAGCTGAGCCCGTCGAGCTCCGCCTCGGCATGCGCGCAAATGAAGTGCAACAAATCCTCGATGGCATGCTCGCCCGCGTTCCTTACGCCATCGGCGTCAACAACCACGAAGGCTCGCTCGCGACCGCCAATCCCGAGCTCATGTCCGAACTCATGCCCGTGCTGCGCCGCAAAAACCTTTTTTTCATTGACAGTCGCACCACCGCTGCCACGGTCGCTTATGACGCCGCCGAACGCGCCGGCGTGCGCGCCGCTTCCCGCAAAGTTTTTCTCGACGACCTCGAAACCCGCCAGGCCATCCTTCGCCAGCTCGACCTCGCCGCTCGCGACGCGCAGCGCGACGGCTCGGCCATCGCCATCGGCCATCCCCATCCCGCCACCATCGCCGCCCTCGCCGAAGGCCTTCCTCGCCTCCAATCCCGCGTGCGCCTCGTCTTCGCCTCCACTCTGGTCCACTGAGAATCCGTCCTCGAGCCGTTTGCGCCGCCGGTCGAACTTCACTTTCCCCGGCACGCCCGGCAAATCCGCAACAAGGCTTGCACCTTCACTCCCGCGGCACCGTTTCCTCAAGCGCTTTCGCGTGGATTCGCTGATCCTCTCCGGAAAACAGGACGAATCGAATGTGCTTTACCGAGGAAAGCCGTGGCAGCTCCTCGAAGATAGTTGTGAACGCTACGCGCGCCGCCGCCTCCATCGGATAACCAAAAATTCCCGTCGAGATTGCCGGAAACGCAATCGAGCGGATGCCTTTTTCTTCCGCCCGCCGTAATGCATTTCGATAGCACGCCGCCAGCAACTCGCTGGCAGGCTCATCCACGCCGTAAACCGGGCCGAGGCAATGTATCACGTAGCGATTGGGAAGCCGGTGAGCCCCTGTAATCACCGCTTCTCCCGGCCGGATGGGCGCTAAAGGCCGGCATTCCTCCTCCAACGCCGGTCCTGCCGCACGGTGAATTGCTCCGGCGACGCCGCCGCCGGCGCGAAGTTGCGCATTGGCAGCGTTCACCACCGCATCCATGTCCGGCTGGCTGGCAATGTCGCCGGTCATGCATTCAACAGTGACGTCTCCCATGACTCGTTTCATTCGCTGGCTCTAGCTCAAAATTTCGCTCATCATCGGCGTCACATATTCGGCAATCGCGCCCGCCGACGTCAGCGCCGGCGACTCCATGCCTATCAAATGCACCACATTCGGGAACTGCGCATCGCGCTCAATCACGAAATCCCGCGCCGCGTGGCTTCCCGGCGGCGCCAGCTTCGCGCGTATTCCCGTGTACGCCGGAACCAAATCTTCGGCGCGCAGCTCCGGAAGCATCGGCTGCGCCATCTTCACAAAATCCTCCACCGGCGGCCGGTGGCTCTCATAATCGTTTTTGTCCGCAATGTAATGCGCCGTCGGGCCGACCAGCACGCCGTCCCACAGCGTTTTCGTCAAATGCACGCCGAGGCTCAATCCCTCCGGATGCGGCAGCGGATACACCAGCCCGCGCACCAGGTCCCGCCGCGCGCGCACGATTTCGCAATACTCGCCGCGCACCGGATAAATTTTATGTTTCGCCGTTCCCGAACCCATCAGCGCCGCAATTTCGTCCGCGAACAGGCCCGCGCTATTCACCAGGCACCGCGTCTCGATTTCTCCCGCCTCGCTCCTCACGCGCACAGATTCTTTTTGCGGCTCGATCCGCGTCACCTTCGCGGGCGTCACAATATCCGCGCCACGCTCCGTCGCAACGCGCGCATAAGCTTTCACCAGCTCTTCGCTCGCCACAATTCCCGTGGAAGGCACGGCAATCGCCGCCGTCGCGCGAATGTGCGGTTCGCGCGCGCGCGCCGCCGCCGCATCCACCATCCGCAATCCTTCCACGCCATTCGTTTTCCCGCGCGCGATTAAATCCTCGAGCGTCTTTTCCTGCTCCGGCGAAGTCGCCACTACCAGTTTCCCCGTCACGCGATGCGGCACGCCGTGCCTGGCGCAAAACTCCTTCGTCAGTTTGTTCCCGCGCACGCACAGCCGCGCCTTCAGCGAGCCCGGCGTGTAGTACAGCCCCGAATGAATCACTCCGCTGTTCCGGGAACTCGCCCCCATCCCTAATTTCGGCATCTGCTCCAGCAGAAACACGTCTTTCCATTTCGCCGCTGCCGCCGCCGCTATCGCGCACCCCACCACCCCTCCGCCGATGATCACCACATTCGCCTGTTCCATCGCTCCGTCTCAGATCCTTAATGCGAACTCAATAGCCCTCCGCCGTCCGCACGGTTCGTCGTAACCTTTGCTCCTCCGCCATCATCTCCACTTCGCTTGCAATGTTTGCACCTTTCCCGCCACCAAAGTTACTATATTCGCCGGAGGCATCGCTCCTGTGGGCGCCGCATCGCTCCCTCTTCCATCGCCGCCTCGCAAATTAAAGCTCCGCCCGAAGTCCGGCTGGCAGCCCGTGGACTTCGCCGAAATCTGGCATTACCGCGAACTCCTCTGGATCCTCGCCAAGCGCGACATTCAGGTCCGCTACAAGCAAACCCTCCTCGGAATTCTCTGGGCCATCGTCCAGCCGCTCGCCCAAATGATCATTTTCACCCTCCTTTTCGCACGCAACGGATTCCCCACCGGCGGCATCACGCCCCAGCTTTTTTATTTCAGCGGCTCGATTTGCTGGCTGCTTTTTGCCACTTCGCTCTCCAACTCCGGCAACAGCCTCGTCAACAACCAGAATCTCATCACCAAAGTCTATTTCCCCCGCCTCGTCATTCCCATCGCCGCGGTCATCACCGCGCTCGTGGACTTCTCCATTTCCTTCGCTCTTCTCGGCGTCCTCATGTTTTGGTATCATTCTGTCCCCACCCCAACTCTCTTTCTGGTGCCGGTTTTCGTCATGCTCGCGCTGCTCGCCTCGCTTTCCATCGGACTTTGGCTCTCCGCCCTCAACGTCCAGTATCGCGACGTTCGCTACGTCCTCACCTTCGTCGTGCAGTTCTGGTTTTTCGTCACGCCGGTCATCTACCCCGCCGGCATTTTCAAAAAGCAGTGGGAACGCATCATCGTCTCCCTCAATCCCATGTCCGGCGTCGTCGAAGGCTTCCGCTGGTGCCTTTTCGGCAAGCCCGCTCCCGGATTCATGCTGCTCATCTCCGTCGCCACCATCGCCCTTCTGCTCGTCGGCGGCCTTTTTTACTTCCGCCGCATGGAGAAAACCTTTGCCGACCTCGTCTGACCTCGCCATCTCCGTCCGCTCGCTCTCCAAACTCTACGCCATCGGCGAAAAGCGCCAGGGCTACCGCACCCTCCGCGAGTCCCTTTCCTCTCTCTTCTCCCGCCGCGCCTCCAAAAACGGCCACGCCGGCGACGGCGCCGCGCCCAAAACCTTCTGGGCGCTCCGCGACGTCTCTTTCGACGTCCGCCGCGGCGAAATCGTCGGCATCATCGGACGCAACGGCGCCGGCAAATCCACCCTCCTCAAAATCCTCTCCCGCATCACCGACCCCACCTCCGGCGAAGTCGAAATCTCCGGCCGCGCCGGCTCCCTCCTCGAAGTCGGCACCGGCTTCCATCCCGAACTCACCGGCCGCGAAAACATTTTCCTCAACGGCGCCATCCTCGGCATGAAGCGCGCCGAAATCACCGCCCGCTTCGACGAAATCGTCTCCTTCGCCGGCACCGAACAATTCCTCGACACTCCCGTCAAACACTATTCCTCCGGCATGTACATGCGCCTGGCCTTCGCCATCGCCGCCCATCTCGAACCCGAAATCCTCATCGTCGACGAAGTCCTCGCCGTCGGCGACGCCGAATTCCAGAAAAAATGCCTCGGCAAAATGGGCGACTTCTCCCACTCCGGCCGCACCGTCCTCTTCGTCTCTCATAACATGGCCGCCGTGAACTCGCTCTGCAAGCGCTGCATTCTGCTCGAATCGGGCAGCATCGTCACCGACGGCCCAACCGAGAAAGTCACCGGGCTGTACCATGCGCAGTTCGCCGAAGCCGTCTGGGGTCAGTCCGATCTCCGAGCAGCCCCGCGCACCGGCAACGGCGAAGCCAGATTCACTTCCATGACCGTACAACCCGTTGCCCCTGACAGCTCCCCGCTCGACGCGGCCTACACCGGCTGCGACCTCGACATCAAGCTGATCATCGAGGCCTCCCAAGACATTTCGAACGCAAATGTGTCCCTCATCATCTGGGACCGGAGCGGATATCGCCTAACCAACGTGAACACATGGAAGAAAGGCAGGCTTCTCGACCTACTCGCCGGAGATCGGGCGTGCATCCGCTTCCGAGTCCGTGAACTCCTGTTGCTGCCAGGTTCCTACGTCATCGGCCTGTGGATCGGCCACGAGCGGGTCGACGCTATCGACTATATCGAACAAGCGGCATCAATCGATGTCGTCCCAAATCCAGCAGACAACAAAAGCCCAATGGAATTTTCAGGGCCGTACCTATGCCGCTTCGATCAGGATATTTCCGTCCTTCCCAATAGGGAAAGCTCAGAGGATATCCTGCAAGCCTCAGATGTCGAAATCTAGCCCAAAACGCGGGATTCTATTTGTCGGCCATGACGCGAGCCGCACGGGCGCGCCAACCGCCTTGCTTCATCTCCTTCGATGGTTCAAGAAAAACAGCGAGCGTCCCCTCTCAATCTTGCTGGCCGGCGGCGGCGAATTGCTTCCAGAATTCAGCGAGATCGCCAACACTTGGTCGCTTGCCGGCAGCCGTTGGCGCCCCGACGGAGTTAGGGCGAAGCTCTTGGGCCGGGCGGGAGCCGGGGCGTGCGCCCGCTACCTGGAGAGTACACAGGCACGTCGGTTTGCAGCGACGGCTCGCACCAATACCACGACGTCCTGGCCGACTTCGAAGGCTTTTTCCCTCACCTCCTCCCGCGCGCTATTGTCGCATTCCACGACGTGGAAGAAGCCTGGCCCGGCCCGCTCCGCATCTGGCATGAAATCGCAAAACATCGCCTCACGGAAATCGGATACTGCGACTCGCTGGCATACGGCCTCAAGGAAGCCGAATGAACCCTCTCGTCACAGTCCTAGTCGACACCTACAACCACGAGCGCTACATCGAGCAGGCTGTCGTCAGCGTCCTCGAACAGGTCCCCACAGCGTGGCCGTGCGATGACTAAGTCGCCCAAAATCTCCGTCATTGTTCCCTGCTTCAACCATGGCGAATTCCTGCCCGAGGCCGTCGCCAGCGTCACCTCCATGAATCGCGACGATGTCGAGCTCATTGTCGTGGACGATGGGTCCACCGACGAGCGCACTCGCAAAGAAATGGACGTGCTCGAAGCCACGGGAATCTTCGTCATACGCCAGGAACACAAAGGTCTCGCTGCCGCACGCAACGCGGGCATCAGCGCCTCGCGCGGAGAATACATTCTCCCGCTCGACGCCGACAACCGCATCCGGCCTGCCTACATCGAACACGGAATTCGCGTCCTCGATGCGAATCCCAAAGTCGGCGTGGTCTACGGCGATCAGTACCGCATCCCTCACAATGGAGCAAACGACCCGCGAAGGCCGCTCGGCCGCGCCAGCCCAGGTCCCCTTCTCCCATCCAGACTGATGGCCTGCAACTATATAGACGCCTGTGCCGTCTATCGCCGTGTTATTTGGGAGCAGAACGGCGGCTACGACGCCACAATGCCTTTTCAGGGTCTTGAAGATTGGGACTTCTGGCTTGGCGCCCTCGAACACGGCTGGGAATTTCACTACGTTCCCCAGATTCTCTTCGACTACCGCGTCTCCGGTGACTCCATGATCACGCGCACCTACGACCGCGATGCAGAAATCCACGCCTTCCTCGGCAACAAGCACGGTCGTCTCTACCGCGATGCGTGGGCAGAACTGGCAGTGGAGCACGAATCAGGCAAGGCCACATTTCGCAATCTTCGGCGGCTCATCAAACTAAGGATCGCGCAGAAACTAGCCCGAAACGGCCACCGGTGAATCACTAACATGAAAATCCCAAACGTTTTGCGCCCCTACCGCTACCTGCCTTTCAGCATCAAGCACTCCATCCGCGAAGCCATCGACCGCGCGAAGTACCACTACTGGACTAAACGCAACGAACACTATTCCCGCAAGCAAACCGCCCTCGAAATCGCTGCCTTTCAATACAAACCAAAAATCAGCATCGTCATGCCCGTCTACAACACCCATTCAAATTTTCTGGAACTTGCCATCCGCTCCGTCGTCGCCCAGTTCTACCAAAACTGGGAGCTTTGTATCTGCGACGATGCCAGCACCGAAAAACACGTCCGCGAAACGCTAGAAAAGTGGCAAGCGCGCGACCCCCGCATCAAAGTCGTTTACTCCCATACTCACGAACACATCAGCGGAGCTTCGAATCGCGCCCTCGCGCTCGCCACCGGAGAATTTATCGGCCTCTTCGACCACGACGACATCCTCAGCCCCGCCGCGCTCTTCGAGACTGCCAAACTTCTGCAAGACCACCCCGACGCCGACATGATCTACAGCGACGAGGACAGACTCGACCCCAAGGGCCGGCGGGTACGCCCCGGCCGCAAGCCAGACTGGCGCCCCGAACTCATGCTTGAGTCCATGTACACCTGTCACTTCGGGGTCTATCGCAAATCGCTCGTAGACGAAATCGGTGGTTTTCGCAAAGGCTTCGAAGGCAGTCAGGATTACGACCTCGTGCTGCGGCTCACGGAAAAAACCAGTAAGGTCCACCACATTCCCAAAATTCTCTACCATTGGCGCATGGCCCCCGGCTCCGGTGCCGATCATTACACGGCCAAGCCCTATGCCCTCGTGTCCGCCCGGCGGGCCATCGCCGAGCATTTGCAGCGCTGCGGCATCCGCGCAACCGTCCAACACGGAACATCCCCCGGTTTTTACCGGGTCCTCTATAATGTCGAACCGTTGCGGACGGGGGCCTCGCCGCCAGTCAGCATCATCGTTCCCAACTACAATCACGCGCCCTTCCTGCGCCAGCGCATTGACTCCATCCTGAATCAAACGTTTCAGGATTTCGAACTCATCCTCCTCGACGACGCTTCCACCGACGACAGCCGCTCCATCCTCTCCTCCTACGCCTCCGATCCCCGCGTCCGTCTCGATTTCAACGGCGAAAACTCCGGAAGCGCGTTCAAACAATGGAACAAAGGCGTCCGCCTCGCCCGCGGCGAATACATCTGGATCGCTGAATCCGATGATTACGCCGACCCGCGCCTCCTCGAACGTCTCGTTCCTCTCCTGGACGCCGATCCGCAATTAACCTTCGCCTATTGCCGCTCGCTTCGCGTCCTATCCGACGGCAGCTTCGGAGGCTTTGCCGAATCGCACATGTGGGCCTTGGATCCGCGCCGATGGGAGGCCGATTTCTTCGCCGAAGGACGGGAAGAATGCGCCCGCTACTTCGCCCTTCACAATCCTGTGCCCAACGCCAGCGCCGTCCTCTTCCGTAAAGCCGCTTACGAACAGATAGGCGGAGCCGACGAGTCCCTGCGCCTCTGCGCTGATTGGAAGCTCTGGGCCGCCCTGGCCCTGATCGGCCGCATCGCCTACATCAGCGAACCGTTAAACTATTTTCGCTTCCACGACGCGACCGTCCGCACCAAAACCGGCGAGACACGCACTGACGTCATGGAGGCCTTTAAAGTAATTCGCTGGATGCTCACGCAGGTCACTCCGCCCAAGACTGTTCGCGATCGCGTCGGCCTGCTTGTTGCCGACATGTGGGTTCCTGTGGTCATGAGCTTCCACGTCCCACTCGACACAAAAAGATCCATACTCCACGAAGTACTCAGCCTCGACCCTCATCCCCTCAGAAATTCCATCCGTCCCGCCCTCCGCACCATCCAGCGCAAATTCGCCCGCCACTGGCCCCGCGGCGCCGCCGCCCGCTGAAAAGATGCGCTAGCGCCGTCGCTTTTTCGCAACGACACTCCCGTCCCTTTCCCTGCCCGTTTTCATAAGAACGGTAATTGCACTCCCCTTCCTTTTGTTGCCCGCCTCATCACCGACGCTAGGAACGCTAGAACGACGCTCTTGGTCTCTTCCTTTTGCGCGTTCGCTCGCGCAGGGTAGTCAAAGGATGAACCGCCGTCTCCCATTCCACCTTTTGCGCGGACTTTTCTGCGCACCCAGGGCGCGCGCAAGGTAATCCCGCCGCCAATAGACTCGTCTGCTGCGACGCTCCTTCCTTTTGCGCGCTTCACCCGCGCAATCTGCTGCTTGCCTTCCACAAAATGACGCACGCCGCTCCCACTTTTCACCCTTTGCGCGCCTCGCCCGCGCAATGTAGTCAAGGACGCAACCGCCGTCTCCCATTCCACCTTTTGCGCGGACTTTTCTGCGCACCCAGGGCGCGCGCAAGGTAGTCAATTCGGCCTACAAACCTGCAACACCCAGAACAGGTCGTCGGGCAGTCCTAGTACCGCTATTTGTATTGACTCTGCAGGTAACTAGATGTACAGTTCACCTGTGGTGTGAAGATTCTGCCTCCAGGGACTAGGCAGGCCATCGTCACCCGCGCCGGCAGCTCTCGTCCATCGGTCGGCGATAGCGGAGATAGGGCCCACCGTACCTGCAATATATGATTTTTTTAATCGCAATATGAAAAATTAGAACCTGATCTAAATCCCCTGGAATCAACAAAAGTTCCTGTTCTAATCGCAACAGAATTGCATGTTTTTCGCTTCGCCTTGTTTTCGCCACTATGATTTTTGGAATTTCGCCTCGGTAGTTGCAGTAGGCGCTCCGTCCCACAGCGGTCGGTTCGCGGACATCGTCTTCTCGCGAGCTGTAGATGATCGGCCGCTGGTCGCTTTCGTCTAATAGTCGCCGCCGTGCCCGCGGTACACGGACGCGAACTCGACCGCCTTCGCTTCCGTACCATCGTGCACGGCGTATCGCAGCGGATGGCCATTCGCATCGGAGGACCACAGCGAAGCCGCGCCGTAGACACCGTCTTTATTCAGCGCGAAAAATTGCAAATCAAACATTTTCAGCCGCGAAGGGTCGAACGAATAATTTCGCACCACGCGATGCAGCGCTTCCAGGCAGGCATCGGTGGGAGATTTTCCGCGGCGCATCATTTCCACCACGGTGTGACCGCCGGCGATTTTGATATCCTCTTCGCCGCGGCCGGTTGAGCCCGCCCCGCCCACGTCCTGATCCAAAAATAATCCCGCGCCGATAATTGCGGAATCCCCGACGCGTCCGGAAATTTTCCATGCGGTGCCGGAAGTGGTGGTGACGCCGGACATTTCTCCCTTGGCGTTCACGGCGAGGCAATTGATGGTTCCGGTCGGGGGATGCGCGACGACTTCGCGAATCCACGGGGCCCACGATTTTTGCTCCGGCGTCTCGAGCAATTCGGCGAGCTGTTTATTGAAATCCGGAGAGTCGAGGCCGGGGCGCCAATTTTTCGAGGTGCGCGCTTTCCAGGCAAGCCAGGCGAGGCGCGATTTTTCGGTGAGCAAATTCACGGGCTGGAAACCTTCGTCCACGGCAAATTGTGTGGCGCCGCGACCGACGAGAAAAACGTGATTGGTGCGCTCCATCACCACGCGAGCGACCTGCGCGGGATTTTTGATTTTTTCGATGGCGCCGACGGCGCCGCAGCGACGCGTCGGGCCGTGCATCACGCAAGCGTCGAGTTGCACGATGCCGTTTTCGTTGGGCAAGCCGCCGTAGCCGACGGTGTTGACGTCGGGATCGTCTTCGACGGGAGTGACCACGGCGATGACGGCATCCATGGTATCACCCGAAGTGCGCAGCACGCGCATGCCCGCGTCGAGATGCGGCAGGCCGTTGTGCGCGGAAACGATGCAGGGGCGCCTTCCGGCTTCGCTCGCGGGCGGTTGCGCATTTGCGGGCAACAATTCGCCCAGCGACTTTGCGTTCGAGTTCGCGGCGGGCGCGCCGAAAAGTTTTGTGGCGCTCGCGACGAAGCCGCCGGCGAGAGCGCTTGCGCAAAAGTTTCTTCGCGTCCAATTCTTCATTTTCGCCGCTCCGGGACTAAGCGCTCGCCGGCCGGCGCGGCGGGACGATCTCTTTGAAGGCGGTTAGAAACGTGCGCATTTCTTCGGGTTTGCCCACGGTTACGCGCAGCCAGCGGGCCATGGAAGGAAATTTTCTTCCAACCAAAATTTTGCGCCGGTAAAAAGCTTCGATTACGGGTGCGACGTCGCCGCCGGTGCCAACCATAAAGAAATTTGCTTCGGACGGAATCACAGGGTAGCCGGATTTCACCAGTTCGCTCATCACCCATTTGCGCGTGTGGTTCAGGCGCTTTTTATTCAGGGGCACAATTTCGGAATCGCCCACGCTGGCGACAGCAGCGGGCAGGACCGCGACATTGCCGTTGTCTTCGGTGAGTTCGCCACGGATGGCCGCAATCGCATCTCTGTGGCCGACGGCGTAGCCGAGCCGCATTCCGGCCAAGCCGTAAACTTTGGAAAATGTTCGCGCAACGATCAGGTTTGGATAGCGCGGAATCAGATCGATCACGCTCGCATATCGCGGATCTTCGACGAAGTGAAAATAGGCCTCGTCGACAAGAACATGCGTGGAGGCGGGCACTTTGGAAATAAAGGCGGCGAACTCTTCGCGGGTGTTGATGGTGGCGGTGGGGTTATTCGGATTGCAGACGTAGACGAGTCCGGTTTCGCTCCGGCAGGCGCGGGCCATGGCCGGCAAATCGTGGCGAAAATCCCGGGTGAGCGGCACTTTGACGGCGGTTCCGTGGCAGGCTTTTGCGTAGGACGTTACGGCTTCGAAGGTGGGTTCCGCAACGACGAGCTGCCTGTGCGCGCCGACAAATGCGGCGTCACACGCGCGCAGAATTTCCGTCGAGCCGCAGCCGAGGGCCACGTTTTCGGGCTTCACGTGGTGGAGCGCGGCGAGGACTTCGGCGGTCTTACGGCGCATGGCATCCGGATAACGGCAAGCGCGCCCCTCGGAATGGGTGATGGCAGCCAGAGCGCGGGCGCACGGGCCGTAGGGATTCTCGTTGAAATCAATGCGCACAAAATCATCGGCCAGTTCGGCATTTTGAGCGCCGGCCGATGCGGCGAATCTCGGCGAAAGGCAAGCCGCGGCCAAAAGCGTTCCGAACGATTTTCCAAATTCCCGTCGTGTGCTTCCCGATTCCCCAGGTTTTGCCGGCATCTTTGCGCCCTCCGAAAAGCGCTCGCGGAGCTGAATCCGCCGGGCCGATTTGTTTGCCGAGCGCGATTATGCGGCTCCGGCCGAGCCAGCGCAAGCTGTTGCTTCGCCGGGTGAGCGGGCGGCATGATGCTATAATTTTCCGGATTTCATGAGCGGCTTGAATTCACGTCCGGCCATTTCATCTGCGGAAGAAGCGCCGCAGATTCCGGCGGAAGTTCGGGCGCGGTATGAATGCGTGGCCGGACTGGAAGTGCACGTCCAACTGGCGACGGTGACGAAAGCCTTTTGCGGCTGCTCGACGCGCTTCGGCGATCCGCCGAACACCAACGTCTGCCCGGTGTGCCTTGGCCTGCCCGGCGCGCTGCCGGTGCTGAATCGCAAAGCGCTGGAGCTGGCGACGAAAGCGGCGCTGGCGCTGCACTGTGACGTGCAGCGGCATGGGCGTTTCGCGCGAAAGAATTATTTTTATCCCGATTTGCCCAAAGGCTACCAGATTTCGCAATATGAGCTTCCTCTGGCGACGGGAGGATGGCTGGAGATTGAGGTTGGCGGCGCGAAAAAACGGATCGGCATCACGCGGCTGCACATGGAAGAGGACGCCGCCAAGAATTTGCACGAAGGATTCCCGGATTCGGATGAATACAGCCACATTGATTTCAACCGCTGCGGGGTTCCGCTGATTGAAATTGTGAGCGAACCGGATTTGCGTTCGCCCGAGGAAGCGTACGCGTATCTCACGAAGTTGAAGCAGGCGCTGGAATACACGGCAGTGAGCGACTGCAATATGGAATCGGGGTCGTTGCGCTGCGACGCGAATGTGAGCGTGCGGCGCGCGGGCTCGCAGAATTTCGGCACGAAAGTGGAAGTGAAAAATTTGAATTCCTTTCGCTATCTGACGCACGCGCTGGAGTACGAAATCGAGCGGCAAATCGGGGTGATGGAATCCGGAGGGACGGTGGTCCAGGAAACGCGGCTGTGGAACGTCTCCGCCGGCCGCACGGAGGCGATGCGCTCGAAGGAATTCGCGCACGATTACCGCTATTTTCCGGAGCCCGATCTGCTGCCGGTGACCATCAGCGAAGAGCAGGAGCGGGAGATTTTATCGAGCATGCCGGAGCTGCCGGATGCGAAGCGGGCGCGCTTTTTGAAGGAATACGGCATCAGCGAATACGACGCGGGCGTGCTCACGGCAAGCGCCGCGCTGGCGGACTATTTTGAAGCGGCGGTGCGGGCGGGCGCTTCGCCGAAAATCACGGCGAACTGGATGCAAACCGAATTGCTTCGCCGATTAAACGAATCCGGCCGGGAAATTTCCGCATCGCCGGCAGGGCCGGCAGCGCTGGCCGAGTTGCTCAAGCGCGTCGAAAGCGGCGAAATCACGGGAGCGATCGGCAAGCGGGTTTTTGCGAAAATGTTCGACAGCGGGAAAACGGCCGCCGAAATTATGTCCGAGGAAAATCTCTCGCCCCTGAGCGACCGATCGGCGGTGGAGAGCGCGTGCCGAGAGGTCATCGCCAAGAATCCGCAGAATGTTGCAAAATACCGCAGCGGGAACGAGGGCGTGTTCCAGTTCTTCGTCGGCCAGGCGATGAAAGAAACAAAGGGCCGCGCCAATCCGCAACTGGTGAAGGAAATCCTGACGAGATTGCTGAAAAACAGTTGAGCCGAGGCGAGCATGAGCGAAATACTCAAGGCGGGGCAGCGGGCGCCCGATTTCAAAGCGAAGACCGATGACGGCGGGGAAGCGGCACTCAAGGATTTTCACGGCAAAAATGTGGTGCTTTATTTTTTCCCGAAAGCCATGACGCCGGGTTGAACGAACGAAGCGTCCGAGTTTCGTGACGCGAAGAAGAAATTCGAGAGGCTCAACACGGTGATTCTGGGCTGCAGCGCGGATTCTGTCGAGCTGCTCGCGAAATTCAAAGCGAAGTACAATTTGAATTTCCGGCTGCTTTCCGATCCGAAATTCGAAGTCATCGAGGCCTACGGGGCGCGCCGGATGAAGAGCTTCCTTGGGAAATCGTTTCTGGGAATCGTGCGCATGACGTACTGGATTAATCCGGAAGGAAAAATCGAGCATGTGTGGGAAAAAGCCAGCTCCAAAGGGCATGCGGCGGAGGTGCTCGAAGAGATCGGCAGGAAATGAATCCGCGGGCTGATTATTTCAGCTCGACCGACTTTGTGAGCCGGAAAGCGAGCACGGTGGCCGAGGGGAGGGAGATTTCGGCGCCTTCCGGGTTTGAAGCGACGTCCGCGTTTGTGTTTCCCGCGTTTGTGGGCGTTCCTGCAGCGTCTTCGGCATATTGGGGAGCGGCTTTATCGGGCACAGATTTGACGCCCGCGTAAAGCGCGAAAACCGGATAAGCGCGCGGGCCAACCGTGACGGCGTCAAGCCGCAGCAGCAATTCCGCGCGTTTGCCGGAAGAATCGGCAGCGCGCACTTTCTCGACAAAAACGGCCGCGGGCGAGCCTTTCGGAATCAAGACGCGGCCTTCCACGGTGACGTTTTGGGCCACGGAGGCCTTCACACGCTGATTTTTCTTTGCGCTTTGCGAACTGACAGACTGGTCCAGCCGGATGAGAATGGCGGTGTCCGGCGGAATGGTGCGGGCCGTGGCGAACAGAGCGAATGCGAGCGGGAGGGAGAGTAAAGCGGCTGTGAATGACCGGGGCGGTTGCATCGCAAAGGCTCCTGCGGCGAGGCGGGCAGCAACCACAGTTTAACAGAAAAAGACGCCCGATCAGAGGCGGATGGCGAATTGCGGGCCCTGCTGCTCGATGAGCAGATTGTCAATGAGGCGAGTGGAACCGAAGCGCGCGGCAAGGAGGAGCAGGCAGTCGCCCTGCAGAAAATCCACCGGTTCGAACGAGTTCGCGTCCACGAGGGCGGCATAATCGAGTTTTGCGAGGGGCTCGGCGCGGATTACAGAATTGACGGCGTCAAGAAGTTGCGCGGACAGCCGCTCGCCGGCGGCGATCTTGTTGCGGGCGGCGTCGAGGGAACGGTAAAGCGCGGTAGCGGCGCGGCGCTCGGCGGGATTCAAGTATGCGTTACGGGAAGAAAGAGCGAGCCCGTCCGGCTCTCGAACAACCGGGCAAACCACGATTTCGGCGTCGAGGTTCAAATCGCGGACCATTTGTTGAAGGATGCGGGCCTGCTGGGCGTCCTTGCGTCCGAAAAACGCAAAACGGGGGCGCACAATTTCAAAAAGCTTGAGCACGACTGTGCAGACGCCCTGAAAATGGCCCGGGCGCACACGGCCTTCCCATTTTTCGCTGAGGCCGGATACGTGCACCCAGGTGCCGAATCCGCAGGGATAAATTTCGGCGGCCTCGGGCGCAAAAACGCAGTCGGCGCCGAGGCTTTCGAGCATGGCGCAATCGCGTTCCAAATTCCGGGGATACTTTTCGAGGTCTTCGCCGGGACCGAACTGAGCGGGATTCACAAAAATTGAAACGATCACCGGCGAGCAGAGCTGTTTGGCGGCGCGGACGAGAGATAAATGACCTTCGTGCAGGGCGCCCATGGTCGGGACGAAGCCGATCAGGCGGCCGGCGTTTTGGGCGACGCGCGCGGTTTGCTTCATCTGGTCGAGGCTGCGAACAATCTCCATGGCCGATGGCGGTCAGCTGTGCGGCTGAGCGGCACGCTCGCGAAAAAAGGCAATCAGGTCGGTGGAAGCCGGAGCGGCGCCAAGTTGCCGCAGCATGGTGGCAACTTGTCCGCGATGGTAGGTTCCGTGGTTTACCAGGTGCTGCAACGTCTGCCACAAGGGATTTGAAAAGGCTTGCCCTTTGGTGTTTTTGTATTCGAGGATGCGGTCCAGGTCGGACGCTGCGAGGCGGTGAATGAATGCGTTCAAACCCGCTTCGATCTCCTGCCAGCGAGCGCGAATGGATGCGAGATCCGGAAAATCCGCGGGAGGAAAACCGGGGGAGCGGCCGAGCCAGCGCTCGAGCCACACCCACTCAGCCAACATAATATGGGCGAGGGTATCGCGGACGGACGGAAAACTGGAATGCAGATTTTCGGTGAGCTGTCCGGCGGGCAGGGGCGCACAGGCGTTCAAAACACGCTGATTCGCCCAGGAATTGTAGGCGTACAGAGTGTGAACATTGTCGAGAGTCATTTGCGAACGAATCTCCTCCCGTTCAGTAAACCTGCGTTTTGGGCCGGCCGGATGCGGGCTGCGGCGCATGGAACGACTCGGCGTCGGAAGGGAAATTTCCGCTGCGGACATCGTTGCAAAATTCGCGGGCCGCACGGGCAATTTCGGCGCCTACGCTTGCGTAGCGGCGCGCAAATTTCGGCACACCATCGAGGCTGAGTCCGATGAGATCGTGCAGCACCAGCACCTGACCGTCGCAATCGGGACCCGCGCCGATGCCAATGGTGGGGATGCGCAATTCGCGGGTGATTCGCGCAGCGATTTCACGGGGAATCGATTCCAGAACTACGGAAAATGCGCCGGCAGCTTCTACGGCGTGAGCGTCACGGACAAGCCGGGCGGCTGCTTCGGACGTTTTTCCCTGCACGCGAAAGCCGCCTAACTCCAGCACCGACTGCGGGGTCAATCCCACGTGCGCCATAACGGGAATTTCGGCTTCGACGAGCCGGGCGATCAATTCGAGGCGCTTTTCTCCGCCTTCAATTTTCACCGCCTCGGCGCCGCCGTGTTTCACCAGTTGTAGCGCGTGGCGCAGGGTATCCTCCAGCGAAACGTGGAAGGTCCCGAAAGGCATGTCGGCGACCAACAAAGCGTGGTGCGTGCCGCGACGGACGGCGCGGACATGGTGCAGCATCTCCTCGGCAGTAACCGGCAGGGTATTTTCGTAACCCAAGACCGCCATTCCGAGCGAATCGCCGACCAGCAGAATGTCCACGCCGGCTTCGTCCAGGAGACGCGCGGTCGGGTAGTCATAGGCGGTGAGGCAGGTGATCCGTTGCCTTGAGTTTTGCCCGCTTTCGGAAGAAATCGAATCTCCAGCAGGATTTTTGCGGCGGATGATGTCAGGCACAGTGATCTTCCCGTTGCCTGCACGCGGAACAATACTCATGTTGACCTCCGGTGCCGCCCCTCCAAGGGTGCAGCCCAACTGCCACCTAAGTATAGCAAAGAATCGCTCCATGCGTTCTGATTCATTTGGGGTTATTTTTGTTTACGCGCTTCTTCCTCACTGTTCTCGTTCAGAATGATTGGTGACACTCGGATTAGAGTGTCAGCATGCAAATTCGATGGGGGAAGATACCCCAAGCGCGACAGCTGTCGCGCTTGGGGTGCGCGCTGAGCCGAGCGGGTCAGCTT
>Ga0209061_1001157_pt1 | contig 47682 bp, 37 predicted proteins | sample Coa_R1_10_FD_187157 | JGI IMG/M metagenome (GOLD analysis project Ga0209061, IMG submission 187157) | Surface soil microbial communities from Centralia Pennsylvania, which are recovering from an underground coalmine fire - Coalmine... | ecosystem: Environmental > Terrestrial > Soil >...
CCTACGCGTTACGCGACCGTTCGCCGCTAGAGACACCCCTTGCAGGGTGCCTCCCGCTCGACTTGCATTTCTTAGGCACGCCGCTAGCGTTCGTCCTGAGCCAGGATCAAACTCTCCGTTGAAAACCGGTATGCTCAACCGCCTAAAAGGCGGCTAGCAGACTTGTTTGGTAGTGTAGATCCCTGCTCGATTTATGTGGCACGCAAAACGTTGTGAACTCTACAGAGCCCACACAAAACGTCATCACGCGATTGTCAAAGAGCTTTCGCCTTCGCGCTTCCTCTGAAGCTCTTCGTCCGAAGGCAAAGCGTATTATACGCCATAGGCCTTTGTGTTGTCAAGAGCGGAGCCGAAAATTTTTCACAACTAGGAGCGCGCCTCCGGTGTAACCCGTGGACGGTTGTAACGACTCATCGCAACGTTCCATCCCTCTTTCAAAACGTCCTCCACCGCATCCGCCGCCCTCTCTATCGCCTCCTGAATCAGCGGCTCCTCCTCCTTCCTGAAACGTGACAACACATAGGAGACCACATCGCCGTTGGCGGGTCTGCCTATCCCCACTCTTACGCGCGGCACCGACTCGGTGCCGAGTTGCTGCAAAATGCTCTCAAGCCCCTTCTGCCCCCCCGAACTGCCCTGCGTCCGCAACCGAATCTGCCCTACTGGCAGATTCACATCGTCTAGAACCACAATCATCTCCTCAGGCGGAATCCGATAGAAACGGCTTACAGCCCCCACCGCCTCGCCCGAAAGGTTCATGTAGGTCATCGGCAAAAAAAGACATACAGGCTGCCCTGCTATGGTTCCCCTACCGTAAAGCGCGCGAAAGCCACGTTCACTTAACGGAATGCCGTGACGCCGGCTTAAAAGCGTCACCACCGCAAACCCCACATTATGACGGGTTCCGGCATACTCCTGTCCCGGATTTCCTAACCCAACGATGAGTTTCACCGAACTGCTCTCTCCTTCCATTTGCCATTCTACCGCAGAAACCCGCTCCTAGAAAAATAGGCTCGTGCTCCGAAGGTGCTTGCGGAGCACGAGCCAACCCTGCCCCGTTGCAGGGTCATTGACAGGAGGACCTAGCTTAGAAGAGAAGTCGCTGCCGTTTCCCAAAAAGGAATCCTCAGCGCATTCCCAGTTCATTCTAACCCCCGGCACATTAAGCTTCGTTTAAGAAACGAAGTCTCGGCAACATGCCTCTCCAACACACTTTCCGATTTGTTGCCCCATTTTGCTATTCTTATAGCAGAGAAGCAGTTTCCTAACGCGCCAAGGAGCTAAAGGATGATCCACTGCCCCAATTGCAAAAGGCTTGTCGAAGAGGATATCTACACGCATTGCCCAAACTGCCATCACCCGCTGCCGTCTCATCCCACCGTTCAACTCAATATGCCTCCGCCACATATCACCCCCAGAACCTCCTCGGTTCAGCGTCTCCACAGCCTGATACGCATAGGGTTCGTTCTTGTGCTTATTGGCATCTCCCTGTTCGGGGTTGAGGGCTATCTTCAGTGGCGAAACCAAGTCGAAACCGATCAAAAGGCGGCCGAGGACACGGTCAAACAGTTCATGTCCGCTCTGGCTCAACAGGATATGGGTACGGTTTACGATCTTTCCCTTCTGCCATCAAGCGATGAAATCGCCTACCCTGACTCCACCAGCTTTGCGGATAACTTCACTTACCGCCGAGAGGAGCTATTTCAATCGCAAGCCACCAAAGACCTTATGGAGGTATTCGCCCTTTATGTTAACCCGCTTCAAGACACATCGCAGCTCGATGCAGCCACGATCACAATCCCACAAATCTTCGATTCCATCTACCGTCGCTTCGATACGGTGCAAATCGGCCAAGCGCATCTCTTGGCCGACGGCGCGGAGGTCCCTATCTACACCGACAATTTCACGCGTGTTTACATCTTTCTTGCGCTGGATAAGCTCTTTGAAGGGCTGGAAGATCAGCTACAATCCGCCATCACCTCCAGCGAGAATAACATGCAAAACGGTTTTCCTGGCCTATATTCGACCCCGGAAATGCATAATTTTCTTGAACAGCTCGGTCATCAAATCTTCTTCTCAGATATTCAGGAACATCTTTTCGATAGCCCTTCGGATACCGCCAAAATGCGCAATTTACTGATGTGGACGCTCCTCCCAAACGACGAAGACCCAGAAAACCACATGGGCCCTTTCTTGCTGAAGCTCCGTAAAGTGAACGGAACATGGCGAATTGATTTTACCGAGTTTCCCAAAGCCGTTCCAGCACTTACCCTCGAAAAACCCCAACTGCAAAGTCCTTAAACAAAATAAGCACCTTCTGCCTGTTGCTGCAGCCCATCGAGAGGCAAGGCCAAAGAGCTTACTCTCGGTTTCCTTGTGATAGCCTTTGCTTTGAAAAACCTGCTACCTAGCCCCCTTTCTCCCGAATCGGGGGAAAGGAGGGGATAGGGGGCGAACAAGATTGGCTTGCTCCACGAATTGGCTCTAGAACCTCGAGATTGACAGCCCCACTCCCTACCCCCTCAGAACTGGTGGAAAGTGAAACTTAAGATTTCTCGCCTTCGGCTCGAAATGACAGTTGTGGATCTCGTCTGTGGCACGAAAGGATAGGCGTACCGCCGGCTCTTCAAGCCCCCACCCCCCCCCCCCCCCCCCCCCCTATCGGGAGAGGGGCACCTCGCGGTGAGCAACTCAGCGGCCAGCGCAGTTCCCGTGATCGTCTATCTCACTGGCCGCTGCATCGCCGTGCGCCAGCACCTCCCGAATCGGGGGAAAGGAGGGGATAGGGGGCGAGCAAAGTCGGCTTGCTCCACGAATTGCCTCTAGAACCGTGAAGCCGGCAGTCTCTACAATCCCATTCCCATTTCTCAGAACCGGTAGGGATTGAAATTCAAGATTTCTCGCCTTCGGCTCGAAATGACACTCGTATCACTGGTTGCACAAGCCCAACCCCCTACTTCCTTCAAGGCCGATGCCCCCAGCCCCTCCCTAATTTGGGAGAGGGGCACATCGCGGTAGGCAACTCAGAGGCCAGAAAGGTTGTCTTAACCGCCTCTTTCTCTAGCCGCTGCATTGCCGTGCGCTAGCACCTCCCGAATCGGGGGAAAGGACGGGATAGGGGGCGAGCAAAGCCGGCGGGTGAAACTAGGCACCGGCCTCGATCTTTTCGAGACCGTGAAGGTAGGGGCGCAGAACAGGAGGAATGGTCACACTTCCATCCTCGTTCTGATAGTTTTCCAGAATGGCTATCAGCACACGAGGGAGCGCCAGCCCGGAGCCGTTTAGGGTATGCACAAACTCCGGTTTGGCTCCTGGTGCGGGGCGGTAGCGGATATTGGCGCGACGCGCCTGAAAGTCGCGAAAATTGGAACACGAGGAGACTTCAAGCCACTCGCCCCCCTCCTCCCCCTTACTGGCCGGGGCGTAAACCTCGATATCGTACTGAATCGCGTTAAACTCGCCCTTCTCCCCCGTGCAAACCAAGACAACCCGATAGGGCAACTCTAACTTTTGGCAGACCTCCTCGGCCTCCTGCAGCATTCTCTCCAGCTCGGCATCGGAATCTTCGGGGGCGCAAAAGCGTACCATCTCCACTTTGTCGAACTGATGGCCGCGTTTAATGCCGCGCACATCCCGGCCCGCCGACATCTTCTCTCGGCGAAAACAGGGGGTGTAGGCCACATAGCGCAGGGGAAGTTGGGAGGCCTCCAATATCTCGTCCCGATGGAGGTTGGTAACAGGCACTTCGGCCGTAGGAACGAACCAGTAGTCCTCCTCGGCGTCATGATAGAGGTTGTCGGCAAATTTGGGAAGCTGACCAGTTCCGATGAGGCACTCCTGTTTCACCATAAAAGGCGGGTAGACCTCCAAATGCTTATGCTGATAAATATGGAGATCGAGCATAAAGGTGATGAGCGCTCTCTGGAGGGCAGCACCGGCCCCCCGCAGCACATAGAAGCGAGAGCCGCTAATTTTAATGCCACGGTCGATATCGAGAATGCCGAGTTGGGTGCCGATCTCCCAATGCGGTTTCGGAGGAAAGGGAAAGGATCGCGGGGTACCCCACGTTCGTACGATCACGTTATCCTCTTCGCCGGTTCCATCGGGTACCCGTTCATCGGGAATGTTGGGCAGAAGGAGCATTCGCTGATGCAGTTGGCGTTCTAGCTCTTCCCTTTGTGCGTCGAGAGCCGAAATGGTATCCCCGAGTTGGCGCAGTTCAGCACGCTTCTGCTCGCGCTCCTCCGGGCTAAGACGCCCCAAGGCTTTGGAGGCCGCATTAAGCTCATGGCGCTTTTGCTCAACCTCCGTTTTCAGAGCGCGCACCTGAGCGTCAATCGCCCGAATGGTCTCGATCTCCTCCCGAGGCACCCCCATGCGCCCTAGTCCGGCAATCACCTTTTCCGGTTGCTCACGGATAAGCCGAATATCTAGCATTCCTTCTGTTTTCTCCCTCCAAGCCGATGGTGAGTGAATACCACCTCACTCCGCACCGAAATTCTGCGCGGTATTGTGAGTAGGCACAAGATATTGTGGTTCGTTCGTGAGGTAAAAGCGAAGCCCGTTCCCCTCTGCCGTCATCACAAAGCGCGCACCCGTCAGCCCGATCACCTCCACCTTGCCGGTAAGCTGGGGAATCTGCACCGGATGGGGGAGCGCTTCCGTTGTCCACACAGCCAAGCGCGCCTCGTTGCCGCGAGTGAAGAGCAGACAATAGTCGTTGGGCGAACTTAGGTCGAGGCGTTTACGAAAGACAAATCCGTCGAGTGTGCGGGCCAGCGTTTGTGCCGCGAGATAGGTGGATTTGGGCTGGTAGTTATTGAAGACTGTGCCGAAATGGTGTTCGGCATTGTGCGGGTCGAGACCATCGTCGTGCCAGTCATACCAAATGGTGAGCAAAAGGCCATTAGCGATGTTAGAAAGAAACTCGCGAACGATGTAGCGACTCTGTTTTTCGAGATCAAGCCCTTGGTACAGCTCTGAATAGCCCCATTCACTTGCCAATATCGGCACCGATTTTCCCGGCGGCGCATACTGGCGGATGAGTTGGCGCACTCGTTCAAAATCGGGCGCAGCCGTTTCCGGCGCGGCGTCACGATAAGGGTGAAACGAGACGGCATCCCAATATTGCAGGAGACCGCGTTTGAAGCAGCCCTCGAGAAAACCAAAGTCCATGCCGGACATGCCGGGGCCAATATACCACTCGTCCGGCGCAACACGTCGGATGGTTTGGCCCACGGCCAACGCGAGATCGGCATACTGGTTTACATCGGGGTGGGGCTGCCAAAAGCCGATGTTGGGCTCGTTCCACATCTCCCAGAGAATGCCCTGATGCCGGAAGTGCGTAACAGCCGCAGCGACCCATTTGCAGAAAGCCGCCCGTGCTTCGGGTGTGGTAGGGGCGCCATGCTGATAGAGATCGTTTCCGTAGTCGAGGATGAAGAGAGCGCGAATATGGGCTCGCCGCAGCCCTGCCATAAGGCGGTCGTAATCGGAAAAGTTGTAGACCCCTCGCTCATGCTCCGTGTCCGACCAGCTGAAATCCATGCGAATCCATTTGAAACCGGCGGCAGCGAGAAGGTCAAGGCGATTCGGCGCGGGATCGGTGAAGTGAATGTTAACTCCTAAGGAGTCCGGAATGGAGGGGGTCGGCAGCGGATACTCCTGGCGATATTGCGCCCACACCGGCTTGAGAAGAGTGGTTAACGCGAATACGGTGAAAAAGAGGAGGCATCGTTGCTTGAAGAACATACGTTTCTCCTTTGGGAACCGAGCTGTTCGAGAGTATATCCAAAAAGTAGGTGCTATGCATTATACCTTGCTCCGGCCATTGGGCACTCACCGTTCTTATCCCGTAAGGCACAATGCACCCTCTTCTCGGTGAGGATATCCTAGTCGAAAGCATAGGGAGCAATTGAAACTAAAAAGGTGCCTAGATAACTAGATCGAAGTAGAGACAACAGTCTGGAGGCAAAGACAGAAAGAGAATGGATAAGCAGTTTGAAGTTGTTTCCTTAAACGGGGCGCAGACAGGCCGGGATGGATTTAGCCAAGCCCAACGAGAGGCGCCTGTTTCAGAGACAGAGGCTCTCGATGCCTACTCGCAGGCGGTGATTCATGCGGCGGAAACGGTGGGTCCCTCGGTTGTCTGCATCGAGGTTGAGACGCTAGAGCGTGGACGGCAAGGACGTGGCAGCGGCTCGGGATTTATTTTCACTCCAGACGGCTACATACTTACCAATAGTCACGTGGTGCATGGCGCCCGTCGGGTGGATGTGACGCTGACGGATGGCCGCCGCTTCTCTGCCGATCTCATCGGAGACGACCCGGCGACGGATTTGGCCGTTGTGCGCATAGACGCACCCGACCTGCAACCGGCGCGACTAGGCGAAAGCAGCAAACTGCGTGTCGGGCAGCTCGTGGTGGCCATAGGAAACCCCTACGGTTTTCAGTGGACGGTAACCGCCGGAGTGATCAGCGCTCTAGGGCGTTCCCTAAGGGGCATTGGGGGGCGGATGATTGACAATATCATTCAGACCGATGCCGCCTTGAACCCCGGTAACTCCGGAGGCCCTTTGGTGAACTCACGCGGAGAGGTCATCGGGGTGAACACGGCGACGATCTTGCCCGCTCAGGGCCTTTGCTTTGCCATTGCCATAGATACGGCGAAGTGGGTAGCCGCCAAGCTCATTCAGGAGGGGCGTGTTCGCCGCAGCTACATCGGGGTGGCAGGGCTTACGGTGGCGTTGCCGCGCGTGGTGGTACGACAGCTCGAGTTAGCCCACAACCACGGGGTTCTCGTGCAGGCCGTAGAGGCCGGCAGCCCGGCCGAGCGTGCCGGACTTCGCCCCGGCGACGTGATCGTCGGCTTTGACGAGAAGCCCATAGGGTGTGCAGACGATCTGCTCCGCCAGCTCACCGGAGAGCGCATCGGCAAAGAGGTCGCCTTACACATTCTCCGACGTCAGGGGCGTCTGCTCGAGCCTCTTACGCTTAAGGTAGTGCCGGTGGAGTTGCCCGAGCGCAGCTAGCATCCGAAACCGCCGGTGGGGTGAGCCGACGGCTCACCCCCTCCTCATCTAGCAGATATATACCCGACTTCTCAACCCCCTCTTGGCCTATTGAACCGCAGCAACGAAGCAAGCCCAAGCGTAAAAAGAGAGGTTTGCTTTTTTCATCTCAAAAGCAGGACAAAAGCCGGCAAGGTATAATGCATGAGAGGGAAACGAACAAGATGAGCCATGTGCGTTTAGCAGAGCGCCTTGTTGGGCGTGAACTTATGGATATCTATGAAAAGGTCATTGCCGGCGAGCGCTTGACCTATAAGGACGGCGTGCGCCTTTTTCACCATCCGGATTTGACGGCGGTCGGCTACTTGGCCAATATCGTTCGGGAGCGCCTACACGGCCAGAAGGCCTACTATGTCCGCAATCAGCATATCAATTACACCAACATTTGCAATAAATTTTGCAAATTCTGTTCATTTTATGCAAAAAAAGGCGGGCCGGAACCTTACGAGCTAAGTTTGGAAGAGGTGCGGCGGCGCCTCCTCATGCATATAGATGTGCCCATCACCGAGGTGCACATGGTGGGCGGCATCAATCCCCGATTACCCTACCAGTACTATCTCGACCTTCTCCGAGTCGTAAAGGAGGTGCGCCCCAACGTCCATATCAAAGCGTTTACGATGGTGGAGTTGGTGGAGATTCAACGGCAAGCCCAAAAGCCCCTGGAAGAGGTGCTGCGGGAATTGATGGCGGCGGGGCTTGATTCGCTGCCCGGTGGGGGAATTGAGATACTCTCCGAGCGTGTCCACCGTGAGCTTTTCGACCGAAAGATCGATGGCGAGGGCTGGATGGAGGTGGCGCGCACGGTGGCAAAGGTGGGGCTAACCCAATATGCCACGATGCTGTACGGACATATCGAGACGTTGGAGGAGCGCGTAGAGCATCTTGTGCGCCTGCGGGAACTTCAAGATGAAACGCGCCATTTCGTTACCATGACCCCCTTGGCCTTCCATCCCGAAGGCACCGAACTGGCCGATCTCCCTCACTCCACCGGAGAAGACGATCTGCGTACCATTGCGGTCGCCCGCCTCATGTTGGATAACTTCGCGCACATCAAATCCTTCTGGATCATGAACACGCCTCAGGTCACCCAGGTCGCCCTCTGGTACGGAGCCGACGATGTAGACGGCACCGTGCACGAGTACGAGATAACCTATAAAGATGGAGAGCACGGCAACAAGCGACAGGTTCTCACACGGCGCCAAATGATACGCCTCATCGAGGAGGCCGGCCGCATTCCTGTGGAGCGCGATAGTCTCTACCGCGAGGTCACAGCGCCGCCGGAAGAGCCTCAGCCCCAGCGTCATTTCGTTCCGTTGCCGGTTGTCGGCTAAAAAAGATGCGACCGCCCCCTCGCCTCCGTGCCGGCGATCAGATAGGCATCATCGCACCCTCCGGCCCGGTGCCCAGCGAAGAGTTGTTCCAGGCGAAGTCCCTTATCGAACGCCGTGGCTACAAGGTCGTACTGGGAGACCATGTGCTGGCCCAACATCCAACCAACAACTACCTGGCCGGAACGGATGAGGAGCGATTTTCCGACCTCCAGAACTTTCTGCAGCGCCTCGACATCAACGCCATATTTTGCGCGCGTGGCGGGTACGGCGTCCAAAGGCTTTACCCAAAACTAACTCCCCAGCTTTTCGACGCCCCTCCAAAAATCGTGACGGGCTACTCCGACATCACCGCCCTGCATCTTGCCATCTCTCACTATACCGATTGGATCACCTTTTATTCTCCTAACGCCACAAGCCTCGTTCGTTTGGACGGCGTTAAATCCGAGGTGGCACTCAACTGTTTTTGGAAGATGCTCGAAGAGCCTCAACCGTTCGGTATCCTACCGGCCTCACCGCAAACTATCGAGACGTTAGTAGGGGGAGCGGTGGAAGGGCCTCTTGCCGGAGGCTGTCTTAGCCTCTTGGCACACGCGTGCGGTTCGCGCTTCCAACCCGATTTTCGTGGAAAACTGGTGCTGATCGAGGATGTAAACGAGCCGGTCTATCGTGTAGATCGCTACCTCACCCAACTTCTCAATGCGGGCATTCTACAGGAAGCGGCGGGTTTCATCGTGGGCACGGTCACCGGATGGAGGAAGCACGAGCAGGAAGATTCGTTGAACCAGCTCTACTCTCTATGGGAAGACCTCCTGCTGCCCCTGGGCAAGCCCACCATCGTAGGCTTCCCCTTCGGACACGAGCCGAACCCCCTTACGCTGCCCTTAGGCGTGCGGGCACAGCTCGACGCCGACGCCAAGACGCTAACGATATTAGAGCCTGCCGTCGTTTGAACCACGCTCTCGCCTCCCCCTGTAGGGGGAGGGACACCTCGCGGTGGGCGTCCTAGCGGACGGCGCCTTTGCGGCCAGAAAGGTTGTCTTAAACGCCTCTTTCTCTGGCCGCTGCATTGCCGTGCGCTAGCACCTCCCGAATCGGGGGAAATGTCGGGATAGGGGGCGAACAAAGTCGACTTGCTCTGTGAATTGGCTCTAGAGCCGCGATAGTGACAGCCCCACCCCTTCCCCTCAGAACCGGTGGGAATGCAAACGCAAGATTTCTCGCCTTCGGCTCGAAATGACAGCTGTTTATCTCGCCTTCGGCTCGAAATGACAGGCGTGTCGCCGGCTCTTCAAGCCCCACCCAAACCCTCAAGGCCGATACAGGGGTCCCCAGAAAATCGCAAGATTTTCTGGGGCAGGGCGCCCTTCCCCTCCCCCTACAGGGGGAGGGAGGGCAAGCTTCCCCCCGCGTGCGGGGGGATGGAGGGGATTAAGCGGATGTTAAGAGGAGATTAACAAGCTTCCCCCCGCGTGCGGGGGGATGAGAGGGGGGCTTTGGCATCGGTACGCTCCAGCCCGACCCCCACTCCTCTATCAGGGAGAGGGGAGACCAGCAAGTTTACTCTCAGTTTCCTGTTGATAGTCTTTCCTTTGAAAAACGAGCAAGATAGCCCCCTTTCTCCCTAATAGGGGGAAAGGCCGGGATAGGGGGCGAACATGATAGGCTTGCTCTGTGAAGTGGCTCTAGAACCGAAGCAATGGGTGGTTTCTGCAGCCCCACCCCTTCTCCTCAGAACCGGTGGGAATGCAAACGCAAGATTTCTCGCCTTCGGCTCGAAATGACAGTTGTTTATCTCGCCTTCGGCTCGAAAGAGCAGGCGTATCGCCGGCTCTTCAAGCCCCACCCAAACCCTCCCCCTATCAGGGGGAGGGGCACCTCGCGGTGAGCAACTCAGCGGCCAGCGCAGTTCTCGTGATCGTCTATCTTACTGGCCGCTGCATTGCCGTGCGCTAGCACCTCCCGAATCGGGGGAAAGGATGGGATAGGGGGCGAACCAAGTAGGCTAGCTCTGTGAATTGGCTCTAGAGCCGCGATAGTGACAGCCCCACCCCTTCTCCTCAGAACCGGTGGGAATGCAAACGCAAGATTTCTCGCCTTCGGCTCGAAATGACAGTTGTTGATCTCGCCTCTGGCTCGAAATGACAGTAGCCTGCGGCTCTTCAAACCCCCACCCCCCCGCCCCCACTTTGGGAGAGGGGAGATGAGCAAAAGGGGCACGGTGACCGTGCCCCTACAGGCGGTTTCCTGTGATAATCTTCCCTGCGGAAACTCAACACAACCGCCCCCTTTCTTCAAAGTAAGACACAATAAACGCCTCAGCGGCCTGATCCACTCCCTTAATCCCCATCTCTCAGGCCGCTGCTGTGCCGTCTGCTAAGACCGCTGCGTTGCTGTCTGCAAGACCGAAAGGACGGGATAGGGGGCGAACAAAGTCGGCTAGCTCTGCAAACCGGCTCTAGAACCATGAAGTCAGTAGCCTCTCCCCCTACCCCATCCATAACACCCCAAACAGTCTGCCAACTGGGCGTAACTTACAGGAGTTTCGGAGTATCTAATGGAATATAATGAGAACATACAGGCGAATCCAAGCCAAAAGGTTTGTCGAGGAGAAGACAAGAGCGATGAGACGCTTATTCTATAAGGCCGGTGTTTGTATGGCGATTCTGGCGTTTTGGGTGGCTGGCCTCCGAACCGCAGCCGCCGCGCCAGACCCGCTGATCGCGCAGGCTCAAAAGGCCGTGCAAAAAGGCATCGCCTACCTGCATAGGGTACAGGAAAAAGATGGCTCCTGGAGCCACTATCCCGGCACCACCGCCCTGGCATTGGCCGCCCTCCTGCGCAACGGCCATAACGAGCTAAACGACCCCGCCGTCGCACGTGGAATACACTATCTTCTTCATCTGGTGAAACCCAACGGCGGAATCTACGACGACCGCGATCCCAATCTGGCCTTACCCAACTACAACACCAGCCTTAGCATGATGGCGCTCTATCTTACCCACAATCCCGCCTATAAACCCATCATCGCTAAAGCGCAGAAGTTTCTTGAGGACTCTCAGTTCGGCGCTACCGACGGGATGAAGCCCTCCAACCCCTTCTACGGTGGCATCGGCTACGGCTCCGACCCCGACGATCACCCCGACCTCTCCAACCTTGCCACCGCCCTCGAAGCCCTGAAAGATACCGGCGTGCCCGCCAATGCGCCGGTCTGGAAACGGGCCATCATCTTTCTGCAGCGCGTGCAAAACCGCAAAGAGTCCAACGACCAGGCCTGGGCGAAAACAGGCCCTAACGACGGCGGTTTCGTCTACGACCCGCTAGGTGGCTCCAAATCGCCTCAAGGCTACCGCACCTCCTACGGCTCCATGACCTACGAAGGTCTCAAGAGCTACATCTACTGCAATGTCTCCCGGCAAGACCCCCGCGCTCAAGCGGCCTGGAACTGGATTCGCGCCCACTACTCCGTCACCACCAACCCGGGCATGGGCACCGCAGCCCTCTACTACTACTATCACACCATGGCTAAAACCCTCGCCGTATACGGCCAAAAATATGTTGTTGATACCCACGGCAAACCGCACGATTGGCAAAAAGACCTTATCCGACAGCTTATCCGCCTTCAGCATCCGGATGGCTCCTGGTTCAACACCAATGCGCGCTTTTGGGAAAACCAGCCGGCCCTTGTCACCAGCTATACGTTGATCGCACTCGCCTATTGCCTTCATCCCAATTCTTGAAAGGAACCCAATTCGACTCGATGACAGTAACCTCATCTCAAACAACACAAGACGACCTAGAAAGACTGAAGCAGCTTCGTGAAGCCTTCGATACGATGCGCGCCGAAATCGCCCGCGTGGTGATAGGCCAAGATACCGTTATCGAAGAGCTGCTCATGGCCATCTTCGCTCGCGGCCACTGCATTCTCGTGGGAGTGCCCGGCCTCGCCAAAACGCTCCTCGTTAGCACCCTAAGCCGAGTGCTCTCCTTAACCTACAAACGCATCCAGTTCACCCCAGACCTCATGCCCGCCGACATCACCGGCACCGAGGTCATTCAAGAAGACCCCATCACACGAGAACGGAAGTTTGTTTTCCTGCGCGGCCCCATCTTTGCCAACATGATCCTTGCCGACGAGATCAACCGCACCCCGCCGAAAACTCAGGCGGCACTGCTCGAAGCCATGCAGGAACATCGCGTCACCGTGGGCGGGCATCCCTACCCCATGGCCGAACCCTTTTTCGTGCTCGCCACCCAAAACCCCATCGAGCAAGAGGGAACCTACCCGTTGCCCGAAGCGCAGCTCGACCGCTTTATGTTTATGATCGTGGTCACCTATCCCTCGCCGGAAGAGGAGGTGGCCATCATGAAAGCCACAACGGGCGGACAGCAGGTGGAATTGAAACCCGTTCTCAGCGGGGAAGACATCCTGAAGCTTCAAGACATCGTGCGGCGCATTCCGGTGGGAGAGCATGTGTTCCGCTATGCCGTGGCGCTGGCCCGTGCCACCCGCCCTACCGAGCCGGAGGCACTCGACATCGTACGCGAGTGTGTGAGTTGGGGCGCCGGCCCTCGCGCCTCGCAATATCTCATACTCGGCGCCAAAGCGCGTGCTGCCCTCTACGGCCGCCCCTACGTCACCACCGCCGATGTGGCCTCCGTGGCACTGCCCGTGCTGCGCCACCGCATCGTGACCAACTTCAATGCGGAGGCCGAAGGCATCTCCGCCGATACCATCGTCCAAAAACTGCTGGAGCGCACCCCCCGACCCACCGATCCGGATAAATAGCCGATGGTTACCCATCCGCGTACGCTTGCCGACCCTCAAACGCTGGCGCGCATCACACGCCTGGAACTGCGCGCCCGCGCCGTTGTGGAGGGAGTTATTTCCGGTATGCACAAAAGCCCCCACCGGGGCAGCAGTGTAGAGTTCGCCCAACATCGAGACTATGTTCCCGGCGATGAGATACGCCACATAGATTGGAAGGTCTACGCCCGTTCCGACCGATACCACATCAAGCAGTTTGAGGAAGAGACCAACCTCAAAGCCATTCTCGTTCTCGACACCAGCGAAAGCATGAACTATAAAGGCCTTCGCTCCGCCCTCTCCAAACGTGAATATGCCACGGTTTGCGCTGCCGCGCTGGCCGTGCTTCTTATGCGGCAACGCGATGCCGTTGGTCTCGCGCTCTGCGATGAGGGCGTACGTCAATTCATCCCCCCCGCCTCGACCTCCTCGCACATGCGCCTGCTGTTGGAGACCCTAGAACGCAAAGAGAGTGCTCCCAAAACCGGCATCGCCGAGACTTTCCACGATCTCGCAGAACGAGTGCGGCGTCGCAGCCTTCTCATCGTCTTCAGCGATCTCTTCACAAACCCCGCCGACATTCTGCGGGGCCTGCAACACTTTCATCACAGAAAACATGAGGCCATCCTTTTCCACATCCTCGACCGCGACGAGCTAACATTCCCCTTCCGCGAAACAAGCCGCTTCGAGGGCATGGAAGGCGAAGACCCTCTGCTGATCGAGCCAAATGCGCTGCGCCAGGAGTATCTCCGCACCTTTCAAGCCTACGTGGAGACCCTGCGACGCGGCTGTCGTGAGCTGGACATGGACTACGTGCAACTGGTTACCGACCAACCTGTGGACATCGCCCTTTCGCAATATCTCGCCGAACGGATGGGACAGACGCACTGATGTCTTTCTTGGCACCTGCTTTTCTCGGCGCCCTAACGCTGTTGGGCATTCCCATCCTCATCCATCTTATCCGACGGCGGCGCCTTCATGTTGTGCGATGGGCCGCCATGGAGTTTCTACGCCACTCGCAACGGAAGCTCCGACGCCGCCTTCGCATCGAGGAGTTGATTCTGTTGGCCCTGCGTCTCCTCATCGTTCTCTTGGCCGTGCTCGCCTTTGCCAGGCCGGTGCTTAAGGCTATCGGGCTATCTGTGCTCGGACAAAATGCCCATGTCTACGCCATCGTCGTCGTAGACAACTCCTTCAGCATGGCCCAGCGCGTGCCTAACCAGAACACCGCTTGGGAGAGAGCGGTGCAGCAGGCCAAAACCATCCTTACCCACGTGCTTCGCCCCGGCGACGCCGTTAGCCTTCTCCTTGCCAACGACCATCCCACGGCGCTTATCGGCTCTCCAACCTACGACCTACGCCTCGCCTACACCCGCCTCAACGCCGCCAAGCTCTCTACCCGCGGAACCGATTACCTTGAAACGGCCAAACAGGTGGTGGCCCTTCTCAAAAAATCTCCTCTGCCCAACCATGAGGTCTACTGGATCAGCGACGATCAGGCCAATGCCTGGAAAAGCAGTCAAACCGAATCGGCGCATCGTGTTTGGCAACAGCTTGGAAGCAAGGCACGCCTTCTATGGATATCGGTCGGGTCCCCGGCCTCCCAACGCGATAACCTCGCCGTGCATCTAGAGCCGTTGGAGCGCGAGCTGGTGACGCCCCATCTAGCGGCCCGCATTTCCGCCAAAATCAGCAACTACGGAACGCGCTCTTACAACAGCCTGCCTATTGTGCTTCGCCTCGATGGTCAGCCGGCAGGGATGACGAAGGTGAATCTGGCCCCCCACTCCTCCTCTCTGGTGACCTTCACCCCTTACCTCCCGCAAACCGGCATCCATGTGGGCAGTGTGGAGTTGGCCGATCCCGAGCACGCCGATAATCTTCCCCTCGATAACGTGGCCCCTTTCGTGCTGGAGTCGCGTGCGAACCTCCGGGTGCTTGTGCAAGAGATGCAGCCGCAGAGCGCCACCTATGCCCTTGCGGCGCTGGCGCCCGTTGGCGGAGGCAATATCTTTCAACCCGCCCGCATTGAGGGCGAAAGCCTCGAGGCCGAAAATCTCAGCAACTACCAGGCCATCGTCATCACCGGTCTAACGCACCTCTCCACCGATGAGGCTCATGCCCTTGCCGACTACGTGCGTACCGGCGGAGGCCTTCTTCTCTTCCCCGGCGAAGCAACCCAAACCGAGGAGGTAAACGCGGCGCTTAAAGACGCGGGTCTGCTGCCGGCCGCTTTGGGCAAAATCGTTCGCTTTCCCTACGAAAACGCCCAAACCCTCAACCCAGGCTCCATTGGCAACTATGCGCCGCTCAGCCTTTTCAAGGACACCTCCAACATCAACCTCGGTCTTGCCCGTTTCACCGCCTATCGCCAGCTAACCCCTCTCGACGATTCAAGCAACCCCGGCAGCATTCAGGTGGTGCTTCGGTTTGGCGATGGCTCGCCCGCCCTCGTGCAGCGCCAAGTGGGCCGTGGCCAGGTGATGCTGGCCGCAAGCAGCGCCGATACCTCCTGGAACGACCTACCCCTCACCGCCAGCTACGTGCCCCTGCTTTATCAGCTTCTGCTTGCCCTCAGTGCCGGTGCGGAGGTGCGGCATAACCTCGCATTGGATATGCCTTTTCAGCTTCCTCTTCCGCTCTCGGCGGCAAACGCCCAAATCCGCATCACCCGCCCCGACGGCATTGTGGACACACGCACCCCCGTTCTAGGCCCCGAAGGCGCCGAACTGCAGTACTCCAACACCCAGACGGCAGGGGTCTACCGGGTTTCCGGCGGCCCCATCCATGAGGCCTTTGCCGTCGCCCTCCCCGAACAGGAATCGGACTTAACCTACGCCGCCCCCAACACGGCCCTATCCCAAATAGGCTATCCCCTCGCGCGCGCAGCCTTTGTAACGACCCCCGCGCAACTGAACACGGCCGTCAACCGTTCACGCTACGGGGTCGAGATTTGGCGTCTGCTGGTTGAGGCCGTCATCGTGCTGCTCTTTTTAGAAAGCCTCCTCGCCTGGAAATTCGGCCGTAGAGGGTAAATATAGGGGCAGGCTTTGTGCCTGCCCACTTTGACCACGTATCGTGCTAAAATGGTTCAAAAATGGCACTATTGCCCTGGTTTATTTACAAACCCTATCCCACACGTCTATCGGCCTCCGCTCACGTGGCGTTGTGGGACAACATAGGGGCGAAAAATTTTTCGCCCTACCCTCAAACCAGCGCACAACAGGATTGACGGGAAGCAACGAATGACACGAGAGAAGAGAGACTCAGAGCGCCGGATCGAATCCTACGAGCATCGGGACAAACAGCGGGTAAATAACCCGCCCGTGGGCCTCGTGACGCCCGAGACCGACCCGGATGCCGGCCAGCAAAAAAAGCGCTACGCCTACGACCCGCACCTCGACCCGCAACTGGTCTGGGCGGGCAAGGCCGAGCATACCTCGTTTGAGGTGCCCACGGTGTCGCTGCACGTCCACGAGCGCATTGACCCCAAGAGCATCATCGAGGCGGTGCGCAAGCGCAACGGCCAGCCGGTGCAGTTAGGGCTTTTCGAAGAGGAGCGCGAAGAACCCCTGCGCGAGGCCATCGAGTTCTACCGGCACAAGCACGGCTGGAGCAACCGCCTGATCGCCGGCGACTCGCTGCTGGTCATGAACTCGCTGCTGGAAAAGGAGGGCATGGCGGGCAAGGTGCAGATGATCTATATAGACCCGCCGTATGGCATCAAGTACGGCTCCAACTTCCAGCCCTTCGTCAACAAGCGCGATGTGAAGGACGGCAGGGACGAAGACCTCACCGCCGAGCCGGAGCAGATCAAGGCTTTCCGCGACACCTGGGAGCTGGGCATTCACTCCTATCTCACCTACCTGCGCGACCGGCTGCTGCTGGCGCGAGAGCTGCTCACCGAGAGCGGCAGCATCTTTGTGCAGATCAGCGACGAGAACGTGCACCACGTGCGGGAGTTGATGGATGAGGTGTTTGGAAGTGAGAACTTTTGCGCCTTGATCGTCTTTCAAAAGACCGGCGCGTTTAGCCCTAGATTGCTAGCCTCTACCGTTGACCATTTATTGTGGTATGGGAAGGAAAAGCCCCTCGTGAAATACCGAGCCCTCTTTCGAGAGCGGAACCCCAAAGCCATGCCTCAATCTGAAGAGAATGACACCACAGAAACCAATGGAGATAATTATCAATCCGTATCTCTTGAGTCTGCGGGATGGAGCGAAATTGGCTCTCAGCCTTTTGCCTTTGAAGGTCGCACTTACTCGCCGCGAACAACGGCACATTGGAAGACCACACACGAGGGGCTGAAAAGATTAGCAGCTGCCGATAGGATTCTCACCCACCGAAATTCTATTCGCTACAAGATGATGCATTCTGACTTCCCTGTTATCCCTCTGACGAATGTTTGGACAGACGTGATGGGTGCTCCTGACATGATATTCGTTGTGCAGACAAATACCAAAGTTATCCAACGCTGCCTCCTGATGACCACCGACCCGGGAGACTTGGTCTTCGACCCGACGTGCGGCAGCGGCACCACGGCCTATGTGGCCGAGCAGTGGGGCCGGCGCTGGATCACCTGCGACACCTCGCGCGTCGCCATCACCCTCGCCAAGCAGCGGCTCATGACCGCCGTCTTCGACTACTACGAGCTGGCGCATCCCAATGAGGGCGTGGGCAGCGGCTTCAAATACAAAACCGTGCCCCACGTCACGCTCAAGTCCATCGCCAACAACCCGGAGATTGACGACATCTACGCCCGCATGCATCCGGCCATCGAAAAGGCGCTGGCGGAGCTAAACGCTGCCCTCAAAGGCAGGCCCATCAAGTTCAAGGTCACACAAGGCGGCCGGGCCGGACATTTCGTGGACTTCGCCGCGCCGGATTCCGCCACCTTCCCCATGCCCTCCGGTCAGGTGGTGAAGGTCAACGAGCTGGTGGAATGGGAGGTGCCGTTTGAGTTTCCAACCGATTGGCCCGAGGCAGCCCGCCACTCGTTCGAAGCCTTCCACGCCGCCCGTCGCGCCATGCAAAACGAAATGGATGCCGCCATCGCCCGCCACGCCCCGCAGGAGACTCTCTACGACCAGCCCCTTGTAGACCGCAGGAAGGTGCGCGTGACCGGGCCGTTCACCGTGGAGGCGGTGCCGGCGCCGGTGGTGAAATCGCCGGATGAGATTTTGGAGGACAAGCCCCAACCCGCGGATCTATCTATCGCTCGTTCCGGCGAGACGCTGCGCCAGGCCGAATGGCGCGACGAACTTCTGCGCACCGGCATTCGCGGCAAGAATGGGCAGTATATTCGTTTCGCACGCTTAGAACCCCTGCCCGGCTGCCGCTATCTGCACGCCGACGGCGAGACCCGGCCCAGCGACGAAGGCGCCGACTCCGTGCGCGAACAGGCGCCCGCCTACAGCCCCATGCGCGTGGTCGTCTCCTTCGGTCCCGAACACGCGCCGCTGGAGCCACGGCAGGTGGCCCAGGCCATCGAGGAGGCGCAGACCCTGGTGCCCAAACCGAAGCTCATCGTCTTCGCCGCCTTTCAGTTCGACCCCAACGCGGCCAAAGACATTGACGAGATCAACTGGCCGGGCGTGACCCTCCTTAAAGCGCAGATGAACGCCGACCTGCTCACCGACGACCTCAAGAAGAAGCGTGCCGGCAACGAATCGTTCTGGCTCATCGGCCAGCCGGATGTGGAAGTTTTGAGTTTTGAGTTTTTAGTTTTGAGTGGGCAGCCAAAGAGGATTGCTGAGTATGGAACGTTCCAGAAGCTATCGAGACTTGATAGTCTGGCAGAAATCCATGGCCTTAGTTGGCAAGATTTATTCTTGTACGCGCTCCTTTCCCAAGGAAGAGATATATGGGCTTACCTCGCAAATCAGGAGGGCTGGGATTTCCAGACCGGCCAATATCACCGCAGGCCAGGCCAGGCACAGCAAGGGGGAATTCCACCAGTTTCTTGGAACAGCACAAGGCTCCTTGGCGGAATTGGAGACTTTGGTAGTGATCTCATAGAATTTGGGATATCCGACCTCAACGGATGTCGAAGAGTTATTGAACAACTGCGAAGAGACCGGCAAATTGTTGGCGGGCTTGAAGCGCTCGCTCAGCGCCTGAGTTTCCCGATTCAATCATCAACTAAAAACTGGAAACTGGAAACTGAAAACTTGTACTGCGTGTCGGTGCATGGCTTCGACTACTACAACACGAAAACCGGCCAGATCGAATCGGGTGGGGCAGACAAGATCGCCATTTGGATGCTGGATACCGACTATGACGGGCGCTGTCTCTACCCGCGTCAGGTATTCTTCCCGATGGCTGGCGAGAACGAAGGCTGGGCCAAGCTGGCGCGCAACCTCAAGGCCGAGATTGACGAAGAACGCATCGAAGCCTATCGCGGCACCGTGTCACTGCCTTTTGAATTAGGCGAGCACAAGCGCGTCGCCGTAAAAATCGTGGACGACCGCGGCATCGAAAGTCTCAAAGTGATCCCATTATCATAGGACGGTCAAAGTGACGCCAAAAATACCGCACAAATTAAAAAAGGAGCCGCTCATCGAAGCTGTTTGGGAGGTTCGCTTTGTAAGTGAAAAGCCGTCAGTGGCTGAAGTGCTTCCGGGCATGGTATACAAGGCCTTGTCGGCAAAGTATCCAACGATTACGCGCCTTCCTGCCGCCGACGTTCCAAAACCGGTTCAGCCGCAAATTCCCCATTTCGCATATCTCCCCAAAGTACGTCTCGAAGGCGAAAACCAGGCGGTGAATATAGGTGAATGCGTCGTGGCCCTGAATTGCCGTCGTCCCTACTCTGGATGGCAACAGTTTTCAGCGGACATCCAAACTCTCGCAAAAGTTCTCCAAGAGACCCTACTTATAGATCACCTAGAGCGATTTTCCTTAAAATATATCAATCTTATTGACCTCTATCAGCCACCAAGCCTTCAATGCTTGAACCTTAAGCTGGAAATGGCAGGCTATAGTGTAGACTCAGGCCCCATGCAACTCTACACGGAGATTACAACGGAGAAATGTACCCATATTCTGCAGGTTGCCTTGCCGGCAGAAGCTTCCGTTCCAGGAACGCCGACGCCCATTCGAGGAGTGCTTGTAGACATAGACTCCATTACTCAATCGCAGGCGGGCATTTCTTGGCAAGCCATGATTAGCGCCCTCGACGAGGTGCATGCGGAAACGAAAAAAATTTTTTTCGAACTTCTTACCGATACAACGCTCAAAGACCTAGAACCGATCTACGAGGAGTAGTTAGGGATGCTCAACATACCAACCGACCCGCTCGCGCCAATGCGGTTTCTTACCTCAAACACATACCGCTTGCCTTTCTTAATGGACCAACCGGCAAGGGAGACAGGAAGTCCAGCCAGCAGTAAAAACAGTTCTGAGATACAGGGATGGGTGGTGGTGCTTCTGCCTTTTCGCCAAGAAGACAGAAGTTGCAGATGGACAACAATCGAGCTTCCGCAGAACACGGAAACTTTTGTGCCGAAAACGCCGCTCGGCCGCAAATTGCTGGCCATTCGTGAACAGGCCATTCAAGCGGGCATGACCTTGTGGAGTGTGGATGAGGTGTTGGAAGAGGTAAGACGACGTCGCGGGGAGGGAGAAAGCGTCGGCCTTAAGGGATCTAGACCCCATGGAGGGCAAGATGAGAACGATACGAACCTACGTTGATGCCAATGTTCTCATCACCGCATTTCGTGGAGATCGGGGGAACGCTTCACGTCGCGCTTTGGAGATTTTAGATGATCCCGACAGGCAACTGGTTGTTAGCGACTTCCTTCGGTTGGAAGTTCTGCCGAAACCAACGTTCCATGGTAACGCAGCAGAATGTGAGTTTATGCAGACAGTGCTCGACAACGCAGCAGAAAACGTTCCATGCGATAACACGGTGGTAGAGAAAGCCGTAGAATTTGCCTCTAGGTATGACCTACAACCAATGGATGCGCTACATGTAGCCATCGCATTCATTGCAGCAGTGGATGAGTTTGTCACTTTCGAAAAGCCAACAAAGCCTCTGTTCAAAGTGCCTCAGATCAAACTCCTTTCGCTCCATCCAGAGCCTTAGCCGATGGAGGCAGTTCGAGGGGGTTTCGAAATGATCATCGCGCATACTCGGAAAAAGGAGATTTTTGGGTAATGCCCCAATCGTCCATCACTCACCTGGTTATCAACTCACCCTACGAGGAGCCAACAAAGCATTGGCACTACCACCGCGACCGACAGATGTTTGAGTTGGTAGAGGGCCGACGCCCGGCGGGATACGTGGTGGCCTCGACCGATTCCAAAGCCTTCGACGATCCAGGCATCAGCATCGAGATTCCCTTGGTCAACCAGATTCGGCCCCGCGTCAAGGCCTGGCGCGAGGCGGGCTATCCGGGCGTGACCAGCATTACCAAGCGTTTGCTGGAGCACTGGCGCGATCCTGACCGCGATAAGCGCCTCTTCTTCTGCCAGTTGGAAGCGGCGGAAACGCTCATCTGGCTTACCGAAGCGCCCGCTGCCGACCGCGCAGGGATCGATATCCCCAAAGACGGCGGCGAGTTCGAGCGGCAGTGTTGCAAGATGGCCACCGGCACGGGCAAGACCATTGTGATGACAATGGTCATCGCTTGGCAGATTCTGAATAAGGTGGCTAATCCGCAGGATGCCCGCTTTTCCAAGAACGTGCTGGTCATCGCGCCGGGGCTTACGGTGAAGCAGCGGCTGGCGGTGCTTGAACTCTCAGCCGCCGGGAACTATTATGAAGCCTTCGACATTGTGCCCTCGGCCTTGCTGGACAAGCTCCGCCAAGGCAAAGTTTTGGTTCACAACTGGCACGTGCTGGCCTGGGAAGGCGAGGAGCAATTGAAAAAGCGCAAAAGCGTGGACAAGCGTGGCCCCAAAAGCGATGAAGCTTACACCCGCGAGGTGTTGGGCGAGATGGCCAAGGCCCACAACATCCTGGTCATCAACGACGAGGCCCATCACGCGTGGCGCGTAAACTGGGAGGCCGAAGGCAAGTACCTGCGCCAACGCGATCTCAGGGACAGTGCCGAGGAAGCAACGGTGTGGATTGGCGGACTAGACCGCATTCACCACACGAGGGGCATTCTGAAGTGCTACGATTTCTCGGCCACGCCCTTCAGGCCATCGGGAAAGCAAAGCAGCGAAGAGGCGCTCTTCGGCTGGATCGTCAGCGACTTTGGCTTGAGCGATGCCATCGAGTCAGGACTGGTGAAGACACCCCGCGTGGTGGTACGCGACGATGCGACTCCCAATGCCCAGACCTATAAGTCGCAGCTTTACCACATCTACTCTAAAGTGAAGAACGATCTCAACCGCCGTGCCAACCCCGAGGAACCGCTGCCTGACCTGGTGGTGAACGCCTACACCCTGCTCGGCTACGACTGGCAGGAAACCTGGAAAGCCTGGTGTCGAGCCGGACAGCCCATCCCGCCGGTGATGATCACCGTCTGCAACCGCACCGAAACGGCCGCACGGGTCAGGCACGCCTTCGCTTCACGGCGCATCCCCATCGAAGAGTTGTGCGAACCCGAGGTCATCCTGCATATCGACTCGAAGGTGCTAGAGGAGGCGGAGGCCCAGGAGGAACCGGTTGAATCGGCGGAAGTGTCGGACGAGACAGAGGATGCGGAAGAGGAAGGCACGCCGGTCGAGCGCAAACTGACCAAGGCCGAACAGGCGGAAAGGCTCCGACAGATGGTAGACACGGTGGGCAAGGTGGGGCAGCCCGGCGAGCAAATCCGGAACGTCATCTCCGTTGGCATGCTCTCCGAGGGCTGGGATGCCAAAACGGTTACGCACATCATGGGGCTTCGTGCCTTCACGTCGCAGCTTCTTTGCGAACAGGTGGTAGGGCGCGGCCTGCGGCGCATGTCGTACGACGTCAATCCGGAAACGGGACTGCTCGAACCCGAGTACGTAAACATCTTCGGGGTGCCCTTTACGTTTTTGCCACACGAAGGCGGGGAAGGGGCACCACCGCCGCCCCCCACTCCAAAAACAACCGTGGAACCGGACCCGGCCAAGGCTCAGTTCGAGATTTGCTGGCCGAATGTGGTGCGCATCGAGCACGTGTTTCAACCAAGGTTGACGCTGGATTGGTCAACAGTGCCGCCGTTGGAACTGGACGCGGCACAGACGACCCAGGTAGCCGAACTGGCGCCGGTTCTCGAAGGCAAGCCAGACGTCACCAAGGTCAACCGCATCGAGTTGGAGCGGCTCGCGCGGGAGCTTCGTACCCAGCGCATCATCTTCGAAACCGCGCGGGATGTGTTCGACCAGATGAAGCACACCTGGCAGGGCAGCCGAGAGGTGTTGCTTGCCCAGTTGGTGCGGATTGTGGAACAGTTCATTCGCTCCGACCGCATTTCGATCTCGCCGCCTCTCTTCTATCAGGACGAACTGCGCCGTCGGCTGATCATCACCCTGAACATGTCGCGGGTGGTGCAGCATGTGTGGGAGGCGGTGCGGCAGGAGAACACCAAGCGGCTTATTCCGGTCTTCGACCGCGATCACCCCATTCGCTCCACGGCCGACATGCGCACCTGGTACACCGGCAAGCCGTGCGAACGCACGAAAAAGTCGCATATCAACGTCTGCGTTTACGACAGCGCCTGGGAGGCGTCGGATGCCTACGTGCTCGACCATAGCGATGAGGTGGCCGCCTGGGTCAAGAACGACCACCTGGGCTTCGAGGTGCTCTACGTCTATGGCGGTGTGGTGCGGAAGTACCGGCCCGATTTTCTCGTGCGATTGGCTAATGGCGACATGTTGGTGCTGGAGACGAAGGGTCAAAACACCGAACAGGATAGAGCGAAGCTAAGTGCCCTTCGGGATTGGGTTGATGCGGTTAACAGCTATGGCGGCTTCGGAAAATGGCGTTGGGAGGTTACCCACCACCCTGGCCGGATTCGAGACGTGCTTCTTCAGTGTAGGGAAGCGATGACGAGAGGCTAACAACCCTGTTTCGTGACCCTTTGCACACAGGATCGGGCGGGCCTTTTCGGTGCTGAACAATTATCCAAAAGCGGTGAAGCCTGGCCTTTCCGCTTTTCGTCTTTCCATTGGTATTAAACTATTGTAGTATCCGTTCGATCACTCTATAGGAGGAACTTGCAAATGTCTAAAAAGCCTATCTACGACCAGTCCTGGCGCCTTCTCGGCTACAACGACGAGAAAGAGGACGGCTCGGGCACCGTCTACGACTCCATGTTTAGCGTGCGGGGCTATGTGCAGCCCAGCTACGGCAACTCGTCCAGCGTCACCGATGCCCTATTCGGTTATCGTGGCAGCATCCAACAGAGCTTCAACGGAACGTTGGTCGGCTACGATGCCAACTTTCAAGTTGTTGGATACTACGACCCGCAAACCGACTGCACATACGATGCCACCTATCAGTTCGTAGGCCATGGCAACCTGCTTCCCTGGCTCATCTCACGCGGCTAAAGGCTCAGCCCACCTGCACAAAGCCCCTAACCGAATCGGTTAGGGGCTTCTCTATTTCTTCCGTTCAAAAAAAAATTCCAAAGGTGTCCAAAATCTGATTGACAAAATGTGGTATAATGGTTTCTAGTAGATTCGCCTATACGGCCACATTCTAACCGAAAGGAGGTCCGGCGATGGCAAAAGGCCTCACGGAAAAACAACAACAGATTTTGGACTTCATCGTCAAGTACATCGAAGAGAAAGGCTATCCTCCCTCCATTCGCGAGATCGGCAACGCCTTTAACATCTCCAGCCTGCGCGGCGTCACCGTCCATCTCGATGCCCTGCAGCGAAAAGGCAAGATAACCCGCCTCAGCACCTCACGTTCCATTACGGTTGTGGGGCATACCGGCCCTGCTTCCCGCCACCGAGAGTTTCCGCTGGTTCCTCTGGTGGGTACCATCGCTGCCGGTCAACCCATCACGGCCACCCAAAACGTTGAGGGCTATGTGCCTGTACCGCCCAACCTTAGGGCAAGCGGCAATCTCTTTGCCCTTCGCGTACGCGGCGACTCGATGGTAGATGCCCATATCCTCGATGGCGACATCGTTATCGTGAAGGAGCAGAGCACGGCCAATAACGGGGACATCGTGGCCGTTCTGCTCGGAGACGAGGCCACCGTGAAACAGATACAGTTCACTCCACAAGGGGCCAAACTCATCGCCGCGAACCCAGCCTATCCTCCCATTCCTATTCAACGCGAGGATAGCCGCATTATGGGCAAGGTGGTCGGCCTCATCCGTAACTACGAAGGCACCGCACGGTTCTAAAGCGGTTGCGTTTGTGGAAGGGCGGTTCGTCTGCAAGGGGCACCACCAGCTTATGAAGGTTGGCCATAAAGGGGTAACCTACTCGGTTACCCCTATCTTTGGTTTCATTTGATTAACCACCGAAGGGTTTTGGCCTGCCCAAAAGGAAAGGCCCTGGCCTAATGTGTGGTTTGCCCGATAAATCCTACCAACCACGGTTACCCCGGCCCCGTTGGATGTGGAAATCCGGAGCGGAGGACTGGTTCAATCCACCTAACTTAGCCCCTTCGACTGTCACATGACTGAACTCGGCCGTTCCGGTCGCATGGTCTCGTATCTCGATCCCATATGTCCCCGCCCCGTGGATCGCAAGACCATCTACCGTCAAGTGGGAGACCCTGAATGGGCCGCGGATTTCAAACCCCTGATAAGTACTGTCATTGACCATGTCTTCCCGAATCACAATATGGGCGTTAATATCCTGTTTAATGGCACTGATCCAGATTCCCCCGAACGGCTCCTTCCCGTTGTATTCGTACCCCCCGGTGCGGTTCAACGTATTCCGCTCCACGACGACACTCCCCGCAAACGGGTACATCGGAAAGTTGGTGCTGATGTTGATGCCACCTCCAAATCCCATCGTGTCCGACAACACATTATCCGAGACGATGCTGTTTATCCCCCCGTATACAGCGATGTTGTTTGCGAGCCACGGGAGCTGCACCGTGTTGAAGCGGAACGTGTTGTCCTCGCTTGGCAGCTTCGTCTTGTATAGAGACGACCAAATCGCCAAACCGTCGTCACCCGTATTACGCAGCTCTGACTGCTCCACCATCGAGTGGCTTGTCCCCCCGGCAAAATTGATTCCGTCGGCCATCGTATCCCGAACACGTACCCCTACAACGTATAGGTGGTCGGTTGGCCAATTAATCCACAAGCCACACTTCTTATGTTCTATCCAAACATTCTGGATGATAGAATTCTTGCCCAAATCATCGTCAAAACCGTTGTCCGGAGCGCTGTCATCTCGGCGATTCGTAGTGCCCATGATGGCAAAGTCGTAGAATTGGAAGCTTCCCCCTTCTCCTTCAAACCCAGCGTTGGGGCCTGTCAACACAGAGTACCAAGGGCCCGCACCGCGAATCACCACTTTGCCACTGATGGGGATTCGCTTGCTCACGATGTTGTAGTTGCCCGGTGGAATCCATACCCCTTTGCCCTCCGATTCGGCTGTGGAAATCGCCTTTATGAACGCCGTTGCCGCGTCCTTACCGCTGTTGGGAACTGCTCCAAACTGAGTAACCGACACGTAATCCGCAGGCCGCGAATAGGGCTTGGGCACCTGTTCCATATCGATCAGGTCAATGAGGTACCAGGGCGCCTTATCACCTGAATCGCGCTGAAGCCTGATCAACGTACCTGCCGGCAACTCCCGGCCTAGCAACACGTGCACCTCGTCGTAGAAGTGATGAGGATTTCCATCTGCAGGGTTTTTGGACCAAGGAAACGCTCCGTATACCCAAGCATACTTGGAGGTCAATAGAACCTCACGGTCTTTGTGTCCATTGATGTAGAGACTGATAGATGCCGACATGCCGGTACCCGACGCGCTGTTTGGAATCGCGTAGCGAATATCTATTGCGTTGGCTGGCTTTACCAATCTGATCTGCACATACTGACTAGACTTAGCCAGCAGTACCGCACGCCGTCCGGATGACTCGGCCGCGTACGTGCCGTAATCTCTGCCAGGCCCGATGATGGTGCCGTTGGTCTGTCCGTCCTCTGCCTCATATTCAACATAGGGCAAAGAAGCCCCGCGCGATGCGTTGTCCGCGCCCTGAACCGAAATAGCATCCAAGTGAATGCCGCCCGAGTCCCCTTTGTCAACTTCTAACCAAAACGTGTTCAACCCGGCGCGCATCGGGATGGACTGGCGTTTGGTTTCCCAATTTGTCCATTGGCCGGTAGGTGCGAAGGACACTTGCCTAAGCGGCAATCCATTTACGTATTCCGTAAGAGTGCACGCTGCCTGGTTTCCGTTGGCGTACCGAATGGATACCGGATACCGTCCATCGGCCGGCACATTGACTGCGAATATAACACGACACTGCCCCACATTGGAAGCATCAAGACCATCCACGTATCCCGTGCCGTGGTAACCCATGTCCTTGTTATCTATATGGGCACCGCCCATCAACTCTGCCTGTTCCGCCTCAAATACGATCCATGAGGGAGACTGCAGGGACGCCGGCTCCGCTCGTACCGGATGCGTAAGACCGGCCAATAATGTATGCATAGGCGACGGCGTTGCGCAAGCTGCCAACGTGATCGCAGCTGCCAAGATTCGAATGGGTTGCCTCATTTGACCACCAACAGCCTAATAACCCTCCACACTTTGCCGATCGGCTCCAGAAGCTTACCTACTAGCCCTCTTGCTCCCAGATCGGGGAAAAAGAAGGAATAGGGGGCGAGCGGAATAGACTCGCTCTGCAAACTGCCTCTAGAACCGTAAGGCCATCAGCCCCACCCCCTGCAGGGGGTGGGGAGACCAACAAGCTCATTCTTGGTTTTCTTTGATAACCTTTCCTCTGGAAACTCATCATACTAGCCCCCTTTCTCCCTGATAGGGGGAAAGGACGGGATAGGGGGCGAACGAAATAGGCTTGCTCTGTTCACTTGCTCTAGAACCGATTTCATGATGGGGGTAACCTCAAGGCCGACGCCCTTCCCTCTCACCAGCTAAGACCGCAGTGTTGATGCCCGCAAGGACGAAAGGAAGGAATAGGGGTGAACAAAGCCGGCCTGCTCCGCAAACTGACTTAAGAACCGAAAACTTGCTTGCTAGTCGCGACGCTGTAGCTCCATAAGCAACTGCAAAATCAGCCAAAAGAGGTTGATGAGGTCTAGATAGAGGTTGATAGCTCCCACAATCTCCTCACCTGGGTAAAGTCGGCGCATGATCAAAGAGGTGTCGTACAAAACGTAGCCCGAAAAGATCAACACCCCGATGATGCAGTAGAGGGTATAGAGCGCCTCCACGTGCACAAACATCATCACTAAACCGCCAATGATGAGGGCGATCAGCCCCACAAACAACATCCCGCCCAAAAACGAGAAGTCTTTCCCAGACTGCAATGCATAGAGGGACAATCCCGCAAAAACGGCCCCTGTCAGCACCGCCGCCTCTAACGGAACCCCGGGCGCCACACGCGAAACAAGCGTCATCAATGGGCCGATGATCATCCCCTCCGTCGCCGAGAAGAGGTAAAACAGAGCGATGTTCAAACCGGTGGTACGCCGCGCAAACGCCATAATAATGCCCAACACAAGTTGCACAATGAGCAGCGGCAGCAGCATGGGCATAAGCGTGGCGGCAATGGCCTGCTGCGCACAAAAAGCGCTTACCAGAATGGTCACAAGCACCGAAACAAAGAACAGCCCATAGACCCGACGCACAAATGTCGCTCTTACTTCCGCAGGCGCCTCGGCCACGGTTCCATAGGTGGGCACAAACCCGTAGTTCATTACAATCCTCCTAAAAACCCCTTTTATATGCTAAGCATATCTAGAACTCTGATTCAGTATACCGCTTCCTCGTAAATACGGTTCCCACCCTCAAAACCGCATTGAGCAGGATTTTACTGCCCATAAGCAGAAGAGATAAGACGCCAAATAGACAGAAACCCTTTTAGGAGAGGCCGATGAGAGTTTACACCCTGATGTTCGGGCTAGGTCTTCTTCTCCTTACCGGCGCCACGATGACCTTGGCAGCCCGGCCCCGCGCCGATTTCTATGTGGCCCCAAATGGCAACGACAACTGGTCAGGACGCTTGCCCGCGCCTAACTCGCACCGTTCCGACGGCCCCTTCCTTACCCTTCAACGCGCTCAAATGGCCGTGCGCACCTTCCGACAACAACACCCTAACATACACCGTCCCGTCATCGTTCTCGTAAGAGGCGGATTCTACCCGCTGACAAAACCGCTTGTGTTTACCCCAGAAGATAGTGGAACCGCTGACTCTCCAACCGTTTTCGAGGCCTATGCCGGGGAAATACCCATTATCAGCGGGGGTTCCCTGCTTAAAAACTGGCGCGTTGAAGGGCCCGACCGCTGGACGACGACGTTGCCCGATGTCAAAAACGGTCTGTGGAACTTCTGCCAACTCTGGGTCAACGGGGAACGGCGCTATCGGCCCCGCCTGCCGATGAACGGCTACTACACCATTACGCAAGAGGGAACCTCCTCCCCGGCCGCTCAAGGAAAGGGGTTCGACCAATTCGGCTACGCGCCGGGCAGCTTCGACCCTCACTGGGCGAACCTCCACGATGTGGAGATTATCGTGTTTCATACTTGGGCCGCCGGACGCTACCATATTGCATCGCTGGACACAAACCGTTCTATCGTTACTTTAGAAGGACATACTCCTGGAACCGAGTGGTGGGCAAGCTTCCCAAAGGGAAATCGCTATCTTATTGAAAACGTGAAAGAGGCGCTCTCCCAGCCAGGTCAATGGTATCTTGACCGCCCCACCGGTGTCTTGACCTACTTGCCCAAAGCGCAAGAGCGATTACAAAGCGCCCAAATCGTCGCGCCTCGCCTCGACCAGCTTCTCATCCTTCAGGGCAATCCCAACACCGATACGCCGGTCTCCTACCTGGTCTTTCGCGGGTTAACCTTTGCTTACTCCAACTGGAATCTGCCCCTCGAAGGCCACGATGCCCCCCAGGCCGAAGTAGACCTCCCGGCGGCCATCGAGGCAACCATGGCGCATAACTGTCTGTTCGACCGATGCCGCATTATGCATACCGGTGCTTGGGCCATCTCGCTCGGCGAGGGTTGCCAAAACAATCGCATCGAAAATTGTGCTTTAACCGACCTTGGTGCCGGTGGCGTGAAGCTCGGAGAGACGATGATACGTGACCAAGCTCAACTCATCGCTTCAAACAACACCGTGCAAAACTGCCTTATCGCCGATGGAGGGCGCCTCCATCCGGCGGCTACCGGCATATGGATCGGCCAATCCCCCTATAATCGCCTTCTCAACAACACCATCGGTAACCTCTACTACACGGGCATCTCGGTGGGCTGGACGTGGGGCTACGGGAAGAGCCTTGCCCACGACAACCTCATCGAGAACAACCGCATCGAAAACATCGGCCAAGGCCTGCTCTCCGATATGGGCGGCATCTACCTGCTGGGCGTCTCGCCGGGAACGGTTCTCAAACACAACCTCCTGCACCACATCCGTTCCCTCACTTATGGCGGTTGGGGAATCTACTTTGATGAGGGCACCAGCGATGTTCTTGCCGAGGACAATATTGTATACGACACGAAGTCGGGCGGCCTGCACCAGCATTACGGCGCCAATAACCGTGTGATCAACAACATTTTTGCCCTCAATCTTGAAGCCCAGCTGGTGCGTACCCGTGCAGAAGACCACCTCTCGTTCACCCTGGAGCATAACATCGTCTACTATCGCCAAGGCACACTGCTCGGCTCAAACTGGTCTGGTAACAACTACCATCTTGACTATAATCTCTACTGGAATGCCGCGGGTCAACCGGTTACTTTCGATGGTATGAGCTTTTCCCAATGGCAACAGAAAGGGCAGGACATCCACTCACTCATCGCCGATCCCGAATTTGTTGACCCGGAAGAAGGCGATTTCCGACTAAAGCCAAGCTCTCCTGCTTTTAAGCTTGGGTTTAAGCCGATCTCATTGAAAGGCTTCGGATGCAACTTAGACCCGCACGAAGTGGCGGCCGCCCTTCATACCCCACCGGCTTTTCCGCTTCCTCAACTCGATGTGGGACAACGACCGTGAACGATCTGCCCAACACTATGCTCGCTGCCGTCTATCGGGGAAAAGATAGGGTGGTGCCCGAACGCCTCCCGATTCCAACCATCGGCCCCAAAGAGGTTCTTATTAAGGTAGAGGCTTGCGGCATCTGCGGCACCGACCTCAAAAAAATTCACTTCGGCCTCGTGGAACCGCCTCGCATCTTCGGGCATGAGATGGCAGGCCGTATCGTCAAAATCGGTGAGGAGGTGGAGGGTTGGGAGGTTGGGGAGCGCGTGGCGGTGGTGCATCATGTGCCCTGTCTTTGCCCCGATTGCCCCTACTGTCGCCGTCGTGCCTTTGCTCAATGTCCGGTCTACAAGCAAACCGGAACCACCGCCGGCTACGAGCCGGCGGGAGGGGGCTTTGCCGAGTTCGTGCGCGTGATGGAGCGGTGCGTAAAACATGGGATGATCCGACTGCCCCTCGACGTCACAGCGGGAGAGGCTGCCTTCATCGAGCCGCTTAACACCTGCCTCAAGGGCGTTCGCCAAGCCCAAATCCGGTCGGATGACGTTGTGCTGGTTCTGGGCCAAGGCCCCATCGGCCTTCTCTATACCCAGCTCTGCCGCAGAGCGGGAGCGCAGGTGCTGGTGGTCGATCCGCTTGCCTCGCGCCGCGCCCTGGCGCTGCGGTTTGGTGCCGAAGGCGCTTTTGCGACCACCGAGGAGGCAAAAAGCTACCTCACCCAAAACACCGCCGCCGGAGGGGCCGATGTGGCGATACTGGCCGTCGCCAACAGCAACCTGGTTCAGACAACTCTCGATCTCGTGCGTCCGGCAGGCAAAGCGCTGCTGTTCGCCCAGACCTATCTGCAGGACTTTACCCAAATAGATGCAGGAGCCATCGGCATGCTCGAAAAACAGCTTCTGGGTTCCTACAGTGGCGACATCACCCTGCTACAAGAGGCCGCAGACCTTATCTTTCGGCATGACATCGAGGTGCGACCGCTTATCTCGCACCGTCTACCGCTTTCATCTATTCAAGAGGCTCTCGCCCTCGCTTCGCACCCGAGCGAGAACACCCTTAAGGTGATTTTGCTGCCATGAACACGATGCAAGCCGCCGTTCTTTACGGTCCGGAGGATGTGCGGATCGAGGAGATGCCTATAGAGGAACCCGGCGAAGGAGAAGTACGGGTGCGAATATACGCCGCATTAACCTGTGGCACCGACGTGAAGGTCTATCGCCGTGGGTACCATGCGCGCATGATTCGGCCTCCCGCGCTGTTTGGGCATGAGTTTGCCGGGGTCATCGAGGCCATCGGGCCGAATGTTCAGGGGTGGCAGGTGGGTCAGCGCGTCGTTGCTGCGAATTCGGCCCCGTGCGGCCGATGCCTCTTTTGCCGACGTCGACAACCGGAGCTGTGCCGCGATCTGCTGTTCCTGAACGGGGCCTATGCTGAAACCATCCTCGTGCCCGCCCGCATCGTCGCAACAAACCTGTTACCCATACCACCCCACCTCGATTTTTCGGAGGCCGCCCTTGTAGAGCCTCTAGCCTGTGTCGTGCATGGGTTGGAACGTCTGTTTATTCGCCCTGGGGAGAGCGTGGCGGTGCTCGGCCTTGGCCCTATAGGCCTCCTGTTTGTACGCCTTTGCGTTCTGGCCGGGGCAAGAGTCCTTGCCGTTGGGCGACGTGAGGGACGGCTTGCGCTAGCCAAAGCGCTCGGTGCCGACAAAGTTTTCGATCTTCAAGCAGGAGAGGAGGTTTTTCAACACCTTAAAAGCCTCACGGAAGAGGGGCTAGGCGCCGACTGGGTTATCGAAGCTGTAGGTACCCCGCAGGCATGGGAGAACGCGATCGCGCTGGCCCGCCCCGGCGGAACGGTGTGTCTTTTCGGCGGCTGTCCCGCCGGCAGCTCTATCGCCCTAGATACCCATCGCATTCATTATGAGGAGGTCACCCTCACAAGCGCCTTCCATCATACGCCTAGCGCTGTTCGGCAAGCACTAGCCCTGCTCTCGGAGGGCAAGATTCCCACCAACCTCTTTCTGCAGCATTGGGCCAAGCTCTCTCAGCTTCCCGACGTGCTCGCCCGTCTGGCCAACGGCACACTCGACGCAGTAAAGGTGGTCGTTACCCCTGCCTAGAAGCGCTCGGATACGGATTTAGCCTGCAAGAAGAGACCTAGGTAGTCTGGGCCACCCGCCTTGCTGTCGGTGCCCGACATGTTGAACCCTCCAAACGGCTGTACTCCCACAAGGGCACCGGTGCATTTCCGGTTAATGTAGAGGTTTCCTACATGAAACTCACGCCGTGCCCTCTCGATGTGCTCACGGTTGTAGGAAAACAGGGCACCGGTAAGGCCGTACTCGGTGCTGTTGGCGATCTCCAGTGCGTGGTCAAAATCATCCGCCTTTATCACGGCAAGCACCGGCCCGAATATCTCCTCTTGAGCGATCCGAGCGTTCGGCGCCACATCCCGAAAGATGGTCGGATGAATAAAGTAACCGGTCTCGTCTGGCTCCGCAGGGTCTACTCCGCCCATCACAAGTTCCCCTTCCGTTTTGCCGATGGCGATATAGCTTTGGATTTTTCGGTAGGCGTCGGCATCTATCACCGCGCCCATATCTACGCCATACTGCACCGGATCGCCCACACGCAACCGCCGTGCCTGCTCAATAACCTTTTGCAGCAACGGCTCGTAGAGGTTTTTGTGTATGATGAGGCGCGAGCATGCGGAGCACTTCTGCCCCTGAAACCCAAAGGCTGACCGTACGATCTCGGTGGCAGTAGTTTCTAGCCCGACCCCATCATCCACAATAATGGCATCTTTGCCGCCCATCTCAAGAATGGCACGGCGCAAAAACTTTTGATTGGGCTGAACCGTGGCCACCCTTTGGTAGATGTGTATTCCAACCTCCTTGCTGCCGGTGAAAGCAACAAAGCGGATTTTTGGGTGCCCCGTCAACGCCTCTCCAACGGTCTCACCGGGGCCGGGCATCAAGTTGACGACCCCAGGCGGAAAACCCGCCAAATCTAACAGCTCCATCAGCTTGGCCGCAATAACGGAGGACTGCTCCGCCGGCTTCACGATCACCGTGTTGCCCGCCACCACCGCGGCCATCGTCATGCCGGTGAGGATGGCCAGAGGAAAGTTCCACGGTGCGATTACCGCCCCAACCCCCAAAGGCAGGTAGAAATAGACGTTCTCTTCGCCGGGGAAATCTACCGTGGGCTTACCCTGTCCCCATCGAACGGCCTCGCGGGCGTAATACTCCAAAAAGTCTATGGCCTCGGCCACATCGGCGTAGGCCTCGCTCCAGCTCTTGCTGACCTCATAGACCATCCAAGCCGCAAACTCGTAGATGCGACGGCGCAGAATAGCGGCCAGCTTTACCAGATGTCTTGCTCTTACCTCTGGCGAAAGGCTGGCCCATGCCGGAAAGGCGCGTTCCGCCTCTAAAACCGCCTTCTCTACCAACTCCGGCGGGGCCGTACAGACCTGGCCCACGACCTGATGCGGCTTGGCCGGATTGATGCTCACTAAGCGCTCCGTGCTCTCAATACGAGAGGTACCTAAATAGACCGGATAAAGCTTGCCCAGCTGCCCCGCAACGGCCTGCAGAGCCTCCTCCATCTTCTTGCGGGGGCGCTCCTCGCTGAAATTCGGATACGGATATTCGTTCTGAAACGGCGTAAACATAAGATCGGTTCCCTTTCTGAAAATAAATCTAAAAAAATCCTCTTCCCTATCTACTAGACTCTCGTAACGGCCTTCCCTGTTCCCGTGGAATTTTTATATAGTGCCTTCCGGGGCGTATGTTGCCGCGCACTAAGGCCCCCGCAGGCATCTCCACAACAACCCGCGTGCCCCAAATCGGCCCGCAGATTCTCCATGGCTTTACATGCAGGGCCTTATGCACCGCAAGACCGCTTTTGTCTAAAAAGAGAAGGTCAATCTCAAAGCGCATGCCAAAGGTATGTACCCCGTTGCACGGCTCAATCCATAACCCCTCGCTATCACCTAATCCCCTCTTACCGAGCAGCCCAACCACCTGCTTCCAAAACGTATCTGCAACATGCAAATTCTCGATCACCACGTTGCCGCTCTCTACTTCCAAAAGCGAATACAAAGCCTCTCCCATGCTATCAGTCTACCTCACGACACCCTATGGCCGCCGAAGCCGGCGCGAAACTTCGATATAAAAAAGATAGCAAACCATAGAGTTGCAATAGATTAGGTGGCAACAAAACGTAGTGCGCGCTGCAAAAAAAATTCTTCTTGACAAATTGGCATACAGGCTTTATACTTTTTTGATGACCACCGGGCATATACCGGAATTCGTTTCCTTCTTTAGGAGGACGTGTATGCAAATTAGAGGTCGTGTTAAGTGGTTCAGCAACGCTAAGGGATATGGATTCATCGAAACTCCGGAGGGTAAGGACATTTTCGTCCACTACTCCGCCATTCAGCAAGAGGGCTACAAAACGCTCTCGGAAGGGCAGGAGGTCACTTTCGAGATCGTTGAGGGCGCAAAAGGGCCGCAGGCCGCAAACGTCATCGCCATCACTCCCACAAACTAAGCCCCTACGCCTTCGCTGCCCGAAATAGCCCCTGCTCTGGCCGAAACCCAATATCAGGATAGATAGCGAACTTCTCTAGGAACTTCTCTCTAGGGTGGTTCGTAAGTGCTATCCGAAGCAGATCGTTGCGAGGGGTCTAGTCCTGCCTCTCTCGCAACGATTTTGTATCCCAATCTACTTTAGACGGAGGTTCATGACCTCTTAACGGTTAGGAGTCAACTCTATGAGTCACGCTCGCCCCCTTACCGCCTCCGAGTTCGAGGCGGAAGTCATCAACTCTAATGTACCGGTTGTAATAGATTTCTGGGCAGAATGGTGCAATCCATGCCGGCTCATCGCCCCCCACGTGGAAGCGCTTGCCCAGGAATATGCGGGCAAAGCCAAAGTCTTTAAGGTGAACGTAGACGAGGAAAGAGAGATCGCCGAAAAGTACAACATTCTCCAAATCCCAACGCTTCTCTTTTTCAAAAACGGGAAGGTTGTGGATCAGTGGATCGGCACCACCTCGAAAGACACCCTCGCCCGCAAGCTAGAAGCGCTGTTATAACGCTTCCCACACGGTGAAAGACCGCCGATGGTCGAAACCTCTCGATCATCGGCGGTCGAATGAAAAGTGGCCTATTTGCCCGTGTTCGTCGTCCCGGCTGCCGCCTGTGCCTTTTGCAACTCCTTCAAGAGAGGCACGATGCGGTCGTAGTCAAGTAATGCGGTGGCAACCCACAAGTTGAACCACTGTGCGTCTGTGCCCTGCTGTTTGTTGAATCCAGGAATAGTATGAGCTAGCTTGACGGCCGTTCTTATTTGATCGTCGGTCAACAGAGGTCGAACGCTATTGGAAACCGCGGCAATATTCTTGTTGTTGATCACATCGCGCTCCTTTAACACGGCGTTTAACGCATCATCAAACTTCTGCTGTAGATCATCTGGTGGCTGCTTGCCGAGAAGCGCTGCCTGATGCGCCGCCTCAATCTTAGGCACCAGATCGGCAAAATACTTGGCTGCCACGGCCTTCATCTGTTTATCGTAGTCTTTGATGGTCTCCTCAAGAATGGCCTCGATTTTGGTAAGCTGCGCGTCGGTTAAATGAAGCGGGGTGATCAGTTGCAAACAAGCGATCTCCTGCATCTGGCGCATCAACGCATCTGCCTCCACCGTGCTGCCCTGCGCATGCTGCCCCCTTGCATCCGCCCTAGCCCATGGGCACCCTCCTAACAGGGCGAAACCACATAGCCAACACAATCCTAACAATAACCGCCCTATTCGGGTAGAATAAGAACGCATTTTTCCCTCCTTACAAATAAGACGTAATGCCCACGGCACGGTTACAGCCTTGCCTAATATAAGAGTGTAGCGCATCAAGCACGAAAAAAGATGACAGCCAAACAACAACTCCTTCAGCGCCTGAAAGGGGGCCTCATCGTCTCTTGCCAAGCCGATCCATCCACTCCCCTCGGCCATCCCCAGGTGCTTGCCGCCCTCGCGGCGGCAGCGGAGCAAGGCGGGGCCGTGGGCATACGGGCAAACGGGCCGGCCAACATCGCCGCCATTTCCGAACACGTCTCCGTGCCGATTATTGCCATTTACAAGCAAACACACCCCGATTTCGAGGTCTATATTACCCCCACACCGCAAGCGGCGCAGGAGGTCTTCTCGTGCTGTACCCCCTCACCAGCCATTATCGCCTTCGATGCCACCTCCCGCCCACGCCCCCATGGCCATACTTGGCAGGAGATTCTCCACTTCATTCAGAACGAGTTGGGCGCTCTGGCAATGGCCGACATTTCCACCTTTGAGGAGGGGCTGGCGGCAGCAGAGGCCGGCGCCGATCTCGTCGCCACGACCCTTAGTGGCTATACGGCTTCCACCGCATATAAGCGAGAACAGGGCGGCCCCGACCTGGAGCTTGTCGCTCAACTTGCCAAAGAGGTTTCATGCCCCATTATCTGCGAAGGACGTATCCGCTCTCCACAGGAGGCCTATGAGGCGCTCTGTGCCGGCGCCTGGGCCGTTGTTGTAGGCACGGCGATTACGGCCATCGATCGCGTCACCGCCAACTATGTGGCCGCCATGAAAGCCTGTGCCCGGTGATGTTTATTCTGTGTCCGCTCGTAATTTGCATGGGAGAATAAGATGGCGCAAAGTCTACTAGCTTTCTTGAAGTCGCAATCGAGAGAGGCGTATCAAAGCTTCTTGAGGGAGATAGAGGCCATTACCCCGCAGGAGGCCCTCTACCACAAGCATCCCCATTGGCCGGGACAGACCTGGGGCATTGGCCAAGATGGCTCCATCGCGGGCATCGTCTATCATGTGGCCGCTTGGAAACAGGCTTCGCTGCCCCTGCTGCGTGGAGAGGAGGCCGTCTCTCCGATGGAACATCCGGAAATCCTACCACCGCCATCCATCTCCTGGCCCGAAATCTGTAGCTGGTATCGAGAGGTAGGCGCCGCATGGTGTGACCAACTGGAGCAACTGCAGGAATCCGACATCGAACGCAACTGCTTTTTCTTCGATGAGAACCCTCTTCCGTTGTCTAGAGTTATCTCGGAGATCATGCTGCACGATGTTCAACACGCATCCCAAATAGAGTATCTTCGCCAACACCTTCGTGCGGAAAAAGTTACATCCTAATGCGTAAAAGAACAAAGAGGCTTTGTAGGCCTATTTAACCCTGAATGAGGTCGTTATGAAACGTATTCTCACGAACAACATTACCTTAGTACTCTCTGCCTTCGGCATTCTTCTAGCGGGCTATCTAACGCTCACCCATTTCATGCCCTCGGCACCGCTGCCGTGCAGCATAAAGGGGGCAGGATGCACGGAGATTCTTCACGGCCCCTATTCCCATTTAGGGCCGATACCTACTGCAGCGTTTGGGTTGGGCATGTATCTGCTTGTTTTCGCGCTAGCCCTTCTTCGCAGAAAACTGCTGCCCACTGCGGAAGCCATGCCGGCCTCTCTTCCCGAACCGGCCATGGCCCCGGTAGGCGCCGCTACGGAAACAGCGTCGGCTCTATCGCAAGTCCGAACAGTTTCCCTCCCCACCGTCCCCGACTGGAAAACCGCCCTAAGCCCCGGCGATCTCTCGCGTCTGCTTTTCTATGATCGCCTCATCTGGATACTGACTACCTTGGGCTTTTGCATCTCCTGGTGGCTTCAATATATCGCGATCTTCGTTCAACATTCCTTCTGCCCTTACTGCTTTACCTCTGCCCTCACCGTAACCGTTCTGGCCGGCATCGCCTGGTACGACTATGTGCAACAAGGCCGTCCACTAAACAGCGAACAGAAAATGTTGGCGCTGGTGCTGGGCTTCATTTTGGTGCTTTTGGGCTTCATCTACGTCCCAGGTATCGTAGCCATGTTGGGCAGCATCTATACCGGCCCCGTTCAGCACTCGATCAACATGCGCTCCATTCTCGTTCGCCCCGGGGCGCACATCTACGGCAACCCAAAAGCAAAATATACCTTGGTGGAGTTCGCCGATTATAACTGCCCGCACTGCGCCGAGGCGGCCCAGGCGTTGCCCGGCCTGCTGAAATCCCATCCCGATATCTGCCTCGTCTTTCGCAACTTTCCGCTTGGCCTAGACACCGTTCTCCATTTCACCTATTCTGGCCTGGCAGCCCAAGCGGCGGAGGCCGCAGCCCTGCAAGGAAAGTTCTGGCAGTACCATGACCTACTCTTTAAAAACCAGGCCGTTATGCAGGCGCCGGGCTTCTCCCCAAGCCAGTTCGCCGATTTTGCCAGAAGCCTCGGCATGGATGTCCAAAAGTTTACTGCCGATATGAACAGCCCCGCCATCATCCAACGGGTGCGCCAGGATTACGCAGATGGCCTTCAGGCTCGAGTTAACTCCACACCAACCTTCTTCCTCATCACACCCGACCATATCTACTCGTTTATAGGAATTGACGAATTTGAAAAACTTCTCAAAGAGCCAAATAACGAGGTGTGGAAGTGAAACCCTTTTTCGCCATCCTGGCCACGATAATCCTTCTACTTGTTGGAAGTCTGGCAGCAACGGCCGCCGATGTGGTCTATGTCTCCGGCCAAGTTACCGATGCCGACGGGCGGCCTCTCTCCAACGCGCTTGTGGCCGTGTTTAACGACCGAAATCAGGTGGTGGACTACGCGCATACCGACGATAACGGCAACTACCTCCTCGCTCTTCCGGTAAGCGCTCTCCACCTTCCCCAACATCATAGCCAAACGTTTTTGGCGCAAGTGTTTGATACCGCCGGTCATCTTGTTGGAGGGCTTTTCGACTTTATCGCAAACCCATTGCGTGCCGGTGTGCACGCCGCCGCAGCCGGTGTGGCCGCGGCTACCCCCAACCCCCTCACGAAAGGCGGCATTGCGGTTGGCGCCGGCGTGGTGGATGAAACCCTCTTCGCTCTCTCTACAGACAAACAGACGCTCGCCCAACAACAACCGAAGCGAAAGCAACCTGGTGTCCTGATGCTGAAGGTCATTGCACCCGGGCACAAAGACCTTGCCGGCCCCACAAGCATCTACTGGATGGAAGAGGATACCTTTCATGTGGCCGGCCGAACGCAGAAGGCGACCGTAGCCTGGGTCGATCCCGTGCAACTGGCCTCTTTGAACACTCAAGAGCCTTCTCGTGCCGACTCGAACTATCTCGTCTTCACGGAGGCTCGTCTCTCTCCAAGCCTAGCCGCCTACGGCCAAACGGTGCGCATCGAGGCCCTACTCCCCACTCCATCGGTGCCCAAAGTCGCCATTGTGGTTGTGGCACGCGATAACCGCAACGGTCTCATCTGGCAGCTCTACCCTAAAGGAGACGGTTGGTACGAGGGCGAGTTCAAGGTGGATAAACGGTTTCCTGTGAACGATCAAACGATCAGCATTCTTGCCTACGGCGCCGACGAGCAGCACCCCGGACGTCGCCCCGATGTGGAACACAACATCCTCCGAGCCGGGCTTTGGGACCCGCACAAGCCTTATCTTTATAACCCGCTTTTGGTGTGCAGTCGCAACCGAGCCGACTTAACCCTAACCGTGCTGCCACCGGCACAGCGCTAGCCCTTCAAGGCTATACCTCGACCAATTGCCCCGTCCGCGCCGACTCGTAGGCTGCCAAAATAATCTGCACGTTCCTGCGCCCCTCCTCCGGCGTCGCCCGTAAGGGAACGCCCTCTAAAAGCACATCTAGAAAGTGAGCCACCTCGGCATCAAAGCTCTCCTGCCAATGATGATTCTCGATAAGCACCTGAGGTTCGTTGTTGGCAGGGAACCACACCAACCCCCGTCTTGGCCAAAACGCTTCCAACGTGAGGCTGCCCTCGGTGCCGAAAACCGTCAGAAGAGGAGAGCCGCCGCGATTGCGCGTGGCATGCCCGGCAAAAAGCTGCCCAAGGTGCCCTCGTTGAAAACGAAAGTTCAGCACACCGGTGTCCTCGCTTTGAGGCCCCAGCTCCGGGCGATGCTGTGTGGTCATCGCTTGCACCTGCACGATCTCGCCACCGATGTGACGGAGGATGTCCACATGGTGTATCGCCGCATCCATCAGCTGGCCTCCGCCCGCCTCTTCCGGTCGCGCGCGCCAGCCGCGGTTCATAGCCTCCGGCTGCCAGTGTGCGTAGGTCTGCTGTAAACCGGTGATGGTGCCTATTCGTCCCTCACGCACGATCTCCGCCGCCCGATTCACTACCGGATCAAGCCGCATGTTTTCTCCGTGGAACAGCACCACGTTGGCCTCTTTAGCGGCGGCGATCATGCGATCGCAGTCCTCTAAGGTGTTAGCCAGAGGCTTTTCACATAAAATATGCTTGCCGGCCCTCGCGGCCGCAATAGCATATTCCGCATGAAGATGATGGGGCAGGCAAAGGTCTACCGCATCTATCGTGTCCTCTTCTAAAACCTCATTGTAGGAGGTGAAGATTCGGCTTTGGCTTGCCCGGCCTAGCCGCTGTTCATAAAGGAGTCGGGCATGCTCCGCCTTCTCTCTGTCGAGGTCGCAAAAGGCCACAAGGCTCGCGCGCTCCTGCTGTTTGGCGAAAGCAGTAATATGCTGGGGGGCAATGACCCCACAACCAACCAAGGCTACTCTAAGCATGTTCTATCCCTTGTTTTCTAATATCTGGCTCAGCGCAATTTCGTGCCAACAGAGTCTACCGCATCTTTTCCTGAAGCACGCCCTCGCCTCCCTGGGTTCCTCGTGCGACCTCCCAACGGCAAGTTAGGGGGCCGCTCCTACTATCGGTTTTCTCCGCCTTGTTAAGTGGTGGTTTGTCTCCTCAAAATGCGCCTGCTGCGCAAGGGCGGTTCGAGAACCGCCGGCTTTTATACCCTCTATTTTTTTCTCATCTCAATTTTGGTCTCCGGTAGCCCTGTAGAGGGCCTCGCTTCATCAGCATGGTTTGGACGTATATGCGATTTTTGTTTTTGAACATTTCACGATAATTTCACGCCTTTATGCTATGATATAGAAACGAAAATGAGACATATATTTATGATTAATGATATATGTTGAATTTTCTATAACTACAAGCTCGACATTCAATCACTCGGAATTTGGTTCGGCAAGATCAACAGATTGTTTACTTCTCGGTGGGCCACGATGCAAGCTCAAAAATATCGTTTACTAGGAGAGAAACAGTGCCGTTCCATTTGCATCCAACTGCACAAACCAAGACGTTGTGCTGTCTATCCGAAGCGGAGCGGATAGACTATCTTTGTCGCACCTACCGTGACAACATCTTTCGCATCTGCTGCCGGTTTCTCCACGACCCGGAAGAGGCTGAAGATGCCGCACAGGAGGTTCTTTTACTCGCCGCCAAGCATCTTTCCCAATACCGTGCCGAGTGTGCTCTCATGACATGGATTTGGCACATCGCCCGCAATCACTGCCTCAGTTACCTTCACACACGAAGTGCCCATGCCACCGACACGCTTGCGGCGGAGACACCTGCTGGCGAAAGCTCCATCAGCGAGAGCGAGTTCGACAGCATTCTCTTCTGCCGTCAGGTAGAGGCCATCGTTCTCTCTCACCTCAGCCCCTGCGACCGCCTTATCTACACATATCACTTCCACTACGAGATGAACTCCAAAGAAATAGCCTCTGCCCTTCCTGCAACGAGGCACCTCAGCGCTTCCGGTGTTCGCACTCGCCTCCGCCGTGTCATCCGTCCAACCATTCAACAGGTGCTAAGCGAAATGGAGTAAACCCAAAGCCTCTGCAACAGTTTCATGAGTTGATGATGTCTATCAGAATATTCCGTGCTTGTTTTCGTGCGGCGCCTAGGCATTTTACCACTTCGACGTATGCTGGAATCGTCTTAGTCAACCGCAACGTTCTGCACAAGGAGGCAGCTTATGCACCGATTTACTCACATGTCGCGCAGTCAGATGGCTTCTTTACACCGAAGGAAACGTCTGTGCTTGCTCGGTTTGCTCCTTTTGGTTCTTGTGGCCGTACTTTGGATCAGCCCTAAGTCGTGTCATGCGCAAGAAGACATGGGTGTTTTACACTCCTTCAGTGCCCTCTCCAACGGCACAAATGGCGACGGAGCCTTTCCTGTCGGCGGTCTCGTCCAAGCGAACAACGGACTTTTCTATGGAGTGGCCCCAAGTGGCGGCACGAATGGAACCGGTGTCGTCTTCGCCCTGTCCATCTCCGGGAGTTTTCTGACCCTCTATAACTTTAGCGCGCTGGATGGCAACGGGCACAACACCGATGGCGCTTACCCAAAAGCTACCCTCATTCAGGGCAAAAATGGTAACCTCTATGGCACGACAACCGCCGGAGGCACCAATGGCAATGGCACCGTCTTTCAGCTAACCTTATCCGGCAACCTAACTACGCTCCACAGCTTCGGTGCTCTTAGCAACGGCACCAATAGCGACGGGGCGCAGCCGAACGGACTTGTTCAGGCGAAAAACAGCGATCTTCTCGGCACGGCCCCATTAGGTGGTTCTAATGGGACTGGAACGATCTTCCAAATAAGGCCAAATGCTAACGGACAGTTTGTTGTGAACGGTTCCCCTGTAGGCACGTTCAACACTCTCTATAACTTCAGCGCTCTGAGCAGTGGCACCAATAGCGACGGCGCCATGCCCTTAGGAGCATTGCTCCAGGCTATAGATGGTTTCTTCTATGGAACGACCTATTTAGGCGGCCCTAACGGTACCGGAACCGTCTTCCAAGTTCAGCTCGATAACTCCGGCAACCTGAAGCAGTTCATGCTCCTTCACGCCTTCACCAGCCTTTCGAACAATAACACCAACAGCGACGGTGCCAACCCTGCCGCCTCTCTCCTGCAAGTCTGTGATGGCGACCTCTACGGCACAACGGTGAATGGAGGCAACGGTTCGGGAGTCCTCTTTCGCATCCAACCGGGTACCGGTGGGCAGTTCGTAGCAGGAAACAGCTTCATCGGCACCTACTCGGTAGCCTACAGCTTCAGCGCTCTCGATAACAGCGGCCACAATACCGACGGCGCCCACCCGAACACTGCCCTGATACAAGGCCTAGACTGCGGGGATATCTATGGCACGACTTCTGATGGTGGCCCCAATGGCACCGGCACCCTCTTTCGCCTGCCCCTGCCGGCCGGAATGCCTTTTACCGACCTACACAACTTCGGACCGTTGACCAATGGAACCAACACCGATGGAGCCAACCCCGGCCCACCCATTCAAACTCCCAATGGTGGTTTCATCGTGCCGGTTTCACATGGCGGCCCTAACGGAACTGGCGCGCTAGATACCGGAGGAGTCGGACCGCTTCTTCCTCCTCAAGGCAATCCCCTCCCGTTTCCGGCGCAGCCCCCAAAACCCATTCCTCCCCTCCACTTCCACGTACCACCCGGTTGGCCGGTACCGCCGGCCAACGATCTTCAAGTCAATTGGCGCCGTGGGCCCAACATCTTCCCCGTACAGGTGCAGGTTCAGGGCAACGATATCATCGTTCCGGTACCCGATGGCATCTTCAACGGAGGGCCTGGCTGCGTCAACTGCCAAATAAACAACATCCTCTTCAACGCCGGCCCGAACTTCAATTTTAATATCGGCTTTCCAAATCTGGTAGGACAACCCGAGGCACGAGGTGCCGCCGCATGTATTGTGGCAGGTCGCACCTTATTGGTAGATTTTCAAATTGCCAATATTGGTACCGCTCAAGCGAACGCTGTTACAATAACTAGCATTACTCTTCTAGATGCGACCGGCCGCCCAGTTTCTAACCCCAACCGCCCTGCGGGCGGCGCTTTGATAGGGAACATAGCCGCAGGAACTGTGGAAAGCACTATTCCACCAGGCCCAGGTCCTTTTGCTCTTACGCTACCAGGAGGACGGAATTGGAGGGGAAACTTGTGCGGCGACAGACGAGGTTCCTTCTTCCTAAGGGTAACGGGTACTTACACCAATCCTCTGTTCCCTGGCAAGACGCTTCCGTTCACTGTGCTGATTCCATATCCTTAAACGCTTCTGACCTGGAGCCTCGTTCGTCATGGGCAGGGCTTCTGGTTTCTCTTTACTTTAATCAACCGAGTCTACTTAAACAAGGAGAACTCTAGAAAATGAAATATACTCACTTCACTATAGCGGCCTGTACAATCATGTTAGGCCTTCTTTGGGCCCCCGCGACGGCGAAGGCTCAACTTTCCCTTACCCTCTTCAGCCCCGTTCAGAGCGGGGGAGGCAACACCTCCTACAGCTTTCAAGGGTTGGTGCAAAATACGGATATGAGCAACCCTATAGATGTCGTCGGTAGCTCACTCGATATCGTGATGGGCGATGCAACGGGAACCGACAACTTCTTTAACTTCTTCCCTACTACCCTCCAACCCTACGGCAACTTCGGCGATAGTGTGACGGGTGATCTCTTCGACGTCTTCGTAACCTCGAACAACACGCCCCCGGCCATCATTCGAGGCTCCTATACCCTCGATTACGTAGATAATGGCGCACCAGGAAGTGTATCTGCCGACTTTCGCATCAATGTGAATACGCCTGAAACCAACAGCGCCACCGGGCTTGCGCTATGTAGCCTGTTTGCCGGAGCCATTCTCACCATGAGACATCGAAAGTACAAATGTATCGCCCATCGCATCCTTGGGAACAAACGCGCCTAGCTAAATAGAAAACAGACTTTGACTCAAAGGCCCACCGGGCGCTCCCTTCTCCTTGTTCTTGAGCACAATGGGAGCGCCCTATCCCAAGACCCGTATCCGCAATGCAACATCCCGCACACAACGGCCGATCACTACCGGGCTTTCAACCCCGTTTGCTTTCAAAGCCTCCAACAGCGCATCTGCACTCTCCGGTGCCACCACAATAGCCAGGCCTCCGGAGGTTTGTGGGTCGAGCATCACGCTGAGACGGGTGGCCGCAACTCCTGCGGCCACTTCCAAATGTGCCCCTAAATAGGCGCGATTCTCGTGTTCGCCTCGGGTCACGTTGCCAGCCGCTGCCAAACGCTCGACCTCCGGCAGGAGAGGAAGCACCGAACTCTCTAACTCCATGCCCACGCGGCTCGCCTTCGCCATCTGGAACAGGTGTCCTAGCAACCCATAGCCCGTGATGTCGGTCGCCGCGTGAACCGGCAGCTCCGCACCTATTCCCAAACGGCGCATGGCCGCTGCCGCTCCCCTATTCAGCATGGCCATGCTCCGACAGGCCGCTTCAAGGACATCCGCGGGGCACTCGTCAAACTTGGCCGCCGTGGTGATGATTCCTGTGCCCAACGGCTTGGTTAGCACAATAACATCTCCAGGACGCGCCCCGGCATTTGTGGCGATATGTTCGGGATGTACCAGGCCTGTAACGGCCATGCCGAACTTCGGCTCGGCATCTTCCACGCTATGCCCGCCTAATAATGCCACTCCCGCCTCACGGGTCTTCTCTGCACCGGCCTCCAAAATGGCGCGCAGCTCCTCGGCAGGGCGCTCCCGAACGGGATAACATAGAATGTTGAGGGCCGTGATCGGCTCCCCGCCCATCGCATAGACATCCGAAAGGGAGTTGGCTGCGGCGATAGCTCCAAACCAACGTGGGTCGTCTACAATCGGCGTAAAAAAATCTACCGTCTGTACCAGCGCCGTCGTTTCGTTCAGCCGATAGACGCCGGCATCATCGGCCGTATCGAACCCGACCAGCAGCGCCTGAGAGACGGATGGAGGCAGGTCGCGCAGCACCTGCGCGATCTGGGCTGCCCCAATCTTGCTGGCTCAACCGGCGCAACGTACCAAATGCGTCAGTCGCGTCCGCTGATCAATCGGCTCGCTCACAACCTCACCCCCTTTCCTACGCTCTTGTGGCTCTACAATCATCTTACCATCGAAATCCCCAAAACGCAGAAAAGCCTCCGTGTTTGGCAACCGAAAGCGCTGAGACGCGCTTGAAACTAAACTACACAATCGAGTTCCAATTGTATATCCACTTTGCCGTGCAAAGGTCTGCGATTTGCGGCCATCGGCATGACACATAGCCTATATGAAAAGGCTAAATCATTGAAAATAAACAGCCTGTTAGCGCATAATAGTGTGAGAACATAGGAGGTTTGCAACTTGCACTCCTAAATCAGATAAGGGCAAGGAGAGAAAAATCCGGGCGAAATTGTTGTAACCATATAAATAAATAACAAATCAATGTCTACATACACTCACAGAACGCCTATGAAATACCGTCTAGCGCTACTATTAAGTATAGCCCTATTGGGAGGTCTCGTCTATTATAACGTAAGATACCGACATCACCGGCATTTTGTCTCCCATCCAACGAGGCTTTTTATACCATCTCCCCCTCCTCACACACCTTTCCTTGCGGCAGCTATCAACCTAGATACCCCTTCAACCAGAGAATGGTCGAATACTCCTCAATTAGAACATGT
>Ga0209061_1001159_pt1 | contig 47647 bp, 37 predicted proteins | sample Coa_R1_10_FD_187157 | JGI IMG/M metagenome (GOLD analysis project Ga0209061, IMG submission 187157) | Surface soil microbial communities from Centralia Pennsylvania, which are recovering from an underground coalmine fire - Coalmine... | ecosystem: Environmental > Terrestrial > Soil >...
CACGGCCCCTGGTTGCCTGCCTTAAGGCGGATACCGCGACAAAGCACGCACCCGGCCGCGGCCGGGGCGGGGCCGGCCCGCGGGATCGGCCGACCGCCGGCGCCGGGATCGGCAGGCGGCCGGCGCGCGATCTACGATGCCGTGGTGACCACGATGGCGCGCCGGCACTGGGCGTTCGGCGTTCTGCTGGCCGGCGGGCTCGCGCTGCGCGCCATCGCGCAGATCGCCTACCGGCCGGCGCTGGTCTACATCGACACCCCCCGCTACCTGGGGGACGACGCCGGGGGACTGGACCCGCTCGGGTACAGCTACCTGCTGCTGCGCCCGGTGATGCTCGCCCGGGGCGGCCTGGCCGGCGTCGCCGCGGTCCAGCACCTGCTCGGCCTGGCGATGGCCGCCTGCCTGTACGCGCTGGCGATCAGGCACGGCGCGCGGCGGTGGCTCGCCGCGCTCGCCGCGGCGCCGGTGCTGCTCGACGCCTACCAGGTGCAGGCCGAGCAGATGATCATGCCCGACGTGCTGTTCGAGGCGCTCATCGTCGCCGCGATGACGGTGCTGCTGTGGCGGCCGGGCCAGGGCCTGACGCGGCTGGCGTGCGGCGCCGCCCTGCTCGGCACCTCGGCCGCCGTCCGCCAGGTCGGCGAGGTGCTGGCCGCGCCGTTGCTGGCCTACGCGCTGGCCGCGGCGCGCGGCCGGCGGCAACGCGCCGCCTGGCCCGTGACCGCCCTGGCGGCGTTCGCGCTCCCGGTGGCGGCCTATATGGCATTCTCCGCGGCCGCGCTGGGGAACGGGTTCCGGCTGTCGAACATGGACGACGCCTACCTGTACGGCAGGCTCGCGCACGCCGCGGACTGCGCGACGCTGCGCGTCCCCCGGTACGTGCGCCCGCTCTGCCCGCCGCCCGCGGCCGCCGCGGCGCTCGGCGTCGACGGCCTGGCCACCGACCCGGCGTCCGCGGTCTTCCGCTACGTGCCCCCGGGGGGCATCGGCCGCGGCGCGGCCACGCGCCAGTTCGACGAGGCCGTGCTCACCCAGCAGCCGCTGCGCGTCGCGGCCGACGTCGCCCGCGACGCGGTCAAGGTGTTCGCCCTGACCCGGGACACCGCCCCGGGCGACCCGCCGGTCTCACGATGGCAGTTCCAGCTTTCATACCCGGTATACCACGGCGTGGACTACGCGGTGCTCGGTCCGGTGCCGCCCCGGGTGGCCGTGCCGCTGGCGGGCGCGCTGCGGGCGTACCAGCTGCACGGCGGGTTCACGCCCGGCCCGTTGCTGCTCGCGTTCGTTTTCCTCGGAACGGGCGGTGTCTTCGCCCGCCGCCGCCAGCCCGCTCTGGCACTCGGCTGCCTCCTGATCACCGGGCTGGCTGTGGCGGCGGCGGGCGGCGCCGACCTGTACGAGTTCTCCTGGCGGTACCAGCTGCCCGCGCTGGTCACGCTGCCGCCCGGCGGCGCGTTCGGCGCCACCGCGATCCTTCGAGCCGCCGCAGTCCGCCGGTCAGGCCCGCGGGGCACAATGATCCGGTGCGTACTGACCGAACTCACCCAGCCGATCCGGAGATCAAGACGATCGCCAGCAGCGTCGTCTACGCCGACAACTGGATCCGGCTCCGCAAGGACGACATCGAGCGCCGCGACGGTTCCCGCGGAACGTACGCGGTCATAGAGCGCGGCGACTTCGCCCTGATCGTGCCGGCCGAGAACGGCGGCTTCCACCTCGTCGAGGAGTACCGCTACCCCATGGGCCGGCGCAGCTGGTCGTTTCCGCAGGGCGGCTTCCCGCCCGGCGAGACCGGGACGCCGGAAGAACTCGCCAGGATGGAGCTGGCCCAGGAGACCGGGCTGCGCACGGGCCGCCTGACCCATCTGGGGTCGCTGTCGGCCGCGCACGGCATGTCGACGCAGTGCTGCGACTACTTCCTGGCCACCGAACTGGTCGCCGGGACGCCCGATCCCGAGCCGGAAGAGGCGGGCATCCGCCACGAATGGGTGGCGCGGGAGGAGTTCGAGAAGATGGTGCGAGACGCGAAGATCATCGACGACTCGACCCTCGCCGCCTACGCGCTGCTGCTGCTCGCCGAACGCCGCGGCGAGGTCGTCCTCCGCTAAGCCCCCGTCCCTGGGACGGGCCCGCGTGCGCCACGCCTGCCGGGGAAGGGTGGCGGGGAGAGCCGGCCGCGTCCGTTCGGGCTGCCGGGACCTGTCCCTTCTCCCGCCGCTGTCCGCGGGACAGGCCCCGGCGTGCGCGATGCGCCGCGTCCGCCGCGGTGTTCCCCGAGCCAGCCCCCGCCCGGGGTCATCCGCTGGGGCGCGGGTCTACCAGCGCTGGTGCGTGGCGTAGGAGGAGTTCTGGATGATCTCGGTTTCCTCGGGCGGCTGGTACACCGATTGCACGGCAACCCGGCCGGGGCCGCGCAGCCTGACCCAGATGTTCCGGTAGCTCCAGCGCGGGTGCCAGAAGGGGAAGCCCATGTTCCGCGGGTACTCCAGGTGCAGGTGCACCCTTACGGTGATGTCCCGGTAGAGCAGCGAACTCGGCTGCACGAGCAGCGAATCGCCCGGCCCCAGGTCGCGGATGAACGTGTTGCCGGGGGCGTGCAGCAGGAGCAGGCCCGGCCGGTCGGCGGCGGTGAAGATGTCGCCGTACTGGCCCATCGGGTAGTGCGTCTCCTTGTCGTCCCCGGTGCCCGTCACGTACCAGACGTGCGTGGCGTCCCAGTCGTAGCGGATGTTCCCGGTCGCGCACAGGAACCGGTGCTCGCGGACCCATATCTGCTGTCCGTGCTGCATCGGCAGCGCGATGACCTCGCCCGCGTGGTTGTCCGACAGCGCGATCCGCCCGGGACCGTGGGCTTCGACCATGATCAGCGGCAGGCCCGCCATCATGCGCTTCCAGCCGCCGCGCATCGACATGCTGGCCAGCCGGGTGGCCGGGTCGGTCCACAGCAGCACGTGGTGCGAGAAGTAGACCATGTCGCCGGGGGCGATGCTGAACTCGGCGACCGGGACCATGGTGCCGGCGATCTGGCAGTGCGACTGGCCGAACTGGAGCCGGGCCATGTCCCTGATCGGCGGCTGCTCGACCCACCCGGACTCGCTGACCACCGAGGTGATGTCGGCCGGCGCGCCGCACAGCGGGCAGGCCGGCGAGCTCGGGTCGCTTGGCTGCCGGCAGTATCGGCAGATGTACTGGTTCATCGCCGGCTATTCCGAGGCGTGGTGGTGGACGTACATCGACTGGATGCCGACCCGGCCGGGACCGGTCATCTCGGCCAGGTACATGCCATGGCGCATGAACCCGGTCTTCAGCGGCATCTGCACGGCCTGCATGCCGACCGTGGAGTCCTTGTAGAGGAACCCGCCGGGCTCCACCAGGATCTTCTCGCCCGGCCGCAGGGTGCGCTCGAGCACGTTCCCGTTGCCGTGCAGCAGCAGCAGCCCGGGGTACTGGGCGGTGACGAACCGGTCCATGAACATGCCGCTGCCGCCGTGCAGGACGTTGGCCAGCCCCTTGATCCGGACGAACGAGTACTGAATGCTGTGCGAGGCGAGCAGGAAGGCGTGCTCGCGGACATCCAGTTCCATGCCCGGGTGCAACGGCAGGACCACCAGCTCGCCGGGCGCGTCGCGGGAGAACGCCACCCGGCCCGGCCCGTTCGCCACCGTCACGATGTGCGGCATCCCGCCGAGCGTCCGCTTCATCCCGCCCGCCGTCTTCAGCGAGGAGAGCGGGACCGTCTCGTCCTTCCACAGCAGCACGTGGTGCTCGAAGTAGACGGCGTCCTGCGGGGAGAGGCTGATCTCCGCGACGGGGACAAGCTCCCCCTCAACCTGGCACGTGCTCGCCGAAAAGCGGAACTCGGTCATGTCGCGCAGCCGGGGCGCCTCGCGCCACCCGGAATCGCTGACTTTATCCCGGACGTCGAGCGGCGCGCCGCATGTCATGCAACTGGTGGTCCCCGGCTGGTTCTGCGCGTGACACCACCCGCACTGGATAGCTTCCACGCCTGGGAACATAGCAGTAAAGCACTGTTATCGCCGGACATGTCAGGGGATGTTTCACCCTGTACGCTGGCGTGTATGGCACTGTTCTCGCGGGAATTCATCGCGGTACCAGACGATCGCAAGGGCCAGATTGTCTTCAAGTGGCCCGATGTCACGATCCGTCGTTTCACGCACGCGATCGTCAACGCCGATGAAGTAGCGATGTTCGTCAATACCGGCCAGGTCGTGCAGACGATGGGACCGGGCCGGCACGAGATCAACGCCGATGAGCTGCCGGGCCTGGGCGCGCTGATCGACTTCGCGACCGGCGGCAACGCCTACCGGGCCGAGCTGTACTTCGTCGGCACCCGCGAGTACACCGGGTTCCGGTTCGGGGGGCGCATCGACGATGTGCAGGACCCGCGCAGCGGGCTGATCGTGACGCTGCGCGTGTTCGGGGACTACGCGCTGCGCGTGATCGACCCGGCGCGGCTGATCACGAACCTGACCGCCACGGTCGACGTGACCGACAACGAGCGGATCGCCGGCTGGGTGAGCGACCAGCTGCTCAAGGTGCTGCGCACGAACGTCACCACGCAGATCGTCGCCAACGGATGGCCGATCCTCGGCCTGTCCGTGCACTCGCCGGAGATCGAGCAGGCCGCGATCACCTCGGCCAACGGCCAGCTCGAGGCCTACGGGATCGCGCTGACCCGGATGGGCAACTTCGACATCAACCTGCCGCCCGAGGACGCCGCGCAGCTCAAGCAGCTGGCCAAGGACACCTCCTACTCGCAGCTCGCCGGCGGGTTCCAGCAGTACGCGGCCGGCGAGATGGCACTCGGCGCCGGCCAGGGCATGGCGCAGGGCGGCGGCGCGACCGAGGGCGCTTTCCTCGCCGCGGGCCTGGGGATCGGCGGCGCGTTCGGCGCGATGCAGCAGCGCCCGCCCGCGCCGCCGCCGGCCCCGCCCGCGCCCGGCGCGGCGGCGTCCGGCGCGGCGGCTCCGGCGGCCGGGCCGGTGTGCGCGTCGTGCTCGACGGGGAACCCGGCCGGGGCCAAGTTCTGCATGGGATGCGGTCAGCCGCTCGCGCCGGCCGTCAGGCACTGCACCCAGTGCGGGACCGAACTGCCCGCGGTGGCTAGGTTCTGCGCGAACTGCGGCACCCCGGCCGGCGGCTGACCACCCGGCAGGCGCCTTCCCGGGGCGGCCGAGAGCCGCCGGGGCGGTCTGGGGGCGGCCGGGGCGGTCTGGGGGCGGCCGGGGCGGGAATGGCGGCTGCCGCATCGCCGTCTCCCGGTATGGTCACGATCTGCGCGATCTGCCGCCTTTCCCCACGCGCCGTGATATGTTTCCGCGGGATGTAGGCGTGTTCCCGCAAATCGCCGGCCGCAAGCAGGGCACGGGTCCGAAGGGCCAAGCCCTTAAGCCACAAGCCCTTAAGCCATAGGAGCGGAGGAGACGGCGGTGATCTTCAGACGCGCCGGGAGCGGCGATCCCGATGTCATCCTGGTCGACACGCGCTGGTTCTCAACTGATTACCTAGCGCATAAGCTGGCCAGCCGCGGGATACGGGTGCATGCGTTCACGGCGCCCCCCCGGTGGCCGCCGTCTTATCTGCGCGCCGTGTACCCCTACCGGTCGTACCTGGAAGAGCCGTTCGGGGACCAGCGGTCCGACTCATTTACGGCCATGGTGGAAAGGATCGGCCCGGCCTGCATCATCCCGTGCAGCGAACAAGCCCTGTACTGGATGTGGAATCAGCCAGGCCACATCCAGGAACGGTCCCTTCCCAACGTGGCGCCGCCCATCAGGCCGCTGCTCCTCGACCGCACGCTGCTGCTGGCGGAGGCGGCCGGCTGGGGGGTGGCGATTCCAACCTCAACGCCCCTGGCCAGCCATGACGACTGCGACGCGGCGATAGCGGCCGGCCTGCCCCTCATGGTCAAGTCGGGCCAGTCCGTCGGCAGCACCGGCGTTGCGCTGTGCCGCACGGCCGATGAGGTCATCCGGGCATTCGACAAATTCTCCGGCAGGCCTGCTTCCGTCACCGCGCAGCGCTATTACGCCGGGCCGACCTACCTGGCCGGCGGCCTGTTCGTGCACGGTAAGGCGGTGCATTTCTACGCAGGCGAGAAAACGGTCATGTGGCCATCGCTGACCGGCTATGCATACGAGCTGAGATCCGCCGGGGAGCCACATTTTTCTACCCTGCTGCAGGCCGCGGAGACCGTGTGCAAGAACCTGGAATGGACCGGCCCGGCGTCGTTTGACTTCGTGCTCGGCGAGGACGGCCAATTCCGCTTCGTCGACTTCAACCCCCGCCTGTGGGGCTCTGCTGGCGCCACGGTGAAAGCAAAGGTCGATCTCTACGGGGGCATTGAACGCTGGATACGCTGCGGTGACGCAGGCCCCCCGAGCCGGTCCGTCCCCGGCGTCTCGTACCGCGTATTCCCGAAATACACGTTCGACCCGTCGGACATGAGCGCGTGGCGGCGGCTGTCGGGTTTGCGCGACGCGCCCTGGGGCGCCCCGTCCCTGGTGGCCGGCGAGCTGCTGCACGGACTGGGCTGGCAGGTCAAGCGGGCCGTCGGCCGCCGTGGCCGGTTATATGTCCCCGGGTGTCGCGTTGTATGTCCCCGGGTATCGCGCGGGGCGCGGAATCCGGCATTCCCCGTTTGCCTGTATCGATCATGGTTCCCTGGCGCCACGCAAGCCGCTTGCGCCACTGCCGCACCGCCTCGGCGGCTGACTTCCGGCCGCGGCCAGCCGCGCGAACCGAAAATCCTTCATGATGTATGGAAAACCCGGAATAGGCATAAAACCCTTCGGGATCATGAACGGCGGCGCCAGGCTCTCCTGCCGGGATTCCGGCGATTAGCCCAGAACGGGCATTGAGCCGCGCCGGGCTCCCCGGTTCCCTGCCGGTCCGGCCGGACGGGGGCAGCCGCCGCGGACGGGCCCGCCGCCACGGACGGGGCCGCCGCGGACGGGGCCGCCGCGGACGGGGCCGCCGCGGACGGGGCCGCCGCGGACGCCCGCCGCGCGGGATGCGGCGCACAAGGCCGCGAACCGTCGCATACCGGGAAACCGGCGCTGCGCACGGTCCATCGGGGTTACCTTTCTGGGGTGGCCGGGATAACGATGTACGACACCGCGCTGAATGACCAGTTTCCGCCCGGTGCCCAGGCCTATGCCGCGTATGTCGACGGCTCTGTCGGCAACCAGCCGAACTACGCCTACATCGTCCGCACGTTCCCCGGTGCGCAGCACCTGAGCATCGCGCTGTTCGCCAGCGACAACGCGGACGCGCTGGACGTCGAGCCCGGCGCGGCCGCCCCTTCGGACGTGCCGGCCTGGTACGCGCGGCAAAGACAACGGGGAATCCAGCGGCCATGCGTCTACGCGAGCGCGTCGACGATGGCGGGCAGCATCCTGCCGGTGCTCCGGCAGGCGGGGATCAGCCGCCCGTCCGTCCGGCTGTGGAGCGCGCACTACGGGCTGGGCGAGCACATCTGCGGGCCCGCCAGCTGCGGGGCGGTCCCCGTCGAGATGGACGGCACCCAGTGGACTTCCAGCGCGCTCGGCCGCGTGCTCGACCAGTCGCTGCTCCAGGCGAACTTCTTCACCACGGACGCGACCGTCACCACGGAGGCGGAATTGCAGTCAGGACAGCTGAACCTGGGCAGGAACGCGCTGACGGTGATCAGCGTGCCGCCGGGCACCGCGCACCACATCGCGTTCGGCTGCGACAACGGAGTCCAGGGGCAGCCGCCGGCCAGGCTCCGGGTGGCCATCTTCGACACGGCATGGCACGTGGAGAGCGACATCCCGGTGGACGGGACGAAGGGGCTCCGCATCGTCCCGTTCCCCGACCCGGCCAAGACCGGGGTGATCTCGGTGATCCGCCAGGACGCCGGGAAGATCCCCGTCGGCTACGTGGTGTACTAGCGGATCCTGCGGCCCATCTCCTTGGCCGAGTAGCCGCCCAGGTCGGTCACCGCCGCCTGGAACCGATCGGAGCGGAGCAGGGCCCACAGTGGTTCGAGCAGCGGGCTGTCCAGCGCGCCCGGCGCGACCACCAGGTCGTACGGCTCCCAGGTGACCGGCACGAAGTCCAGGCCGAACGCGCGGGCCGCCGCCGTGATCCCGAGTCCGGCGTCCCCCCGGCCGGAGGCGATCGCCGCGGCCACCGCCAGGTGCGTCGGTTCCTCGCGCGCGTACCCCGTGATCGCGTCCGGGGCGATGCCGAGCTGCCCCAGAACGTGATCAAGCAATACCCGGGTGCCGGCGCCGCGCTGCCGGTTCACGTAGCGTACGCCGGGCCGCGCCAAGTCCTCGATCCCGCCGAGTCCCAGTGGGTTGCCCGGCGCCACCATCAGCCCTTGCTCCCGGTGCACCAGCCGCACGACCGCGACCTCGGATGCCGAAGAGCCGAACACGCGGTCCACGTACGGCAGCGTGTATGACCCGGAGGCCACGTCGAGCAGGTGCGATCCGGCGATGTGGCACAGCCCGTCGCGCAGCGCCACCAGCCCGCCGAGCGAGCCGACATTGGACGACACCAGGGTGGCCAGCGGGTCGTCCGCGCGCAGCGCGGACGCCGCCAGGTCGAGCACCAGGTCGTGCGAGCCGATCGCGACGATGGTCCGCGCGATCTCGTCCATGCCGCGCAGGAGTTCCACGGGCACGTCTGAGCCCGCGTGGTGTCCTTCCACCCCGGCGGGCACCACCAGCAGCCCGTCGGCACGGACCAGCGAGGTCAGCACGCCGGCTCCCCGCGGCAGCGGGGTCGCCACCAGGGTGCCGCCGACGGTTCCCAGCCGCACCCGCACCCAGTCGTCCATGCCGAGCGGGGACGCCAGCTTGCGGGCCAGCTTCGCCGTGACGCGCGGCCGGCGGCGCGGCGGTGCCCCGGATAGCTCGGCGAGCAGCGGCGCCGCGAAGATGTCGAAGGTCAGCGCCGCGGACACCGGATAGCCGGGCGCGCCGAGCACGGGCGTGCGGCCCACGACACCGAGCACCACCGGGTGCCCGGGCCGGACGGCGACCCCGTGCACCGCCAGCGCACCCTCGGACGAGACGACCCGCGCGGTGTAGTCGTCCCGCCCGGCACTCGACCCGGCGACGACGATCAGCAGGTCGCATTCGGCCGCCGCCGCCCGCACGGCCGCGGCGATGCGCTCCGGGTCGTCCGGCTCGATGGGTAGCACGCGCGCCTCGCACCCGGTCTCCCGCGCCTGCTCGGCCAGCATCAGCGAGTTCGTGTCCGGGATCTCGCCCGGACCGAGTGCCGTGCCGATCGGCCGCACCTCGTCCCCGGTGGGAAGGATAAGGACAAGAGCCTTTTTCCGAACGGACAGGTGCGTCTGTCCGGCCGCCGCCGCCGCTGCCAGGTCGGCGGGACGCAGCCGGTGCCCCTCCGGCAGCAGCAGTTCACCCGCGCTGACGTCCTCGCCGATCGAGCGGACGTGCTGGTACGGGGCCACGGCGGCGCGCAGTTCGGCGCGGCCGTCCGCGTCGTAGTGCACGTGCTCGCGCATCACCACCGCGTCCCGGCCGGCGGGCATCGGGTCGCCGGTGTCGACCACGTCGTAGTCCTCCGGCGGCAGGTAGACGGGGGTCGTCTCGCTCGCGCCGAGGCTGTCCGCGGAGCGGATCGCGATGCCGTCCATCCCGGCGGCGTCAAACGGCGGCGAGGAGCGGACCGCCCACACGGGGGCAGCGGTGACCATCCCGGCCGCTTCGGCTACCGGGACGGTGACGGCGGGGAGCCGCTCCGGGCAGCCCGCCGCCTCCCGGACCGCGCGCCAGGCATCCAGCGCCTGCGCGGCCGGCACGTCACGGATGAACGGGCTGTCAGGCATACAGGATCACGTCTACCTCACTACCCGCGTCCAGCCCTGTCGCCTCCTCAGGTATGACAATGTAGCCGTCCGCGTCGGTGAGCACGGACAGCAGGGCCGACGGGCCGAACACGGGGGTTGCCACCCCGTCGCCGACCTTCACCTGAACGACGTCGAGCCGCCCGGTGGCGGACGCCAGGTCCCTCGCCAGCCTCGCCCGCGTGGACGGTTCAGGCGGCAGGGCCGTGCAGCCGCCGACCAGGCGGACCAGCGGGACCCCGGTCAGCCGGAAGACCACCAGCGCGGAGCGGGGGTTGCCGGGCAGGCCGATGACGGGGACGCCCGGCTCGCCGGGAACGCTGGCGCACTCGGCGAGCAGCGTGGGCTTGCCGGGCTTGATCGCCAGGCCGTGACACCAGATTCCCGGCTCGCCGAGCCGGGCCACCACCCCGGCGGTCTCGTCCCGCGCGCCGACCGAGGAGCCCGCCGAGATAACGAGCATGTCGCTCTTCGGCAACGCCGCGCGCAGCGCCTTCTCCAGCGCGGCCGGGTCGTCGGGGATGATGCCGCCGAGGACAGGGACGCCGCCGGCGTCCGCGACGAGCGCGGCCAGCGCCGCGCTCGTCGCGTCCCGCACCTGGCCCGGCCGCAGCCTTCCGGTGCCGGGCGGGACCACCTCGTCGCCGGTGGCGAAGATCGTTACCACCGGCCTGGCGTACACGGACACGCTCGTCACACCCGCCGCCGCGAGCATGCCCAGGTCCTGGGGGCGGAGCGGCCGTCCGCTGGGAATGATCTGCTGACCCGCCCGCGCGTCCTCGTCGGCGCGGACCACGCCCTCGCCGGGCGCGACCGGGCGGACCACCTCGATGGTTCCCGGCATCACCTCGGCGGTGTACTCGATCATCACGACCGCGTCCGCGCCCGGCGGCAGCGCGCCCCCGGTGGGCATGGCCACCGCGGTGCCCGGGGCCATGGTGATGTCCGGCTCGGTGCCCATCAGGACGGCACCGGTCACGGTGAGATAGCCGGGCAGGCCCTCCGAGACCCCGTAGGTGTCGGCGGCGCGCACCGCGTAGCCGTCGACGGTGGAGCGGGCGAACCCGGGCAGCGGGTGCGGAGAGGTGACAGCCTCGGCAGGCACGCGCCGCAGCGCCTCACCGAGCGGGATCGTCTCCACGGGTGTGCGGCGCCGCGGGCGGAACCCGGCCAGGGCCTCCGCGACCGTCCGGGTGGTGAAGAACTCCCGGCCGGCCGGTTCAGGCTTCGTGATTTCCCCCCTTCAGCCGGAGCACGCTCATCACGGGCCCGAGAGCGACCTGCCCGAGGCCGCAGATCGACGTCCGGCGCATGACCTCCGCGAGCTCGGGGATCTGCTCGTCGGGTCCGCGGCTGGTAAGGATCTGGTGCGCCTTGGTGGAGCCGACCCGGCACGGCACGCACTTGCCGCACGACTCGTCGCGGAAGAACCGCAGCACGTTGACGGCGGCGGCGAGCAGGTCGGTGCCTTCGGCCATCACGACCAGCGCGCCGGAGCCGAGCATGGAGCCCGCCGCCTGCAGGGTGCCGAAGTCCAGCTCCACGTCGAGCTGGCCGGGGCCGATGAAGTTGGAGGACGCGCCGCCCGGCTGGATGGCGCCAAGCGGCCTGCCCCCGGATACCCCGCCGGCCAGCTCCAGCAGCTCGCGGACCGTGGTGCCCATCGGCACACAGTACACACCGGGATGCTCGACGTGCCCGGAGACGGCGAAGAACTTCAGCCCGGCGTGGTCCCCGCGCCCCTGGGCGTTCCACCAGGCGGCACCGCGGGTCGCGATGACCGGGACGTGCGCGAGCGTCTCGACCGAGTTCATCAGCGTGGGCTTGCCGTACAGGCCGTAGCTGCCGGGGAACGGCGGCTTGTTGCGCGGCTCGCCGCGGTGCCCCTCCATGCACTCGATCAGCGCCGACTCCTCGCCGAGGATGTAGCCGCCCGGAGAGGTGAACACCTCCACGGACAGGCGCCTGCCGGTGCCGCCGGCGTCCGGGCCGGCGAGTCCGGCCTCGCGCAGCCACTCGATCTCCCGGCGGATCACCTGCTCCTCCGGGCCGTACTCGTGGCGGATGAACACCCACCCTTCCTCGGCGCCGACCGCGAGCATGCCGAGCAGCAGGCCCTCGAGCACCAGGTACGGCTGGGTGGCGAGGATCTCCCGGTCCTTGAACGTGCCGGGCTCGGACTCGTCGGCGTTGCAGATCACGTACTTCGGGGTGGCCTGCTGCGCCGCGACCAGCTCCCATTTGCGGCCGGCGGGAAAACCCGCGCCGCCCATGCCGCGCAGCCCGGCGTCCTTGAGCGCGGCGATGATGTCCGCGGTCCGCATGCGGCCCGCGAGCACGGCGCGGAGCACGCCGTACCTGTCCTCGGCGGCGGGATACGGGTCGTTGGGGTATGTGACGCCCGCGACTGCCGGGGCTGGCCGGGCGTGCCGCCCGTTCGGGTGGCCGCCCGCGGCGTGCGGCTCGGCTTCCCGCGCGTGGGCAACGGCGGAGTCGGCGTCGTCCAGCGGGACCGGAGCCTCGTTGACCGTGCAGGCGGGCGCGATGTCGCACCTGCCCAGGCAGGAGCCCTCCACCAGCTCCACCTCGGCATCCGCGCCGTACTGCTCGCGCAGCGCCGCGATCCGCTCGTCGGCCCCGCGCAGCCAGCAGGACAGGTCGTGGCAGGCGCGGAGCTGGACCTTCTGCGGCGGGTCGGTACGGAAGTGCGGATAGAACGAGATCAGCCCCTCGATCTCATACAGCGGCCGGTGCACATCGCGGGACAGCGCCACCAGTTCCTCGCGCGGCAGCCAGCCGACCCGCTCCTGTATGGCGTTCAGCGCCGGGATCAGGCTCGGGCCGGGGAACTTGCCCGCCCGGGCCTCCGCGCCGGGGACGCGGACCTGAGCCTCAGCCATGGACGCTCACCGAGCCGTCGGCGGCGACGGAGCCATCGGCGGGCGCGCCCGCGCTGGCCGGCTCGATCCGCACGGCGCAGAACTTGAACTCGGGGATCTTACCGAACGGGTCGATCTCGTCGATCGTCAGCAGGTTCGCCGCCGCCTCCCTGAAGTGGAAGGGGATGAAGCAGTTCCCGCGTGCCTCGCGGTGCGAGACCCTCGCCTCGAGTTCGATCGTTCCGCGCCGTGAGCTGACCCGGGCCATGTCGCCGTCGGCGAGCCCCAGCGCGGCGGCGTCGTCGGGGTGAATGTACACCAGCGGCTTCGGCGCGATCGTGTTGAGCGCGTAGGACCGGCGGGTCATCGACCCGGTGTGCCAGTGCTCGAGCATCCGGCCGGTGTTCAGCACGAACGGGTAGTGCTCGTCGGGCAGTTCCCTGGCCGGCAGCCACTCGGCGGGCACCAGGTGCGCGAGCCCGTCGTCGGTGTTGAACTTGTCGGTGAACATCACCACGGTCCCGTCGCTGTGCTCGGGGTCCGGGTTCGGGTACAGCTTGCCGGTCAGGCCGAGGTTGTCGTACGTCAGGTTCGCGTAGCTCGGGATGACCGAGACCATCTCCTCGAAGATCTGGCGCGGGGACTCGTAGTGCCAGTCGAGCCCGATTCTGTTCGCGATGTCCTGCACGACCTCCCAGTCAACGCGCGCCTGGCCCGGCGGGTCGAGCACCTTGCGGCCGAGCTGCACCCGCCGGTCGGTGTTGGTGTAGGTGCCCTCCTTCTCCAGGTAAGAGGAGGCGGGCAGGATGACGTCGGCGAACTCGGCGGTCTCGGTCAGGAAGATGTCCTGCACGACGAGGAACTCCAGCGCGGACAGCGCCTTGCGGACCTTGTTGATGTTCGGGTCGGAGAGGAACGGGTTCTCGCCCAGCATGTACATGCCGCGCACACCGCCCTTCAGCGCCGAGCCGATGATCTCGGTGACCGTCAGGCCCTTCTCCGGATCCAGGCCGGCCGTGCCCCAGGCCTGCTCGAACCTGGCCTTGACCCTGGGGTCGTCGGCCTTGGCGTAGTCCGGGTAGAACATCGGGATCAGGCCCATGTCGGAGGCGCCCTGGACGTTGTTCTGCCCGCGCAGCGGGTGCAGGCCGGCGCCCGGCTTGCCGATGTTCCCGGTGATCGCGCACATCGCGATCAGGCAGCGCGCGTTGTCAGTGCCCGTGGTGTGCTGGGAGATTCCCATCCCCCAGTAGATGACGCCGGACCGGGCCTGTCCCCAGAGCCGCGCCACATGGCGGATCACGTCGGCGGGCACGCCGGTGATCTGCTCGGCGCGCTCCGGCGGGTAGTCGGCGACGGTCCGCTTCAGCGCCTCGTAGTTGGAGGTCCGGCTGGCGATGAAGTCGTCGTCGGTGAGCCCGAGCCGGATTATCTCGTGCATTACGCCGTTGTAGAAGGCGACGTCGGTGCCCGGCTTGAGCTGGCAGTAGATGTCCGCGTGGTCGGCCATCCTGTCGGCGCGCGGGTCGATGTAGATGACCGTCGTGCCGTTGCGCCTGGCCTGCTTGAAGAAGCTGGACGCCACCGGGTGGTTAGCGGTGGAGTTGCTGCCGGTGATGATCGCCACCTCGGCGTTGAGCACGTCGCCGTACGTGGTGGACACCGCGCCGGAGCCGATCCCCTCGAAGAGCGCGGCCACGCTGGAGGCGTGGCACAGCCGGGTGCAGTGGTCCACGTTGTTGGTGTGGAAGCCGGTCCTGATCAGCTTCTGGAAGAGATACGCCTCTTCGTTGGAGCACTTGGCCGACCCGAACCCGGCGATCGCGCCCGGCCCGCCGTCGGCGCAGATCTCGGTCAGCCGCCGGGCGACCAGGTCAAGCGCCTCATCCCAGGTGGCCTCGCGGAAATGCGGCAGCACCTCGGCGTAGTCGACCAGGCCGCCGGGCTTGCGGCCGCGTTTGCCGCCTCTGCGCTTCTCCCCGGGGCCGCCGTCGTCGGCCAGGCCGTGCTCATTGGCCTCACCGCCCGCGGCCATGTCGCCGCGCACGTCGGCGGACAGCGGCCCCTTCGGGTAGGACTCCTCGCGGCGGATCAGCGGCACGGTCAGCCGCTGCGGCGATGCGGCGTAGTCCCAGCCGTACCGGCCCTTGACGCACAGCCGGCCGTGCGACCCTGGCTGCTCGCGGCCCTCCGCGTAGGCGATCGCGCCGCGCTCGCGATCCACGTAGTAGGTCAGCGCGCAGCCCACGCCGCAGTACGGGCACACGGTGTCCACCGCGTCGAGTTCGGTGCGCGGCCGGATGGGGATGTTCCGGATCGGCTTGTTGGTCAGCGCGCCGGTCGGGCAGGACGCCACGCACTCCCCGCACGATACGCAGGACGAGGCGCCCATGGGGTCGCTGAGGTCGAACGCGATGCGCGTGGCATAGCCCTTTCCGCTGCGCCCGATCACGTCGTTGGCCTGAATGTCGTCGCATGCCCGGGTGCACCGGTCGCAGAGGATGCACGCGTCGTGGTCGACCGCGATGACCGGGCTGGACAGGTCGGCGCCTCGGCCGGACCCGCACGGCAGGCCGTTCTCGCGCGCGACGCCGTACCTATCGGCCAGCGCGAGCAGTTCGTTGTCGCCGGTCGTGGTCTGCTTCGGGTCGCGCTCGCGCGGCGGCTGGTCGGACATCAGCAGCTTGGTCAGCGCCGCGCGGCTGCGCTCGACCTCGGGGGTATCCGTCCTGACCTGCATGCCGTTCTCGCAGGCCCGCACGCAGGACGCGGCGAACGCGGGTGCCCCCACGTCGACCACGCACATCCGGCAGACGCCGACGGGGTCGAAACGTTCATCGTGGCACAGCACGGGGATGTCGATGCCGGCCGCCTTCGCGGCCTGCCAGATCGTCGCGCCTTCCGGGGCAGTGACCTCACGTCCGTCGATCGTGAGCGTTACCGTCCCCGTGCTCTCCGGGGCAGTAGTGGCCATACCCGCAGTATCCGCCTGCTCACGACGTTAGGCCAACCCGAGAGCAGCGACGATGGCCGGATCTGGGTGTCCCTTCGGATCGAGGCCGCGCATTTTGTAGTAAGTGCCGACCATCGCCCGCAGCCGGTCCGCGGTGAGGGTCGCCACCCGGCCGGACGGGAGGAGCAGCGGCTCGTTCAGCAGCCGGTCCGGCAGCCAGTCGTCCTCCGCACGCCAGCCCTCGCGGATGTTGTAGACCCGCTTGGCCATGACGATCCGGCGGGCGGTCGCGCGCAGTTCCTCCCCCGTCACATCCCAGCCGGTGACCGCCGCCAGCAAGCCCGCCCACTCATCGAAAGGCGAGGTGAACACGCCGCGCAGGAACTTGCACAAGATCAGCGAGTCCATTATCGCCGCCCGGTCCTCGGTCTCGATGGCGGCCGCGACGTGTTCCTCGCCGCCGGAAATCCGGTCCAGGTCGCCGGACAGGTCCGCCTCGTACGCGCCCGAACGGTTGTGGTCGGCCCCCCTGGCGTTCACCGCCAGTCCCAGCGCCATGGAATGCAGCGTGCGCGGCTCGTACCCCGGCATCTCCAGGCCCTTGACGTGCGGGGCGAACGACGCGGAGTCAGCCCCGACCGTTCGGGACGCTCGTCTTGAGCCCTCGGCCAGCAGGGAACCGAGCGGCGTGCGGCGGCCACCGATCTCGTCCAGGACGCGCAGCAGCGCGGCGGAGTCGCCGAACCGGAGCCATGGCGCGTCGATCAGGCCGCGCTGCGCGCACTCCATCGCCCATGCGATCGTGCCGCCCGCCGAGATCGTGTCGATGCCCAGCTCGTCGCAGCGGGCACTCGCCGCGAGCACCGCGTCGGGGTCGCTTACCCCGCACATCGGGCCGAGCGCGAAGACGTTCTCATACTCCACGCGGGCCTGCTTGCCGCCGCGCGAGCGGTATATGTGCTCGCAGCCGATCGTGCAGGAAGCGCAGCTGCTGCGGGCGACCCGGCGCATGCCCTCGATGTCGGCCGGCGCCGCCGGGTCCGCGCCCAGGCGTCCGGCGCCCTCGAACGTCGCGGCCTGGAAGTTCCGTGTCGGCAGCGCGGCGATCGCGTTGAACGCGAGCAGGTTCGCCAGCGTGCCGAGCTGACGGTACTTCGCGGTCGCCGGGCCGAACGACCGTTCCCGCAGATCCCGGGCCGCCGCCAGCACCTTGCCCGGGTCCGCCGTCGCGACCCTGGCCGCCGCGCGGACCGCGATCGCCTTCAGGTTCTTGGCGCCCATGACCGCGCCGAGCCCGCCGCGCCCGGCGTGCCGCCCGTCGTGCGAGATCGTGGCGTACCGCACGCCGCGCTCGCCGGCCGGCCCGATCGCCGCGATCCGCCAGCCTCTGCCGAGTTCGTCTCGCAGCCGCCTGTCGGTCTCCGCCGCGGTGCGGCCCGCCAGGCCGGCCGCGGCCCGCAGCCGGGCGCCGTCGCCATCGATAAGCAGAACGGACGGTTCCTTCGCCATGCCCCGCACGACGATCGCGTCGTGGCCGGTCAGCTTCCCGGCGATCGCGAACTGGCTGGAGGCGAGCGCATCGGTCAGCAGCCCGGTCAGCGGGGACTTGGCCACCACCGCGAACTTGGCGCTCGTGGTCAGCGAAGTGCCGACCAGCGGGGAGAAGACGAACGCGAGCGGCGAGCCGGGGCCGAGCGGGTCGGCGCCCGCCGGACCGAGGCGGTACAGAAGCCAGGCACCGAGCCCGGCGCCGCCGATGTAGGAGCGCAGGACATGTCCGGGGAGCGGCAGGGTCGTCGACGTGACATCCGTCACGTCGACGACGAGCGCCTGGCCGAAGTATCCGCCCGCCGGCTGGTCCATGCCCTCAGGATAGGGCGGCACGGTCCTGCTCACCTCAGCCGCCTCAGCCACCTCAGCCGCCGGCGTCGGCGGACAGGAAGAAGACGGTGTCCCCCGCCGCCAGCGGGGTCGTGCCGTCCCGGGTGATCTGGTCGCCGTTCAGCGCCGCGGTGACGTGCCGGCCGAACGTGATGCCCGCCTCGTCCGCCGCGGCCCGCACCGTCGCGGCGCGAACGGTCCGCGGGCCGCCCGGCCGGCCGTTCCTGGCGAGGGTCCCGAAGAGCTGTACGGTCACCTGCGGCGCGGGCCGGGCCCGGGCCGCCCGGTAGTCGGCGGGCTCGTTGACGTTGAGCACCGAATCGAGTTCGGGGTCGAGCGCGGCGAGCATGGCGTCCTGCCTGAGCAGGGCCTCGTCCAGCCGGATCACCGCGCACTCGCCGAACAGGAAGGCGGGGCGCAGCCGGTCCTCTCCGACCAGGCGCTCGGCGGTTCCGGCGAGGCTGGTGCGGTAGGCGGCGGCCAGCGGCTGCGGATAGCCGCGGGCGACCGGCAGGGCGACGTCAGCCTGTTCGGCATCGAGGGCGCGGAGCACGCGGCGGACGAAGGCCGGATGCAGGAACGGCATGTCGGTGGAGCTGACGAAGGCGGCTTCGGCCTTTCCGGCGAGCGCGGCCAGACCCGTGGCGATGCCCTGCACCGGCCCCTTGCCCTCGCGGGTGTCTTCCACCACCTCGGTGCCGGGCGGCAGGCCGGGCAGGTCCTGCCCCTTGGCCCGCACGACGACCACCGGCCCTCCGGTGGCCCTGGCCAGGATGCCCACTGTCCGGCGCAGCAGCGTCGAGCCATGCCACTCCAGGGCCGCCTTGGGCGTCCCCATCCGTGAGGACCGCCCGCCGGCCAGCACCACGCCCGCGAAAGCCGCCACGTTTCCCATGCTAAGGCTCCCGGGGGGAGCCGCGCGTCCGCCGCGGTCCCGCTCACCGGCGCCGCGGTCCCGCTCGCCGGCGCCGCGGTCCCGCTCGCCAGCGCCGCGGTCCCGCTCACCGGCGCCGCGGTCCCGCTCACCGGCGCGGCACACCCCGGCGGGGCCCTACGGAGCGGGCGAGGCGGCCGCGTTCGCTCCCGAGGACGGCGCGGTGACCGAGCTGACGCCGAGGGCCGGCGCGCCGCTCGGCTCGCCGGGGATGCTGTACAGCGCCTTCCACGGCGACCCCGACGGGTCCGTTGACTGGGTAGCCGGGGAAACTCCCTGGTTGGCCCACTTGGCCTGGTACGGCAGTCCCTGGTAGAGCACCTTGTCGCCGCGCTGATAGGGGGTGCCGACCGACCACTTCGGGTAGGTGCCCGCGGGCAGCCTGGGAATGACCGGCCCGTGGTCCCCGGGGAGCACCGGGCCGATCAGCTCCCACGGCGTCTGCCACGCGTACTGCACCTGCGCCGCCGGGTCGTCGCCGGTGTTGAACCACTTGGCCTGGTAGATCTCGCCGTCCTCCACCACCTTGTACCCGATCGGGTAGCTGGCGCTGGCCGACCACTGCGGGTACGGCGCGTCCGCCGGGTTGGTGTCCGCCACGGCGGGCTGGACATTGCCCGAGCTGGGCAGGATCACCGCGTTGCCCTGCAGGGAGCCGAAGATCTGGGAGAACTCCAGAGCGGACTGCGCCGTGCCGCTGCACGTGTCAGACAGCAGCCCGGTCTCCGGGAAGGACGAGCCGCACTGGCTGTCCCTGTTGATGGACCACATGGAGACCCGGCCGAGGTGGTTCGCGGCGGCGAAGCCGACCAGGGTACGCGCGTCGGCCACGGTGAAGTTCTGGCCCCGCATGTCGTTCTGGCCGATCATCACCGTCGCGCCGAGCCGCTGCCAGATCTGCTGCGGGCGCAGGTGGATGCCGTATTGCGGGTACAGGCTCGCGAGCTGCCCGTACGCGGCGTTCAGCGCGTCCTCCGCCGACTGTGCCATGCTGCTCCCCGGGCCGGGAGCCGAGCTGAAGTCCATCGTCATGACGTTGACGCCGGCGAGGGTGACGTGGTTCTGGAGCATGGACCTGATCACCGACAGGGCGTCGTCTTGCAGCCCCGACGGCTCGACCGGAAGGGTCAGCCACACGCTGAGCGTGGGATCGGCCCGCTCTAGGCCGGCGATCGCCTGCGCGCGGCGTTCCTCGGCGGCGAAGTTGTCCAGCGCGGACCCTTCGATGTCCAAGTCGATCGTGGTGAGGTGGTAGGCGCCGACCACGGACTGGTAGGCGGAGGTAAGCGCCGCGGCGGTCGGGCAGGCGACGTCCAGGCTGGTGTGATCCCTGCCGCCGAACGACACGATGGCCTGCTCCCCCTCCTGCTGTAGCTGGGCGATGCGGGAGCTGATCGCGAGCGCCTGGTTGGCCGCGGCCAGCGTGTAGGCGGCGCCCCAGCTCGGGATGCACTTCGCCTTCGGAGCGGCGACCACGAACCCGAGGACGCTCTGCCGCGCCGGGTCGTCAGAAGAGCTCTGGAACTGGTACGTGGGCGTGAGCGTGACATCGACGTAGGGCGCGAACCATGTCTGGCGCACAACCGCGGCGGGGGCGAGCAGCCGTGTCTTGACGCCCAGGTATCCGCCGTAAGAGCAGCCTGCCAGGATGACGAGGGCGGCGAGCACCCGGACCACGGACAGCCGGCGCGGCGGCGGCCCCTCCGGCAGCGGGGCGGCCGGGGGCGCCGGCGAAGTCCGCACGGACGGCATGTACGCCGGCCTGGCCTGCGTCGGCTGGTACTGGGGTTCGGCGAAGTCCGCCTGGAGCACCGTCCGCCAGTCGGCCGGCTTGGGCTCTTCCGCCGGGCGCCTCCAGACAGCCGACAGGCGGCGGCGCTTCCCCGGCGACTTGTACAGCAGCGAGGTGCCGTGGACCCACAGGTCCACGAGCGTGTTGCGCAGGCCGATGAACGCCTTGACCGCGTAGCAGGCCAGGGCGACGTTCAGCGCGGCGTAGAACGTGTTCTCCGTGAGATGGTGCACGTACGCGCGGTACAGCGTGTAACCGGCCAGCGCGATCAGCAGGTAGGGCGCCATCAGCAGGAACGGCGGCACGACGGTGCGGTCCTTGACCTTGGGCGTGCGCGCGAACGGCGCCTTGGATGCCGTGATGCCCTGCACGATAGAGGACAGCGTGCCGGCCAGGTTGACCCCGAGCAGAACCAGGTTGAAGCCGTAGATGCGCAGCACGTCCAGCCGCTTGTAGCCGCAGTAGCGCAGGTCGCTCGCCATGGCCAGGAAGTAGGGCAGCGCCACCAGGCCGAGCAGCGGGCTGATCAGCGCGGCGCTGAACGGGAAGGCGAGCAGGATCAGCAGGCTGACCGAGCTCCAGCAGATGGAGGCCATGTAGTTCCAGCGCAGGAACAGCTCGCTGAACCGGACCCGGTTGCCCTTCTGCTTGCGCATCCGCGACACCCGGTGCAGCTTGGGCAGGATCAGCAGGCCGCCGTTGGCCCAGCGGCGCCGCTGGATGCACAGCGAACCGAAGTCCGGCGGGGTGGCGCTGTAGCTGAGCCGCTCGGGGTAGTTGTACAGCCGCCAGCCGTGCAGCCCCATGTCGATCGTGGACTCGGTGTCCTCGATGACCGTGCGGTCCTTGATGTACTGCTTGATCTCCCAGTCGCCGATGTAGGACGATTCGGCGATCTGGTCGAGCGCCTTCTTGCGGATGACCGCGTTCGCGCCCACCCAGAACGTCGCGTCGTAGTAGGTCAGGCCCTGGTGCACGATGTGCTGCAGGTCCGTGGTAGCGCCGGCGATCCGCTCCAGGCGGGTGGCGGAGCCGGGGAACGCGCTGTACGGCGTCTGTGCGATGGCCATGTCCTGGTACTCGTGCTGCTCCAGCAGGTGCACGAGCCGCAGGCAGTACTCCGGTAGCAGCACGCTGTCGGCGTCCAGCGTCACCACGTAGTCCGGGTTCGGGATGTGCAGGCCGGTACCCGGCCGGGCGGGCACGAGCGCCGTGCCGCCCACGGTCGGCATCTCGCGGTAATAGCCCCCCATCAGCCCTATGTAGCTGTTGAGGTTCATGGCCTTGTTGGGCTCGTGCGACAGCGACACGTAGCGCTTGCGCTCGAAGCTGGAGACCCGGACGCTGAACGTCCACACGAGCCGGCGGTACAGCCGGTGGATCAGTTGCGGGTGGAGCACGACGCCCTCGGCGAGGGATTCGAGCAGCGCCTCCTTGATCTCGCGGAACGACTCGGCCAGCCGGAGCACGATCTCGTTGACGAAGAAGCTGTCCGTGTGGTCGATGATCTCCTGCTCGGCCGCGAGGCCCTCCAGCCAGGCGACCGCCTCGCCGTAGACGCTGGCGAGGGCGACCATCGAGTTGGGACCGGGCTGCTCGCCACGCTGCATGGCTATCTCGAACGACTGCATCCCGCCCGTGAACCGGCGGGCCGGCTCGGCCAGCAGCCGCTCGACCTTCCCGGGGAGCGCCCGCGCGGCCTCAAGCTGCTCGCGGGCCTTGCGCGTCTTGGGCACATACGGATCGTCGATCAGCAGCACCACGCGCTTGTCCGGGTACTCCTGCAACGCGGCCGACAGCAGCGTGGTGCGGATCACCCGCTCCTCCTCCTGGTAGGAGGGGATGATCGTGGTCAGCGTCGGCCGGCGCGCGTCGTAATACTGATCCAGGCTGGCGCGCGTGGCCCGGTGGTGCGTGCGCGTCCGGTACATGAACCCGAGGCGGCTCAGCAGGTACGCCAGCGCGGAAACCGTCAGCAGCGTGACGATCAGCAGGTAAAGGATCTCCTCGGCCCTGGCGACCGCGCTCTCGTCCCCCGGGTGGAAGAAGTCGGCGAAGAACCAGTTGACCACGTAGGCCAGCCACGCGCTCACCGTGACGATGATGGCGAGCCGGCCTAGCGCGATCCGGCTGTCGCTGACGGGCTTGGGAACCATCGGCATCGCCCGGGTGCGCCGGTCGCTGCCTAGCTGCTTGCGCCGCCTGCCGGATGACTGCCTGGGCGGCGCCCCGGCCGGCGCGGGAGGCGGAGGCGGCGCAAGCGTGCGCATGCTGCGGCCTATCACGGCATCCCCGAACAGGTCGGGAGTCGTCAGGTCATTTCCGAAGAACCGCCCCGCGTTCGGGACACCCGGCGCCGCCGAAGCCATCGTGCTGATCCCCCCAAGCCCACGCAATCCTTGCCGCGCATGCGCGCTTACGACAGGGTCGCGGGTATCCCCCCTGTGACCCGGCAGAAGACGTTTTACATGACGTAAAGGTTGATGAGATAACCGGAATATCTGAAGGTGACGTATTTCATACCGCCCGCGGAAGCCGCCGGCTCCTCGCGGTCCGGCTTCCGCGGGCGGTGCCAGCCGAGCTGCGAAACCCCGAGGCCGGGCCGAGGTCAGGCGTACTTCTGCACGAGGGCGCCGAGGTCCGGCAGCGCGGCCTCGATGTGCTTGCCCGCCCCGCCGCGCACCGTCTTGTACGCCTTGACGATCGCCGGACGCGCGGAGGCTTCCGCCATCTTGTCGGTCACCGAGAGCAGGGCCTCGGTCACCTCCTCGGGCCGCTTGGTCAGGTAGTCGCCGAAGTCCGCTCCGCCGGACGCGTTGAAGTCCGCCCAGAACGGCTGGAGCTGGTCCGCCATGTCCGGCAGCATCGCCGCGATCGTCTCCTGGTAGTAACCGGGCGCGAACGCGGTCACTGCCTTGTAGGCAACCTTGATCCCGGTCGCGGAGATCCCTGACTTGCTGGCGAGCTGCTGGTCGACCAGCGCCTGGACGTCGGCGACTACCTGGTAGAACGTCTCGCGGCTGCTCAGCAGCATCTCCTGCAGCGTGGGGGCCATGTGGTTTGGTCTCCTCATTCAAGTAATCAGGCACTTTCCGGGGTTACCTTACTGAGGGAATCGGGACGTTCGAGGCCGTTTCGTGTGATGGCTGCCAACATCTCCTCACGGCGGGGAAACTCAAGGTCGGTCATTCCTGACGGACCGTGGCGCCTGCCCGGCCGCCCGCGTGCCTCCGCCAGAGCGGGCTGGCCATGTGCCAGGCTTATCGTCCGTAGTCCGTCATGGTATTTGCGGAGGGTTCCGAATGCTGGGCAGGGATCACGCGCTGAGCGGAGCGCTCGTGTTCGCGGCGCTAGGACCGTCGCTGCACGTGACCGGCTCGCACCTGGCCGCCGGGGTGGTGATTGCCGCCGGGGCCGGAGTGCTGCCTGACATCGACCATCCGGACAGCACGATCGCCCGGTCGTTCGGCTTCCTGACCGAGGCGTTCGCCTGGATCGTGGCGCGGATCTCCGGCGGCCACCGGCACGGCACGCACAGCCTGGCCGGCATCGCCGTGTTCACGGCGGGCGCACTCGCCGCGGGCTCGTTCCAGCTCTCCGGGCCGCGGCTGACCGGCCACACGGCCTTTTCCTGGCATATGGTCCCCGCCGGGCTCTACCTCGCGCTGCTGTACTCGGCCGCGTTCCGCGCGCTGCGCATCGGCGGCCACCACGGCGACCTGCTGGGCATCGGCGGCGCGGTCATCACGTGCTACGCGCGCTGGGATCTCACCCTGATCCCCCTGGGACACTGGCACGTGCCGCTGCTGGCACTGGCCATCGGCCTGGGCTGCGCGGCGCACATCGCCGGCGACGAGCTGACCCATGGCGGCTGCCCGCTCCTCTGGCCGTTCAGCGAGCACGAGTTCCACCTCCTCCCGCGGCCGCTGCAGATCACCACGGCCAGGCTCGGCGAGAACTGGATCATCTTCCCGCTGCTCACCGGCGCGCTCGTGCTCGCGGTCTGGCACGCCACCGGCCATCCGCTATAGCTCGTTCATTTCCTGCCAGGTCGCGGCCGGCCCGCCATCCTGACCTGATCGCTCAGCGGCTTACCGCCCCGTGCCGCACGAGAGTCCGGCAGGGAGCGAAGACGCCGGTAGACCTTGCGGGCCACCGCCTCCGCCCTGCTAACCCAGACGGCGCCGCCTGCCACCATGTACGAATCGTTGGCCAGCTCGAACTTGTAGGTGTCCTGGCCCGCGCCCAGGTCGATCTGGCTGATGCCACGTTCCCCGGCGGCCTGCGCCAGGGGATGCCACAGCATCTGGCCGGGCGCGAAGCGGCTCAGCGCCGGGTCATAAGCCATGAACCAGCCGGCCAGGGAACCTGGCCCGAGCAGACCGAGGTGGACCGCGGCCGGCCGTGCCCCGGCGAACAGCACGCTGACGATCCCACGGCAGTCATCGCCGTCCGATGCGGCCAGTTCCCCGACGATGCCGCGGGCCGTCGGGTCGCTGAACAGCCGGTGCGTTCCGTGGTACTTGTGGGACTTCCACTCGATCAGCCGGTCGACCTGGCCGGGCCGGGTGCTATTCCACTCCAGCGAGACGGCGCCGAACTGCCGTTCCAGCGCGCGGCGAGCCTTTCTACGCTCGCTGATGTGGGACAGGTCGCCCTTGGTGAGGTCGATCACCGGGCATGGGACCGTCGTTCCCTCGTAGTGAAAGGGCGCGAAGGAACGCTGGGCGACGGGAACGCTGTCAAAGCGCCAGCCCCGCAGGCGCGCCCGCTTGACCACCCATTTCGGATCTACCGGCAGGCCGGAGCCGATGAAGCCCTGCAAATTATTCATCGGATAGCCGATTGGCATACCCACGCCATAGGCATGCAGCTCGAAAGGAAAGAATGCCGCTATCTGGCCGTGCTCCTCCACGACGGCTACCCGGGCATTGGGCCTGAACCGGCCAACGGCCCGGGCATAGGTAAGCGACATAAAAGGATTAAGTCCCGCCGGCGTCGCATGCTGGAAGCTCCGCCACAGCGCCGCCTCGCCAGCTCCCAGGTCACCTGGCCGCACAACCGTCACGCGCATCCTTAGCTCTTCCTTCCGCCAGCGCCTTCTGGTCTCGGCCCAGCCCGCGTGCTGGATCGCCCCCCATGCTGCGCCAGGGCGCGTGTTGCCCGTGCCTGCGCCGCCGCCGTCGGCGCCGCGCCCGGCAGGGCTCCGGATAGACCGGCTATCAAGGAATCCTACGTATTCGGACGTGCCAAGTTAGTAAGATCCAGAGAATCTTCAGCACTGTGAGAAACCTGGGAATTCACTGGGCGTTCACTGAGCCGGACCCGCTCCGGCACCGCGCTCCGCACCGCGCTCCGGCATCGCGCTCCGGCATCGCGCTCCGGCACTGGCGCGCCCGCCCCAGGGCGGTCAGGGCGCCCGCTCCGGCGCGCCCGCCCAGGGCGGTCAGGGCGCCCCCGCCTGGCCTCCGCCGTGGAGCAGGACGGCCGGCGGCAGGCCGGTCAACCGAGATCAAGCGGCAGCCCGGTCAACCGAGATCAAGGCGCCGTCGGGACGGCGCAGGCGTGCCCGGCCTTCCTCGCGTCCCGTGCCGTCCTGCGCGGCTTCGGACGCAGATCCCGCCCGGCCGCCTCACCGGCCCGGAGCACCTGCCATGCCCCGGCAGGCGCACCGCATCCCCGCAGGCGCACCGCATCCCGGCAGGCACGCCGCGCCGTCACCAGGCCGCGGCGGCCCCGCCGTACCCCGGACGAAACCGGCTCACCGCGCATGTCTTCCGCGCCCAGGCGCACCCGAGCCTTCCACGCCCAGGCACATCCAGGCCGGCCGGAGCCCGGCCGACCGCTTTTTCTGGGGCGATGGGCCACAGCCCCAGAAAGAGTGGGGCGATGGGCCACAGCCCCAGAGGCCCCGGCGCCGCCGCGCCGCCGCCGCGCCGCCGGAAACGGACATGAAGGTATAAATGATGTGATCTGCTCGGGCTGTGTAGCGTCGCCCCGCCCGCGGCACACCCGAAGTTGACAACAAACGCAGCCAAGAGGACAGAACCCCTACGAGAGGGCCGGAGACGGCTCATTCAACGACGGCCAGGTGACGGTATCGGCGCCGGGACGGGGCAGGCAGCAGCCGACGGCTTGCCGGGCCGCTGGAGGCACGGCGGTCAATGCCGGCTGCCAGCCGCGGGCATTACGAAGGGCGCCGCTCCTGGAGCTGCGGGAAAGCCGCCTTTTCCGAATCGAACAGGGCGCGCTCCAAGATCTCGGGGTTCTCGTCGGGAGATAGTCCCGGCACCTCGCGAGGCTTCTGCGCGTACCCCAGCTCCGAACCCAAGTACGCGTCCGCGGCTAGCGGCAGCCCCACGCCTGATCCCACGAAACCAGGCGCATCCTCGTTCAGCTCTCGCCGCCACCACGTCTGATCGAAGTAGACAGCGACGAGCGGCAGGTTCCTAGCCTCATGAGTGTATATCCTGCACCCGGGCTGGAGGTTCGGCCACAGCCCCTTAAGGCATGGCTTCAGGGAGTCGATGAGGTCTACGTCAAGGAACGCCATTACGACCGGCTCGCTGACATCCGACATCGTTTTGTCATAATAGCCAGCACGGAATTCGCACACACTGATGTCGCCGAACCTGGAGACGTTTCTCTCTACGACTTCCCTGGCCGCCGCGAACCTCCCCTTGTAATAGATGTCAGTATGCCCTAGGTGGACCGAATGATGCCAGCGATCGTATTCTTTCGGTTCCGGCAAGCCTTCGAATGAATCAAAGACGATCAGCTTGCGGCCGGTCATGGCGCACACCAGTGATAGATTTATCGTGCTGCCGCCGACATAACACCCGCATTCTACGACGCTACCTTCGGTGGCTCGCGGAACGCGCAGTACGCCCGCGGCGAGTTCCATGTGCTCACGGAAGTCGCTCAGCGTCTCGACCTTCCGGGTGTTCATATAGAACCGGCAAAGCAAGCCGAACTTGGCCCGGAACCCGACTCCATACTCGCCTCCGATCTCCTTCGATGTCAGAAAGATTCGGATCGCGGGCAGCGAGCGGAGCAGCGAAGATACCATCCGCATGCGTTTCAATTAGCCACTTCCCTTGCCGCGACGACCGGGCCATCCCTTACGCGGGGCGCCGAGTCTAGCACCTCCCGCCCTCCGGTATGCGCCTGTTAGGCAGAACGCAAGGATTGACCCAGCGTGCGCACGTACCCGGACATGTTCACGTTAGCCAGATACGGAGAATCGGCGGCGCCGTGGCCAACCTGGGGACTTGCCGAGCGCTCACTTTGCCGGGCGCAGCCCGGCGCCCCGCATGGGCAGAGAGGCTGCTACCGCGAGCACCTGGCCCGTGTGCTGGTCCGGCAGCGCCCCGCATGGGCAGGGAGGCTGCGGCCGCACGCCTACCCGCGGTAGGGTTCGCCGTACTTCTCCGCGGCCGCGCGGAAAGCCGCCAAGGCGTCCGGGTCATCCAGCCGCCAGTCGCGGTTGCCCGGCAGGTTGAACCACACCACGCCAGCCAGGCGGGCGGCGACCGCGCCCGCGAATAGGTCAGCGATCTTTGCCGCCTTTCCCGCCGCGGGCGCTGCTCCGGTCTCTGAGATCAGCACCGGTTCGTGTCCTAGCTTGCGAACAGACCTGATTACCGGCCCGAAAAGGTTCGCGAAATTCTGGGATGCGCCATAGTAGTAGCCGTCGATCCCGATCAGCCTGACCCACGCGGCGCCGGGCCACCACGGCGCGGGGCTGCTCATCTGCCAGCCGGCCATCATGACGTTCACCGTCCACATCCACGTCACGTTTGCGGCTCCGGCCGAGCGGAACACGGCCACGACATGCCGCCAAGCGGCAATGTAGACGGCCGGGGAGACGTGTGTGTATCCCCATGAGTACCATGGGCCGTTCATCTCCGGTGCGAATCCTAGGATCACCGGCCGGCGATATGCGGCAACCGACTTCGCATAGGAGCGGAACCATCCGTCGTATTGCCCGGCTGCGACAGCCGCAAGGGACACATGGCGCGGCTCAATCTGGATGAGCGGCTCCGCACTGCCCGCGAACGCTGCGTCGAACGATTCGTACAAGTGTGTGTAGTGTTCGAGTATGTCCGGCCGGATGCCGGTCGACGCGGTGAACGCCGCCGCGTTGGACGCGGCGGCGCCGATGAGCAGATGACCGGGCGGCACAAAGATGCGTCTCGCGGCCGGCTGCCTGGCCGCGTGGGCTGAACAGGCTGCCAGGAGCACGCACCACATCGCAAGTATGACCCGTTTCACCGGGCCTCCATGGTGACCTCGATGTCCTGCCGGGTACCCCAGCCCGTTTTCCAGGCTGTGAGCGCCCCGTACCAGCGCCAGGCCCGCAGGGCGGTATACGACCAGAGGACCGCCAGCGGCGCCAGCAGCCACGTCAGCACGCGGGACCAGAAGGGCTCGTCGCTACGCGACACCGTCAGGTAGGGCAGCGCCGTTGCGTAGCCAAGCAGCACGGGCACGATGAGGTAGGAAAGCCGGAACTCCCCCTCGAACGGGTCAACGACGTACAAGTCGACGAACGCCCACATCGCCACGGCCGTCAGCATCCAGCTGAGCAGGTGCCACCAGTAGGCGTACGAGCGTAGCGGCAGGTACCGGAATCGCCACCAGGATCGGATGAACGATCCGCGCATCCACCGCAGGTACTGACGCGCGTGGTGCGACAGCCGTTCCGGCATCGCCGCGAACACGAATGCGGTGGACTGCTGCATGGTGCGGCCGCGCAGGTATGCGAGCAGCGTCAGCAGCGAATCGTCGGAGAACCCGACCGGCCGACCGAAAAACGTCTCCCCGAGATAGACGGGAAGGGCTTCGCGGACCGCGTCCGCCCGGTACGCGGCCAGGGCCCCGGAGTTGACCAGTACCGAGCCCATCACCGACAGTCCAGCGCGGTTCGTGAGCTGGGCCGGCAGGTAGAGCAGGTCGAGTATCCGGGCGAGGACGGTTCCCCGGTTGTTGGCCGCCAGTACGATGCCTGCGACCGACTGCACCGTCCGGTCGGCGAAAGGGGCCAGCAACTCCTCCATCGCGCGAGGGTCGAGGATGCCGTCGGAGTCGATTGTTATGTACACATCCGCATCGGGGGTGCCCCTGACCGCGACTGCGTGGGCATGCCGCTTGCCCCCATTTGGGGTGCGGACCCAGGTCACCTTGACGCCGACGGCAGCGGCCTGGGCCTGGAACTCCCGCCGGACTTGGGAATAGTCAGCCTTGTCGGAGCCGTCGTCGACGACGAACACATGGTCCGGCAGACGGGTTTGAGCCAGCATGGACAGCAAACTGCGGCGCAGGATCCCCGGATCCTCGTTGTAGCAGGGGACCGCGACGACTGTCCTTAGCGCAGCGATCGCGTGCCGGGCGGCTGTCCGGCGCGGCCGGTCCACCGCGTAGAGGACCGCCTGCCAGATCAGGACCGCGAACGTTACGAGGTACAGCGCACCGAGAGTGGTGCCCCCGCCGCCGAAGATCGCCCTCCCGCTCAGGGCGTGTTCATAGCCCCATGCGGTGGCCGCCGCGAGCAGCACGGAGACGGCGCAGGCCACGGCCGGCCGGGAACGCCATGCCGCGAGTGCCGTTACGGCATCGTGGCAGACTTCCCGCGGCGCCAGGACAGGCGGATCACCAGCGCGAAGAGCACCACCGGGCCCGCTGCTATGCCAGGCGGCACGAGAAGGCTCAGGAAGTGCACCAGGATATGCATCGGGATATGCATCGGGAATCCTCTTGAACGGAATGAGGCGGACGGTACCGAATTGCGTCGCTGTCGCGAGGGCCTGTTCCAGGGCGATGCGCTCCAGTGCGGCGAGACCCGCCAGTTGCTGTGCCTGCATGCCTGAGGCCGGCTGCCCTCCCCGGAGCCGGGAGAATCCCTCCGGGAGGGTCTCAGGCGTCATCGGACACGCTCATCGACCGCGATTGCTCCCGATAGCAGCATGTTCCGACGCACGACGATGCGACGGTGGACATGAGTTGAATAAGACCTCTCATTTCTTCCTGGCCTCACCGCCCCAGGCCTGGCGAAAGGCTTCAGCACCCATCCGGAAAGGTGGGCTACGCCGCCACATCAACAAGCTCAAGTCTTTATAGGCCGCGACTAGATACGCCGGGCCGGGGAACGCCCTGCTTACTTGCCGCGCAGCGGCCAGCGACTCCCCAGACTGAAGTTGCGACAGTAACGGCGCGTGAACTTCCTGAGTTGAGCCGTGTCACCACAGCATCGTTAAGGCCATGTCCCCTGTCCGCAGGCCGCCCACGGATGCCTCGCGAGCCAGCGGAAATCCGGCGCAGCCGAGCCCGATAACAAGCAAGACCGCACTCACCTGTCTCATCACTTCTCCCCGTGTTTAAACACTGAATAACGATTTATTCACCACTCTGCAGTGCTTAGATGACGCATAAAGCCACGACCATTCTGCCCTGGTCGCGACGGCAAAACTCCCTATCAGGACGGAATCTCCTGGATTCCCCTCAGGTATTCCCTATAAGGATGGGATCTCCCGGATGCCCGGACAGGGTCAGGCAGGCCCTTCGGCGGCCGGGAACTCCGGCGCGGGCTAACGCCGGATCCCGTGCCGCACGGCCTCCGGGGCGAACCCGGCCGCCAGGGCGCTGAGCGCCGCGTCCAGGTACACGGTCAGGTCGCTGTCCGCCCGCGCCGACCAGCGGTCGTAGGCCGCGCGGCAGACGGCCAGCACAGCACGCCCCACTGCCAGCGGGTACAGCGAGTCGGCGGGCTGGCCGAGGCGGCGGCCGGCGAACTCCCTGATCGCCTGCTCCCATGCCTCGTAGTGCTCGGCGGCGCTGAACGACAGCGCCGGCACGGTGGCGATCAGGTTCATCCGCAGGCGCATCTCGGGCACGTCTTCCGCGTGGTAGTGGTTCGCCGCGACCACAGCGCCGCGGATGGCCTCCATCATCGGCGTGTCGTCCGGGACCGCGGCGAGCGCGGCGCGGATCGTCTCCACCTCGGTCTCGAACTCGGCCCACAGCACGCTCGCCTTGGTGGTGAAGTAACGAAAGAACGTGCGCTCGCTGACGCCGGCCTCGGTTGCGATCTGCTCGATCGTCGTGTTCTCGAACCCGCGCTCGGCGAACAGCCGCAGCGCGACCTTCTGCAGCTCACGGCGGCTCGTGGACGGCGGTCGTCCCCGCCGGGGTGCCGAGCCTGGAGCCGGGCCAGGAGCCAGCCCGGCCGCCTCGAGGTCTGTCACTATTTCATCCCCTACACCATGGGCACCAAGGGACTCGCAGCCACCAAGCCTTGCTTAAGTCACCTACTGACATTAACATCAAACTATTACGACACCCACTGACGTAATACCCGGAGCGCTCCCCAGCCCCGGGCCTGGCAACACCGAGAGGAACGCAAGGTCATGGGAAAGCTTGAGGGCAAAGTCGCCTTCATCACCGGCGCCGCGCGCGGCCAGGGCCGCAGCCACGCCGTCCGGCTCGCCGAAGAAGGCGCGGACATCATCGCCGTCGACATCTGCCGGCAGATCGACACCGTGCCCTACCCGATGTCCACGCCCGACGACCTCGCCGAAACGGCCAAGCAGGTCGAGGCGCTCGACCGGCGGATCTTCACCGCGCAGGCCGACGTCCGTGACGAGGAACAGCTCAAGCGGGCCTTCGAGCAGGGCACGGCCGAGGTCGGTCCGGTCGACATCGTCCTGGCCAACGCCGGCATCGCCCCCATGTCCATGCACCCGGTAGCCCGGGAATGGCAGGACGTCATCGACGTCAACCTTACCGGCGTCTACAACACGGTCCAGGTCGCGATCCCGTCGATGATCGAGCGCGGCCGGGGCGGCGCGATCGTGCTGACCAGCTCCACCGCCGGCCTCAACGGCATCGGCGGGAACACGCCGGGCGGCCTCGGCTATACCGCCGCCAAGCACGGGGTCGTCGGACTCATGCGCGCTTACGCCAACTACCTCGCCCAGTACAGCATCCGCGTCAACACCGTCCACCCGACCGGGGTCCGCACCCCGATGGTCGTCAACGACGCCATGCAGGAGTTCCTCGCCCAGGATCCGCAGCTGTCCAACGCGATGGCCAACGCGCTTCCGGTCGACATGGTCGAGCCGGTGGACATCTCCAACGCGATCGTCTGGCTGGTCTCCGACGACGCCCGCTACGTCACCGGCGTCACGCTCCCGGTCGACGCCGGCTTCACCAACAAGAAGTGAAAGCGAGGCGAACAGCGTGCCAGGACGAGTAGCAGGCAAGGTCGCCTTCATCACCGGCGCCGCGCGCGGCCAGGGCCGCAGCCACGCCGTCCGGCTCGCCGAAGAAGGCGCGGACATCATCGCGGTCGACATCTGCAAGGACTACAAGACAGTCGGCTACGGCATGGCGACACCAGAAGACCTGGCCCAGACCGTGAAGGCCGTCGAGGCCCTCGACCGGCGCATCATCGCCACCCAGGCGGACGTCCGTGACGCGCAAGCGCTCAAGCAAGCTGTCGACGCCGGCGTCGCCCAGCTCGGCAAGCTCGACATCGTCGTGGCGAACGCCGGGATCTGCACCGTGCAGAGCTGGGAAGAAGTCACCCCGGCCATCTGGCAGGACACCCTCGACACCAACTTGACCGGTGTCTGGAACACGATGGTGGCGGCGGCGCCGCACCTGATCGCCAACGGCGGCGGCTCGATCATCTGCACGAGCTCCACCGCCGGCATCAAAGGGCTGCCGTTCCTGGCCCCGTACGTGGCGGCCAAGCACGGCGTGGTCGGCATCGCGAAGACGATGGCCAACGAGCTCGCCAGGCACGGCATCCGGGTGAACACCGTTCACCCGACCGGCGTGGATACCCCGATGGCGGCCGGCCTCGGCGGACTCGACTCACTGATCGCCAAGGACCCGAACCTCGGGCCGATCTTCATGAACACGCTGCCGGTGGAGTCGGTCGACCCGCGCGACATCAGCAACGCGGTGCTGTTCCTCGCCTCGGACGAGGCCCGGTACATCACCGGCCTGGAATTCACCGTCGACGCCGGGAACACCATCCGGTAAGCGAACGCCCCGCCGCCCGGGTGGCTCATCCGCCCGGGTGGCTCATCCGCCCTAGCGGGCTCATCCGCCCGGGCGCTTGCGGGCCCGGGCATGGCCGGCTAGGGCTTCCTGGCGACTCCGCAGCGGGTGGGGGTGTACTGGTCCGGCTCACCGGGGCCCGGGCGCCAGCGGCTCAGCGTGACGAGTCCCGGCTCGACCATCGCCAGGCCCGCGAAGAACGAGGCGATGGACCGGGGCGTCCGCCGCGTCTGCGTGACCTTCCCGCCCATTGCCTCGTTCAGCCGGCGCTCGCTTTCGCCGAGCACCTTGTCGTCGTCCTCGACGACCGTGTCGGACAGCACGAGGAAGCTGCCCGGCGCCAGGGCGTCGAGGTACCTGCGGACGATCGCGTGCGGGTCGTCGGAATCGGGGATGTATTGCAGCGTCATCAGGAACATCAGCGCGACCGGCTGCCCGAGGTCCAGCGTCTGCGCCGCCTCGGCCACGATCTTCCCGGCATCCCGCAGGTCCGCGCTCACGTAGGCGGTCTTTCCCTCCGGCGCGCTGGTCAGCAACGCGCGCGCGTGCGCCAGCACGATCGGGTCGTTGTCGACATAGACGATCCGCGACTCCGGTGCCGCGCGCTGCGCGACCTCATGGGTGTTGTCCGCGCTGGGCAGCCCGGTCCCGATGTCGAGGAACTGCCGTATGCCTTCCTGCTGCACCAGGTACCGGACCGCGCGGCCGAGGAAGCGCCGGTTGGCGCGCACGCCTGGAATGATCTCCGGACGCAGCCGTATTATCCGGTCGCCGACCTCCCGGTCGGGGGCGAAATTGTCCTTGCCGCCTAGCCAGTAGTCGTAGATCCGGGCGGGATGGGCGACGCTGATGTCGAACGGCGGCGTCCCTTCGCAAGGCTCTGGCCCCGGCCGGTCCTCAGGCTCATTCGCTGGCACGAGGTCAGCCTAACGTGCCGCATGTCAGGGGTCCTGCTACCCGGTCATGGCAAGCCGCTTGCCGCGCCGGCAGACGCGCCGGACAGGCGCCGAAGGCCGCCGCCCGCACCAGGGCGACCAGGCAGCTCGCAGCTACCGGCGCTTGCTTAAGTCACCTACTGACATTAACATCAGGCTATTACGTCACCCACTGACGTAATAGCCGGGCAGGCCGGCCGATGGGGCGGCCGATGACGAACGCGCTGGCGGCCGGCGCCGGCCCCGCCGCCAGGAACGAAGCAACCCAAGGACGAAGCAGCCGAGGAGCACACCGAACATCATGGCAGGACTTTGATGAGCGAACGTCACGACGGCCCGGGCACGCTGGCGGCGGTCAGGGACCGGATCCGCGCCCATGTCGTGGGCCGCGAACGCGAACTCGACCTGGTGCTCGCGGCCGTGGCGGCGGGGCGCGACATCCTGCTGGAGGGCCCGCCGGGCACCAGCAAATCCACCCTGCTGCGGGCCATCACCGCCGAGTGGGGCATCCCGCTGGTGTTCGTGGAAGGCAACGCCGACCTGACCCCGGCCAAGCTGGTCGGGCACCACAATCCCGCCCGCGTGCTGCGCGAGGACTACAGCCCGGACAATTTCGTCGACGGCCCGCTGCTCGCGGCCATGCGCGGCGGCGGCTTCCTCTATATCGAGGAGTTCAACCGCGCGCCCGAAGACACCCTGAACACCCTCCTCACCGCCATGGCCGAACGCCGCATCGCCGTCCCCCGGGCCGGCGAGGTGATCGCGAAGGACACGTTCCGGGTGATCGCGTCGATGAACCCCTACGACAACATCGGCACCACCCGCCTGTCGACGTCCGTGCACGACCGGCTGTGCCGGCTGGCGGTCACCTACCAGGACGCCGACGCCGAACGCGGCATCGTCGCGCTCCGCGCCCCGCTCCCCGACCTGAAGCCCGCCGTCTACGAGCGGCTGGTCGCCGACGCGGTGGCCGTCACCCGCGCCACGCGCGCCCACCAGGACGTCCGCCAGGGCAGCAGCGTCCGCGGTGCCATAGACCTGACCCTGGTCGCGGGGCAGCTCCTTTCCTTGTCTCCCGAACGTACGCTGGCGTCTGCGGTCGACGAAACGCGCTACCGGGAGGTCGTGTACGACGCGATGGTCGTCGCCCTCTCGGGGCGGATCTTCCTGGACGAGACCGCAGACGCGACCCCGGAGCAGGTGCTCAGGCAGATCTGGGAAGACCACTTCATCCTGGACCCGGCCACGGCGCCGCCCGGTTGAAGAGCAGCCGGGGCGGACTCGCCGGCGCGCCGGCCGGGGGACCCGTCCCGGCAACGCGATCACGCGCGGGGGCTGCGGCCGCTGCGGCGCAAGCCGAAGGAACTGACCGAGGAGCCCGAGCTGCTCGATCTTTCGCCCGGAAGCGGAGGGACGGTTCTGCCGGGCGGGGGAACCCTGCCCGCCCCCGGGGGGCGCTCCCGCGGCGGCCCCCCGGCTGGGGGGAAGCCATCCCCCCAGGCCCCCCTGACGGCGACAACCGACGAGCAGGGCACGCTGACCGGGGTCTTCGACGAGGCGGCAGCCCCGGACCCGGAGACGCTGCGCCGGGCGCGGGAGATCGCCGCCCGGCTCGCGGTGCCCCGGCCGCGGCGGGACAGGACCGCGCGGCGGGGGGCCGGCGAGGTCGCCAGCGTCCCGTACCGGGGCGGCTCGGACGACATCGACCTGGACCGGACGGTCGAGCAGCTCGCGGAGCACCCGGTGCCCGAGGACGAGGACATCGTGGTGCGGGAGCGGATCAGGACACGGCGCTCCGTGGCCCTGCTCGTCGACGTCTCGGGGTCGATGCGCGGCGAGCGGGTGCGGACGGCGGCGGCCACGGTCGGCGCGCTCGCGGCCGAGCTGGCGCGGGACGACCTCGCGGTGATCGCGTTCTGGTCGGACGCCGCGGTGCTGGCCCGCCTCGGGCAGCGGGTGGCACCGCAGGCGCTGGTGGAGTCAATGGTGCGGATACCAGCGCGCGGGCTGACTAATCTGGCGTTCCCACTGAAGGAGGCGCGGCGCGAACTCGCCCGGGTGCCGGCGCGTGACGCGCGGGTGCTGCTGCTGTCAGACTGCGTGCATAACGCCGGCCCCGACCCGCGCCCGTTCGCGGCGAGGCTGCCCAGGCTGGACGTCCTGCTCGACACGAGCGGCGAGCAGGACCCTGGCCTGGCCCGTGACCTTGCCCGCCTCGGCCGCGGCCAGCTCCGGCAGATCCGCACGTACCGGGACGTAGCGCCCGCACTCAGCGAGTTTTTCGCGAGCTAGGAGGAGACCCAATGAGCGTGGTCATCGTCGCCACCGCCTTCCCGATCCCCGCCCGGCGCGCCGAGGTGATCGCGGCCTTCGAGGCCGCCATCGCCCGCGTGCACGGGGAGGACCCGGGCTGCGAGCTCTACGCGCTGCACGAGGGGCAGGACCGCCTCGTCATGATCGAGAAGTACGTGTCGCAGGACGCGGTGGCCGCGCACGGCAAGAGCGCGGCGCTCGCCGAGCTGATTGCCGCCCTGGACGGGAAGCTCAGCTCCCCCCTGGACGTGCAGATCCTCACCCCGCACCCGGCCGGGGAGCCCGGCAAGGGCGCGCTGTAAACCGTGTTACGTTCAGTTTTTCGCAGCGGCAAAAGGTAGTGATCGCATCATGGCTAACAAGTGGTTCGAGACCGTGGCGGTAGCGCAGCGCCGGGCGAGGAGGCGGCTGCCGAAATCCGTGTACGGCGCGCTGGTGGCCGGCGCCGAAGCGGGCGTGACCATGCGCGACAACGTCGCCGCGTTCTCCGAACTCGGGTTCGCGCCGCACGTGGCCGGCCTGCCGGCGCTGCGCGATCAGGCCACGACCGTGATGGGGCAGGAGATCTCGCTGCCGGTGCTCATCTCGCCGACCGGCGTCCAGGCCGTGCACCCCGAGGGGGAGGTGGCGGTCGCGCGCGCCGCCGCCGCGCGCGGCACCGTGATGGGGCTCTCGTCGTTCGCGAGCAAGCCCATCGAGGAGGTCGTGGCGGCCAACCCGCGGACGTTCTTCCAGATGTACTGGGTCGGTGACCGCGATGCGATGGCCGCGCGGATGGAACGGGCGCGCAAGGCGGGGGCGGTCGGGCTGATCGTCACGCTGGACTGGTCGTTCTCGTTCGGCAGAGACTGGGGCAGCCCGCACATCCCGGAGAAGATGACGCTGCGGGAGATGATCCGGCTGGCGCCGCAGGCTGCCTCCCGGCCGGCGTGGCTGTATGACTGGCTACGGACCGGCCGCGTTCCGGACCTGACCGTGCCGAACCTGCCGGCCGACGGCGAGCCGGCGCCGACGTTCTTCGGCGCCTACGCGCAGTGGCTGGCGTCCACCCCGCCGTCGTGGGAAGACGTGGCCTGGCTGCGCGAGCAGTGGGGCGGCCCGTTCATGCTCAAGGGGGTAACCCGGGTCGACGATGCCAAGCGTGCCGTCGACGCCGGCGTCACCGCGATATCGGTCTCCAACCACGGCGGCAACAACCTCGACGGGACGCCGGCCACGATCCGCCTGCTGCCCGACATCGCGCGCGCCGTCGGGGACCAGGTCGAGGTGCTCCTGGACGGCGGGATCCGGCGCGGCGGGGACGTAGTCAAGGCGCTCGCCCTGGGAGCGCGGGCCGTGATGATCGGCCGCGCCTACCTGTGGGGCCTGGCCGTGGGCGGCCAGGCCGGCGTGGAGAACGTCCTGGACCTGATGCGCAGCGGCATCGACGCCTGCCTGCTCGGGCTGGGGCACTCGTCGGTCTCCGAGCTGTCGCCGGAAGACCTGGTGATCCCGCCGGGGTTCACCAGGCGCCTCGGCGGCTAACCCGGCGGGCTAACCGGCGGCTAGCGGCCAGGAGCCGTCCGGCCGGGCGCTCGCGCCGCTCGCCCCCTCAGCCCTCGCCCCCGAGGCAAGGCGACTGGTTAAGGACTATCTGGCGAATACCGCCGGATAGTTCATTTCCGATTGATACAGTTAAGCCCGCTGTCGTGGCCCATAAGGTAACTGACGGTGGCCTGATCGCTTCGCTCTCCTGGCATGAGGGTTGCCTCCAAGGCCACCTTCAGGCGGCTTCGCTTGCGACCAAGGCTGGGAGAAGTATTGAGCGTTAACGGGAACTCCTTGCGTGTCACCGCCATCGGGATCGGCTACCTCGGCCTGACCCATGCGGTGTGCATGGCGGACCTCGGCCACCAGGTGCTCGCGATCGACGTGGACCAGGAGAAGCTGACCAGGGCCGCGTCCGGAGAAGTTCCGTTCTTCGAGCCGGGCCTGGAGCCGCTGCTGCGCAAGAACATCGAGGCGGGCAGGCTCCGGTTCACCAACTCGTTCGCCGAGGTGGCGGACTTCGGGGACGTGCATTTCCTCTGCGTGGGCACGCCGCAGGGACCCGGCGGGGAAGCGGATCTGAGCTACGTGCACGGGGCCGCCGACATGCTGGCGCCGCTGCTGACCCGCGAGTGCGTGGTGGTGGGCAAGTCGACCGTCCCGGTGGGCACGGCCCGGAAGCTGCTCGCCCGGATGCGCGCGGCCGCGCCCGCGGGCGACCGGGTGGACCTGGTCTGGAATCCGGAATTCCTCCGGGAGGGATTCGCGGTCCAGGACACCCTCTCGCCGGACCGGATCGTGCTCGGCGTTACCAGCGAGGAGGCCGCGGCCGCGGTGCGCCGGGTATACGCCGCGCCGGAGGCGGAGGGAAGCCCCGTCCTCGTCATGGACTTCGAGACCGCCGAGCTCGTGAAGGTCGCCGCGAACGCCTTCCTGGCGACCAAGATCTCGTTCATCAACGTGATCGCCGAGATGTGCGAGACCGCCGGCGCCGACGTGGTCCCGCTCGCCGAGGCGCTCGGCCATGACCAGCGCATCGGCCGCCGGTTCCTCGGGCCGGGGCTCGGCTTCGGCGGCGGCTGCCTGCCCAAGGACATCCGCGCGCTGGCCGCCGCCGCCGATACGCTCGGCGTGCGGTCCCTCGCCAGCCTGCTGTCCACCGTCGACGCCATCAACCAGGGGCGCCGCGACCGGGTCGTCGAACTGGCCCGGACCGCGGTCGGCGGCGACCTGTCCGGTGCCCGGGTGGCCGTGCTCGGCCTGGCGTTCAAACCGCACAGTGATGACATCCGCGACTCCCCCAGCCTCGACGTCTGCGGCCAGCTGGCAGCGGCGGGCGCCATCGTGACTGCCCATGACCCCGCCGCGGCGGGGAACGCCGCGCGAAGGCTTCCACGGCTTCGGTGCGCTCCCTCGGTGGCGGAGGCGGCCCGCGGCGCGGAGCTGGTGCTGCACCTTACCGAGTGGCCCGAATACCAGGCCATCGACCCGGCCGCGCTCCGGCAGGCGGTGGCGCGGCCGGTGATGATCGATGCCCGCTGCGCGCTGAACGCGGCGCAGTGGCGTGACGCCGGCTGGACCGTGCACGTCCTCGGCCGTCCGTCCCCAGGAAGGCAGGCTCTTAGTGCAGGCTGACGTCGCGCTGACCGTTCGTCTCCTGGTCAGTGACACGCTTACCGCACTGCGGGCGCCGATGCTGTCCCGCCGGTTCCGGCGTGCGGTCGCCGATTCGGCGAGCCCGGTGAAGGTAAACGTCGGGGCCGGGACCGTCGTGCTCCCCGGGTGGATCAACACCGACGTGCTCTGGCGGTCCGGCATGTACCTCGACCTGACCAAGCCGTGGCCGGTGCCGCCGGAGAGCATCGACCGGATCTACGGCGACAACGTCATCGAGCATTTCTCCCTGCCGACGGTCAGGGACGTGCTCCGCCACTGCTACCAGGCGCTGCGTCCCGGTGGCGCGATCCGCCTCGCAACGCCTGACCTGGAGCGTACGGCCAGGGCTTACCTGGACGACCCCGCGCTGACCGCCGCTCACCTGGAACGGCATCGCAGGCATGGCTATCCGGCCGAGCACCCGGCCGACATGCTGCGCGTGACGTACGCTTATCACGGCCACCACCGCGGCTACATCTTCGACTGGGCCGCGCTCTCGGCCGAGCTGGCCGCCGCGGGCTTCGCCGATATCCGGCGGTACGACGCGGGGCAAAGCGACGACCCCGAGTTCAAGGGACTGGAGACACGCGCAGAGCCGACGGAGGCGGCCACCGAGCTGATCGTCGAGGCCCGGAAGCCCGCGCGATAGCCGACGCCCGCCGGTCCGCCCGTTGCCGGCCGGGGGTAATGCGTAGCCGCACTGATAGGGGTGATAGCGGACCGATGGCTACCAGTGAACGCAAAGACCTTTCGACGGTGCTGCACGAGGTCGCCTACTACATCAAGGGCTCTATGGTGGGCAGCCTCAGGGCGCGCCTGTCGGGTGCCGAGAGCTTCGGCGCTTCCCCGACGATTGTCCGCGGGGTGAAGTTCGAGGTCGAGTCGGGTGGGCACCTGACGGTCGGCGACCGGTTCAGGGCGAGCGGCGCCATGGCCGGCACGTACATCAAGGTGGCCCCGGGGGCAACGCTCACCATGGGCGATGACGTCGGCATCAACTGGGGCGTCTCCATCGAGGCGTGGCACGAGGTGCGGATAGGCAGCAACGTGCTGATCGCATCGTACGCGTCGATAATTGACGACAACCGTCATCTCGTCCAGCCGGACTCGGTCCGGTATCCCGGCCCGGTGATCATCGGTAACAACGTCTGGCTCGGCAGGAACGTCGCGGTCATGCCCGGGGTGACCATCGGCGACGGGTCGGTGATCGGCGCGAACTCGGTGGTGACGAAGGATATCCCGCCGAAGGTCTTCGCCGCGGGCGCACCGGCCAAGGTGATCAGGAAGCTTGAGCTGCCGGATGGCTGGGTCCGCCATGGCCAGCCGCCAGCGCCGGCCAAGGGTTTGCCACAGACCGTCTGACTGACCTCTATGCGGAGATGAACATGAACACTACTGGCTCAGCGGAAGGCCGCGGCCGTTTGCTGATCTGCTTCGACTTCGAGGCTTCCTACGGCATGCCGCACAAGGGCGACCCGTACGACCTGCCGGGGAACGCCACGGCCATCCTTGAGGAACTGGCGAAACACCAGGCCCGGGCCGTTTTCTTCGTGGTCGGCCGGATGATCGACGAGCACCCCGATGTCGTGCAGGCGATCGCCGACGCCGGCCATGAGATCGGCCTGCACGGCTATGACCACGACAACCTCGCCCGTTATGACGCTGAGGCGCTGGCGCTCCTTGACAAGAACCTGGCCCGGGTCACCTCGGTGATCGAGGACATGACCGGCCGCCGTCCCAACGCTTTCCGCGCCCCGTACCTGCTCGCACCGAACTTCTACCGGGCCGAGGTGTACTCGATCCTCCGGGAGCAGGGGTTCCGCTGGGTATCCAACCGGGAGGTGCGCTACCCCGTCGAACTGCTCCGCCCTCGTCCGGGCAAGCTCCCCATGCCCTACGCGTGGCGCTCCCTCGACGGGTCACCCCGCCTGGCCCGCAACCGGGTCCTGCTCGCGATGCTCAACGCGGGGCTCATCACGAAGGAGGACTTCTTCGGATCGCGGGCGGCGCGGCTGCGCTGGCTGCTCGGCAAGCGCGACCCGTTCACCAGGGACGGCATGACGGAGGTCCCGGTCCACTCGCCGCTCGACTGCGACCTGGTCGGCCTGCCGCATCATGACGAGGACACCCCGAAGGTGGTGCTGGACTACTCGCGCGCCGTCGTCAGGGAGGCGGCCGCCACGCCGCCCGGTCAGCTGTCGACGCTCACGTTCCACGACTGGATCGTCACCGGGGGCAACCGGCTCGTGCTGCTCGCGGACGCGCTGAGCGCCGCCCGCGAGGCTGGCTCGGTCATCTCCACGATCTCGGAGAGCCCCGACTGGCTGCCCGCGGTCGCCTAACGCGAGGGTGTCACGCCGGAGGCGTCGGCGGGACTCGCACCGCGAGCCCCGCCGACGCTTTCCGTTCGGGGGGCACGGCTTGCCAAAGCGCCGGGACGCCGCCTGAAAAGCCAGGTCAGGCCGGCTACCCGGCCTGTGAAGTAGGCAAGCAGAAGAGCGCTGTCGATGGCGATGGCAGCGGCCACGGATCGCCACCGTGCCAGCGGCGTCGCGAAGCGGCTGCGGACGTGCTGCGCGCTGATCGCGGCCAGGAGCGCGACCGGAAGGGCAAGCCCGAGCGGGTTCACGAGCACCGCGACCGCCACTCCTGCCGCCAGGGCCGCCACGAACGCGCCTGCCGCCAGGTCGGGGACCCGTATCTGCCGGTAGACGAGCAGTTGCCTGGTCGCGCCCTTGCCGGTGGTGAACAGCCACCGGAACGAGCCGGGAAACGACTTGTTCTCGATGTGCTCGACCAGCAGGCCGGGCACGGTCCCGAACGACAGCCCGTGTCCCGCGGTCGCATGGTTGAGCGCGACATCCTCGCCTTCCCGCAGCGAAGGGTCGAAGCCCACGACGTCGAAGACCTGCCGCCGGTACAGCGCGTTGCTTCCCGTTACCGTCGTGGTGTGGCCGACCACCCGCGGAACGAGCCGGGTCGCCTGGTATACGTAGGCGACGTCGCCGTCCGGGACGGCGGTCCCGCCCACCGCATCATGATCATGGCCGCGCAGCGCCTCCTCGGCGCGGGCGAACCAGTCGCCAGGCAGGATGATGTCCGCGTCGACGGTCGCGATCAGTTCGCCTTCCGCCGCCGCGATGCCCGTGCTCCGGGCGTACCCGCGACCGCGGTTCCGCGCCAGGTCGATCAGCCTGATGCGCGGGTTGCCCTCCGCACGGCCCCGGACAACGTCGGCCGTGGCGTCACGCGAGCCGTCGTTGACGACAATGACCTCATAGTCGTCCAGGCCGGCGAGGGAGGTGATCGCGTCGAGCGTACGGCCGATGTTCCCGGCCTCGTTGTACGCGATGACGACGAAGCTGACACGGACCCCCACCGGCTAATCTCCGCGGCCCAGGCGCATGCGCACGATGCCCCTCAGCCGGCCGCGACCGCGTCGGGCTCGTCGGTGGCGTCGCTGTGCGCGTCGAACGGGACGATGCCCGGCAGTTCGGCTCCGTCTGGCAGTCCGGCGCCGTGTCCGTGCTCGCCGCCGGCGGCTCCCGGCGCGGGCCGGACGGCGCCAGCGTGCCTGGCACCGCTCCGCTTGAACGCGGGAATGGTCAGCCGGCTCTTCCGCTTGGTCCGCACCTTGAACAGGATGTGCAGGCACTCCAGCGCGTCCCACACGTTGATCTTCTTGCCCTCGGCGTGGGACCGGCTGTAGTAGCTGATCGGGACCTCAAACGGCCTGATGCCGAGCCGGAGCAGGGCGGCGGTGATCTCGGTGTCCAGCCCGAATCCGTTCTCGCTCAGGGCCAGGCTGTTGAACGTGCTCCGCGGCATCAGCTTCAGGCACGTGTGCATGTCGCTCAGGTACGCGTCGAACATGAAGTTCATCAGGGTCGTGAGCACCTTGTTGCCGACCGCGTACCTGAACGAATGGTAAACGGTGTTATAGCCGAACAGACGCGCACCGTAGACAACATCGAACCGGCCGGTCTGGATGGGCTCAATCAGCCTCGGGATGTCCTTAGGCGTGTACTCAAGGTCAGCGTCGAACGGCAGGAGATGCGTCCCGGTGGCCAGCGACGCGGCGGTGCGGAGCGCGGCACCCTTGCCCTTGTTCTTGTCGTGCCTGTGGAAAATGAGCCTGGGATCCTTGAACTGCTGCACGATGCCGGGGGTCGCGTCGCTGCTGCCGTCATCGACGACGATGAGCTCTATCTCGCACGGGTAGTCCACCGCGAGGACCTCGCGAATCGCACGGCCAATCGTTCGCTGTTCATTGAAGGCACACATAAGGATGGACACCTTGATCTCCGGCACCTGATCCACGGCATCCACCATGGCCGCGTCATCCAGGGACGCCTCCAACTGCTGCAACGGAAAAACCGCGGGCTTGGCGGAGGCCCGCGGGCCGCGCACACGCTGAGTACCCGACATCCTTCATCCTTTGCCTTCTCGGGAATAGTGCGTAACCCAACCTCGGCCGCCTGGTCGCAACGTGGACGGACACGTGGTATCGGCAGATGTGTCCGATTTCAGCGACGGCCCACGCGAGTCATCTTAGGACACGCGCACTTCTATAGACGCTGGAACCTAAGAAACGGTTTACACGTCCCCGGATCCCGAAGGCGCTGAACGAGCCGTGAATGTGACGCTACCTTGAGTCATGCGTTATCGCCCGCACGGGCGGCCGTTCAGGGACTTCATGCGCTCGCGGCCCGGGCGACCAGCACGTTCTCACCCCGCCAGGCTTCGATGCCGAACTCCGGGACCGCCGCGAAGAAGGTCCTGGTGCAGCCGGCCTTAAACCAGTCATGCAGTTCTATGCAGATGGCATCGACCTGTGCCAGCCAGGGCTCCGGCGCGCTGAAGAGCTCCTTCTCCGCGCCCTCGATATCCACCTTGAGCAGGTCGACCCTGGCGAGGCCGTGGTCGCGGATGATGTCAGCGATGGTGATCGCGCGCACCGAGCCATCCGGCCGTCCGGCGATGTCCGGCGCAGCGCTCGCCGCCTCGGCGGCGTCCCGCACCTGGAGCCCCCACAACCCGGTTCCCGGGTCCGTGAGCGTCAGCGTGCCGGGCTGCGGCCACAGCGCGGCGTGCACCGGCTCGATGTTCGGGAAGGCCGATGTGTTCCGGACGAGCAGTTCGAAATTGCGCTCGCTCGCCTCCACCGCGATCACCCGCACGCCTGGGTAGCGCATGGTGAAGTAAATCGCGGAAAGGCCGATGTAGGCGCCGCCGTCGATGATCGTGCGCGGCTGCCGCGGAAGGTCCCAGCCGTACTCGTGCCAGCGGAATATTCCGTTGAAAACGCTGATGTCGCTGCTGCCCAGGCGCAGGAAGACCTTGATGTCCGACCCGGGGACGGCCGCCTTGCACAGCTTCCCTCGCGCAGGCGGCCACACCGCGCTCAACAGGCAGAGCAGCGGCCCGCGGAAGAGCCCGAAGGCCCCGATGTAGCGGAACACGCGGTCCACCCCGTGGTCGCTCAGCCCCCAGATCAGGCCGAGCGCTTGCACCACCCTCGCCGATGGCGAGCGCTTACCGACGGTGACAGCCATATCGGACCTCCCGGCCGGCGGTTCAGTCAGCCGCGCGGGCAGCCCCGCGCGCGCCCAGGAGCTGCTGCTTGCGCCTGCTGAGTTCCGGCGCGATGACTTCCGTGAACATGCGCCGTACCGCGAACTTCACGATGTAGACGTAAAGGTTTCCCAGGTCGAACTCCCTGGCGATGAGCTCGCGGTGCTTGCGCACGAACCGCCAGTTGTTCCGGACCACCCAGGTAACCCGTTTGAATCCATGGGTGGTGTGCACGCCCCCATGGTCGTTCTCGATCTCAACGTTGAAACTTATCGCATGCGGGCAGAAGAACAGCTTGTAACCGGCCTCCCACGCCGAGAGCTGGAAATCGGATTCTTCCCGCCAGGCGTTGCCGCGGTATGTTTCGTGATCAAACCGCACCTTGCGGAAAATCTCGGTCCTGGCGAGCATCGGGGCCGGCAGCAGCGGCTGCTCCTGATCCTCCCTGGTGTTTATGCCGGGATGGACCATAAGCGTGCGCCGGTTGACCGCGGGGCCGGTTATCCGGTCGGTCCGCGCTATGGATTGCGCCTGGGTATGCAGCTCCCACCGGAAGACATTCCGCCCGGAGATTATGTCGGCGCCGGTTTTCGCCATATGCGCCAGGAGCGTCGCGAAGAAATTCGGCGTCAGCTCAAGGTCATCCTCGCCGGTAAAAGCATATTCGCATTCCGCGAGCTCGAGTCCCCGGTTACGCGAGTAGGGCAGCCCCTTGTTGGTGACGTTGTCGACGTAGCGGACGCGCGGGTCGCTCGCGCTCACTTCCCTGACGTACTCCAGCGTCCCGTCGCTGCACCCGTCGACGACGACGATCACTTCCTTGACTTCCTCGTGGGCGAGGAACATGGGGATCGCCTTGCGCAGGTAGGGCAGGCGGTCCTTGGTGGGCACCACGACCGAGATGTCCGTCATCAGGCCTCTTCTCCTGTCGCTTTCTATGACGGGGCTGACGTTTAGGCCTGGTGGCTCACAGCGGTATGGGACCGGTAGCTCACATCGATGCCCGCCCAAGGGTACTTTACCAGCGAGCGCCCGGCAGGCCGTTCGACCATCTCCTGGCGTCAGGAGAGCCTGGGCGCCACCCACTGCCGTGCTAGGCCAGCGGCCAATATGGAACTGTGACGTTAACGTGACTGCCTGTATCTTCTCGGGTCACCTGACCTCATGGTTATGCTCTGGTCGCCAGGGTATGCTGACTCCGTGTCGTCACCAGATTCGCGGGAGAGAGGATAGCGTGCCCAGGGCAGGCGCACTCATTGCGGCAGTGGTCCAGCCAGAGCAGTCGGCACGGGATTAGTGGCATAGGGTTAGTGGTACGCAGCGCACAGCGGGAGACCGCCCTGGCCCCCCCGCAGCGGCGGGGGCCCTCTTCCATCTTCGGCCTCGTCCGCCGGGTCTTCGCGGAGAAGCTCTTCAAGAACTCCGCATTCATGATCCTTGACCTGGGGCTCAGCGCCGTGACCGGATTCGGCACGCTAACCCTGGTCACCCACATATTCCCCGTGCGGTATGTGGGGCTCGCCGCCGCCGCCGTCTCCGCGGCCTCGCTCGTCACCTATATCACGCAGTTCGGCGTCAACTATTCCGTGCCGCGGTACCTGCCGACCGCCAAGAACCGTACCGCGCTGATCAACACGGTGCTCACCGCGGTGATGGCGAGCACGCTGGTCGGCTCCGTGATCTTCCTGGCGCTGCCGTACGCGAGGAAGCTCTGGCCGCTCGGCGGCCTGGCCTTCGGCGTCCTCTTCGTCGCCACCACGTGCCTCCAGGCCGGGATGACCGTGCTTTCCACCGTGATAGTCGCCGACCGGGCCGCCGACAAGCTGGTGACCATCGGCGCCATCCCGCTCGTCGCCCAGCTGGCCGCCCCGCCGGGGCTTTCATTCCTCGGTCCCCTCGGCGCCTTCCTCTCCCGCGTGAGCGGCGACTTCTTCGGCTTCGCCACCTTCGCATGGCTGCTCGCCAAGCGGGGACACCGCTTCCGGCCGCAGATCGATATCGCCGCGACCCGGGACGTGATCAAGTTCTCGGCCGGCATGTACGTCGCGAACATCATCGGCGGCATGCCGTCGCTGCTCCTGCCGCTCGTGGTGCTCTCCAGGGTGGGCCCCCAGCAGAGCGCGTACTGGTCGATCGCCATGTCGATCGGCTCGCTCATCTTCTCGCTGCCGGGCTCCATCACCCAGGCACTGCTGCCGGAGGTCTCGTCCCGGCCCGCCGAGCGGCGCGCCCTGCTGCTCCGGTCCTCCTACCTCATCATGGCCATGGTG